>JAAUYM010045319.1_pt1 | contig 10057 bp, 14 predicted proteins | sample 7278001 | NCBI WGS metagenome assembly JAAUYM01 (sample SAMN14350224, study PRJNA611818) | marine sediment metagenome | isolation source: surface marine sediment (1.8m) | place: French Polynesia: Moorea | collected 2018-08
AGAGAGAGAGAGAGAGAGAGAGAGAGAGAGAGAGCAAGGAAGAAGGAAGAAAGGTGGAGACACAGTTTCGACATCTGATAAAGCCGCCGTCTCGCCTCTCCACTTTGCCCGCATGTAGCTGCATGTAACTTCAGTATGCGTGTATGTACGTAGTATTCGGCGTGTAGCTTGCAACCAAATATGCAGGCTGGCCTCCACTCAGTCAATCATGCAAGCCATACAATATAGCAGCGCATGGCAACAACGTTACTTTCTGTCAATGCAAATCTCCAAATTTTTCCAGCCCTTGAAGCTGGAAACAAAGAAAACTTACTTTTCTTACTTTTTTTCCCCTTCCCTTGGCGAAATGAAAAGTTTCTCCACTTTTCATTTCCCCTCTTTTCCACCCCTCCTGCAACGCACGCACGAACAGAAAAACCCTCCTCCCTTTCCTACACACACACACACACACACACGACATATTCGCAGCGCGCACGCGCAGGTAGGGGGTTGGAAGGAAAAAATTGGGAAAGAAGAAGGGAGGAGGGATGGATGTTTCCCCGTAAACACAGCGATGGGGCGGCGGCGGCGGCGTTAGTTCGGAAGACTGGAACTGCGGCGGCGGTGGCGGTGAGACGCAGTTAGAGACAGGGGGTGCTTTCAAAACTCGAAAACTCTGTGTATGTGTCTGTCTATCATGGCAGGTATACGGGAGGAAAAGGAGGAAGGGAGGAGGAGGAGGAGGAGGAGGGAGAGGAGGAGAGGACAAAAAAGTGCTGCTACCATCATCGATCCGTTCGCTTATGTTGTTGGGGGAGAGAGAACAGGAAGGAAAAATAATTCTCCTCTCCTTTACTACGTATGACTCACATGCTTCCCTGACGGTGGCCTCCCTGGAGTGCACCTCCCCCTTGCTGGAGGCGGCGGAACACTGGCACGAGTAGCTCCCGATGCCGTGGTCTAGGTGCTTCAGGCGCACCTTCAGGGTGAGGGCGGTGTACCTCACGCCGTTGTGCGGGTCCACCACCTCCTCCTCCTTGTCCGCCTTGACGTGCTGCCGGTCGCAGGCGAAGTAGGCCTTGAGGGCGTGGGCCACGTGGCAGCGGAGAACGGCAGGGGCGCCCTTGGAGGCGTAGGCGTCCTGAGGCTCCTCCAGGAAGACCGGGAAGTCGAAGTCGGACGGGTCAACGGCGCCCGAGGAGGTCGGGAGGAGCGGAGAGGCGGAGTCTGAAAGAAAGAAGAAGAGAGGTTTACTTTTTCGATGTCCGTCGCTCCGGGGGCTGAAATTCCACACCCTCCCTTCTCCTCGCAAATCACTCCACTCACGCGGATGCCGAAAAGAAAAGTTCAAACGAATATTCGAACAACTGGTGAAATCGTTTTACTACACTTCTTCAACGTAGTAGAAAATTCCTATTTTGGAAAAATCGACAGCCTGGAAGAGAGAAAAAAAAATCCAAATTATCTTCTCGTTTGCGGCCTCGACACATGACACCGCTCTTTCTTCTCTTTCATCCGATCCACAATGGGCTTGAAATGAGCACAAAAGAACTTCTCAGCTTTCCTCTTTTTTTTCTCCTCTCAGAGTGCCAAACAAACCGGACAGCAAAGAAGAGCAAACAACTTGTAAAAAAAAAAGAGGGAAGGTTCTCCCTTTCTGGTCGCGGCAGCAAGGGGGGGATGTGGAGCCTCTCTTCCCCTCTCCCTCCCTCCTGTAATCGCGTTTTATGGTTCAACCACCCCTACTTTTCCCTCCTCCTCCTCGTCCCCTTCCACGCAAAAAATAGACAGGGAGAAGAAGCCATCAGACGAGGAGGAGGAAGGGAAAAAAACATTCCATCGTGTTGGGGGGCTGCTGCTGCCCTCCCAAAAATTGGCGAGCTAGCTTCGAGTTCCAAGCGCCGCAGACGTCAACAGCGATTACCGTCATTCAAAAAATGTATAATGGAAGCAACAAAGGAAACACTTATTGTGCTTCCCACATCAAAAATGCTTCTGGGAAAAAAAAAGTCAATTAGCAAGGTAGTAGTAGATCTCGACACACACGCATCACCCGATCGTGATCGTCAAATACCAAACATTGGCGGAAGGCTCCAAAAGCAAACAGCGCGTTGAAATCCCAGAAGAGGAGAGGAGGAGGAGGAGGAGGAGGAGGAGGAGAGGAAGAGGGAGATGGACGTTTTCAGGAGGGGGAGAGTTCTTGGGAAACAAAGGCAATCCACTCTCTCGTTTTTACAATCCCCTTCTCCTCTGAACCTCACTTCTGGTACCTATCCAGGTAGGCTGGTTGGTTGGTCTGAGCCGCTGCTTGAAATTCGAGCAGTTTTTCCTCCCATTCCATCCAGTTCTGCCTGTGGTCCTTTCTACCCTCAGCGGGAGGGTGGAATTGACGCTCTCCCACGCGGCATGAAAATCCATTTCCACCCCCTCCTTAATGGGTGGTGGCGGCGTTTGGAAAGAAAGTGTTTGTTTTTACTCCGTCCGTCCCGGCCACTTTGGGGAACGGCCGAGATAATGTTGATGCAGATGGCAAAATGAGGACCCTCACTTCCATTGTGTGCTCTTTTTTTTCCAGGTTCGAGATGCTCATTGCTCATCCTGGCAGTTGCACAAGGGGGAGAGAGGAAGGGTAGATAAATATCGTCATCAATTCATGAAAGTACTAATCTCCTTCCTATTCTCGTATTGTGTAGTACTCCGTACTACGAGTAGTAGATTGAAAGAATAAGAAGAGATGGGAGTAAGGAGGGGGGGGGGGGCAGGTGGAGACAAGAGATCGCATGCAAAGTGGCACTGCTGTCAGAGTATAGTAGTAGGCAGAGATCGATCTGGTCGTTCTCCCTCTGAGAGGAGGCGGAGAGGAAGTTCGGCGCCGAAGTTATCAAGTCCATTGAGGCGGGACAATGTCGATATGGTGAGGCACACGCAAGGTTTCAATTCTGGCTGTCACGCCGGGGAAAGGAAGAAGTCTCTCTTCTGTGTGTACTAGTATGTATGTGCGCAGGTAAAGTCGTTAAAGCGGACCCTCTCTCTCTTTTCCTCCCCTCCCCCGCCATGCGAGAATTGCCCTCCAGAAAAGTCTGTTTCCTGTCGCAGGCAGAGATGATAATTGAGTCTCCCGAGAGAGAGGGAGAGAGAAAGAGAGACTTCCACTCTTGACGAGACTTATCTCTCTCTCTCTCTCTCTCTCTTTCTGTCTGTTTGAAATTCAATCCATGGAGGAGAGGGGGGGGGAAGTGCGAGAAGCGAATTCCGTTGGCTTGTGTCGGGGGTCGCCGCCACTGTCGCCGCTTTCGCCATCGTTGTCGGTGGGATTCTCCTCCACAGGGAGTCGGGCAGCATCCGTCCGAGGAGGCAGTCGACAAAAAAAAGGAGGGGAAAAGAGGCGGAAAAAAAAACTGCGACACTGAGACAAATTTCAGGAGAAAAAAGAAAAAGAGACATTAATTCCGTCGTGACGACCCTTCTCGAGAGCACGGCGGGAGAAATCTGACAGGAAAAGAGAAAAATTTAAAAGGTGAAGGCGTGCGCGCGCGTGTGTTTCCACCAAGCCGCCGTGGCGTCGCCCCCAGGCACAAAAAAAACTTTTTGCCCCCATCCACCTCCTCTTCCAGCCCTCTATATTCCCCCCCCCCTCCACGCTGGCAGACTCTAGCCGCCTCAACCCACGATCAACTCTGGCCTCTCCACTCCCTCTCCACGCGCTCCAGCATCAGATCTCACAGATTGTAGTTGTACAAAACATCTCAAAGATTGTTGGCAGCGTTGTGCTGGTTGGGGGGGGGGGAGAATGGGATTTCGCTGGCACAACACAATTAGTCCCTCATTCAATCTGGGAAGGCAAACAGTGCTGATTTTTCTGAAAGCTCTGATTTCTGTTTGCATTTTTCCACAGCTGGAAAATCTGCTCAGCAGTACACGTAGTACACTTCGCTCCCTCCCCAAGTTCGCCAACTCCCTTCGTCGTAAATCCCTTGAACCACCCCAGCGCAGATACTCCCTGTCCATAACCCCGGGGGTAACTCCCCTCCTTCCCCTCCCCTCTCTCCTGCCTTGACTCGTCTGTCAGTCAGTGACCCTCTCCCTCGTCCTCCTCCTTCAGGAGGTCCTGCACTCTCTCCCCCTCTAGGAAGAAGGGGGCAAGTATGTCGGACAGATCTTTTCTTTTAACTGACCCTTCCTCCTCCGCGTCTTCTTGACGGTGGTGGTTAGAGTAAAGAGCAACTATCAATCTCAGGGAGGGTAGCAAGGAGAGGACGGTGTAAGGTAGGAGGAAATCCTCAACCCGAAACCCTCTCAGGAGTCTGATGATTGCACAGGAGGGCAATTAAGTGTTTGGTTACTTTTGGGGGGAGGAGAAGGAGCTTCCCTTCCTGCGCGTCTCATTCTGTTCCTCCCTCCATTCCAGCAGCTACCTGAGATTGTGGTTTGGCCGTAAATAGTAGAAGAATGTTTGGTTTTCTCCTCCGCACATCCATCGTGAAAACAAGGAGACTGAGGTAAGAGCTTTCCATCCCTCTCTCCCTCTTCCTTTTCTCTACTACCTACTACCACTACCTGTGCTCAGCAGTCTCTTTCTTTCTCGTTTAACAGTCCTTTCTCTCTCTCTCTCTCTCCCCTTCTGTGTGACCGCCCGCGCCCAACCGACTGTTGTTGTTCATCAGCCATTGTCCCTCCACTCAACGCCGTCCATCTATCACCATCCGCCGGGGCTGTGACCGCTCTCCCCGCCCCGACCGTGGAAGGAAGGAAGGAAGGAAGGGTTGTGTTTACATTGCAGGCCAATCCTCCAATTGGTGAAAGAAAAAAAGGGTCGTTGTCGTGCGCGCAGTCAGTCAGTCCGTGACGCGGTGTTAATAACGAGTGCGACTAATTGATATGTGCCGCGGACCAGACGGTCCGGATGGATCATAGCCGTAGACATTATCGCCTCCTGCCCTTTTTGCATGGATTTTTTTTTTTTTTGGAAACTGCATGTCCTCTTCTTCTTACCTGCTTGAGGTAGTCCGTGCGCGTGAGCGACGAATGAGGCGAAGACGACCAGGAGGATTGCGGAGCAGGAGGAAAAGGAGGCGGCGGCCATCCTCGTGGCCCTCTCCTCTGGACTCGCCGTCATCCTTGCCTGAAAAAAAAAACAACCAAGACGAGAGATATTGGAAACCGTGTGTGTGACTTACAACTCCAATCTTCATCTCTTTTTCCGTGTCTGAAAGGCGCGAAGCAAATTCAGACGCCGCAAAAGCCAAAGTCGGGATTTTTTTCTTTTTCTTTTTCTTTTCTTTTCTTTTCTTTTTTGTTCGTCGGCGCCGCCAGCTCCCAAGTCATTTTCATTGCCCCGAAATTTTGCTAGGATTGCCAGATTCGGTCTCACACGCGACGTGGAGGAGAGGGGAGGAGAGGGGAGGAAAGAGGAGCGCGAGGTTCGAAGAAACACGTCGGCACGATAGGCGAGCAGAATAATGACAGAGTTTTTTGGTAACGTCGAAGGAAGAGGGGGTGGTGGTGGAAAAAGTTGGAATAGTTGCATTCGGTCATGAAGGGCGTCTCTCTGGAGGTCTCTCAGCATGCGAAAAAAACCTGTAATGATACATCATCTCCTTCGAAATTTCGGGGTCCAGGAACACTTCCCCCTCTCCTTGTGGCGTCTGTCCGTGACCATCTATCCAGCTCCCATCCCTTCTTCCAAATCTCTGCATCGTCCTCCACTCTCGCAGGCCGCCACGCCCAGATCCTTCTCCTCCTCCACCTTTTGTTTTTGTTGTTTTTCACCCCAGAAAGGAGGATTCTCTTCCAAACATTGTGGAAGATGTAGATAGATCCTGCTCCCACATGATACTACATCGTTCACGTCTCCAAAGCCAACTTCACGCAGCTTTGTTTTTTGGTAAGGCATCCAAAGTAAAAAACAGAAGTGACTGCCTGTCTCTGGAGAGAAGCATGTGAAAAAAAAATCATCCTTCAGCTAAGAATTTCGAGCTGTGCAGACGGGGAGAGTCAGAAAAAAATCTTCTGGTCCGTTTCCTTTCCCTCCCCCATCTCCCGCCGGCGACTCCCCCTTTGTCAACGTGACATTTCGCAAAAAAAAAAAATCACTCTCAGACAGAGGCGGCCAGACTACAAAAGGTGGCCATGCAGTCGGAAACGCTCCATTTTGTCAGCGCGAATTATCAGACGGGGGGAGGGAAGTGGTGGTGGAAGTAGTACTGTACTGTAGATGAGACGATGATGACACATGCATGAAAGGCGTCCGAAACCGACGACACATCTACCATACACATGTGATATGGTCTCGAGAGAGCCAAGAAGAAGAAGAGGGGAGATAGCCATCACGATGACAACAAGAGGGAGAAAACAGGTATGGTGGTGAAGCAAGGTTGTTGTTTTTTTTAAGGCAGCAGGGGCAGGTCGACAACTTTTGTAGATTATATATTTGGAAGTGCCACCAAAGATATCCAAAACTATGTGACTCCAATTACAATGAAGAAAAAGAAGGGGAGGAAAAACTCCTTTCGGTATAACCAGTGACGGTTTGGGTTTCTGCCGTAGAAGAAGGAAGGGAGGAAGGAAGGAAGAAGGGGGTCTGCGCGACAAACCCTCTAATTTTCCTCCTCAGCTGAAACCATTGTTTCTTCTCCGTTCCAGCCATCAGGAGGGAGGGGTTGGTTGTTCTGTGCCGCCGTCGCAGAGACCTAAGAAGAGAGAGAACCCAACGTACCAGGGTGGAAAAGGAGTGTAGGAGTAGGAAAATATCTTTTGCAGCAGGGGGGGGGGGGTTCTTCTGCTGATAAGACAACGCAGACAACAAAACACCGGAAGAAACACAGTACTACTAGTAGACTATGAGGTCAATCGATCCATGAGAAATGTTCCATATGAGAAGCTTTGGCAAGACTTGTTACGCACTAGGCGCAATTTCAGACGACTTTGCCGATGACGGACACAATTTTTTTTTTGCACCCGACATTGCTTCACCACATTGGCTAACCCGTCTTGCTTGCTAACACTCCGTTACGTAGTACCTTCCGAAAAAAAAAATGGGCTAAACAAAGTCAGTACAAGTATGCAGTTAGCTATAGCTAAGCTTCATCTTAGGAAGCACAAATAGCACGGGATAGCACGGAGGGGGAGGAGGTTTGAAAAGTCAACGTCATAAGTGTAAGCAAACGAAGGCGGCGAGAGGGAGGAGGAGGGGGGATCAAGACCCATTCAATAAGAGACTTCCCCACACACACCCTCTCTCTCTTTCTCCATTAGCAAGTCCGACCCACTCTGCTTCTTCCGTGTTTAACAATTTTTCGACCCTCCCTCCCTCCCTCCCCCTCCTTTCCTTAACATATTTCCTTTTAGCGCAAAATGAGTCATGGAAAAATCCTGGCAATTTTCCTGCCTCTCATGAGGTGGGTGCGGAGACAATGCGGAGGCGCAAGTGACGTATGCTTTCACGTCCAATGGAAGCTCTCTTTTTTTTTTCTTCTCGTTCCTCAGCATCATCTTCCCTTCCTTACCTTCTATGATCAGGTGTCCCGAACTAGCTCATCACAGTTCGGAGGATGAGACTAACTGCGTCCTCAAGCACACACTCAAAAACCTCTTCTCTCATTTCTTGACGAGCCTCCTCGGATTTCTAACTTTTCTTTTCTTCTTTCCTGCGTTGCTCCGCGACCGTCGGAGTTTCTTGCTCGACTGGTCGGAGTGGATGGACGACGAGGACGACGTCGACGTCGACGGAGGTCTCTTCTGCGCACGCACTCTTCCCTTCCTCCGCTCCCTTCTCTCCCACCTGAGACACATGACGAGAGCGCTCTCTCCTTCTCCCTCTCCCCCTTCCCCTCCTAGGTACAGCAGCAGCGCCTCCTCCGATCTCTCTCTCTCTCTCTCTCTCCAACGTCTCCTTGTCGCGCCGCCCTCCCTACTCTGCTCTGCCCTCCTCCATCCCCCACCCGACGCCGAGGGGCGGCCGGGGGGACGGACGATCGAGACGAGTCCCCCGACAGTCTGGCTCCACAAACGAAAAGATGGAAACAAACGGCGGCGGCGGCGGCGGCGGAGGGAGGAGTTGATGGAGAGACATAATTAGTGTTTGTTGGGTTGAAGAGAGAGAGAAAGGGGGGGGAGGGGGGCCGGCAGCCGGTGGCCAGTGGCGCCCACAATGCTGGAAATTAATCACGGCGACTTGAGCTCCGCGCCCGACCGACCTGTGTCTCTGGTGGTCGATGGAGACTCCATCGATGGGTCTGCTCTGCTCTGCTCTGCCCCTCCGCTCCTCCTGACTCGATCAAGAGACGATCTGTTGGAATCTCCGACTGTCAAAAAAAACCCCAGAAAGAAAGGGGCGACACTGCTGACATTACGCGACGACGTTTGGAGTCGGAGGAGATGGATGGGTCTGTGTCACACTAACACAGTGCTACTAGTCGACTTGCACTCCAAAGGAAGTATGTGTACAGCATGTCCATTAAAACAAGGTACTAAAACTGAATTCAGTTTTAACCAGAACTACCCTTCCTACTAGAAATTACTGCACGTGGTAGAAATACGAGCATAACGTAGGTAGTACAGTCAACTCTCGATATAGTGAACATCATTTGCAGCAGCCTTTTGTTCACTATATCGAGAGATTCACTATATCGAGAGACGCTACATAGAAAAAAAACGACTTCTGTTTTGGGCAAAATGTTCACTATATCGAGAGGTTCACTATATCGAGTACTCACTATATCGAGAGTTGACTGTAGTTAACTCCTAGTTATGTACTACCACATGACCGTCAAAAGTCACCTCAATAGTCAATAAATATTTACTGTTGTCCTACTTCCTGCAAGGAATCAAGATAGCAAATGTGAAAAACTCCCATTCTTTATGGGAGTCCTGGTGTCCTTCATATCTATTGGACACTACTGGTGTCCCTCATATCTATTTTATACTCGGATTTGTATCATGAATTTACTACACCATATATTAATGGAGAAAAAAGACAGTGATTGCAGATATCTTGTAAAAGAAGTACCTAGTAGAGTTCATGAAGTTGTCCACGCAGTCTGGATGTCTTTGTAATGGTGTCATCAGATTTAGTTATGCTGGCACGAGTACCTAATCCATAAATTTATAATGAGAGCAGCGAGTGTCTATTGGAAAGAGACCTTTGAAGCAAGTCTGTTTATAAGTACATTTGAGATTTCAAATCTATGTACCTTGCTAGAAATTTGCCTAAGTTGCTTCAATTATTGAAAGCACTGTATGTACTGTCAACTTTTTCAAACATGTTTTAGCGTTACCCACTTTTCCAAACGTTTTTTTTTTACAGTTGTTGCACGACAGTAGTAACTTATAAACTCGAAAGCGTTTAAATGATATAACTCTTAATACCAGGGAGGTACTTTTTCCAAGAGAATAATGTGAAGCAGAGAGTAGTCTTTAAATGATGCTTCTTTCCCGCATCAGCTGCCAATCTCTCTCTCCCATTTTATCTGTTTCATAAAGAAACCCCCTTATTACGTTTTTCTCCTTTCCCTGAGCTGTACTCTAGGTACAAAGCCCCCAAAAGTTCCAGATTAGGACATGTTTATTGCAAGTCAAAATAGGCTTGTGTGGGGTATCTGTTGTGTGTAGATTTTTAATGCCTGTTCTATGTAACCTCCTTTGTCCTCACTTTGATAGATAGAAAACTATAATGGTACGATAACATAGTACGAGTATATTTGAATTTTGGAAACTTCCCCTCAAATTATCACTGTGGTTGTAAGTAAACATTGCGTCATATAGTTTTTCGTTTAGGAAAAAATCAAACAAACTTACATTTTTCAATGTAATTTTACATAAATTCACACAGAGATACCTTAATATATGTAGTTTCTAGAAAAATAAAAAAAGTTGCACTTTTTATTTTAATTATGTTTTTGTCATGCATTCTGCAGCTCTGACTCAAAACTGGGCGGGCGGCTGGGCCATAACCGAAAAAAGTTGCCATGGGACAAAATTAAAAAACCATCAATATCATCATCAACATCGTCATCAATGACCTCAACTGCATCACCAGTCGATACGCCAAAGGTAGTAGTATTCCGATACACTATACACG
>JAAUYM010146283.1_pt1 | contig 10056 bp, 11 predicted proteins | sample 7278001 | NCBI WGS metagenome assembly JAAUYM01 (sample SAMN14350224, study PRJNA611818) | marine sediment metagenome | isolation source: surface marine sediment (1.8m) | place: French Polynesia: Moorea | collected 2018-08
CAATAATCGCCTCCTCTCTCTCTTTCTGTCTCTCTCTCTCTCTCAGAGAAGAGAAAGAAAAAGGCAAGAAGAAGAGAACTTTTCCACTTTGAAGAAAGAACAAAGCAAGGGGCGAAAGGCAGAAAGTACTAGAGAGCAGGGGAGGAAAGAGCTTGAAAAATATTCTTTTGGTTTTGCATTAAAAAAAAGAATTGGAGAAATGTGCAATAATGGGGAAAGATGTAGAATAAATGTGGAGTAAAGGAAGTCCGCTCGTTTTGAACGTGGTGACATTAAAAAAATCGGAAGCAAGAGAGGAATTAGGGAAGAAATAAAAGAGGGGAGGTTTTTTTTAATCTCTTTTTGCATGCGATCATGCGGGAAGAAACAGGTACTATGAGTATACTAGTATAATTTCTTCTCGTGCCCTCATCTATCGGGGGGGGGGAGGAGAAAGGAACAGAAGAGAAAAATCATGATAGCTTTGTCCGAAGAAGGAGAAAGAGGGAGAAGTAAAAAAATCTTGCTATAACTACTAGATTTGCAACAAGCGATAAAGATTAGGACTATCTTTTTTTTTACTGTCGTCACTACTGCCGCCAGCAACCAACATGACACTGGAAGACAGGCCGATTCTAAGTTGCACCTATTCTGTGATCTGTGTTGCTTTTTTGACACGACCGGGCTTCGAAAAAAAATCTGCTGGTTGTCAATCGTTGCGATAAAGAAACATTCAGGGAAGGGGAGGCAGGAGCAGGAAAAAGATACCTATAAGGTACTAGGGCCTTCTGGAGGTCTCATATCCATTTTTTTATTGCCACAATAAGTGTGGAGCCGTCAAGAAAAGTTTGCCAACCGTTTTGGCATCAGGCTCCATTTCCTACTACGTACTACTTACACTGGTACCGGTATTGTGCTATGTTAGGTAGTTGACAGTGAAGGTAATTGAGCTCGTCCGCGTTCAATCAAGGAAAGAGACCTTCCTCCCTCCCTCAAATGATTGACTATAACAAAGACTTTCTCTGTCTGAGCAATCTCTTTCCTTCAGGAGCGAGGAGGAGAGGAGAAAGAAAGAGAGAGAGAGAGATGAAGGCTGCCAGGAAAGGGGGCAGTGGATGCAACGCAGTACGTACGACGTGAACACTTACTAGTACTAAATGGACAGAGCCAATCAAAGCCTCTCTCTCTTCCACTCTTGGCCACGCACGCCTCCAACACAGACGACGACGAAGAGGATGGTTGCTTTCCCATGCGACTGATGCCATACCGGTAGGTACTACACATGTGGCTACGTGGTACGTACCGTACGTAGCACATGCGGCACACGGCGGCGTACCAATTCTCTTGGGACTACGTGCGTGCTCTTCTGATCCGGCAACCCTAACTGCCTGTGGCTTTCTGCCGTACCGTACGTATGTAGTACTCGTCCTACGTACACGTAAGGCTGCCATCGAGGATTGAAGGGCCCTTCTGAGCACCTTTTCTGCATATTCATGCGTGGCGGCGGCGGTCCTATAAGGCCTCCTCCCCCTCCTCCTCCTTTCTTCCCAATCTTCCAACAGAATGCACGCACACATGCGTGCTTACGGAGCCGACGCCTCTTCCCTCCCTCCCCTTTTCCCTCCCCATTCTCGCACCACGCAGCCGACGTCAGCTCAATCCCAGGATCAAACCGCCCAACCACTCTCAAAAGATTGAGGAAGAGGAAGGAAGGCGATGTGCGGAAGAAAGAAGGAGAAGGAAATTCTTTTGTAAGGAGGGTCTCTCTTTCTCCCTTTTTTCTTCCCCCCTTCTTAGGAGTGAGGAGGAGGAGGAGGAAGAGAAGGAGAAGGAAAAGGTCTCCTTACCTTGGACAGCACACACATGGTGTAGGAAGCAAGGAGGAAGGAGAGAGAGAGAGAGAGAAAGGAAAAGGAGAGAGAATGGAACCGAGAGAGAAGAGGACGCCTTCTGCTGCGAGGAAGTTAAGGATCTTTCCTCTTCCTCCTCCTTCTCTTCCATCTCGCTCCCTCTCTTTTCTCTTTCTGCCACCTGCTTCCCTCCTCTCCTTCCTTCCTCCCTTTTTTGTGCACCAGGATGGGACGGACGGACAGACAGCTCTGGAGGAGGAAGAGGAGGAAGGGACCTGTAGCCCGAGTCCGCAAAAGTCAGCCTTGGTCCTTCCTCCTCCTCCTCCTCCTCCTGCTCTTCCTCTTTCCCATCTCTCTCTCTCTCGCACTCATCTCCTCCCTTTCCTCCCTTGGGAAACGCCACCCTTGGCTTCGCCTGCCTCGCAAATTTTAACGGGAGGAGAGGAAGAAGAAGAATGCATGGACGGACGTGGAAGGAAGAAAGTGTGGAGCCCCCCCCTCTCTCTCTTGCCTCTTCCGTTTTCATTATTTCTGCCAAGGTCGCCGTCGAGCGGAGACAAGAGTAGTAGGACAGGGGACGTAGAGGAAAGTAAAAAATGCATTCATCCCCACATGTCAGCCTGTCTGCAGCAGCATCATGCTTGGCGGGAGATCACTTGCGTAATCATAATAAAGTCACAGTTTACACGTGGTCCCTGTGCACTACTGAAAAAACAAGTTGCTTGCTTTTTTTTCTTCCCTCTACACTTGAAGCTACAAAAAAACCATGAATAATGAATGTGGCTGCAAGCAACCAAGCAAGTAACCCTACCTGATGATTCTGCTGCTCTCTCCTTCTCTCTGCCTCCTTTTCCTTCCTCTCTCCCTCCTTTCTCCCTTCTCTCTCCTCCTCTCTTGGTCGTTCCTTCTTCTCCTTTCTTCCTTCCTTCCCTTCTTTTTTCCCTGATTAGAGAGCGAGGAGGGAAGGGAGAGGAGGAGACAGGAAGAAAGAAGTCGGCCTCAGTCGGTCAGAGGCCCCTCCTCCGATCGACGGCCCTCTCGCATCGAAGGCCGTTCGTTTTTGTTGTTGATCTACTGTACCACTAGGACGTGTGTACGCGTGTGGGTGAGGGGGGCAGGAAGAAAAGGACACCAACCAAAGTCAGCAGTAGGGACAATAAAGTAATCTGTGCATGGAGTGCCACCAGCGCACCACAATCTCCAGACCCAGGGCTCATTAAGCGAGCGACAAGTGCCTCTTGAGTGGGGGAGGGAGGGAAGAGGGGGAGGAGAGCCTCTGTGACCGTCAGCAGGTGCATTGGGCGACTTCTCAGCCAAAGCATCTCATCCAGTGCGCAGAGAGCACTGAGCACTTCTCTTTTCCCTCTTTCCGGATCTTCCTTGTCAGTAGCGGTGGAGAGTGAGTAGTGACCCTTCCTTCCCTCCTCTCTTCCTCCTTCCCAGGAATCCTGAAACCAGAAGGAGGGAGAAGAAGCGAGAGGCCAGGAAGGCCTCCCTTTTTCTGGTGTTTGTGTCTTTCCTGCCTCTGCCTCCCTCCTGTTCCGCCCTCCTTCACTTTCCTCAACGGCAACCGCACCAACAACCAGCGGATTTTTTTCTCTCCGTTGCCATCCACCACAGCATGGAGCAGAAGATGGAGTGGGATTGATGTCTGAGAAGAAAAAGTGCCCGCGACAAAAAAAAAATCTAGTAGGATATGTCTGTCTTGGAGAAGGGGAAAGGCCAAATTTGGCTCCAGGTCACGTGATTTTGTCGCCCTCGAGCCTCTTAAAAAATATATGAAGGTTAATGGATGAGAGATATAAAAGAGAAACAAGAAGCCCAACGGCCCCAGTGCGGCTTGCGGACAAGAACAAATAGGATTGTCCGCGAGGGTCAATCTCAGTCATATTTGCTGCTTGCAGTCAGTGTGTTATACTACTCAGGGAAGGGAGGCAAAGGCCAAAGAAGAAAAGGAAGGGGGGAAGAGGCAGGGTCCGTTCTTCAGACCAAGATGAATGAAGGCGCTGTGACCAGAACCAAAAGGAATCAACTGATGGCTTGCCCCGCCTAGGTATAGGTAAGAGTTGGAAAGAACACACGATCTTCTATCTTTCTTCGCATTCCTATCTTCTAGTTTTCAAAGCGTTTTTTTGCACTGCTTCCTTCTTCCTCCTCCTCTTTCCCCCCTCCACCACCATCCCACGTGCAAATAAAAACACACATTTCGCAGGAGTGCCTCCTCCCCTTCCTCCTCCTCCTCCTGTGGTGGATGAGGAGGTCTGTTTGGTTATCTAAGAGCTCTCGAATGCTGCGAATTTTGCAGAGGGGCGAGAGCGAGAAAAGGATAGATAGAGAAAGAGAGGGAAAGAAAGCTGCTGTTTGTCCTGGAAGAAGGAGACATTGGAAGAAAAAAAAGTTCTCAAGCACGCAGAAAAAGAAAGACTCTTTTTTACTAGGTCGTAGCAATGGGGCGAAAATGACAGTCAAATATGTGTTTGCTCGCAGCTGGGCCTGTTTCAAAACAACAAACGATTGGCCCCTCCAATTTAGGAATCGACCTCTTTTCTAGTGAGATTAGCGAAAGCACCGTGAGAAAAAAGGTCCCTTACCCAAGCTGGCTTGTTTCGGAAGCATTTGAAAAACTTGCTTCCGGGAAGGAAGAAGAGATCTCCAATTGCTGCGTTCTTGTGCAGGTGGCGCTTTGTACTGCAATCAACAGCCACGTCTGTGCTTCAAACTCTTAGCACAAAGTCCTGATCATATGGTTTCCACTAGCCAAAAACATACAGAATTACAGAGTAGACAGAGCACCAGTGCGCACGTAGCATGAAATAAAAAAAAACCGTCAAAAATCACGGTTGACAGACCACTTTCTATTAAGTAACATCAATGGAAGTGCGTCCCTGTTAAGCACAAAATTCCAACAGAAAAAGCAGAGATTTAGTAGTAGCTGACAATGGAAAATACATTTTTAATTTAATGAGCCCCCTCCCCCGAATCTTTTGACGATGGATTAAGAAGCGAGAGGGAAATCCAATCTCTTTCCCTCTCTGCGGACAAAAATTAGGGCAGGAGTTGGAGAGAGAGAGAAGATGAGGAGAGAGGAGACGAGGGAGGAGGAGGAGGAAAAGAAAAACTTTCCGACGTTTAAATTAATCCCAAGAGTGGAGGAAGGCAGAAAAAAAGCACTTTTCTCTTTCCTTTTAGATCAGACTTTTTTGTGGGTGGTTGGTTTCCTCTGGTTGCTACCAAAAAAGAGATAGAAAAAACATTCATGTTTTTGACTTTTTTTCCTCCACGCAAACAGGAATGGTAGCATCAACTTTCGCCCTCCTGCCGTCCCGTTTCTAGTCAGTCCGCTATTTGTCTTTCTACGCAACTTTTGGCTCATGCATGGGTACATATGCGTTTGACAAATGCGATTAGGCAACCGTCGTCATGTTTTCGGGCCCTGGAAGTCACATCTGCGTCTTTCTGTCCTTCTCCTTCTTCCTCTCTCCTCTCTCCCTTTGACATGGCCAGCTCCTTCCTCATTCATGATGAAGGAATGGAAGGCAGAAGATGAGGGGAAGGGGGGAGGCTAGTGCCAGTAATGGACTTTTCCCCTCTCTCTTTCCTCCCACTTCCACATATCCAATGATGTGTGTACGAGATAGAGAGATGACAGAAGATCAGCTGACTAATTGGCTTCCTGTTCGATCTTATTATGTACGTAGTACGCACTACAGAAAAACGTATGATACACTAAGCTCACTCCAAATCGATCGCATTACAGCTGAATATGCACGCCCGACAGGACTTTTAAACTTACGAGCTTAACAAATTCAGCTTTAAACAGCTTTAGGCTAATGGAACATGTCATTAGAATACCACCTAAATGTCATATTTTTTTCGTAAACTTGTTACGCTTGTAAGTTTAAAAGTCCCGTCGGGCGGGGATTTCTTTTATTCTCAACAGACTCTCGTTCTCTCCCTCAACAAAGGAGAAGGTGAGGGAGGCGCTTCTTCCATTCCATTTCCTTCATCCTCCGCTAAGAAAAAAAAGGTGGAGTAAACGAGTTTTTCTCTCCATTTCTCCCCAGCTTTACCTTTTCTCTCTCTCTCTCTCTTCTCTCTCCTGCGCTGCCTGAGAGTCAGAAGCGAGAAACAAATGACTTCCCATTCATATTCTTTCCCTGCCTCTTCTCTCTGCCTCTCTCCTGAGTGCCCTCGTACTGCTGAGGCCTTGATATATCCTCAGACGTTTCGTCCTAGGGGGAAGGGGAGGGCAGAGAGGGAGGGAGAAAGGGAAGATACATTGTTTGGAGGGGAAGGGGGACTCGCAGTAAATTTACAAGATTAACAAGGTGGTTAACAAGATTGTGCTCCCGCCGCGCATGGGAATTAAGTACACAGCATCATCCTATTTTTTTTTAGTTAAGAAGGCAACTTTAAGAAAACAAAGTCTTGCTAGTTGCCCACCAGCAGCTTCTTTTCGGGGGGTGAAAGTAAAGTCTTGTTGCTGGAGTTGGTTTCGGGGGGTGGAGGGAGGAAAGGGAGAGAGGACTTTGGAGCAGTCGTTCCTCGGGGAAATACTACATAGAGCGGGACCACCAGGAAAGGGAAGAAGAAGGTGGGACTGGAAATATTGCTCTCAAGTCCCTGGGGCAAAAAGAGAAAGAGGAAGAGGAAGAACAGCAATGTAGAAGAACAGGAGGACATGGAGATAGACGCAGGAACAACGGATAGGATGCTGAGTTTACTTACTACACCCACCCACAGCTATACAGTAGTATGGTACTAGATACTCTGTCTTCCTACCTTAGTCCATGCTACACAGTAGTCTGTCAGACTGGTTGGTAGTGCTTGTTTTTCTTCTCACCACCGGGAGAGACTCTAATGGAGTAAATGTGTTTTTTTTTCACTCTTCCATCCGTGTGTGAGACGGTCGGTCGGAAGGTATCGCTTGATTGTGCCTCCTCTCCTTCCCATCTGCCTTTGGCCTTCTCCCCTTTCTCCCTGCCTCCCTCCTCCCTTCTTTTCTGAGATTAATGTGGGCTCATCCCTCATCGTCCTTGTTGTTGTTGTTCTGCCCGAGGCAACGGCAAACGGCAACGCCCGCGGTTGCCCATGTGTCCTTCGAAAACGTTCCCTTAATATATCCCACACGTTAGAAAGTAGTAGAGTCAGTGGTGCTGCATACTATACGTGTTTCCCTTTATTGAGCACTACCATTTTTTGTCCTTAAAATTCCTCTTGTGCGAGGAGGAAAGCTTCCAACCAACTAGCCAGTGACTCTTCTCTTTCTATAGAAAAGTTGACAAAGGCGGAGGCGCGCGTCTGAATCGGTAATCGAGACGCAGATTGGACTATGTAGAGAAGAAGAAGAGGAAGGAAATGAGAAGGAGAGAAGAGTGAAAGCAATCGAAATGAAAGAGGGAGGAAGAAGGATGCTTCTTGAGCTGCGCTGCTTTAAAAAGGCTTTTTGGCAAAGAGAAGGTGGTGGGAAAGAAGGAGAAAAGGAGGTGAAGAAACCTGTGTGAAAACTTCTCTTACCTCCTTGGTTCCTTGATCAGCAGTCTCTCCAAGAGAAAGAGGCGGGAAAGTGGAGTAATTACGGTGCAAGTTCTTCGCTTTCCAACTCATCATTTAAGGATTTAAAAAATGGTATTCTGATGAAGCTCGAAGGCCATCGTACTATCTGCGTACTACATGTACAGTATTGTACTAGACTTTCAATATTCCCTCTCACTTTTCTCTTTCAGAAAGTGAAGAAGGCCCTTCTTCATGTTCGCCGAAAGGAAAGAAGGGATGCCTGTCTGGAATATGGCCTTCTCTCTCTCATCTCCCTTTGTGTCGTCGTAGGCACTGACCGAGAGAAAGAGAAGAAAAGGAGGATGGGGTGGGTGGGTAAAGGGAGGACCTCTCTCTTTCTCTTTCGAGCACGATGGAAATGGAATTTATAGTTGGAGCTAGAGGAAGAAAAAGAAGAATAACTAACTGGGGCGGAAATAGGCACAAAAAAGAGTCCTCTCCAAGGGAAACTCAGAATGGGGAGAGGAATCAGACGATGTATCGTCTTTCTAGGGAAAAAAAATCAGTGTCGTTAATAGAGGGAAAGCTCGGAGCTATTTCTCCGATATAGGAAGAGTCCTTTTTTGCCAAGGCATCTCGGTGGAGTCCCTTAAGAGGTCCGGAGATTCCCCCCACCCCCACCCCGACTTTTCTCCCTCTCGCCTTCTTCAGGTTGCTCTCGTCCTTGAAGAGAGAGAGAGAAAGAAAGATGGATTTCTTGTTCCCTTCGTACAGAATGTGTAGACTCCGAGAGAGAGAGAGAGAGAGAGAGAGAGAGAGAAAGGGTTGGAGAGAGCGCAAGAAGTGGGTGGAAGGAGAAAATGGAGGAAGAAGAAGAGAGTGAGAGAGAGGGGCCGTGGTTGTGGGAGGAAGGACGATCGAACGTGCAGCGCACCGTTTCTAATGAGGCCACCGCCGGAGGCTCCCTTAATTAGAAGGCCTCCTCTCTCCTCTCTCTCTCTAGTAGATCCTCTTGCTAGAGACGGTGGCAGCAGCGGGAGGGATCGGGAAGGGAGGAGGGAGGAGGAGGAAGGAGGGCGGCTATACGTACAGTACGTGTAGCTGGGACCTTCTCAATCTATCATTGGATTAAGGAAGAAGGAGGAGAATCCTTGCCATATACATACTATTCATTCACAGATAGTACGAATAGATATAAAGTATCTACTACTGGTACTAGGTAGACATATACCATATTCTGGATGGAATATATACAAAATATTCTAAGCAGTTCTTGGTAGCAGTGCCTAAATTTTTAATTTCGTTTTCGAAAGTACGGTGCTTCCTCGCTGCTGACAAGACCGTAATTGAAAGTTGGATCTTGAAAAGAGTGCTTCCTTGAGAGATCTTTTTCTTTTTCCTCTTTTTCGAGTTGCTCTCTTTCCTCCTTGCGCCCCTGCAAAAAGAAGTGCAACCAGACCTCTAGTAGAGTGGGAAGAAAGAAAGAAAGAAAAAAAAAACAAGTTTCTGGTTTTGACGCTGACTTTTCTCTCTCCCTCCCCCTTCTGCTTGCAGCCATTCCCACGTCCAATAAGCCGTCCAGGCAACTGCCAGCCGAGTGATGTGCCCCGAAGTCAACCTGTCTGCGGTCACGGCCGTCACAGACAGGCCTGACAGAGGAGGAGGAGGAAGAAACACCGCGACTACAGGCGGGGGAGGAGGTGGGCTTGCCTCTGCTCTTGGCGGTCTCGGCCTCGCTCGCCCTTCTACGTCCAGCATCAGCATGGTGATGGGCGGCAGCGGCGGCGGCCTTGGTGGCGGCAGCCTGGCCGCGGCGGCCGGCAGCGCCGTCGTCAGCGCCCTTCCAGCCACGCAGGCGTCGGGAGCGCCGCGCGCCGGGAGCAACGCTTCCAGCGCCACCGGGGGCGGCGGAGGTCAGGGCGGCGTCGCGCGGAGGTTCGACGAGGACGTGGAGTTGCCTCTCATCAAGGTGGTGGTCCTGGGCGCAGCGGGAGTCGGGAAGACGGCGCTGATCAAGGTAGTAGTCCCACCTTGCAATTACTCGGCACATGTACTGTACATAAGTGTCTTGCCCGTCTACTTTTTGGAACCGTATGCACCTTCATCTTTTCTTCTCTCCCAAACAACAACATCCTTTTCTTAAAGGCTTCTTAAGGCTTCTTTCAACTTTGTTTCGAATTTTTCGTGGACTCTCACGAGAGATCAGGATCAGACCAAAAAAAAAAAAAAAAGGTCGCTTTCAGCTCTGTTGATATCTTTCAACTGCACAGTCCTTTCTTTCTCTCCTTTGGATGCAAGTCCTTTCATCCTCTTTCTTCTCCGTTGTTGTGCATAGACGTCACTACTTCTATCTGCCTTTGCATCCGTCATCTTCTTTTGACTATACCGTATTTCGTGCGTACTACACTTAAAAACAACTTGGAAAGCTCTTCTTCCCACACAGACATTCCCTACGTTAATTATTTATTTTGAAAGTACCGTAGAGGAAGAGCGAAAATGAATAATTTTCACTTCCTTCTCCACTTCTATGCACATTTCCCACTCCCTCCTCCTCCCTCCTCCCCCTCCCTCTCCTCCTTCCTTTCCTGTCCTGGTCTGCAGGCAGTTTGTGGAGAAGAATAATATTGTGCTACTTCTGCCAAAGTGTATGCCTACTCCGAGCCTAGAGAGGGGGGAAGAAGAAGAAGAAGAAGAAGAAGAAGAAGAAGAAGAAGAAGAAGAAGAAGAAGAA
>JAAUYM010018395.1_pt1 | contig 10055 bp, 9 predicted proteins | sample 7278001 | NCBI WGS metagenome assembly JAAUYM01 (sample SAMN14350224, study PRJNA611818) | marine sediment metagenome | isolation source: surface marine sediment (1.8m) | place: French Polynesia: Moorea | collected 2018-08
CCCCCCCCCCCCCCCCGCCCGGGCCGCCCGGCCGGCAAGCAGGCAGGGAGAAACGAGCAACACGAGCAACACGAGCAGGCGAAGCTTGAACGAAAGGAGATGTTGAAATTTGCATGTTCGTTGCATACACTTTTTAAAAAAATATGCGATATGTTCCCAACTGTCCAACTACGCGAAGCAGTGGACCAACTTTTGTATCTTCTCAAGCACTCCATTTAACTTGGTCGATCTGCGTCTGGCACTCCTCGCCGTCCCCGTCGTTGCCGTCGTCGTTGCGTCATGTTGCCGCATTTCCTTTCTCCCTTTTCTCCCTCCCTCCCATCTCCCATCGACCGGGGAAAGAAGAGGGACGGGGCGGAGGGAGGGAGGGAGCGAGGGAGGCAGGGACGGTTGTTGCCTCTACACGTTTCGTACGCACGTACGTATGTACGCACACTTTGAGCCGGCGACGGAGACAGAGACGGTGACGCCGATGGAGGAGGAGCAGCAAGCGCAAATTCTGAGGAGGAGATGGGTGAAAGAAGGGAAGAGGAGGCAGGAGGAAAGGCAAGCCAACAACGTTGCTGCCTCATCTTCCTCAATCGAAAGTTCGGAATATATTATGGAATATTCCAAGGGGAGACGAAGAAGAACAGGCTTGAGCATCAAGTATGTAGAAACGCAACCTACTACACATAGCACAGAAGAAAGTGGAAGCGAACAGGAAGAAAGAAAAGTACTGCATTTGTAATACTGTAGTACGTAGTACTTTGTAGACGGGTTGGCAGTTGGCACGTTGTCTCTGCCGACCGACAGACGGAGGTGGCTGAGGAAAAAACAAAAATGTTTATGCCTGAATGTGCCACACGTCCCGTAAATCAATCTCGAAAAAAAGCTTTTTTGCCTCGCTTGAAGAAGAAGTGGAACGGGGAACCTTGAAATGGGACTAATTGCAGTCCAAAAATTGCTCTCGGCCGCACATTGTTTGTCACATAACACTACCGTACCGTACTTTGTACGACAAAATGCCCTCCGTGCGTTCGAATCACCAACGTTGCAGCCGCGTCCCGCTTCTCCCTCGTTCGTACCAAGCCAAAAATAACTTTGCGCAACGGGAATAGGGTGGGAACCACCTTGCGCACAAGCTAGTTGGTGTAGGCCCAGATCAATGTGCGATTTATTTTTTAATCCGGCGATATTATTCCATCATGACGGCGGAAAAAAAGAGAATGTATGTACGTAGTACGTAAATGAGAAACTGAGATTCCTCTTCCACTTGCGATGCAATTACTCACACAGCGCCGGCGGCAGCGGCGGCAACAGCAGCAACAATTGCTCAAGCAACAAGTTTTTTTTGCCGGTGTTAAGCCCTTCCTCTTTTTTATTATTCTTCCTCTTTCTTTCTTTTCTTCTTCTCCTTCTTTGCTGACGGTTGGAGGTCGCCTCTCAGGGTGAAAGATGACGAGGGAGGATTGAAAGAAAAACTCGGCTCGGGGCCCGAAACAACAACATCCAAAGTCCAACAGTCAAAGATTCAAGTGCAGACAACGTAAGAGTTGGGCTGCATTTCAACTACTGGCAAGGAAGAAAGGAGGCAAGGAGCTTCTGTTTGGAATGTTGACGACACTTGCCGACTTTCAGGCTGTCCATAGGCAAGTATCTCCTCCCCCCGATCTTCCTCCTCAACCATTCCTTCGCATTCCAGAATTGTGCTATAAAAATGAAGGGAGGAAAAAAAGATTTTTTTCCTGCGTCCGAACAGGAATTCTTTCTCTCTCTCTCTTTTAACACCCACTCTTTTTTTGTTTTCACACATCCCCAGGATCGATGATGTTTGTTGGTCGGTTGCATCGTGGACGCGACTCGAGCATCATCCACGGGAGGAAGGGAAGAAGGAAGCAAGTCCATCAGCGCAAGGTCAAGAGGAAAATCGAAACTCATTTTCCTCTTTTTTCTGGCCACTTCGTCGATAAGGGCACAAATTTATTTGGGAAAGAGGAAAATTGCTGCTGGAAGAGGATAGCCAGCTTAAAAAAAAAATAAAAAACCTTTCTTTTTCTCTGACGACTGCGAGAAGAGATCACCGCTATGCAATTTCCTGTTCCCGACGGGGACAGTTGGTCATTTTATGGAACAAGTACGGGTTTCTACGTTTGTTTGCATTCACTAAATAAAGTCGTACTTTAAAAACCATGACGATGCATGACGGCAGTACGAGACTAGTTTTAATATCAGCTGTTAAAAAGTCGACTTTGATAGTTAATAAACATGTCCTTAGACTACCACACATCAAACACATGTTTCGATGTTAAGAAGCATCATTTTTCCTTAAATCTAAAAAGTCCCGTCGGGTTCCTTCTTTGTCTTCCTCAAGAAGCAACTATTCCTCCTCCTCCTACTCCTCGTCTCTTTTCCGCTTCCTTGGTACACTTCACACAAAAAGCCGTCCTGTGAATTATTATTACTGTCCAGAAAAAACCAACCACTTCCTTCTTCTCTCTTTCCCCCAAAAAAATTCCGGCAAACACTTTTATGTCTCATTCATCTCTCTTCTTCCCGTTTGGACGTGCTTTTTTGAATTGCGTCCAGCCTCATAGCTACACTTCTGTCCATCCTCGTCACGTGGGTGGGTGGGGGAAGCTCTTACGGGTCTTCCTTTGTGACTCTTGCAGACACCAGAAATAACCCCCGTCTGAGGAATGCCGTTTGATGAGGGGGTTGTATTTTTTTTGGGGGGGGGGGAAGAAGAGGGGTTATCCGGCAATTAAGGCTCCTCCTCCACTTCTGTTGAAGACCGCCGCCTCTCCTGAAAGCCGTTTCCTCATTCGCATTTCATCTTCGTGAAAGGGTCTTGGAACCTCCTCCTCCTGCTTCTTCCTCTTCTTCCCCTCCTGCTGTGTCAATTCTCCATAGGGGGAGGGAGGAATCCTTAACGGGGAAGAAAGAGAGAAGAGGCTGGAAGAAAAATGCTCCTGCCACGACTCCCTCCCTCCCTTTTGTTTGTTGCTGTCTTGATAACGACGGCCAACAGTTCTTCTTCTTCTTCATTTATTCCTTCCTTCCTTCCTTCCTCCTCTCATAAGACCCAAGAGAGAGAGAGAGAGAGAGACAATCATCTTTAATGACGGGTGTCCAGTCGCAGAGACGAAGGGAGGGAAGGGGACAGACTCAAGTGGGCGGAAAGCAACAACGTGAATGCACGTCAGGCGCAAAGGCACGTTGGTCTCGGGTCTCCGCGCCTCCTTTCAGGACAATGAGCACTCCACGATTGCTGCCACTCGATCAATACCGCGGACCCCGTTTAGAAGAAGAGGGGGGAGGGGAGGAAGAAGAAGAAAAGAGACGAAGACGGGGCCCAATTAGGAAGACAGGAAAGAAGGCGGAAGGGAACAAAGTTTAGATTCCAATTGTGCTCTACTACCTGGTACAAGGGGAGAAGAGGTGCTTCTTCTTCTTCTACGTACGTTTCTCTCAAGAGGACAATTTGCGTCACCGGTGAGAGGAGGGGGGGAGATGCTACAACACTTCTTGTTTCGCTGTGTAGTAGGTATAGAACTAGTACCTAGTCCGTACCTACAGCATAGGTGGGCAGGAAGTCAGTCCAATCCTCCGGGGAATAAAGAAGGCATTTGGATGACAAGAAGCAAGGAGGAGAAGGAGGCAAAAGGGACGTGGACAAACGAGCCGCGAAGAGGAAGGCAGAGGCCGTTATTACCGACACCTCCTCCTCCTCCTCCTTCATTGGGGTGCGTTACGCGCGCCTTATTAAATAATATCGTCGACTCACGGCAAAAGACGAAAGGATACAGGAGATGAATGACATCTGGCGACGCCAATTCTATCATGTGCCTACAGCCACCTATCCACCCCCACTTCTCCTCATAACTTTTTTTTAAAAAGTCGCTGCTCTGACCGTCGTCGTCATCCTTGTTTCTGCCTTATGGTTGGGTCTTTGCCGTACGAAGTATGAACGTGAGGTAGCTATTACAGTACATGTGTGTACGTACCCGACCAGACATACATTTTGTCTCGTTTGACACATATCACACGTATTTCAAACATGATACACCTAAGTATACCTATGTACTGTACAACTTTTTCCTTTTTTCTCTTACATGTATGATACATACATTAATTAAACACATAACTGGCATTTATTTCTGTGGGAAAAAACCCGAAGTTGAAATGCATGGCAGTCAAAATAGGCATACTACTATACCTATAACCCTTAGGTTCTGGTAGCTTAACTAGGCGGAAAACGTTACGAATTTCGCCTGACGACTGTCTGGTTGGGTAGTTGCGTACTGAGCACAGAGGTACCGGAAGAGATCACTCTTATCCTCTCCTTTCCTTGTTGCCCCCCCTCTCTTTCTCATTTAAAGCGCTTTGCGATAGCACTACTACATGTGGCTCATGTGCTGCGCATGCGTGATGGCTGCGTTTTGCTAGTGTTCCAAGTCATACCTGGTACGAGTAGGTAGAGCGAGAAGTGCAGAATGTTAGAAGCGCAAAGGCGGGATAAAGGATATGCTTTGAATTTCAGTTCGAGCATCAGAAATTCTGTCCATGTACCTACTACGGTAGGTACCTACATACTACTACCTACGGTACTACTAGCTCCTACTACCTCATTTATTACTACCTACTATCTATTACTACCTCCTGCTACCTACTCGTACTAGTACTATTTTGCTGCCTTCAAGAAGGTGTGATAATGAGTATTAATTTTGGCGCTTTTGTCCATACAAAGAGACTTTGATCAGCGTTTTGCCTAGTCTTGCTGCAGTAGTGGCAGAAGAAGAATACAAACGGTCCTCTTTGACGATGATGTCGATCAGCATCAATGGAAGATGACGACGAGAGCCGAGTGAGCGAGGGAGGATAAGGAAAACACCGTTGGATGGACCGACCCTGGGAGCAATTTCGCAAATGCAACAGAGTCGACGTAATTGCAATCTCGACATGACCCCCTACCATTTTTCGGCAGTCCATCCGGCAGTCCATTCCAGCCATGGCAGCCCCAGAAAGAGTAAGGGGGAAGTGAATTTGCAACCTCACGGAATAATGGGCATGCTGGTCTTGGCCTCTGCTCCCTCCGTCGGCGTAATTATTCGTGACTTGTGCGGGTCGCGCAGCCCAGCGCAGCGCAGCGCTGCCACCAACAGAGATCCTCCTCTTTTTTATGCCGGATACCCTTTTTTGGAGGTGCTCATCATCATCACGAGGGAGAAGACCCCGGTACTCTGTGGGTGGCACCGCCGCCGCCGTTTCCGTGGGGTCGTCCAGCATCCTCAACCCGCAGCATCCATTATCTTCACCCTGAGGAGGAGGAGTTACCGTCATTTTTCCCGTTCTTCTCCCTTTCGACCTTTGCATGACAAAATAGCATCCAATCTTTTTTCCCCTTCCCCCCCTCTTTCCCCCGGTGCTGTCTGCGAGTTCCGGCTACTAAACCCGGCATTAATACGTACCAATACAGGGAAATCGAGAAGTCAATCGTGATGTAAAGGGGTCTCTTCAACACTTGTCTCCCAAACACTTCCTATCCGTCTTGGTAAGGAGGCAAATTTGAAGGAAGAGGAGGAGGAGGATATCAATTCTTTCTCAAGGGTTCTTCTCGTTGCACATCAGGAAGAAGAATAGGGAAGGCAGGAAGGCTTCTTCCTTCGTGTACACGCGTGGCGTCAAGTGATTACGCACACATGCCCAAAAGTGTACTACAGGTACCTGCAGCGGGCTCAGCAAGGAGGGGGAGGGGGGAGGAGGAAGGGGGAGGGGGAGGGGGAGGACGACCACCAGACCTAGAGAAAAAAAGGCGTCCATTAAAGAGATTTTTTGAATTTTGTTCTTTATTCTAAAAATTAAGACGATTAAGAAACAAGTGGACAGCTGAACTTTTGCAGTAGATGTCAGAGGCAGAAGAAGGGAAATGATAGTACACATTCGACCCCCCCCCCGCGTGCCAGCTTAACCTGGGTCGTTAATCACTACCTCCCGTCCCTCCCTTCCTACACTCCGCCCGTCGCATCTTTTCTGGGGCAGATCCCTCCCTTCCCTCCTTTTCTTCCTCCTGCCCGTGCAGCTTGAAAAGCGCTTCGGGGGGTTCAGCAGGAAGGAAGAAAGAAAGAAAGGGTGCGGTTTTTCAAGGAAGACGATCTCTTCGGCGGCGGAGGCACCACGTGAGGGTAGGGAGTAATTCATCTTCTCCTCTTTGATCCCGTTTCCTTCCTTCCTTCCTTTCTTCCTTCCTTCCTTCTTTTGCATCCTGATGGCCGGATGAGCGGCGCTTCTTCAGCTCTTTGTTTGCTCGGATTGTCTAACCAGGCCTGGGCGGATAAGGCGACTTCCTCATCGTTGTCCTTTGTCGTGGGTAGAAAAAAAGGGCGGTTATAATATGCATACCTCTTGATTTGCACACGTAGGCAAATCCTGCGATGGGAGTTGGCTGCTGATCAAAAGATGTGCATTTACTGTATGACTAGGATTCCGGCCCAGGTCAAAGGAGAGAGGATGGGAAAAAAATCATGCTGCCCTTTCTTGCGACAACAAAACTGCACACAGGGGGAGATGAGATGCATTAAATACAGACCAGAAAAAAGAGAACCACCACTGCAACTTTATTCCCACGGATTCTTCTTCTTCCTCCTCTCCTCTTTTCCCCTTCCAGGAACACTTGCAGTCTCCATATGCACTTACCAACTGAGGTCCATTAAGGGTCTGAGGCATGCTTTAATGCGATTGCACTCACGTGAATCGACGTGGTCCTTTTGTCTAATATCTCCGGTGCATTATTTATTCACATTTTGCCTTAAAGTTTGCCAATATAACATTGACAGACTTTATATGCGGAATTCATCCATTCTACCCTCCCCTCCCCTTTTCCTGTCCTACCACTTCCTTCTCCACTCCTTTCCTCAAAGCAGGGCAAAAAAATAGAGAGAGAGAGATACGGAGGTGCAAAATAGCATTTTGAAAATTGCCTCCCCTTCCATTATTACTGTGGGTTCTCGCGCCAACGATTAAGACGATCATCATCCTGTGTGCGCGGTTCCCTCCTTCACTACTATATAGTCGTCTTCCTTACAACAGGAAGACTTGTTGTGGTGGAGAATTTAGAAGTTGTGCAGGCAATTAAGCACTTTTTCTTGATATGCTGAGAGTACATTGGTTGTTGTTGTCGCTTGCTTCAAACCAAAGCGATCGAACTTCTCAAGTCACTCCGAATGACAAATCTCTCTCTCCCTCCCTCCGTCTCTTTCGTGCGCTAACTCATTTGAGGAAGACTCTTTTTCCTTCCTTCCCTTCTTCCTTCCTTCCTTCCCCCGTCATCTGCGCACCTCATTCAATCGACATGCACGCAGCCCCCAGCCTCAGTCACAAGAAGAGTTGTCGGAGGGGAGGGGGGAATCTGAAGAAGAGCCGGAAGAAAGGAGAAGAAACTCCTCTCTCCTCCTTCGGTCGACACGAGCAAATCCTCTTCTTCTTGTTTCGACCAAGGCCAGTTTGGTTTGTCTGAACATGCGGCGGCAACAGGCAACAGGCGACACACATCATGCAATCTTCCTCCTCCTCCTCTTCTTCCTAGTTTTTTTTTCCTGGCTTGTTGTGACGTGAGTGGCCAACATTTGCACATTTGACAAGAGGAGGGGAGAAAAGATTGAAAAAGGGAGAGAGGGAGGAAGTCCAAAAAGCAAATATTTACTCTTGTTTACCTGCGGTAAAAAAAAATTGAGTCATCCTGGGAGGAGAGAAGGAGGTAGTGTTGGGTGGGCCGCTGTCCTTACGCCCTTCTTCTGCCAACTTCATCTCTACCCAGAAAAGTTCTTTTAAGACAGAGTGAGAGACTATAAGAGCATAATTTAATTGCTTCTCCACTTTCTGCTCCTGGATCCGTACGGCGTCCACGTGGATGGATGGCTATAGCCGGATGGATGGACGGACGGAGCGGACGGCTATGCCATTTCCCACCAGAGTAGCCAAGCATGAGGAGGAGGAGGAGCAACAGGAGAGGAAAGAAGAGAGGAGGGGGAAAAAATTCCTGCTGTGATGCTACATTATCCACCCTTCCTTCCGTCTCTGGATCAATTAAGCGGGAGTCGGTGGCGCACGTGAATTAATGAATGACTTTGCGAACGACGTAAAGAGGATTCCTCCTCCCTGCTCTGCTCTGCTCTGCTCTGCTCTGCTCTGCTCTGCTCCGCCCCCCTCTGAAGTGATGTGACCACTTCGTGTTGGAAGCATGCTTCTTTCCTTCCTTCCGGTTCTGGATTCGACGGATAGAGGGAAGAGAGGGAGCGCAGGGACGTCGTGAGCGACCAAATGGGGCAAAAAATTCCTCCTTCCCTTCCTCCCATGCAAATTATGGGTTGCAATCGGGGCTCTGCCCCATCACTCTTGAAGACTGGGGTCGGAGGAGGAGGCGGCGACCCCTCCCTCAGCCCTTGCAAAAGGTCCATGCACCTTCCCTCCAACAAAAGAGGACTGCAAGAAAAAAAGAAGCAGGGCTACCAGAAATTCGGGAAATGGCGGCACAAAAAAACCAGATGCTTCTTCATTCTTCCTCCTCCCCCTCCTTTTCCTGTTAGTGAAGAAGACCTGTCCATGGCCTCATGCAGGCCAAAAAAAGGCGGAAACGCGTCTCCATGCAGCACCGCTACACAAATAGGTACAAAAAAGGGCTACCGCCGACGCCCGCCCGCATCGCATCACCTCACCTCACACGTTGCATGAGGAGGAGCGGTTGGGAGAAGAGAAGAGGGGGGGGAAGAAGAAGAAGCCACATTTGACAGATGGCCAAAATGACGAAGGTGGGGTTGCATCTGCCACCACCTTTTTGTACTCGCACGTACGCTGAAGAAGGGGGAGGTGCGAGCGAGCCATGCGGGGGTGTGATTTTTTATTTTTGCTGAAAAAAAAAGAAAAAAAGGAAGAAACGGTACCCATCGTCCTCCTCCTTTCTTCCATTTTCGGAAAGCGAATTAACGGCAAACTCACGCGTTTGATCGGCACCGACAATATCGATACCTGCTGATATGCAAGCCATAATTGTGAACAATGCGTGAGTGAGAGTAATGTCTCTCCTCCTCCTCCTCCTCCTCCTCCTCTTTCTAGGAAGTCTAAAAGGAGAGATGGATTCGTGCCTGCGCCTGCGTGGCAAGCATGTGGCAGGCGAATAACTTTACTTCTTGTTGGACGGGGTGGCCTCCTCATCCTCGCTACAAATCGGCAGTCATTGCGGAGCTCATGGAGAAGAAGAGGCTTTAGCTGAACGTGGTTGGGACCTCTTCCTCCTTCCTTCCTGCTGTCCCTGACGACGAGAGCAGCAGCCGTGAGAAATAGAAATGACTACCTTCGATTTGCAAACTCATTTATCTCGGTCCCTGCTAGGTGCCGCTACCTGGAAGGAATTGATAGATAGAGAGAAGGGCTCAAAGGTCGAGAGAGAAGAAGAGAGGGGAAAAAATCTCTTTCTTCTCCGGCTCTGTCACCTATTGCACTTTTGTCCGATCACCCTTTCAAAAATTGCGCGTTTGGAATGAGGAGGGGGATTGAAGGAGGAGGAGGAGAAGGAGGAGGAGGGGACCATGATGATGTGACAAATGGTCCTAAGACAGTGGAGGGAGAACAGCAAAAAAAAAGACTTGCAGTTGGCAGACTCAAAGTGGCCATTTACATATTTCTCCTCCTTTCGTTGGGCGCCGCCTGGGCCTGGCCAGATTTGATCATGAGAGGAAAGGGAAGGGAAGGGAAGGGAAGGGAAGAGAAGAGAAGAGAAGGAAAGGGCGACACCAAACCCATCATCATCTTCAAGCAGAGAACAATCATGCAGAAAGAAGAAGAAGAAGAAGGGGAGGAGGAGGGAGTGTTTTTACGTTATCCGATTGAAGGAGAAGGAGGTTGAGACTCTTGGAATCTTCTTCGCGTTGTTGGTTGCGGTTTCTTCCTCCTTCCTTCCGCATTTGGAAGAGACTCCCTTCGAGGAAGAAGGGAGGAGGATCAGACTGTTTGTCTTCCGCTGGGGGGGGGGGGGGGGGGGGGGGGGGGGGGGGGGGGGGGGGGGGGCAGCCCGGGCCAGG
>JAAUYM010129028.1_pt1 | contig 10053 bp, 14 predicted proteins | sample 7278001 | NCBI WGS metagenome assembly JAAUYM01 (sample SAMN14350224, study PRJNA611818) | marine sediment metagenome | isolation source: surface marine sediment (1.8m) | place: French Polynesia: Moorea | collected 2018-08
CCCCCCCTCACTTCGCTGTCCATTAATATTCACTCGCTCTCAGTGCTTTAAAAAAGAAAAAAAAACACAAAGTAGAATAGAGAGAGATATGGGAAAAGTCGAAGCTCTTTTTTCCCGAACGCTAATGAGGCCTCAGACCCTTTTGTTTCCCCTGGATCTTCTTTCACCTGAGAGAGCAGTGATGGACTGACCCAAAAAAAAAAGATTTTTGTTTTTTCCCTTTTCAGGAAAAAGAAACAGCTACGTAGAAACTTTTGTTTGAGTGTTTTTAGACATATATTGTACTGTAAGTAGCAAAAGAGGGGTTTCTTTTTCTCCACGTGCGTGGAGCAGCTGGAAGGAGGAGGTGGAGGTTGGGGGTTGGAAGTGGGGGCCAAGTGCCACATCTGACAACTCATTTTTCAAAAGCTGCAAAGTGTGGGGAGGGACGTGCATTAGTTGCGTGCACCAAAACAACGGTGGATGGATGGATGGAAGCCAATCCCAGCTTCAGAGGGAGAAGGGAAAGATTGCAGAAAGTTCAAGCTTACTTAGCTTGAAAAAAAAAACTATTTACTATACTGTATGTTTAAAAGTTGTCTTTTTTTCTTTTTCAGTGTCCGAGTTCCATTCGGCCCTGCCCGACTTCCTCCGTCGTCGTGTTCCGCCGACGCGCAACCCTCGCTACGGCGGCGGGGGCGACGCCCCCATGACCACCTCCTCCTACACCGAGGACCCCTTCGCCACCGTCGCCGCCGGCCCCGACCACGGCCCCGACGGGTCCACCCTGCGGCCCTTCGTGGACCCGGAGACCCCAACCAACGTGACGGTGGTGCGCGGGAGGACGGCCACCCTGGCCTGCGTCGTCAGGAACCTCGGGACGGCGTCGGTCAGAAGCAGCAAGCGTTACAAAATCTCACTTGATTAAGAAAAAAAAACTCCTTGGGGGAAAACTGGTGGTCAATTGGAAAATATTTTTCCATCTGCCCGACATCCCGAGTTGGACTGTACCTACCACCAGCTAAATGCGCAATAATTGCTCAGGAGCAGCCAAGAAATTTTCTTCCAGTAATTTGCATCGCGCCAATCTCAAAAGTTTTTTTTTTGTAAGAAGGTTTCTGCGAGCTCTGCCAGGGATGGCAGGGATGTCAGCCTCTGCGCTTGCTTCCCTCACACTTTAGAGGACACGGAGCATCGATTCCCAACCTGACTTTGCTGTGTACAACATGTACCACCCGTGGTGCCACAAACATATCGGGGGCATTTCAGGTTTAGGGAAAGTGTTGACTAGTAGTTTTACATCAATACGGCATGATTTTTTTCCCCTCCCCAAAGTGTTGCGCGAACCGAAAACGGTTTGGAATCCCTGACTTCGACGTTGCGCTTTGCATTGCATCGCATTGCATCGCATCGCATCGCATCGCATCTACCCTCTTATTCCATTTGTTCTTGTGCTGCCGCCCTTGACGATCGATCCCCCTTTCGTCCGTTTGTGCGTGTGACTGCGTCTCTTGCCACCCTAGCTCAGCGAGGAGGACCCTGGAGGAGGAAAAATTTTTGACTCTTCTCTCTCCGGACGATGGGGGATGGGGGGGAGGGAGGGAGGGAGGGAGGGTGGCACCTCCACTTGCTTGTGCATTTCCGCCACGTTTGCGTACTGCTCTCAAATGCAGAGCAGAGGAAGGAAAGACTTTCTTCTTCCACCCGCAAGAAAGTAAGAGAGGAGGGAGGCATGCGAGAGGAGATTTTGGGGGGGGACTAAAGAATGGGGAAAGCGTCGACCCGCAGAACAGAATACAGGGTGAAAAGAAAGTTTTAGACATGCCCAAGTTACCACCGCTCCTGCACCAGGAGCCAAGAATAATGGCAATAAGCAGGCTATTTTATGGTGGCCATGTTGTCTACTACGAGTAATAATAATGACCGGACCGGGAGAGCTATGTCAGCTTTCAAGAACATGGCAACTCTACAATAAAAAGTAGCATCTACTGTACAGTAGTACGTACATTTCGCTGCCCCAACCTGTGCAGGGATGAGTTCTAGGGCAACAAGGGGGTCAGGAGAAAGGGAAGGACAAGAACAGGAACAGGAGGGCCAACTTGGACGGCAAATCTATAAAAGAAGAGTCATGTAGCTTGGTGTATCGGGTTAATTATGCATTCCTCTTGCCTGCAGGGGGTCCATCAGGGTTGAACAAGAACAAGGGACACCTGCACGTCAGCTCCCCTTTCTCAGATGGAGAGGAAAGAGGGGGAGCAAAAGAAAAAGGAAAGGGAAGTGAGAGAATTCAGGTCTTGATCCCGGAAAAGGCCGAAAAGGGAGGAGGAAGGAGGCATCCGTCCTTCCTTCCGCGTAAAGAATAGTAAAAGAGGAGGAGGAGGAAGAGAGGGGCTCTCAAGAAGAAAAGGAGAGAAGGGTCTTTTTTCTCTCCCAAACACTTCAGAGTGACCTTTATTTCTACCATGAACTATAGGAAAGCAAAAATCCGCCTTAAAATGCTTCAATTGTTGATCTTTGTTTTCTTCCTGTGTTGTTAGGTCTCTTGGATGCGCATCCGCGACCTGAACGTGCTGAGCCTGAACGAGCTGACCAACACGAAGGACCCGCGCATCAGGGCCATACACGTGCCGGGATCAGACAGGTGTGCTGCCTACCCAACCACCAACGGTGGTATGCAAAATGGAAGCTCAGTTGGAATACGTACACGTTGCATACATGTTTTTGCATGTTTGTATGCTCAGTCGGTAATTATCGACAAAATTTCTGCATCGGAGCTCAGTCGGAAGTTTATTAAGAGGTTGGAATATATGGAGAATACGAGCTGGACTCCACTGATGACCCCAACTCTCCCTACCTGTCCTCGTTCGTTTGCTCGTTCAGGTGGGCCCTGCGCATCCAGGAGACGTCCGCTTCTGACGCCGGCGGATACGAGTGCCAGGTGACCACGGCGAACAAGACCATCGAGATCATCAACCTGAACGTCCTGGGTGAGTGAGGACATACCCAACCACCAACGGGGGGTATGCAAAATGGAAGCTCAGTCGGAGCATGTCCACATTGCGTACACGTTTTCGTACGTTCGACACTGACTTGCACGCACTTAGTAACAAAATTTCTGCATCGGAGCTCAGTCGGAAGTTTATTAAGGGTCCGTTGTTGGTTGGGCAGGATGGACATCTTCAACTTCTTTGTTGTTCTTCTTGTCCTCACCTCTGACCCCAAAGTTGTTGATCCCCTTTTCCATGAGTTTTCTATAACATTGTCTTGCCCAACTTTATCTTGGCTTTGTCACCTCGTATGTTTGCGTGAGTCCCTTCTTCCTTTTCTCGTTAGGGAAATGTGGAACGGAGGAACGGGGGCTCATGAATTTACCAATTTTCTCCCTACTTGTATGGGGTAAGGCGTAGTACAGTAGTAGAAGCAGGCCGTATAAGATAAGGGGTTTGTTTTTCCGGGAAAGTGAAGATAGGGGAAGAGTGAGTGGAGGAGAGAGAGAGAGAGAGAGGCACTTTGCATATGTGCCCGAAGGATAAATTCAAGGCCGGAGGGGAGGGGGAAAAAGGGGACTTTTCTCTCCACTCTAAAAAACAAAAAAAAGAAAAAGTTCGAAGTGAAAAAAAACCTTTTCTTCCTCCTCCTCTCTGGACTTTGAAAGGAGGAAAAAATGTTGGTTCAATCTTCCTTTTTCCTGTCTTGTCACCGCAAACTTGGCGGGCTGAGAGAAGACAAGACCTCAAAGTTCTTCCCCCCCTCCAATCCTGATGCTGATGCTATCTCCTGCAAATGTGACACCTTCTTGCGAGCAGTTCCGACAGCACTTCTGAGAACTCACTTGTTACTTGTTCCCTTCTCCTCCCTTCCCACTATCGTTTCCGGCAAGGAGAGAAGGAAGGAAGAAGGAAGGAGACAAAAGTTGATGATGGAGGGTGTGCAAACATCAGGGGGAGGGAGGCAGCAAGGTCGATATTGCCTTGAAGAAACATTTGGAGTGGGCCGTGGAGGGGAGGAAGAAGAAGAAGAAGAAGAAAAAAGTCAGGAGGAAGAGGAGGAGGCAGGTTGCTAAAAGCACAAAAGTTCCATCCTTCCTCTCTCTCTCTCCTCTCTCCTCTCTCTAACTTTGTAGATCTTCCAATCTGCTCTTCTTTCTTTCTTTCTCTCCACTTTTTCTCTTCTCCTCCCCTCCTGCTCTTCCTCTCTGGACGCGTTTCGTAACCCTCTTTTTTATCCACACCCATAGACAACAATGAATATGAAACAAATGAAAGACTGTACTTAAAAAATTACATGGAGAAACCTTTATAAAATTTTTATCCGTTGGGCAAATATCATGATTGTTTTTTTTTGTCTAAGGTAGGAAAGTACCTTTTCGTTTCCCTTTATGCATCCCTCGGAGGAAGGAAAGTTTTATGCTGAGTGTTTCTGGATGGTCCATCCGCGGATTTTGGATAGGTATCGGAATTGGACAAAAATTCTCCACTTGCTAGGTATAAAGGAGGATCTTGCAAAAAAAAGTCTGCATTTTTGTTATTTTGGGGGGAAATGAATGTCGTTCTACTGCTGTAACTTTGTTACCCATGACGACGGCTTATTGCAGAGTCGTCTTCCCCGACAGAGTTGCAATTTCGAAGCCAACAATTATTGGACTATCATCGGCTTTGTGTGCCATTTCAGTCTTGCCATTTTTTCTTTCATATTTAGAAAGAGAATGAAAGGGGCCAAACGAGGATAAGAATGGTGTGAGGACGGAAAAGGAAATCTGTGAGAAGGCATGCTTTTCTTCCTTCATTTTCCCCAACCTCTTTTCTATCGACAACCATCTTTTCTCTCTCTCTCTCTCTCTCTCCCTTTTCTTTTGACTGAGAGAGATGATAGCCCAAGTCGAGGAGGGGGGAAAATGAGATGGAGGTGAGCAAGTGGGATTCCAGAGGAACCTCCTTGAAGGTCCTCCGATTGGGTGGGTGAGGGGGGGGGAAAGGCACCATGACTCTTTTTCCCATAACCCTTGTCTTCTTTCCTTGTCTCGTCCTTGGAAGATAACGAGTGATATGACCAAGACTCTCTCTCAATCACCTGTCAGGGATATCTTGGCTGCTACTACTACTACATACAAGGCTCCCAAGGGACTCTTGCAAAGAAAGGAAGAGAGAGAGAGAGAGAGAGACGTTATCGGTTCTCATGCCCATAGTATGTACTCGTGGTATGAACAGTCAGCAACCCTTTTTTTTACTGGCGGTCTTTGAAGCAGGTTTAGGGTTGTTCTCGTTGCTGCTGATGCTGTTCTACTGGGTCAAGAATCATGTTTGCACGTTGAACTTGGCGTTAAGTAATGGCTGATGAAAGATCGGAGCAAGTCCTTGTTTCTAATTCCAAAATTTCTGTGAGAAAACACAGCGGATTTCTTTTCCTTTTTTTTTTTTTTTTTGGTCCTTCCGGTGTCCCAGATACAAGGTGGTCCAACCAATTCTCTGTCGAAGGTGACCTGGGGTGAAACTCGCTTTTCTGCTCCCATCCCTCCTTTCACTATGATTGATGGGGAGGGAGGTCGAGGAAAACCCTCGACTTATTGGCACTCTGGGAAAAGGGAAGGAAGAGAGAAAGAAGGAGAGAGAGAAGATATTGGTGGTGGCGATAGATTTCTGTCCCTCCTTCGAAAAAGCAGCTCATTCAGCATCATCAGTCTGAAGATCATCTTTCTAGATTTTGGCTCTAGTACTAATTCTGTGCGAGACATGAAAACCGTCTTCAGGTGTCTGGAATGATGCTTGAATGTTGTCTGCCACCCTTTTCCACCTCGGCCGCCCACGCTTGCCAACTTGTCTCACACACTTCCTTTTTTTGCGAGGTGTCGCCCATAGCACAGGGTTTTTTGTCCCTCCTCCTCCTCCTCCCCTCTTGCTTTGTCATCACACCAGAATAACATCTCTCGTGGAAAGGACAATCCTCCCTCCCCCTCCTCCTCCGCCCCTCTTTTTGTCGCCCATCTGACGCCCTTGGGAGTGTAATAACGTGCCCGCAAAAAATTTTCCGACAATAACAAAATGTTCCTCCACTAGCACAACAAATTAATGAAGAAGAAGACAAAGGCAGAGAGAGATGTTCCTCTCTCTCTCCCTCTCCAAAGGAACCCTGCCACCCTTTTTCCTTCCTATTGCAAGAATCTCTTTTTGAGATGAGCCCTGATCTCAGAAATGCTGACGAGACTCCCTCCTTCCCCCCCTCCTCCACTTCCTGCTTCCATTTTTTTCTCCTCCTCCCCCACAAACCCAAACGAAGAAGAAGGAGGGGCCTTTGTGTCCTCCTTTCCACCACCCCCTTCACCTCCCTTCACCTCACCTCACACACACACACACACACCCGTTCATCCCCTAGCTGCTCTTCCTCACTTCTCTCATCCTCCTTGTGGCCTCAATTCGGGCTTAAAGTTTCTTTGCCTCCTTTGCTGCAGGAAGAATAAGAAAAAGGGCTTCATCACCTTTTCTCGCAGGGCGGATGATTGGTTGGAGGAGAGGAGGGAGGGGAGAGAGGGAAGGAAACATAAGCCCTCATCTGCCATCCCTGAAAAGGAAGGAAGGAAGGAAGGATTGTACTAGGGCGCGACCTCCTCTTCCCCCTCTCCTTAAATGATTTAAGTTTTGGGGAAGCTGGCTGGGTGTTGGGGAGAAGGAAGAGCAGAAGCAGCAGAGCAGGGCTTTGTTCTCCTGGCGTCTTGTTTGTTTTCAGAAATTTGAAAAGGAAAGTTTTAAGGCTCGCCTTTCTCTCTCTCTCTCTCTCTCCCGCCGTGTTACTACAAGCTGTGTTTTCCTCTCTCTTTCTGGCCTTTCCGCAGATCCCGTCACCAGGATCCTCGGCCCCAGGGAGGTGTTCCTGAGCAAGGGCTCCACCCTGAACCTGACCTGCGTCATATCCAGGGGTCCCGCCAGGCAGCCCTTCATCATCTGGACGCACGAAGACAAGGTGAGTGAGCAGAGCTGCTCACTGAGCACTGAGCAGCACCCGTCAGAAATTCTGTTCTGTTCTGTTCTGTTCCTCTTCGATGTCACCCGCTGGCAGAGGTAGGATAGGTCACCAGAGGCAGATATTCCATTATAGGTAGACTTGCTATTGGAGCCTCATCGGCAAAAAAATAACCAATATTTTTTCCCCGTTCTCGTCTCATTCATGCCATCCAAGAGGAAGGAGGTTGTTGAATTCGCCAAAGAAAGGAAGGTCGTACAATCACCACTTACAAAAAAAATAAGAGGTTGGATGGACAGGGTCACGCAAGTAAAAAAAAAAGTAAGAGTTCCCTTCTGCAAGCAGGGGTCAAGACTCAGGGGGGGGGGATCACTTAAAAGATCTGGATTTGTCTTCTCACCAGCGGGAAACGACGATGGCAGCAGGGGTAGCAGAAGAAAGCTTCCACTCACCCAACCAGCCACAAAGGGATGATATGTGAATGCTGTACCTACCTGCACACTTACCATACCAAACTGCATCAGGAGAAAAAAAAGAGAGAAACAAGATCTCAAGCCCAAGTTTTGCCCTGGAAAAAAATGGTGCCACCAAGGGATGGATGCAGGCAAAAAAATACCCTACTACCTACTGTACAACACTTTTTCCTCGTCTCTGCTTTGCTGCACAACAATCCTTCCTGTCCAATAAATGTCTCTTCCAAAGAGGAAGAAGAGAGGAAGCAGGAAAAAAGCTTTTCTCTCCACTCTGGTGGTATTTTCATCGATAATGGAGAAAATATTCAGCACCCAGGATAGTTTACAAGCACACACCTTCTGCCACCGTTGCAGATCTTGTCTTTCTCCTTCTCCTGCCAACGCTATTTACGTTTGGCTTCTGTCGCTGTCTTTCTCCTCCTCCTAAGACGCAGCCACACTCAACAGATTTCACAAGGAGAAATTGAAATTGAAAGTACTGCTGCATGTGTGTTGGAACTGACAAGTTGCAAATCGTCTGTGACTTGTCAATGACTTTTTCCCCTTTCTTTTCGTGCTCCCCTCCCTCCCTAACCCTCCAACAGTGGTAGAAACATTCCTCCTCCTCCTTCTCCTCATTGACGGCGTTGCCAAAGCTACCGGGGGGGGGGGAGAGCAATATGGTGGCGGCGGAAGAGTCACGGGTATCAATTTTGCATCCCTCTTCCTCCTCCTCTCCGTGTCCCCATCTATCGTGCAAGTTGTCAGCAGAGTCGATGATGGAAGTTACGTGACAAAATTTTCGTTTATAGCGGGTGAGGCAAACTTGAATTCTGACCACAGTGCAATTTGGATGGAGATGAGATGCGAGAGCTCAACACCCACCAACTCCAACTTCACAATCATCTTCCTCCTCCTCTTCTTCTTCCTCGCCCCCACTTTTTATGAGACGATTCACATTATGACAGAGAAGGGTTATGAAAAAAAAACCCTTCCTTCCCCCTCCACTTTCCTGTCCATCCATGGAGGAAGGGGAGGAGGAGGTGTGGGCAAAAAAAAGTGTTGCTCAATCTTTCCCCTTTTCCTTCTTCCTCTTCCCCATGCAGCCCAAGTCTCGCCGATAATGCTTAACGGTGCGGCAAAAATGGGTGGGCGGGTGGTTGAATGTCTGAGCTGGGCGGGTAGGTGTACAGTAGGTGGGGTGGGTGAGTGGGCCAGTAAAAAGAAAAGACTTTTTTTTTCTTTGCTATCGCGCTCTTTCTGGTTTATCTTAATCGCTACAGGTGGTTTCCTGCAAAAATGGCCTTTTCACCACGAAAATAATTATTTGGGTCTGTGTCAACAAACATAGGATGGTTTCCACCGTGGAGACCTGAAAGAAGTAAATTATTTTCCAGTGGATTAATAGTTAGAGTACGCGTTAAAGTACTTCATTTGGAGAGGTTAAAGGATGTTTTTTACATCCTGGTAGGCAAGAAAGGCATGCACGTGTACCGACATGCCATGCCACGCCCTCCTCCTAATGGGCACCATTTGTCACCACACCTGCCACTATTTGCGTGGGGAAGAAGGAAGGCGTGAGGGGCTCAAATCTCTTTCTCTCTCACGTCGCACCCAACCAATCATCCCATGCGTGCGATGAATCTGGGTGGCAGAGAGGGCAGTGAACATTTCAGTCACATTTCTAGAGTCTTCTTTTTTTTTCTCTCCACGTTATTAACTTTGCTGTTTGCCTTCTGCCTTTCCAAACTTTCCGAAGCTGTAGCAGAAGACAAAAAAAAGGGACAAAGTTGGTCCTTCTCTCCCTCCCTCACCTTGAGGAAGTATGTTCGCGCAATAAATATACCCAAGAGAAAGGAAAGGAGGAAGGAAAGGCGTCGTTTGATATATGGTTTCTCTCATCTGTGTGTGTGAAAAAAGGGGGGGGGGTGGAAAGAGGGAAAAATGTGTATCAAGCAGGTCGAAAGGTGTGGTGTGTTTGCAAGTGTGTATCTCACCTTTCCTGAGCGCCACCATGCGGCCTCCGCCACCCCTTGGAGGAAAGTGTATTTGGGTAACGTCTGTATGTGCACGTGACCCTCATCTCGTCACATCTCTCAACAACCTTGAGATGCCAAGACTCCAGATGATGCCTACTACACCATACCAAGTGTCTGTCTGTGTCTGTTTGTGTGTGTGAGAGAGAGAGAGCCTAGTCAGGGAAAAACTGATATATCTACAAAGTGGTCCTGCTCCGCATCTGGGAAATCAAGCGGTGTCGTAACAAAGTGAGGAGAGAGTGAACCCAACCAATATGCTAATTGTCAGTGAGGAGGCAGACAAAGAAAGGCCCATTTGGGAGACCGGACGTCGGATTAACTGCGGACACCATTAGCGATATTGAGAATTAAATGTATGAACACCCAACCAGTATTGGTATCACTAGGGGCACGCTATCGGTGGCGATACTATTAATTAGTGATGGGGTCGACATTTGGGTTGCTCTAAGGTTTTAACATCACTTATATGGCGTTAGGAATGCCAGGGCAGGTGTTAGAATAGTGAAAAGAAGAACCTCCGAGCAACCCTTCACTAAATTCACGCTATCGATATTGGTTGGGCAGCCAGCCTTCCCACCGCAGGAAAGAGACTTTGGGATGGCTGGGAAATTAAGGAACATCTCTCTCCC
>JAAUYM010165238.1_pt1 | contig 10053 bp, 9 predicted proteins | sample 7278001 | NCBI WGS metagenome assembly JAAUYM01 (sample SAMN14350224, study PRJNA611818) | marine sediment metagenome | isolation source: surface marine sediment (1.8m) | place: French Polynesia: Moorea | collected 2018-08
AGGCTTATGTATAAGGAAGTTATAAGAAAATTATACTTCTTGGTGAAACACCCCTCGTAGATATTGATTGCGTCTCATTTTTCTCTTTCTTCTTCCAGCACATCATCAAATTCCACAGACAGGCCAAAGCAAACAAGAGGCAGGTGATGGTGTACAAAGGGATGGTGAAGTCGTTGCTGTACCAGATCCTCGACGGGATTCACTACCTGCACTCCAACTGGGTCCTCCACAGAGATTTGGTACGTAGGAATCAGGGATGTGATTTGGAGCAATAATTTGCCACAAAAAAATTCTCTTCCAACGTTACAGAAACCAGCAAACATTCTGGTGATGGGTGAGGGCCAGGAACGAGGACGGGTCAAAATCGCAGACATGGGCTTTGCCAGGCTGTTCAACTCTCCCCTCAAACCTTTGGCAGACCTGGATCCTGTAGTTGTGACCTTCTGGTACCGGGCTCCTGAACTCCTGCTTGGTGCCAGGCACTACACCAAAGCAATCGGTGAGAAGAGGGCTGGCTGTACAAGACATGTTCCTGTAAACATAGCTCTATACTCCACGTAGCACTTTTTCACTGTTTAACCATGATATACAGACCTATAGCATCATCATTTTTGTTTCAGACATATGGGCCATTGGCTGCATCTTTGCGGAGTTGCTGACCTCAGAGCCTATCTTTCATTGTCGTCAAGAGGACATCAAGACCAGCAACCCATACCACCATGACCAGCTAGATCGGATATTTTCCGTCATGGGCTTCCCACAGGACAAGGACTGGGAGGACATATGGAAGATGCCAGAGCATGGAACTCTCATCAAGGACTTCAAGAGAACAAAGTAAGTAGCTCTGCACCATGTGACTTTCTGCTAAGGCGAATGTTGCATATCTACCATTTCCCTTTTCAGTTACCAGAAATCTTCCCTCGTCATGTATATGGACCGACACAGAATCAAGCCGGACAGCAAGGCTTTCCTTCTCCTTCAAAAGCTCCTCATCATGGATCCGACAAAAAGAATCACTTCAGAGGCTGCTCTACAGGATGAGTACTTCAGAGAGGATCCACTTCCGACACCAGATGTGTTTGGCAACTTCCCCATCCCCTACCCAAAACGCGAGTTTCTCACCGATGAGGACAATGAAGAGAAGTCTGACTCGAAGCTGAACCGCTCGGAACAGCGGGCAAGCATCCACGCTGCTGCCGCAGCTGCAAATGCTGCAAACATTGGTCGAGGAGCTGCAGCTGGCTCATCTGGCAACCACCAAGACAGCGGTGGGAACACCAGCACCGGTGGAGCCAGCGGAGGCGGCGGCGGCGGAGGAGGCGGCGGCGGAGGCGGAGGCGGCGCTGGCAACGGCGGAGGGCAGCCACCTGCGCCGAAGCGGGTGCGTCTCAACCTCAACAACCAACACTTACAGCAACAGCAGGCAGCACAGGCTTCGGCAGGAGGAGGAGGTGGAGGTGGTGCTGGCGGTCAACCACAGCAGACACAGGGAGGCCCCGGAGGACCTGTTGGCCAAGGCGGCTCTGGTTACGGCCACCATCATTCTGGACACCCAGGCCATCATTCCTCACAGCAGATGGCGTACGGTGGTGCCAGCGGAGGGCTTGGCCAGAAACCCCCGCCACAGCAGAGTGGCTACAACCAGCAGAGATACAACTGAGGTTGGGGAGGCAGCAGCAACATACCAACCGCGAGCACAGGCTCCTCCGCCTCTTCCGGCGCTTCCGGAGGAGCAGGCAGTGGGCCGGCACCCTCGCGGCACTATCCGCCCTCCTTCTACGAGGGCCTCGCGGGGCGCATGTTGCTCTTGCATCCCGCCATCGCTGCGGCGCGCAAATCGGCCAGAGAGGAGAAAGAGGAGGAGGAGGAACGGTTGACAGCGAAAGGTGGAAAGTCTCCTCAAGGGCACCGGAAAGGCAGATCCCCGCACTCCAAATAAACTCGCGCGCGTCAACAAGATCTTCCTCGAGTGATTACAGTACGTCCATTAAAAAAAAAAAGACTGAATACCTTATTTTAGCAACTCGGTGTGCTTAGTAAAGTATTTAAAATATGGTGAAACGCATGCATGATAAATTTCAGAGGAGTGTTTAAAAACACAAAATTTTATCTTGACACGAAAATATTCAAACAAATTTATGTTTATGATTGAGAAAGTAAAAAGGAAGTATTCAGTTTTTTTTATATTTAATGGACGTGCTTGTACTGTACTGCCAAGCAAAAAAAATAGACACTTTTTTCCTGCAACAAAAGATACTAAAGTAAACGTCTTTAAATACCACTTTACTTCGTCTCTGAATGGAGAAAGAATCTAAACGCACGAGCACTGATGTCTCTTTTCACGAGTCGAGTCTGAATTGGCGTCCTCGGGTGTCCTAGTGCATCCCGGACAGGTGCCACTTGCACCTCCGCTCCTCGGCGTCATACGCGATCAGGCCCTGTCGACATCGGCGTTCCCACCCATACTGCGGACGAAATAATAAGAAATAAATAAAAAACGATGACACCTAGTACGGCATAATATTATTTGAGCAACGTACCACTTCTTTCGTGTGAAAGTAGATGCCAATGGATATGGGGATGATGGTGACGGCTGCGTACTTCATGAAGTTCTTGATGGTGGGGTAGTAGTACTCTCCCTCCGTGTTCTTCATGGAGATAAACCTCTGCACGGCGGCGTCGAACACCGACCCCCCGTCCTCCGTGACGGCGTTGGGGTGGAACCGCTGGCGGAGGAACTCGCCCTTGAGTGCGTTCCTCAGCGCCTGCCTCTTGCGCTCCAGCTGCGCCTCGTACGGCGTGGTGCCGCCGCCGGCTGAAAAAAAAATGTGGGAAACAACGGACGTGGAAGGATTCTTTTCCAATTCCAACGTAATTTAGCACATAATTATATTACTTGACGCAGCATCAAGGCTACGTACATGGGGGAAAAAAAAGGAAACAAAGGTAAAGGCCAAAAATGTTGCTTGCAGTATTTTTGCAGTAAAGGGTAACTATGCCTCCTACATACAGTACAAAAGACCCAAAAAAATAATCGCTCACTTCGGGCCCTGTCGTCAGCCATGTTGATTTTTCGTCCAACTGCTGTTTGTGACTTTTTCCCCTTCTGCCAGCTCTTTTTGCACAAAAAGTACTCAAAGAAGAACCGGGGGAAACCAACGAAACCTACTGGAGGGTCACACAGCCTGGGCACTCGGCTACACTTCCCCTACGCGTTCTTCACTCCCTGTGTCGCAGACCACTCACACTCAAATTGCAAACTGAATGGCTCCAGCAAGTGATCCCATGAGCAGGACTGAGCAGCATTTATTAAGAAAGCTGGATAAAAGGGTTCTTGGACTAGAAAAAACTGCTTGTCAGGCCGCTGAAAAAAAAAAGTTAGACAGGTTCTGTTACCAACTTAAAATGCACGTTCACAAGACTGCTTTAGATGTCTGTGATGGTGTCTACATACAGCTGCTTCTGCATGGAATCGGATCAACAAGGAAAAATGCCCAAGCCACGAAGCACTTGCCACCTTTTTGGGGGGAAAGATCACAAATGAACCCCTTCATGAACGAAGTCGTTCACCTTTTTTAGAACAGATTGAAAGATAAGACTGTTCGGTAGCGACAAGAATATATTATATGCGTTACATTTAAATCATTCTACGTAGGACACCAAATGAGAGCGCGTGAATTAAAAAGTGAACAAAAATGCGAATTTTAGGTGATTTTTAATTTACTTTTAGGTGCATTTTGCGCGAAGGCCGAAAAAAAAAGAAAGCAAGCATTATACTTAACAAAAAAAAAAATCGAAGAAAACAAAGAAAGCATCGAGCAACCCAATCTGTGGAGGTTTCTTCCGCGTGGGGAAAAGGCCGAAATGTCGTCCTCGTGCAGCGAACACGAGGACGTCAACGCGGCCGGGAACAGCAACAGAAGAAAGACCAACTTTGCCCCTTCGACGCCAGCAACGGGGGGAACCGGGAGGAGGAGGAGGAGGAGGAGGCCAGGCGGGCAGAGGAAGAGGAGGAGCAGGAGCAACCACGCCGCCGCGGCGACGGCGGCGGCGACGACGGCGACTGAGACCACGTCGTCCAAGAGCGCCGCCTCCTGCAGGCTGTGCGCCAACTCGCCCTCCTCCTCCTCCTCCTCGTCCTTGCCCGACCCCGTCTCGGAGGTGGAGATGCAGCTGCTGGAGGGTCCCTCGGGTCTCCGGGCGCACTACCTCTGCCTGCTCTTCTCCTCCGGGCTGCACCAGCGCGGGGAGGAGGACGAGGGGCTGAGGGGCTTTCTCGGGGAGGACGTCAGGGCGGAGGTCAGGAGGGGCAACAGGCTCAAGTGCGTCTACTGCAAGGGGAAGGGCGCCACCGTCGGGTGCGCCAGGTCTCAGTGCAAGAAGAGCTACCACCTGCCCTGCGGGATGAGGAACAGCTCGCTGCAGCAGCACTTCGACCAGTTCAAGTCCTTCTGCTCCACCCACCGGCCCGCGCAGAAGGTGGAGCACAGCGCCGGACGCTCGCGGGGCGAGTGCGGGATCTGCCTCGGGGAAATCCAGGATCCCAACCCCACGTTTGCCCTCCTGTGGGCGCCCTGCTGTTCGAGGTGGATGCACAGGTAGGAGGAAATAACAAGAAAGGGAAAGTCTTTATTTTTTTTTAAATACTTCTCACAAAGATTGTTGACATTGTTTGGTTATTGACTTGTTTCAGATCTTGCATCCAGCGCCAGGCTCTCTCCGCCGGCTCCCACCACTTCAGATGCATCTACTGCAACGACGCCAAGACCTTTGTCAGGGAGATGAGGAACTTTGGCATCCAGATCCCCGAGCGCGACGCCAGCTGGGAGCGCACCAGCAGCGCCGCGGATGCGTCCGGCGGCGACCTTTTCTCCGACCTGTCCGCGCCGCGCCCCCTCCCCTGCTCCGCAAAGATCTGCCTGTGCGAGTCCGGCCGCCGTGCCAACGTGGCGGACGGGCTGTGGGAGGTGCTGGCGTGCGCAGGGTGCGGCTCCAGGGGAATCCACGTCCGCTGCGGCGGGCTGGAGGAGTACGTCGACCCGGACTGGTACTGCTACACCTGCAGGAGGGTGGTGGAGATCAGGGAGGGAGGCTTCTCCAAGCCCATCAGGACGGTGTGGGGGGCCGCCAGGGGGACCAGGAGCGGCTCTGCAAGCAGGTGCAAAGGCTGCAATTGTTGGGTGGAGAAAAAGTACGTAAATTGACATTTTTTTTTCTCCAGGTCTGCCCTGGATCAAAAGCAGGAGCTGTTCCAACTAGTTGAGACCATGGTGATTCCGGTCCCTCGCTTCATTGCCTCCTCCTCCTCCTCCTCCTCACCTCGGAAGGCACCGGTTGACGCGACCACCTACGTGCACAACACGCACGTGAACATTCGGCAAATCCGGCGAGACCCCATGGACGTCACACTAGAAGATCTCATCGTAGACGGACTCGACCAGGTCCGTGCTGCTGTGTTCGTACGCAACGTACGGCACATGCTTTTGGAAGGAGCTACACATGCCGTAAAGTTGCGCATTTCCTCTTGCAGAAAAAGAAGGTGGTTGTCCTTCCTCCACCCTCCTCCGTCTTGAGTCCCATCAAGCGGCCGCGACCGTCCACGGAGGAGCCGTCATCGTCGTCATCGCCAACGGCCTCCCCCGCGTCGTCCAACGAGGACGACAGGGCCAAGGCAAGCAGCCCGGGGGACTCGGACTACGAGAGCGGGAAGGAAATTCCGGCAAAGATCAGGAAGAGAGCCGGGGCTGCGACCGCGGCCGCCCCTGCCTCCACGGTAGGGGAGGTGGAGAGCGGCGCCGCCACCGCCGTCGGCTGCGCCAGGGAGAGTCTGGACGAGAAGATTCAGCGCTCCATCAAGGACTTCTTCCTAGGTGACCAGGCAAACTGAGTGACTCCATAGGTTGCATTGCCATTACACTTAAGTTTGGTTGCATAGTGGTTTTTTTTTGGTCCAGTACTATCTTGATCCCTCCGCCCCTCCCCCTCCCCCCTCTGTATGATGTATTCGCATACGGAAAGGATACCTGTACCAACGTAACTTGAGGCCCACCACATACCCACATTTGTAACGAAACACAAACGAAAAGACTCCCACACATGAGAGTATAACTTATCTGGTTTGGTTGTTATTAAATGATCCGTGCTCGTGGCTACTACTACCTACTATTACTAGTACCTACTACATATATGTACCTACCTACACACAAGAAAAAGAAAGAGGTATGTTTGCTATATTCTTCAGAGAAAAAATAAAATAATACTATTTTGCCTAATTTGCCAAGAAAGTTTTTCCCCATCCATCATCGGCTTTATTCTGTTCTAATAATCACGCCATCCATTGTTTTTTTACTCGAATGTGTTCATCATTCAAGCAGCAGGAAACAAAAGAAAAACGAGAGCTTCTAATTGAGGGGTCGGGGTTGGGGGCAACGATTTGGGAGACGAACATGTTCCGCCTCCCCGCTTGACTAGTACAGTACGTAGAGAGAGCTGGGGAAAGGCTGACTACTCATTTGCCTAGCTTGCGTCTGCTTTACAGGCTCTTCTTGGACATGACCCTCTTCCTCCTCCTCCTCCTCTTCTTCTTCTCGTCCTCCTGCCTCTTCCTCCTCTTCTTGTCGTCCTCGTCCTGCCTCTTCTTCCTCTTCTCGTCGTCCTCCTGCCTCTTCCTCCTCCTGTCGTCTTCCTCCGCCGAACGCTTGTCGTAGCCGAAGTCTTTCGGATCGCCGTAGCTCATCACCTCGCTGAGGTCACGCTTGCGCTCTCTGCGCCACGGGAACAAGCGCTTGTACTCTAAAGAAAGGCAACATGTTCAAAGAAAAACCTGCTACCCTGCTGTTCGCTAAACGGTACCTTCTTTTCCGAACAGACCATAGTTGAGATTTGGGTAGAAGTAGGGATTGCCGCGCTTGCGAACCGTCCTCTTCTCTGAAGTGGACAGCCAATTTAATTGGGGCAAAACATATTTTCAGCACTTGGTAATGTAGCCCTTACTTTTATCCTCATCTTCCATCCTTGTGAGGTATCCGTAGTTGTACCTCGGGAAGAAGTACGGTATTCTCCGCTTCCTCTCCAACTCTGCAAGAAAGAAAGAGGATTGAGTGCAGCCTAATGTTTAACCGATTAGAAGTATCTTAAATGCATTACTCAGAACAACGGAGTGTTTTTAATCGTCTAGTAGTAGTACGGGTAGTATAGTAGCAGCAGCAGTAGTAGCATGTTCTGTCAATTTATTTGCTCATCCACTTCAGGTATAGCAGATCATCAGATCAAGAGGAGCCGACTATTATCCCAGAGTCGGTCATGCAGCTCTTGGCCAGGTGGTTTGGCTCGTCACTGCTGCTGTCGGAGAACCTGACGACGATGTTGCCGTCCTGCCTCTCCGGGGCGCTCCACTTCCAGTAGCTTCTGTTCCTGGCCCGGAAGCAAGAGAACACCATGGGCTCCTCCTCCTTCTCGTCCCCGTCCTTCTTACCCTCATTCTTCTGCCAGAAGAACCCGTAGGTGTCGTCGGGACTGCACTGGCAGGTCATGTTCTTCTCTCCCGTCACCGCTCCGTAGTCGAAGAGGAGGAGATTGCAGGTCGTGCAGACGCAGCAGCTCTGGAGGGAGACGGGGAAGTTCCTCCTGGCGGCGATCGACCCGTTGCAGGTCTCGTCCGCCTTGGCCGCCGTGACGTCCTCCTTGGGCGCCTCGCCGTCTTCCTCGGGCAGCATCTTCTTCTCTGCTGCAGGTGGTGTGTCCTTCTTGGGCAACTCCTCCAGAGGGATGGGAGCCTGTTGCTCCGGAGCCCTGTCTTTCTGGACAGCCGATCTTGTCTTGATGGTCTTCTCCACCTTGGCCTTCCGTGGCGCATCCCCGGGGTTTATCTCCGGCTTGGCGCTCCTCAGAATCATCCGCCTGCCGACGGTGCTGGTCGTGGTCTTGGCGACCAGCATCCTCCTCTTCAGAGGCTTGATCTTCGGCCTGGACAGAGCCTTTCCTGCTGCCCTTTGGACGTATGCCATCCAAGCTCCGTCGGTGATTTCCTCCTCCATGAGAAGCTGCCTTATCTTCAGGGATGCCTTCCTGGAGCTGAGGCGCATGATTCTCAGCCTCCTTATGGCCCTTTCTACTGTCTTCCACTCCCTTTCAAGCCTGGCTTCCTCCAGGAGCTGTTCCTTGATCTTCACGATAGCCTCCATGGCACAAGCACGCTTCCTAGCAATTTTCATCTTGATGTTGGATTTGAGTCCAAGTGAACACGTCTATTGCAGAGCACTATGCACAACCCTACTGGCGGTTTCCCATAAAACTATTTGAAAATAATTCAAAATTTATATTTTATTACAGGATTTCTTTTTAAATTGCGGGAATATCCCCACGTACTGACTATTTTCATGATGAAAATGGTCAGTACGTGGGGATCATCATCATCACAACAAGTTTAAAATTCAGATTGAGAGATTGAGCAGGATTGAGTTTACTAAGGGAAAAAAATCATCATTACCACAGCAACAGCAATAATTTGAATTGAAAATTCGAATTTAAAATTTATTACCACATCTTTTGGGAAATTGCAGAACGCTATGTGTACGCAGTACAACCCATCTCATCAGACCTTGAAAAGATAGCTCTTAAAAAAGGGATTGCTTAATTTTTTTATAATGTGACTTTTTCTGTGTAATGTATGGTATCTAGCTACACATTTCGAAATATTTTAAAATCTTATGGAAGTTATGCATTGTAAAAATATAAATTAAAAGTAACATGCAACAAATCTGTAGTTTCTAATTTTGTTCATTAATAAATGTCCTTGTTAAATACAATCTTTAAGCTACACAAGGGGCATAAAAAAACTGGATGAAAAAGCTTTCCTTTCCACGTCCGAGACATGTATACCCAACAGACAATTTCCCAAAAGAGTTTTAAAATAAATTTTAGAATTTGAATTCCTTGAGAGATCTTTTGAGAAAACTACAGTATTTCTGTAATTGCGTCTTCTCTCATTCGATTGAAGGTAGCAAAAATAAACAAAAATCGCATAAAAAACTCAGAAGTTTGTACTGCAGAAAAGTGGTACAGTGTCTTATAAATTGTTGAATCATGCCACACAGAACTACATCGTGGTTATTACGACAGTCGAACTTTAAGGCGAAAAAGCCTTTTGCGAGAGGTCTTCTTAAACGTGAGCCGCAAAAATGTAACCTCACAGCGCAAAACATTATTTTCTGCTGTGTTCTATGACAAACAGTGCATGTGTCACAACATTGTGCCTGGTGCAGTTTAGCCTGTTTGTACTGTACGTAGTACGGTACAGTAGAATCTTGATACAACAATGTTGTTGGTCAGCAGAGAAAAAACATCCCTAAAAGCGAGATTCATCGTTACATCGAGATGCTCTACCGAGATTTGTCTTTTTTGTCGAGATTTGTTATATCGAGATTTTACTGTACAGTACAGTAGTACGTATGAAGCTGTGGGTAAGAAGCACCATCATGTAGCTCTGTTGAAAACGTGGAGTGGTACTGCACGTAGTAGAGCTCATGGTTGGTCAGCGCTCACACCATAAACACGGTGACAAGCAGCAAGAACTGCAAGGGCACGCGAGCGTTGCGTTAAGGTACAGTACAATACCATCGTCATCATATTGACCATCCCTTCTCCTCCCATCTGGTCTCGCCTCAACGAGAGTCTTCCAACGGTGGAACTTTTGAGAAGGGAACAAAACATGATAGCCCCCTCGCCGACTTCGATCAAAACCTGGATTAATTAAGCAGATCAGAAAGGTCTTTTTTTTCTTCTTCCTCTCGAAAGACTTTCCACTTGGCTCTCGTGGGACGGAGCGCAATAAGAATCCACCTAGTATGGTACGGATCACCGTCAGTACCTTCCTCGTCGTAAATGGGCTCCATGTCGTCCTCCTCCTCCTCTTCGTTGTCGTCATTGTCGTCCTCCTCCTCTTCCTCCTCCTCTTCGGGCTCGTCCTCGTCCTCGTCGTCGTCGCCCCAGCCGTAGTAACGACGGAGGAAGTCAGGAGAGAGGTAGGGGGTGCGGCGACGGCGAACCATCTCC
>JAAUYM010005129.1_pt1 | contig 10047 bp, 10 predicted proteins | sample 7278001 | NCBI WGS metagenome assembly JAAUYM01 (sample SAMN14350224, study PRJNA611818) | marine sediment metagenome | isolation source: surface marine sediment (1.8m) | place: French Polynesia: Moorea | collected 2018-08
CGGCGTTGGGGTCTGCGCGGCTATGCAGTGTCCGAAGTCGGGCATGCCATTGCTGGATCGTTTCTTTGTCGTTCTGCTTTGCTACTTTGAAGTGGGCCCTGGCCAGTTGCCCACCAGATTCAGGCAAGAATACAGCGTCGTAGGCAGCAAGTAGTTCACTAGCAGTCCATGGGTTCCTAGTAGCGGGGTTATCAGCAAAGATGTCGATATGGCTTGTACGCAAGTTGGCCTGTCCCTCCATTGAGTTAGCTAGGTGGTTTCGGGCTGTAACATCGTCCCATCCCCTGATCACTACCGTAGTTTTAAACACATTCTTCCAAGGAATCCAATCATCTGGTTCGGCTGAGGAGAAAGCTGGAAGACGCTTTCCCCCGGCATTTGCGTTTGTCAAGCGGCCCAAATTGGCGAATAGAAGATTCAACTGATCTACTGAAATACCTCCAGCCGCTCCAGTTGTGACACCTGACCCTGATCCTGACCCCAAGGCAGACGCGCTGGCGGCAGCATAAGCGGCGGGTGGCGACGGCAGAGGAGCGCCCACCGGAACAGATGTAGGCGGCATAGCAGTGCATTTCGGCGGTGGTGCGAACGGGGATCCAGGGGTTGGGTAGGTCAGGTATCCACTGGGAAGGAAACTGGGACGATAGGGTACGCCCGCGCCGAGGGTACTAGGGAAGGAGGGACGGTAACTGGGTCAGAGGACCGGCGGCAGGGCCGACCTCAGTGGTTCCAGTCCGGCGTCTACCCTGGCGGTCTCCGCTGCCCTGATGAAGGTCTCCACCACCTCGTCTAGTTTATGTCGCCTTTCCCTCGGGTCCGGACCTGCTTCAGCAATCACCTCTCTCATGAGTGCCTCCATGCCGTCGTCCGAGGGAAACGGGTCGTCAGGGTCCTGCGCCTGGGTGAGCCTCCGTGATGGCGGCTCAGCCGGGTCAAGACCGGCAGCACCTCCAGCCGCAGGCGGCTTGGACTTCTCACCCTTGTTGTCGGGCGGTTGTTCCGGGTCGTCGCTCATGACGTAGCGACCTGTGGGATGGTACGGTAGACTCAGTGAATACACGCGATATATCAATGAGGCCAATCGCCACTTGACTTTTCTTTCAGAATCTTTACCTGACCCTGTCCAAGTCTGAACACTAGCTTTGACTTTTTCAGTTGGACTGCTAGTAACCTCCTAGTGGTTCTGCTACTTTTCCTTGAATGAGAATCCCCAACACCCCACCCCTTGGTTTTGTCAAGAACGCCAGGGGTGGGGGTGAACCAGTTTCTTCTTTTCTTCTCGTTTTCCCCTTTTTCGCGGATTGGAGTGGGGGACACGCCCCATCCCCTTTTCCTCTCCAAGGGAAAATGGAACGGAACCGGGAGATGGCGTTTCACCCGTCAGTTCGCAGTTGCTTCCGCCGAACCCTCTGGACACTCTTTCCTCTCCGCAGGTTAGGTTAGGTTAGGTTAGGTTAGATGGCATTTATAGCCGACACCCTTCCTGTACCAAGACCATCATTACCTGCCGGGGTTAGGTTAGGTTAGGTTAGAGGGCAGTTATCATGCCGACACCTGCCTAATTCCTTAACCATCATGGCCCTGTGTTCGTGCAATCGTACGTGCTGACCTGCACGGTTATTGATTGTCACCTGTGTCCTTTCTCACACGTTCATGGCGTGAACGTCGCAGGTTAGGTTAGGTTAGGTTAGACGGCGTTTATAGCCGACACCTTTCCTTTACCCCGAACCATCATCACCTGCCGCCAGGGTTAGGTTAGGTTAGGTCAGACAGTTATCATGCCGACACCTTTCCAAACCAAAACCATCATTGCCCTACATCGTGGGCACCTCCTGGTGTCTTCCACGATATGCACCAGTCTTTTCGGAGGAGGCGGGTATCCCGCGCCTGCCACCAAATTGTAGTACCTCCTTCAGAGGCACTAAATTGTAGCGGCCCGAATGACTGACTCGTAAGACGGGTGAAGCCTAACTGAACTGTTTATTCCCTGGGTAAGAACGCATGGGAAACCTAAGGCAGCATGGCTTGAGGGGAAAGGAAAAACATTATGTGGGCGCGTGATACTACAGGCTTCCTCCGCCTCGGTGAAGACGCCATATCTTCTCCCGGCTGGGATGGTGACGTCCCCGTCGCCTGGATTGCAGAGGATGGCATAGCAGCTGCCCTCCTGGTCGGCGATGGCCAACCCTCGGCCAGTGTTGAGTTCCTCCCCATTGGCTCCCAGGCCCCAGCCCTGCTGCGTTTGGAAGATGCCTGGGCCTGGTCGGATGAGCCCCTGTTGGACGGCTGGGACGAGGAGGCGGGCGGCTGCCGTTCCTCGCCCTGGGACGGTTGTCGGAGTGGCGAAGTAGACGGCACTGCTCTTCCCCTGGGCGGCGTCCTGGTCCTTGAGGGCCACCGCTCTCCCGCCGATGAGCAGCTGTCCTTTCGAGTGTAGGTGGTCCCAACCGTGGTGCTGGAGCCAGGGTCCGGAGATGTTGACGCTCATGTCGAGGCCCCGGACCACGGCGGGCTTGAATGGGAAGGTCTGGCCAGTCTGGGCAACCCGGAGTTGGAGAGGCAGTTTCAGCTCCCCGAGGACCGTGAGGGCGGCGCCCGCCTTGGCAGTTCCTACGGTCTTGGTGGTGATGGGCTTGATGCTGTGCTTACCCAAGCCGAGGGTGCGGGCTAGCTTCTCGGAGATGACGCTCTGCCATAGGTTCCCCGAGTCGATGAGGGCCGCACAGTTGGTCCCTCGTAGGATGATAGGGAGGTAGCAGCCCACGGGGTCGCTCTCCCTCCTGTTGTCGCCCTCCTCGGAGCGGCTGACGTGGGCGAGGAGGTGCTGGAGGTGCAGTTCGTCTCTGCCATCCTCCTCCATGGTCTCTTCCCCTGGTGACGGGAGCCGGGGCCGTGGGGCGGTCGGTTCCGGCCCTAGAAGTTTCCCTGGCCCTCCATCGTGGCCTCCTCGTGGTCGTAGTCGTCCATCTCGTTGTCCTCGAAGATGTCTCCGATGGAGCCGATGCTGGCGGCTTCTGCCTCCTCCTGGAGACCCTGGATTCTCCTCCTGCCGGTGAAGCGTCCAGAGCCCCGAGTCCGGCCTCCGCGGCCTTGTGCCCTGCCCCGTCCTCGTCGGGCTATGCCTGCTCGTGCTCCGCGACCTCGTCCTCGGCCCGCTCCCTTTCCTCCTTTCGGGCAGTGGCGAGCGTAGTGGTTGCCTCTGCAGTCCCAGCAGCTGCCCGGCGGTCCGGCGCGGCTGATGGTGCTCCCACCGTCGCTGCTGCCCAAGGCATTGATGTTCGGTTCCCATTTGATGGCGGGCGGTGGTCGCTCAGTCGCTCGGCTCTGGATGATGGCCATGGTGAGGGCCTCCCCGTAACTACCAGGCCTCTGATGCCATACCTTGGAGACGACATCCTGGTCTAACATTCCCAGGACGAATTGATCCCTCAGGTCAACGTTCGCCTTGAGCCCTGTGGCGTCGAGGGCCGGGTGCGCCCGTTGGAAGAGCGAGCGCAGGCGGGCGTGCCACGCCAGGATGGTCTCATCCTCCGTCTGGCGAGCCTCTCTCACGGCGATCCTTCTTGTTGTTTCCACCCTTCCAACCTTTCTTTTAAGGTCAACCCCAGCCTTGACCTTAACTTTGAGATCATACACAAAGGTCTTGCTCACCCTGACAATGTCGACAATGGTCTTGACATCAGCTCCGGCGCAGAGCAGATCTCGCACACAATCTTTCTTGGCTTCCATCTCAAACAAATTTTCCCGCAAAAAAGTTGTTTTGGTATAGAAGAGGGTGTGTGAGTAGAGGTCTAATTTTACCGAGAGAAAAAAATCTGTCATGATCGGTTTGCGAGATAATTAAAGAGAAAGAAAATTCCGTAATTCGGTTCCGCACACGGTATTGCTTGGCAATGCCGGTCATGGCCACCACGATCTCCTGGTGCTGCCACTGGTTATCCCAACCATTGATCCTCGCGGCAATCTCGTAGTTTGTTCGCCAAGTCATCGCCAGAGCAAAATTTGGTAATTTTCTTGTCAGGCCTGCGCCTCCCCATGGCGTTGACAAATTGAGCGAGCTGAGCGTCGTTCATGGTGGTTGGAGTGAGAGCTATGGGTCGTAGGCAAGTAAGAATTTAAGTCAGCGAGCTGTTGTACTGTACAGTACGGATAAGGGGGGCAACTTGCAAGGCAGGGCTACCCAAATTATTTTATAAATTTCTTTCCTTTCTTAGCGCGTTTTAGCTCTGTGCAGAATCCATCTCAGATTCCCTTGAACTAGGGTTGTCTCTTTGGCATGCAGTCTCCCAGTGGTTGGCTCCTCTTTACCCCCTCTCTCCACCCTCTCCCCCCACACCGGTCAGCTCGCCCCTTTTTGGCGGGAAAAGATGGTGGCGTCCCCTTACTCTAGAGGGGGAGGGAAAGGAAGAGGAAATCAGCACACCTCCATCCCACCTCCCCTCCGTCCCGCTGCCAACATGTGAAGCGGTACGTGGTCTAGCCAGGGAATCTCGGGTTGATAATGAAACACGTCTGCTCGGTATTACTGTCATGAATCAACTGCTGTATTTTCCCCTAGATAAGAGAGTGGTAATTAAGCCCTCATTTTGTGCTTTTTTCCCCCTCCCACCAACCTCCCCCCCCCCCCCCACACCCACCTCTTCATTTTGTTTTTCCACCAAGGAATCAATTATTGTTTATTTTTAAAGTTATTTAATTGCTGCTCAACTGACCTTGCTCCGGGCGGGTCGCACACCTGCGTGAGGCTGCCGGTGACGTTCCTGATGTCGCACCCGGGCGGCAGGTTGTACAGCCCGCGGTCGAGGATGTCCTGCACGGCCGAGTAGTGCACGTTGGCCAGCAGGAACTCCACGGGGGTCTCCACCACGTTGACGCCAAAGTTGACGAAGTGCATGACGCCGTGGAACCAGCCCTGCGCGAAGATGAGGGCCCCGGCCACCTTGTGGAAGTACAGGTGCTGGTCCAGCGGGAGCACGTAGACGAGGCCGAGCTTGCGGAGGAAGGTCACGGTGTAGCGGAGGACGAACACCAGGATGAACATGGAGTTCAGGTTCAGAACGATACCGTTGGCGCGAGCCAGCATCACCTGCAGGGCCGGGCAGAAGGGGGAAAGAATTTATTAGTGATGGAGGTAGGCAATCACAACAACAACAGCAACAGACACAATAACACAATCAGCAACATCAGCAGCAACAACAACAACAGCAACAACAACAACAACACCGTCAACAGCAGGAAATAACATGGAAGCGTAATTGCAGATACCATCATTTCTTGATTCTTTGCAATCGATAATTGCATTGGCATAATTTTTTAATGAAGATAATCGCACTGAGTACGTAGCACAGTAGAACTTTGATATAGTGAACTAGGCGTGTCAACAAGAGCAGAAAGCTCACTGTATCGATGCAGTTCACTACTGTAATTGTAATATCGAGACACGTTCTATTGAGCATTGTTTCTATATAAAAACTGACAATGCATTTCTTTCTAACAAATCATTCATCCACCGTAAGTCTGGCCTCATCAGTGTTGCCAACTTTTTAGCCAGGCAAAAATACGCCAAATTTTGCATGCTAAGACAGCAAACAAGCCCCTTTTGGAAAGTGTGTGCAACGGCAATTACGTACGTACAAAGTTTTCCCTTCAACTACGCCGGATTGGCCGTGGAACGATCCAGTTTGTCAAAGACCGCGAGCCTCACCAGCACGTTGGGGCCCGACCCGTCCCAGTTCTTGAAGTCGGAGAAGACGAAGGCGCGGTAGGCGAAGAGGGCCACGTTGAGGCCGCCGAAGAAGAGGACGAAGACGAGGAAGCTCCGGTTGGCCACCCAGTAGTTGTGCAGGTTCATCCCCTTGGAGCGGACCTTCTCCTTCTTGCCCCGGCGGGCCTTCTCCGGCGGGCTGCACCACCGGGTGATGCTGTCGGCCAGCTCGTCCGCCAGCCCGGGGTGCCTCTCCAGCTGCGCCCGGAGGTCTTCCAGGGCCATGCTGCCCCCGCCGCCCGACGTCATGCCGGCGTCCTCCCACAGCGCCCCGGTGAGGTCGTCCAGCTCCGCCGCGTCGAAGCCCATCCCGCTCTCCTCCATGGAGGCCCTGAGCGCCTCCCTCAGCTCGGCCTCGTCGAGGCGCCCGTCGCCGTTCTCGTCGTAGATGCTGAAGAGGAAGTGGATGGCGCCGTCGCTGTTGTTGCCCACCAGCTGGGAGAGCGTCTCCGTGTACTCGTCCAGGCTCACCTTGCCGGAGCCGCTGCGATCAAAGATCTTGAACGCTCGGTCCACGAAGTATTTCTACGCACACACAAAAAAAAAGTACATTAGCAAGTGGGAAAACGTACAGAAAAATTTTAAATGTAAAAAATTTTTCCCGATCCTCACGTTTTGGGACGAGACCATCTTCTGGAACTGCTCCCTGGTGAGCTCGAGGTCGCTCCTGGCGCACTTGCGAAACGCCTTGGCGAAGCGCTCCAGGTCCGACTTGGAGATCTGGTTGCGAGTGCTGGAAAAGATGGCGTCCACGAATCGTCACCAAACACCTCCAACGACCTCCCGCGCATCAAGGAGAACACTCACGACGCCGCCGTCATGTTGGTGATGAACCTCATGAGCTCGTCCACGGAGATGTCCTCGCCCTCGTCCTTGGACCTGGCCAGGTAGTTGAACACCTGGTCGCCCAGGCTCTGCCCGCCCACAGCCTTGTGGAAGTCCCTGGGCAGCAGGCGGCCCTCAGAGTCGCTGGCAGACAGGTGCACGCAGCTCTCGAACAGCTGCAGCAGCTGCTTCAGCTGGGGAGACTCGATCCTGCCGTCCCCAGGGAGAGAGTGAAAAACATTCATGTGCCTACTAACTATGTGCATATAGGCGCAAAAAAAACGTACTGACTCACCCCCTGAAGTTGAACTTTGCCAGGTTGATGACGTCCTCGGCCATGAGGAATCCCTCGGCCTCCCCGTCGAACAGCCTGAACAGCCTGGAGGCGAACTCGGCTGACCTGAATGCCTCCGCCGTCCGCTCCCTGCTCATCCGGTCCCCGCCCCCGCTGGCCTCCAGCAGCAGCGCCCTCAGCGAGGACAGGGCGGAGGTGCGCAGGGCCTCCGGGTCGGCGGCGGCCGCGGAGGAGGAGGAGGAAGCCATCTTCTTGGTGGCGTGCGTCGGTTTGAAAGAAAGGGGGGGGGGGAAGATGACAAATGGGACGAGGAAGAGGAGGAGGATGCGAAGTGTGGGGAGGAGGGGGGGGACAGGATGCGGCGATAGTGATGAGAACGGGGAATTTGGTCGGCTTTTTTTCTGTTAGGTAAGCCAGAACAAGACGCAAATTGCATAATGGTTTATTTTGAAGCTCGCACGCGCGCGTTGTGATTTTCCCCGCATCTCTTTGTCATCGTCTACTTTGTACTAATAAAAGATACTTAACAGATGTTTTTTTTCCCCTTCAAAACAACTAACAACGGCGCCTGCGTAGTAGACAGTTAGGTAGGAGGATCCTGTGTGCTTACTGTGTGAAAAATGTACTGTATGCAACTAGTACCTAGTATCGTCAACTTAGGATGTAGTGAAGTCTTGAGCATCAAAAAAAAATCTTTTCTTCACAACACAGGAACAACTACATACTAAAAGCTTTCACTCCTCTTCCACTACGGCAGGCGACAGAACAACAAGAACAACAAAAATGCCCATCCCAAGACCGCCATGCTCCCGTTGGCACACCCGCGGCCGTATGAGGAAGGCGAATCCGCGGCTTCCTCTTCTCTCTCTTTTTCTTCCTGTGTGATAGTAGCACGTAGCAAAAGAACAAGAAAGAATTTCTTTCCCCCCCCCCGCCTTTCTTTCCCTTGTCCATGCATTGTTCACCCGGATGAAAAGAGGGGAGTAGCTTCCTTTATTTTTTGTTATGCACAGCGAAGAGGAAAACATATACGTATATATATATATATAAATGTACAAGAACTTCCTTTCTTTCCGTACACGCACAGTAGTAACGAGAAAAAGCTACCACCGACTCAATAAAAAAAAGTTTTTTGTTTCTCTCTCTCCATCCTGTGTGTACATTCACGCACCGTCATGTTATACCCGCTCTACAAAAATACATACGTGATCTTTACTTCAATTTGACTCCTTTTGCTTAGACAGAGAGTGAGAGAGCTTTCGTTGTGTGACTTAGAATGGCGCATTTTCCTCTCTTTCCCCTCTCCTTTCCTTCCCCTCCGCCTTTTCCATCTACCCTTCCTTAAAAAAAATGGCACTCTCATTCATTCAATTTCTTCCTTTTTTTCTCGTTCCTTCTCCCTTCTTCGAATCCTCCCGGACATGTGATGCTTTTTTTTTCCCATATTTGTTTATCGGCAGGACGAAAAAATAAAACGGAAAATAAAAGTTTGGGAAAATGAAGCTGCGGCAGTTCTTCTCTTCTTCTTTCCTAATTTCTCTCCTCCTCCTCCTCCTCCTCTTCTTTCCCTTAAAAGACCTCCTTCCGGAAGTTGAACCCGAACTCGTCGCACTTCTTCCTGAGCACCTTGGCCAGGATGGGGTTGCCGCAGTAGAAGACGGTGATGCGGCCCTTGCGCTGCTCCCTGATCTGCGTGAACACCTTGTTCCAGTTGGGGCGGCCGGCGATCGTGCGGGACTTGAGGCCGGTCACCAGGTCGCGCTTCTCCTGGATTTAAAAAAAAATACAGGCAACGTGACATTGATTGTTTTGTATGTACATAGAACACTTAAATTTCTCCCATCTTTTCTTTCCTCCCCCTCCCACCTTCTCGTGCAGCAGGTCCAGGGCGAGTTGCAGCCCGACCGCCTTCATGTCTGTCTTCTGCAGCGCCGACGTGATGTACATGTGCATCTCCAGGAAGTGTCCCATGGCGCCGCCCTGCTCCGCCTGCTCAATCTCCAGCTGGGACAGGAGCTTCACGAACCACTCGAAAGACTTCTGGTCGCGGTTGATCCAGAAGAAATCCACCTAGACAGAAAGAGGAAGCATTCAATTTTTTTTCTTTCTTTCTTCTTCTTATTTAAAATCCTTTTTGTCACCTTCTTGAGGTTGAACATGCTGGGCGAAATGTCGTCGCTCCACTGGTAGTCGCACCTCGGGCACTGTCGCTTGACCTGCCAGTACCGGTGCATGATGGACTGCAGGATGGAGGCGAAGGGGGTGACGCCGATGCCCGTCCCGATCAGCACCGCGTGCTCCACGCGGAAGATGTTGCTGGAGGGCGCGCCGAAGGGACCGTCCACGAAGATCTCCAGCGGCTTGTTCAGGGTCGTCTTCTTTCCGGGGCCCTCCTCCAGCACCGACAGCTGCTTCGCCTTGCTGATCCCGGCGGCTCCCGCCGCGCCCGCCGCCGCGGGGTTGGGGTTGTTGTTGTTGTTGTTGATGATGTTGACCGGCGGCGCCCTCCGCCTCACCTTGCCGGACCCGGTGATGACCACGTTGTGCGACCCGTCAAACCTGACCCCGTGGCCGCCCACCCCGGAGGAGGAAGAGGCGCCCTCGTCGCCTTCGTCGCCGTCGCCGTCGCCGCCCCCGCCGGTACCGGCGCCGGCCCGCTCGAACCCGGCGTTGATCTCGCCCAGCTCGTCCAGGTCGTACTGCACGATGGTGGGCTGGCGGCGCATGTAGCGGAAGCTCTTGTTGGAGGGGGAGGCGGCGGCCGCGGACATGAAGGAGGTCTGGACGCCCGCCGCGCCGGACGGGGACGCGGCCGCGTCGGAGCCGAAGCCGTTGCTCTCGCGGGCCCTGTAAGGCGATCAGAACAGAGGCAAATCATCTTTTTAAAAAAGTTTGTGCATTAAGTCTAACCGCCAGAGTATTTTCTCCCCAATTAACTACCTATTGTTCTTCGGTTGACTTGAACTTTTCATTTAATTGTAATTTGTAACGTAATTTAAAAGAACTCATTACAGTTTGAAAATCTTCACACTTAATACTTTACACAAAAGTATCCAAACAAGCCAGACTTAAAGTACAAGAGTTGGATGCTTAACGTTAATGCAGGAACTCGTCTTTCTATATAAAAAAAAACGGTCTCAGTACAAAGATATTTAAAAAAAAA
>JAAUYM010026938.1_pt1 | contig 10046 bp, 12 predicted proteins | sample 7278001 | NCBI WGS metagenome assembly JAAUYM01 (sample SAMN14350224, study PRJNA611818) | marine sediment metagenome | isolation source: surface marine sediment (1.8m) | place: French Polynesia: Moorea | collected 2018-08
CTTTGCTCGCTCATAGGAGGAGGAAGGGGAAGAGAAGGAGAAGGAGGAGGGGGAGGGGGAAGAGAAGGAGGAGGATTATAAACTTGCTTATACGGTACTTGTACGACTGAATGAAGCCAAAGCAAGTGCGGAAATGAAAGTGCGGCACTGATCACACACCCGCACTCGCACTCGCACTTGCTGACCACGCACTCGCACCCGCACCTGCATTCACTGAGTCCAATTCCGCACATGTGCGAGAGTGCGGAGTGCGAGTGCGCCGCACTTTAAAGTGCGCTTTGGTACAAGCCTGTTCTGACCACTATTATTATCTTTAAAGGTGGCTTAAAAAAAGTTGACTTTTTTGGCTTATTCTATGAGTGGTTCAAGGGCGTCAGAGTTGGTTTTGCTCTCAGTAACCTACTGGCTCAAGGAAGCTATGCAGGATTTTTACATTTACTAGGAATATTTCCCAAATGTTGTAGGGAGATGGTGAAACTTCTATTTTTATCCTAGAAGCTCACCTGTTACATCTAGAGGTTAAAAAAATTCTGGCTACTTATTTAACACCCTGTACAGGTCACAAGTAGCAATTTGCCAATGCTAGAGCTCAAGTTAACTTGCTGTTTGCCACATACTCGTCTAATTCAGATCTGTACTCCACTGGCTAACAGCACCCAGCAGCCTTGAACAGTCATCCATCCAAGGACTAACCAGGTTAAATTTGCTTAATGCCAGGCTTGTGAACGGAGTTAAAAATTGACCGGAGTTAAAGGCGTTATTTTTACCGCCTGGTGTTCATGTAGTGTGAACAATAAATATTTTTCCGCATGTGCGTGCGCAACCCTTGTTCTAGAAGTTTGTTCTTTTTTTCATTCATTTTTTAACGATAAACGCATGAATGCCAGAACTGCCGTTGGCTGTGAACGATAAATGCCTGAACAGTGATGAATTTTTGTACGCTTAATGCCTTTTTTTCTTGAACGTTCACAAGCCTGCTTAACACCATTGACTTTAACGAGAACATTTGTCAGCTGTTCCTACTTTTGTTGTGTCCACCTGCCGACCAATATTGTCCACTCACTGTCCACTACCCCTGGGAAAAAGGATGCCCGTACAGCCTTGCAGTCCATGCTGCAAAGTGTGAATTTGGAAAGAGCTCCCTTGCCTTCTTCATCCACGGGGTCGATGCAGCTGGCATCTTCCCACTTCCAGATCGCCTCAAAGCCTGGATCTTACTTTAGTCACCTGGTAAGACCTTGATGCAGGAGCTCCTGGGGGTAGGGGTAATTAGATTGAAAGAATTTAGTTGAATGATTTTTAAGGGTAAAATAGAAGTTGAGGCAAACTTTTATTTAGAGGAATTTCTTAAAATGGTATACACTAATCATAATGTAATGCTTCACACAAGGTTATAGCTTCAGCTTTACTCACTCAAAATACATTGCAACGAGTACACGTCACAGAGGTAGGATGAAATTATTCAAGAAAGCTTATTCATCATGAAAAAATACCACTACTCCGTACCACTTTAAAAATCTCTCTAATCCGAAGTATAAAAATATTGTGTATATAGAATATTCTCTCTAATTCCCCCTAGTCCCAAAATCCCTCTAATCTGAATCCCCCTAATTTGAAGTCGACTGTACCATGCTCTGTGAATTGTGTACGAGGATTTGAAAAAAATAGAATTCTGACGTGGAAAAAATAAGAACTTCAGTTTACAGAAATTTCGGATTACAGGGACTTTTTCGTGGTTCCTAAGGAGCCCCCGCTGCGTATGCGCAAGGTCTGATGACTGATCAGTGATTACACTGAGATGAGCTCCATTTGGCTCCATCCCTCTTCCCTTGCCCAGTAAGTGCGGTGCCGATGTAAACACTCAAACAGCAAGAGGTTTCGTGAGGAATCTTTTTAATTAAACTTGCGCAAGAAGTTGCAGCAACCAGCAAAAAAAAGTAAACAGCGGCTGCAGGCAGGAATTTCTGCGGCAAGGGTGATTAAAGTGCGGCGCAATTTCTAGTGTGGTTGAGAGGAGAGAGTAACAGAGTGCATGAACCTCACGGAGGCCGAGTTTGGTAGTTGGAGGTCGCTGCTGGCCGGCATCTTTGACTACAGGACTGGACTCGCGGCGGCGGCGGCGGCAGTGACAATGACGACGTCGCCGGCATCGAAGTGACCGAAGCGGATGCGACTCTGGAGAGTGAGCGGGCCCTTCTCTCTTCTTGGTCGGTGGCTGCCGCCATGGCTTCCTCCAAGGGGATCTTTTCGTCGCTGGAGAATGCGGAGAGGAAGAGGCAGGCCAGATTCGCCAGAGCCAGGCTGAGAGCAGGGGCCAGAGAGAGAGGTGGGACCGACAAAAAATAGACACATTTTGCCAATCTTAGGCAGTGCCTCGTTTTCCACTTGTTTTTCAACACTGACGGCCAAAGAAAGCTTGCAACACTTGCAGTGTAATCGTTGGGTGTTTTTTTTTTGCAAAACTTTACAGTGAAGTTTTTTTCTGCGACTTTACTATATCAAAAGTTGAGAGTTAATTTTTAACTTCCAGCATCACGAGTGGAAGAGTTGTACGACGATGGGGACGTGGATGTGGTGGAACCGAGCGATTTTGACCAACGCCTCTCGGGACTGCTCTGTCCGTTGGTCGAAACACGAACAGGAGAAGCGAAGGTCTCAAAGGGGAAAAAGCTAGCCTGCCTCAATAGATTCGTCAAACTATGGGAGAAGAAACCAGGGGAACCAGGCGCTACAAAGCTGACGCCCCCGGATGTAATGCTGTGGTAAGAAAGAAAAATGTGACGTGACACGAGAGACCCTTTCGTATTCTCCCTTGTCTCTCCCATCTTTAGTTTACGTGCCTCCTTGACGGATGAGTCGATGGAGGTTCGCTCAGCCGCTTTGAGGGCACTTAGGACCATGATCGAGGAAGAAGACGACGTGCGCAGGATCAGCGTGCTAAACATACACTACCTTCTCGCAAGGTGCATGTTTTGGCGTTGTTTTGTACTACACAGTAGAGTATATCGTGGACTTTTTTCCTTTTTTCAGGTGCCTGGACATCGATCTGGACAATAAACTTGAGCGCGTGCAAGCACTTCGACTGGCAAGAAAGATGGCTTTTGTTTCTCCCAAGTCCTTTCCGATCTCGGTGGCCAGGAGTCTCGTCTCTATCGCAGAGGGAGACAACAAGGAGATGGACAGGTTCAACCAGGTGTGCCTGGCAGCGCTCTGTGAACTAAGTAAGATTAGATCGTAGTTCTGGGTTACTCTCAGGTGCGGTCAATAAAACCGTTTGTGTTCTGGTTTTTTTTTTTCAGGCATCTTGAATAGCCAGTTGTTTGTCGACTGCCAAGGTGTGCAGGCGCTCACTCACTCATTGCTGGACTGCGACATGCCCCGAATGGCTGAGGCAGTAATTGGATCGCTGCTGCGACTCCACAACGATCCATTTACCAGGTTAGAACTTTTTGTGTACATACTTAACATTTGTTTTTTTGCAAACGCTCCCCTTTTCCTCCTTCAGGACCAAGGCCGACGTTCGTCTGGATGTTGTGGTAGCCCCCTTTACAGAGTTCCGATACATCCACGATGACCCGCAACCGCCGCAGCCGCCGCAGCAGCAGCCGCAGGCGGATGCCACAGCAGCGGGAGGCGGCGCCGGTGGCGACGCTCGAGCGAATCATCCGGCCTTCACCAGGTTGGGCGAGAGCGACCGTGAGCGCAGATACCACTGCGGGAGACAGGCGCTGCTCGCCCTTGCCCGATCTTGGTGCGGTCTCTCCCAGTTGACCTCCTCCCCTGGTGCGGTGGGTGGCGACGGCAGCGGGACACACCGAGGGAAGTCGGCACTCATGGCCTTAGTAGAAACCTTGTACCTGCCCAATGCTCGAATCAGAGTGAGTATCTAGACTTACTATAGACTATACAGAAATATGTAGTTCAGGTTCCGGTATGATTCGTTCCTTTCTTTTTCGTCCCAGACTCTAGTCATTGAAATGCTTTCTGAATGCCTTGGGCTGATCACATTTACGTCAGATGCTCACGAGAGCTTTTCCTCAGCCGTCAACTCTGCTACCTCCCTAAGATTTCGTGATTCGTGGAAACTAGCTGAAGGATTTGTGGCTGCAGAAGGTTATGACCTCGTCCCAAGACTCTGCAGAACCAGGTAAGCTAAATATTTTCCGTAGGAGTGTGCGGGACTTGATTACTAACTTTTTTTTGTCCTTTTGTATTATAGGCCAAATCTCACTGAAACTCATCGCAGCCTCCTGATTTGCTACTTGCTTCAGTCTTCCCTCCCAGATGCCCTCGTGGAGGTCATTGTGTCGTCAGACAAGGATCTCTCCATACAGGCAACTCTCTTTTTGGGAGAATTCATGAACCTCGTATACAGCTTTCTTCCGACCGAAGTCAACACCATCAGCGGCTGTCTTCCAAATCTCATGTCCCACGTGTCGTCCTCAAATCCCGTAAAGTAAGTGTCAGGAAATCATTGTTTCGTTAAAGAGCTTCTTCCGCGATGAAGAACGCCATTTGATTTTTCTTTTTAGGGCAAATCATGCTTCGGAGGCTGTGGTGGCTCTTCAAAAGTTCCATTCCCACAAAAAGCGGGGATTCATGGCCTACAGCATGTTCCTACAAGAAATTCTGTCGTACTCACGCAGCTTCCACTTTCACAGCACTGAAGACAAGCTCCGCTCACATCGGGTAAGAGATTTGTTACTTTAAAAAAAATAATCCTGCTTCTTTGAAGCGCTTTTAGGTAGGCAACATAGGTAGATAGTCAGCAACATTTCATTGTGCCTAACTGCCAGGGAAAGCCGCAAAATCCGCTGGAATCCAAGTCTGCAAGCGGTTCCTTGGATCGAGTTACCTCCGCGATCAACGAGTCCTGCGTGATGCGACGCTCGGGACAGTCCTCCTTCACCTCACCTTGCGAGTGGAACTGGGACCTGGTCTCCGCCATCTTTTCCTGGTCCGGCGACGCCCTCTCCACCGGGATGGACGCGGGTGGCGGGGGCAGCAGCAGCGCGGGGGGCAGCCTACACTACCAGTTCGTCAGGAGAGTGCTCGACTTCTTCAGACCCTCGTCCAACAAGTTCGCCAGGATTGACCTAAACGACATCGCAGTCGGCACCTACACCTGGACGGGATGCATCATGCTAGAATTTTTGCTCAAGTCCAAGTCGTCCGAGGCGCGACGACTGCTAGATGAATTTCTTCTGGAGATGAAGAACCAGTTTCAGCTGCTCATCGGCTCCAAGACGTCCTCTCCGGACTGCCTCTTTTCTCCTACCCGCGTCGCCACCACGGCGTGCCAGTTCTACTTTCTCTTTATTGGGAGACTTTCGAGGTCGGACGAAGGCAGAGCCGCCCTCGACAAGCATCACTTCATGCAAATGTAAGTCCCAAACTGCTCGTTGATAAGGTTTCTGAAGTTAACATTGGTAACTATGGTTGGTTTACCATTGTTTAGATATAAAAATAACATACACCATTCCACAACAACTCGTACCTACTTTTTACAACCTGTGATGCCATTATTATATTAATCTACCTTTCTGCTCTTTTTGTACTGGCCGTCCATGAGTGTAATGATACATAGTACTCGTAACTAATAAAATAACCGTGATGTGTATTGCAGATTCCTCGAAGTCCTGAACCTGAGAAGCGACATGTACCTCAAGTTGCTGATTTCGTCGCTCGACTACAGCTCTGTGGACTGGGGCTCCAGGGCCTTGTTGACCAAAGTGTGCAGGGACGGCAGCGAGGCTGCGAGAGTGTACGCCACCAAATTCCTGGGCCTGCTTGTCCGAACCAAGACTCCTTACATCACCCAGTGGGGCATCGACCTGGTGGTGGGGCAACTCTTCGACGAGACCTCCAAAGTAAGAACGTGGTGTTTGTCATGGGGACGTGGCACCATTTCTTACCATTGTTGCTCTTTCAGATGATCCCTTGGCTGGCCTTCGACATCCTAGACGAGGCCTGCGACGACAAGATGAACCTGGGAGCAGTTCTGAGCGCACTCGCACCTCGGGGTCCCCTGTCCCCTGCCCTGGATGACCGCGGCGTCCTCCTCACGGCACACTTTGTTTCTTCGCCCAACGGCCTTAAGATCCTCCAACAGACCGGCCGACTGGCCTCGCAGCTCCGCTCCTGGGCTGACGAACTCAACCTGCGCTACGTCTTCCTGCTAGAGGGGCTGCTGAACGACGCACTGACACACCACCAGCGCGGAGAGGATCGCGCCTATGGGACGAGGAGGTCCCATGAAGCACATGTCGTCAGAGACGCCTTTGTCCCTCCGCACCTGTATGGACACTTGGCGGCCACTCCAGAGGGGGCAGACATCTTGTCCAGGGACTCGAGAGTGGGAGAACTCATTCAGCTACTCAGCCAGGCGGACCCGTCGTCACCTGCCAGCAGTGAGGCGGCGCTGCTGACCCTGAAGTCGACGGTATGGGCGCTATGCCACGTGGCCGCCGGGTGTTACGGCGCACGCGTCCTTGGCGGGAGGCACGTGAGGGACAGTTGCGTCCTCAGGGTGGTGGCGTTGGCGGAGAGGTCCCCGCACCTGGAGCTGCGCGGAACCGCCTTCTTCGCCCTCACCCTGGTGTCGACCAGTCGGTCCGGAGCGGCGCTGCTGGCCTCGGTCGGATGGTGTTCGCTCCGAAGGAGCAGAGATCAGAGCCTCTGGCCCGTTTACGAGTGGCTCCACTTGGCTCACTTGAGGGCCGCATCTAGGAGAGACGGGGGCGCCACTTGGAGGACAGAGGAGGACGGGAAAGGAGACGAGGACGGGAAAGAAGAGGAAAAGCGACCGACGTCCCCTTCTGTCATCGCACCATTTGCCTCGCAGCAACCGAGAGAGAGCGAAGGGTCGTCCTCATCCACTAGCAAGAGAAGACGGCTGACCAAGATGTTCAGGAGTTTCAGTTTGGGCACCTCTGGGAGGGATCGCAAAAGACCGACCTTCATCAGGATACGGACGCAAGAAGTTTACAGTCCGGTGGTTCAGGCTGCCCATGCTCCCTCCGAGGAGAACACAAAGGAGGTGTCTGGGCAGGAAGAGCGTTCCTGGGAAGGATTAATTGAGCCTGCCTCGAAGGATGCGGAGGATAAAGAGAAGCATGCCATTCACGAATCTGGTTTGGGAAACATTGACGAAGAGGTTCCCAGTGCCAACCTTGACGAACTCGCTGCTGCCAACATCGTTATTGTCGACAAAAAGAGCCAACCCGATGGGACCAAAGAAGACAACGCCAAGACGATTGATCCGCCCGGAAGACTCTCACCCATCGCGTCAACTACCTCAATCACCGAAGCAGAGGACTCAGTGAAGAATCAGGATAACGCGAAGAAGGTAGAGGACGTGACTCCCGATCGCATTTTGCGCATAAGGCAGAGGCGGTCGGGCCAGCGTGCGCACAGCGAGAGCGAGGCCACCAACTTCTCCGTCGTTTTCGAAGACCCGTCTGTGTGCACCCGTCCGGGCGGGTCGGACACCACGTCCACCCTGCCCCAGCAGGTGGACGACACCAGTGGCGGCGGCGGCGGCTGTGGCAGAAGCAGCAGTGTTGGGCAGGGCCATTCCATCACCAGCATGTCCAGCGTTGGTTCGTGGACGGACAGTCCAGGCTACCAGACCCTGCGGAGTCTGCGCTCTAGGCGAAGACCGGTGCTCAGCGAGTCAGCGGAGGAGAGAGCTCAAGAGGGAGGAGGAGACGCAGAGTTGAACGCCGGAGAAGCTGCCTGGGCCAGGAGAGCGAGGACGCTGGACTTCAGACTCATGCGGCAACAGCAACAGCAGAGGCAGCGTCATTACCAAGTGCCACGAAAAGGGCAGCCTCCTCTGGCAGAATTGAGGCCGTCGGATGAGGCTTCAGAGCCCAGATACTGGGGGATCTGTCTTCCACTTGAGTGGAAGCTCTTTCGTCTGGATGATGACAGAACTGGTGGTGTCGAAGGTAGGTCTGACTTTTAGCAAAGTGCATTTTCAGTCGGTGCAGCTTACCATGACAATGTGAACAATTTCAGGTCCCACTGGCAAACAAAGCCCATCATCCCTTGTGCCCGTTGGGCAGTGTTTGGCTACCACCCAACATGCTTCCACAAATCCTGGGGGAGTGCACAACAGTGTCAACCCTGCTCCCAATAGCTTCTCCGGTGGTCTAGAGTTCCACTCTCCGTCCGCATGCCTCTGCTGCTTCAGGTTGAGCCCGGGTGCAGGGGGTGCGAGTGACAGGAGGAGGTCTGGGTCTCTGGGGGCTATTCCACGGTCATTCCAAGGAGAAGAAAGCAATTGCGAATCCCCAGGTGTTCAGGTGGTGGTGAGTGCAGATGCCTCCAATGGACACAACATGGATGAGAATGGTAGGAAGGCCGGGGCATCACTGCTCAGCTTGAGAGAGGGCGGAGAACATGTGGAGGTAAGGCAGAACGACGGCGGAGACATGGAGAAGATCGCCCAGAGGAAGGAGGTGCTCAAGCTGATCAGCTGCATGAATGCTTCTGTCGGGGTGAAAACGGCAGAACAAGGACTGCTGAGGTGACATGCTTGATAATTCATTTTGCTATGAAGGTATTTTAATTTTACATTTCTTATTCTCTATTGCAGGGCGAAACAGAAGTTCCCCAGCATATTTAATGATCTCTGCTTGTACTCAGAAGTTAGCATCCTCCTGTCGAAGTATTTCTTCCGTCTCTCCACTAGGAGGTTCATCCAGGAACTGTTCCTCAACTTGCAATACGATGACTTGTACTTGGAACCTTGTGCCATCTTGGGCATAGGCAAGGATGAGCCCAAGAGCGCCAAAGTCGAGAAAGAGGAGGAAGAGTCGAAACAGCCAAATGGGCAACCTTGACGATGAGCTTTCTCTACCCTCCTTTGATCTTACTATGGATTCATTTACTGCCAAGCCAAGCTTAAAGAAGAGTAGAAGAGGATAATTTATACCACTACATGTGATTACATCGAGTGAAACCATCCTGTGATTTAAAAAAAGAAAATAAACAGCCGCCTGACCCCTTACTAGTACCTAGTGCAGCTCCCCCCTATTCACGGCTTGTCCATGTTCGTCCGCAATGGAAGTCGGCATCGCTTTCGGTTCTGGCGGCGGCAATCTCAAGCAGGGTGGCAGACCTGCCGTCCTGGAGGTGTGAAGTTCTTGCAGGACCTGACCCTGACGGCGTCCTTGACGTAGGCAGAGAAGGATGGATCAGGAGTCGGGATGTGCACGGTGGACATGATGGTGTTGAAAAGAAACGTACTACAACTGATCGAAGCGTTCGCGGACAAGTGATTGCAAAACACTACCCAACACACGACATAATTTCATCATTCTTGCCCATTCTTCCCCTCTTGCCTTTTCTTAGGAGTACGCCAGCTTGACCAAATCCGTCACACCATGTCGACGAAGTACTGCCAGATCTTTGGCCTGTCTTGGGACTTCCTCCCCTGAGACAGGGTCTCCTCCTCTTGGTCGCCCACTACTACGTTGCACTCTCCCTCGCCGCCTCCCTTCGATCCCGAGTACCTCCTTCTCCTCCTCTTCCTCCTCTCGTCCGCCTCGCAGCAGGTCCTCCTTCTGTAGCAGCCCGCGCAGGCCAGGTGGCTGTAGGGAAAGGCGTCGCAACGCATCCACACGTCCCCATCCCGCAGGGCCCTCCCGCAGCCCCCGCACGCCCTCTCGTTCTCTGTCCAAAAGACGGAGGTGAACCCCTCCCTCATTTCGGGGCTGGACGAGGACGTCTCGGAAGTCGACGAGGAAGTCGACGAGGAAGACGAGGCTTTCCGCGATTGCTGCTTGCCTTTGCTTGCTTTCGTCCTTGCAGAATATTGCTTCCTTTTCCGCTTTTCCTTATCCATTGCATTCAAGTTGAGAACAATTCGAAACTTCTTGTCTAACAGAAATCCCTTCTTGAAAAACTAAATTAGTTTCCAAAGGAGTGGGAAATTGCATGTTGTGAAATCAGCAGAAAAAAAAATCAGCCCTGACAATGAAGGAAGGAAAAAAAAGTCTGTGGATTCTGCCCCTATATCAGTCTGGATTGGATAGATA
>JAAUYM010151129.1_pt1 | contig 10046 bp, 13 predicted proteins | sample 7278001 | NCBI WGS metagenome assembly JAAUYM01 (sample SAMN14350224, study PRJNA611818) | marine sediment metagenome | isolation source: surface marine sediment (1.8m) | place: French Polynesia: Moorea | collected 2018-08
AGTCTGGCATCACTAATAGGCAATTGATTATGTTTCCACATGTTAAATGGTCAATTTGTACAAAATTTACATTTGTCTGTTTATTTATTGACTTTATAGCCTTAGGCGCAGACCCGAAAATTCTAGGCTCACTTGGGCTCGGGCTCGAAAATGGTCTTTACCCACCCCTACCACTAGTCCTAGATTTTGTTTTAGACTTTGTTTTGAAATTTAAGCGTGTGCGCCTTCCTCGCCTGTCGCCTAACAGCTGATTTCCGTGCGCGGGAAAGATCTCCCCCCCTTGCTTTTAATTTCAACACTTCCCTGGTGAGATTTTTGCAACTTGTTCCCCTTCGCCCCTTCTCCATGGCAGCGAGGATGGAGGTATCGGAATCCGCTGGAGGCGGCGACGATCGCGAGGTCGTGTTCAACGATCAGGACTCGGAGAAGCTCTGCTCGGTGCTTCTGGCCATCACAGACAAGCTGGACCAGCTGCAGAAGTCGGCAAGGGCGAAGAAGGCCTTGCTGCAGGCCAGTGGTATTATCAAATCTAACCATTTTTCCCTAACGCTGTATCAATTGATCTCTTCCAAGGGCATTTTCTTCCACAGGAGTGGATGAGCCTGCCCCCACGAGTCGCCCACTGCCCAACTTCTCCCGCCTCCCTCGCAGTGCCCTTTCTCATGGCCCCAGGCCAGTCTTCCGCAGCATGGACACCCCTGCAGCCAGGGAGGACATGGCCAAGGTGGCAGCCACCATGCTGGAGACCAAGACCAGCTTTGAGACGCTCTCAAGGGCTCTTACATTGGCACAGAGTGCCGAGGCCATCGGGGAGGGGCTGGACCCCAACAGCACAGATGCTGCAGTGCAGCTCAACCAAGAGGAAGTCGAACATCTCAAAGGTAGAGGTTGTAATTATCCAGACAGATCATCAAATCTGCAACTTTTTTTAACCACTTTTAATGGTCTACATGGCAGGTTTGCTTGCAGAGCAAAAGGAGTTGTCACTTAGCATCCTCGATGTGGAGAACCAGCGTCTGTCCGCACAGCTGGAGCTGCAGGAGTCAATGGAGAAGAGGGCCAGGGCATTCTCCTTCGAGGGGGAGAACATGGACAAGCTGTTCAACAAGGAGGTGGAGAGGAGGGAACCCAAGAAGGTAGGTGGCGACAAGAAGGAGGAGGACCTGGTAGAAAAGAAGAGGAGCATGCTGAAGCGAGAGGAGGCCAAGCTCAACCAGATGAAGTGAGGACATTCGGAGATGTTTTCCCCATCGCGCCTCTTTGCAAATTTGCTATTTCTTCTCAGGTTCATGCTGCAGAAACTTCTGTTCCTTCTCCCTCCCGGTGATGCCGACTCCGAGGTGGAGAAGAGGCAGAGAGAGATGATGGTCAAGTGCGGAAGGACCATACAGGAGCTGCAGGCTGCACATTTGTAGGTCTCCAAAAATCTGGACCCGTAGTCGTCTCAAGAGTACCTCGCGTGTATATTGATCTTTTTCTACTATTCCATGTACCTGGTCAAGAATAATAAAGCACATACGTACGTAATGTATAAAGCATAAGCGAGCATTCCATAGAGGAATCAGTCTGGAGAGTCTTCCACACATGAGGGGTGTCTGATGTCTATACCCATTTTGGTAGAGTTTGCGAGATAGTAGATACTAGTAAAATATTGGTGCATCTCGGGATTTGACAATTCAGCCATTGTAATAAATGCAAAATAGCGGGCTTTAGCTGTATCCATGTCTCCTTTTTTCTAGAGGTTTTTGGCTGATCCAATAACTGCCTACGGAAGGACTTCCTGTGCAAGGCGATCTTAATCTCCAAAGAGATCAAACTTGACTCTTCAACCTTCCTCCTTCACTCCCTCCTCCACCTTCCCCAGATGAGCCCTCGCCGCCCCTCCGGAAGCTCTTCCTGACCGCCTCCGCCAGTCGCCCCGCGTCCTCTGCCCGTCGGAACGCCAGCAGGCCGCCGCGGTTGCTCCACCGGGCTATGCCGGCCTCGGGATCGAAAGGCGGGTCGGCGTAGATCGGGTTGAAGCCGGGCTCGTTGTCGCTCCTCTTTGGCCTGATGACCCCCGGGCCGCCGTTGGGTTCGTGGTACCTCAGGGACAGCGAGTCCAGGTCCAGCTCGGAAGAAGGAGAAGCCTCACTCGACTTGCGATCTGTGGGTAGATCGGGAAAAAAAGCGGTTGCTGCATCCTCCTTTTCTCACCATCTCCTCCACCTCGATCATCTTTCACAACACACAAACACACACCTTTCAAGGTGAGAAGAGTTGATCTGTAGTCGACCACCCCTCCTCCTGCCGCGGAGAGTAGCGCGTGGCCTGCGCAACTGTCCCACCTGTACGTGGACCCCTTAGAGGAGGCGTACAGGTCGGCCAGGCCACGGGCTACGCACAGGAGCTTATAACCGGCTCCTAGAAGGGGGAGGAAAGGGACGAAATTCGTTCATTTTGTCGCATATGTGCAGTTTCCCCATGTCGTTTTGCGCCCCTCATTTACCTGACGCGGGACACAGCTGGAAGTTGTCCCCTGCGAGCCGCTCCCTGAAGACGTCCCTCTCGGTCCAGCTGATCATCACTTTCTTCTGACTGTCCTCTCTTTCCCCTTCCTCCTGCGACTCTGGCTTCTCCGGCCGGTGGAGAGGGGCGGTCAGCGAGGAAGAGACCGCCCTGACATCCTTGTGGCAAACGCCCCAGTAGATCTGACCCCTCCAGCTGGCCATAATTTAGGAAGAAAAAAAAGAAGAAGAAGAAAGAAACTGATGCACACGTTGGGGGGAAATTGTGAATATAACTTGCACCACTCACTCTTTGGTTTCCTCGTCGTAACGGGCGAACGGCTGGTTGATCACCCCCATCAACGGCTTCCCGCTGTTCTTGTCAAAGACCCCGATGAGAACAGTGACGACCTGTTACAGATCAGAAGTTGCTTTGAAAAAAAAAATGTCTCGTGTTACTGGCAAAGAGCAACAACCTTTCTCACCTGAAGACCATTGGAGATGAGTTGTGAGTCTCCTCGGACCTGATACTCCTCGTCCTTGATGGTGCCACGGATGTAGCTGTTGGTGGAGTCTAGAAGGAGAAAAAAAAAGAGTTGAAGCACTGTCGCTGGGATGGCGGTATCCTCTACCCTATCTCACCTATTGGATCAATCCATATCCCAAGCCCGTCCACGTCGACCACTCCGTCGCTGCCTCCGCTTCCCCCATTGGGCAACTTTCCCAGATCTCCCCTGGTCTCCTCCGGCAGCGCGATCTCGGACGGGTCCGCGTGGACGTGCCTCGACAGGATGTCCGCCGCCACCTGGTGGTTGTCCAGCACCTGCTTCAGCAGCTCCGACGTCACATCCTCCGAGGCGCCCACCCTCACCTGGATCGTCTCCCCCAGAGTGTTGGTGAACACGCTGGACTCCTCACCCTAGGAACGCAGAGCATGGCAATGTTGGAAGAAATGCTCCCTCCCCCTCTTCCCTTAGCGGTCAACCATTTGAGGGGCACCGACCAGTATGTTGTCCCTGAGCGCAGGGTACTTTCCCCCGAGGTCGTGCCTGACCGTCTCCTGGATGAGGACGTCGGCCAGGGTCTTGAAGTCGTGCGCGAACCTGGCGTTCTTCTCCTCGCCCTCCTTCTCCTGGATTAGGAACTGGAAGAGGTCCTTCTCCCTCCTGCAGGCCCTGGCGATCAGCGCGGCCTTCTCGGAGGCGCAAGTGAGGTCCGTCATGAACTTGCGCAAGGACGACGCGGAGGACATCGTTGGCAGTTTCTAAGGCTTCTGATCAGCCAGGCAGTCAGTGACTCGACTCTGTTCGTTGTTGATTGTTGTTCCAGTCCACTCTGCTCTGCTGCGTAGCTGTTGTGTGCAGCCGGACTGGGCAGAGTGGATTCAGTGGACGGGGAGAGGAGTGTTGTTTCAGCTCAGGGACATTCTGAAGATTAAGGACTGGAAGGCTCCTATACTCAGATTTCTTGGATTTTAAAATGAATGGTAGAACATAACTTTCTGTATAAAAAATGTTCTAAGTAGTGCAATAACGCACACATAAAATATTTTTATAGACATATTTTGCAACTTTCCCAGGTTATATTAAATGTTTTTTTAAAGTTTATTATGCGCATACGGTGATTACAAGTATAATGTCTACAGAGAAAATCTTGACTACTGTACCTATATATCTGCACACCCAACATACGTACAAGCTTCCAACTTCACTTTAGTCTTGTTCACCACTGTTGAAATATAAATGACAAACTTTAAAGCCTTTACCTCCAAAGGGTAAATTTGTCTTTCTTTCTCTTTCTTTATCTTGCAGTCATATTTCTTACTTTTAAAGAATAAAAGGTGATGTTGAAAAAAAAGGTCAAGTATTTCTGCTGCAGTACAATGGCCTTTAATGAGGGATATACTATATACCTAGTATATAGTAGTTTGATGTGCAAGGTTTGACCGTCGCCCCGTGCGGGTGACGCATTTTGACTCCACCAAAACTAATTTTTTTTTGGGTGGGTGGGTGTGGGGGAGGGGGGAGTCTAGGACCTCATCTAGTGCTAGACAGAAACTTAGTACTGGGCTTACTAGCAGAATAATACTTGGAAAGTGCACTTTTCTCCTTGCTGGCCTTGCGACTCCGCCTCCGCCTCCTCTTTCTCTTCTTGAGGCTCGTCACCACGAAGGCCAGCTTGGCCAGGCTCATTGCGATCACCCCGAGGACGACGTACTCGAACAGCCTCCAGGAGACGTGGAAGGACTGCGTCTGCGGCGCGGGCCTGCGGAAGACCCTCTTGTAGCCGAGCCCGATCCCGACCGCCGCCACGACGGACGCCACCTTGAACGCGTTCAGGTAGTTCTGCCTCCGGCGCTGCCCGGCCAGCGCCTCCTCCGAGTACCGGTAGTACAGGTAGCTGGCCACTGCCACGGTGCCCACGGAGGACGGGACCAAGAGCGCCCCCAGCCAGGAGCAGCGTTGGCCCCACGCTGCTGCCGCCGCCGACGCCGCCGACACCGCTGCCGCTGCCGCCTGTGGCGCCTCGTCGCCGCGCCTCTTGAACCTCGTGAAGAATAGCAGCAGGAGAGTGACCAAGCAGATGCACATCCCCAAGATCAGGCAGAGCTTCATCCAAAAGAGACCCGTGGTGGTGTTGGCGGACGACCCCGGCGCGGGGGAGGTGGAGACCAGCGCCTCGACGGAGGAAGACGCGGGGAGAAGGAGATCTTCTGCATGCTCTTCTTCCTTGGTCACCTCGCCTCCCACGCTCTCATCCGCCCCACCGCCACCGCCGTCATCACTTCCACCTGCCTTTTCCCCTTGCTCTTCACTTGGCTGGATGACCTCCACCTCATCTTCTCCCGTTGGTGCGTTTACGTGATCTATTCTGGGCCTACTCTTCTTCCCTTCGCCTTCTTCATCTTTCCCCTCATCTTCTTTGCTAGATTTCTTCTTATCGGAATCGCTCGCTGTTCCAGCATTGTCGTCACTCATCACAGCAGTTCAAAAACTAATCAATGTCGCTACAACAGCAAATTTTTGCTCACTCGAGTTTCGCATTTTTTATACAAAAATAATAATAATAATAATAACAGACCATTGGTTCTAGACCCACAAACTCATAGTGGTACATATTCTTGGTCAGGGCATCACTGCGGGTGACATAGACTGGTTGGATTTTTCTTATTTTAAAAATTAATTTTTATCTAACTTTTTTTTTTGTGGGGGGGGGTAATGGCATCACCCTCAGTATAAGTCGAGATACATTTACATTTATTTAAATTTGGAGTCCCCCCTTCCAATATCATCGAAATAATAATTCGTATAACTCACTGTCTTCCTCACACACATGACTTTAATTGAGTTGCATCATTTGTGCCTCCAAGTCGGTTTTCTTTTTTCCTTAAATGCAGAAATTCCTTCCTGAGCATCATAGTAAGAAAGATTTTCCACCATGACCTTTGAACCTTCATCCAGTGCCCTGCTGAGGCTGCAAAAAAAAAGAGAGAGGGAATGGTCCACAACTAGCGAAAGGAAGTGCATCAGAAATATGCATTTACCCCATTTCCAGTTGCCTGTAGTAGAATTCCTTTCCCAGCTGCACCACCATCCTGGACTTTCCCTTAATAGCTTGACAGATCGCCTCAACCTCCGCTTCTAATTCCGCTTCGTTTGCCACGATTTTGGAGACCAAGCCATTCCTGGAGTATCACGTGCGTCAAAACAATTAGAGCAGCATGGCTTAGCATACCCAACCCAGATAACGAAACCAATTTTTCACACCTTAAAGCCTCTTCTGCAGAGATCGGATTGCCAGTGAAGAGCATGTAGGAAGACATTTTCCTGCTCATGGGAATAAAGAGTCAAAAGAGAGCTCCAATATTGACGGAAATGATCCTTTTTCACCTCGGCACAGCCCTAGCTAGAGGGACACCGGGGGTCGAACAGAAGATGCCAAAGTTACTACCCGGGGTAGAGAAGGAGGATCTCTGCGTAGCCACGGCCATGTCGCACACGGCCACCAACTGGCAGCCAGCAGCGGCAGCAATCTGAAGGGGGTAAAATACTGCTAATACAATTAATACGTTAATACGTTGGTAGTACCATATTTTGGACAAAGTGTTTCGTACCCCATCCACAGCGGCGATCACAGGTGTGGGTAGGCGGACCAGATCCATCATGAGGGCGCTGCATTCAGCAAAGATTCTCTCGTGGTGCGAACGACCGTCCTCTGAAGTCATCTCCTGTTGATGAAAGAAGGAACTGGGGGGTGATCCACGAAGAAGTAGAATTTTATAAAATCTCTTAACTCAGTGATCAAGAAAAAAATGTTAGTGTTTATAAAGTTTTTTTATCTACCTACCTAAAACACAAAAATTGAATTGATGTATTGTGTGAAATAAAAGGAATTGTGACGAAAATGAGTGGTGTACTACATAGTACGTATGTACTACGTACGTATGTCTTTTTGGCTTAGTTGACTTACTTTAGAAAATAATTGAGGTGAGACGTGACCGTGGGAAGGATGGAAAAGTTGAATGAGGTGAGTTTTAATGGAGTTAGAGTGAGTAGGGGCATATAGGGGAAGGGCAAGTGACGACATTGCATACTACTATAAACATATGCAAGCGGAAAGTGTTTTCTTGTCCCCGTCCATTAGGTATTGTACACACCTTTAAGTTGTGCCCAGCTGAGAAGGCTGGCCCTTCCCCTCTCAGCACAACGCATCGCACGGAATCGTCCTCCTTCCCCCTGGCCAGCTCCGTCCTCATCGCGACCATCGTCTCCAGAGAGAGGGCGTTCCTCGTCTTGGGCGATGTCAGCGTCACCCTCTGGACGCCGTCTTGGATCTGAGACGAAACCGAGGACGTCGACCGATGCACGGAGGCGCTCAGACACCGACGGAGTGGGATAAAGAGGCACCTCACAGACTTCACGTGCTGTGCTGTGCCGTACATAGTGCTTTTTCCCCTCTTTGACGGTACTGGGTACTTAGTACCGTACTAACTACTAATGGCACATATGGTACAGTACATACTGCTAAACAGTCCCAAAGTGTTTTCTTATTGACAAACCGCGGATGTGACGGCACTAGTTTTCTCCAAACCTAGTATTGCGTAAGTATAAGATTTCGTAGCATCGACTCACTGTACGTACAGTAGTACGTATACTACAGTATTTCTTGACCGACAAGATGAGCTCATAAGTACCGAAAAGTGTCATCAAGTGGCTTAAATGATGGTTGCTGCTACCGTTGTTGTTGCTCCATGCTCAACTTCTGGAGATTTTGAGTTACACGAATAGTTGGCCGCATTATGAGATAAAATGGGGGGTGGAAATCAAGAAACACTGAAGTCTGAAGCTTTTCAAGATGCTTTAATGTGTAACGAACGATTTTAGCACACAAATAGTAGAACATAGGGGCTCTGGTCTTGCAATAGTTGTGGCATACTAGATACGCCATTTTTCTGTGCGAGAAACATAAGCGAGACATTCATTCGTCCAAGATTTTTTTCCCTCCCCTGTCGTCACTCAGGCCAGATCCGGAAAGAGCTCGTTGAAGCTCTCCTCCCAACCCATGGACGGCAGCTGGCTGCCGTTGCTGGCCACCATCAGCTTGTCCAGGATCTGCTCGCACGCCGCGGCCGACAGGATGTCGTCGTCGTTGTCCTCGGCCGCGTCAAGCCCCGTCTGTCCCATGTGTTCGCCGTCGCCGTCGTCACCGGGCACCTTGACCAGCCCCTCCACCTCCTCCATGGAGGCGGAGGAGAGGAGCTCCTCTAGGTCGTCGTCTTCGACTGCCGGGGGTTCCATGACCGCTGCTGCGGGCCCCACCAGAGGCTGCCTCGCTTCTTTAAGGGCAGGCGCGGCTTGCTGCTGCTTGCCGACGCCAGCGTCTGTTGCGCCTGGCGCTGCGACTGTGATGACGTGGACCCTGCTGCGCCTGACGCCGTGGCCGCCGTCGCCGCCGTGGCCGCCAACACCGCCCCCAGGCAGGTCCAGAAAAGGCAGATCCTTCCCGCTGCCATCTCTCGAGTCTGTTCCTTCGGCAGAAGAACATCAGCAGTGGGCGCTGCGGGCTCACTGACTCGAGAGACGACAACGGGCTGGTTCCGCGCTGACTGGGCGCCCGGGGAGGACGGCGGAAGCGGGGGCGGAGGCGGAGACTGGGGCGAGGGCGTTGTCGCTGTCGTCAAAACGGTGGTGGTGGCGACCGGGTGGTGCGGCTGTTGGGGGTCAGTTGGAGGTGAGGGTGGCGGAGGCGGTGACCTGGGCAGCGAGAGCGGACTGGGCGGCATCTCTTCCTTGACCATGACTGGCTCCCCTCCGCGGAGCTGGCTGTTCTCCCGGCTCAGCTTCTGGTTGAGCTCCCTCAGCATCTGGTTCTCCTCCTGCAGGCTCTGGATGAGTCCCTCCATCTCGTCGATCTTGGCGCGCTTCTTGTCCCTGGCGTTCTGCGCCGCCACGCGGTTCTTCAGCTTCCTCCTCATCAGCTTCTCCTCCGGAGTGAGGTGGTCCAGGTTGGCCCGCTTTCTGACCGGCGGGTTCTCCTCCTCCAGGAGGGGCTTCTTGTCCTCCGCCACCAGCGGCGGTAGCGGACGCTTCAGGCTGATCTTTGGAGCCGCCATGACGCTGGTGTTAATGGTGTTGGTCGGAGGCGCCACGCTGGGAGACACCCTCAGAATGGGCTTCTTGTTGGCGCCGCCGCTCTGCTGCAGGAGGCTCTGGGGGATGACGATAATCTGCGGCTGCGTCGTGACGGCGGCGGTGGCGGCCGTCACAGCAGAGCTGGCGGGTTGCACAGGCTGCTGAGCAACCAGAATCTCGACCATGGTTTCTCCTTTCTCTTTCTCCTCTTTTGTCACCTGTGTGGGGAAAGAAAGGAAGGACGGGGGGGTTATAACTGTGGAATATGGCGCACACATGTGCCAGCAGGTTGCTATGGTGCAGCTACGGTTGCTAATTGAGAAACATGCGTTTTGTTTGTAACGATAACATTTTATTGAAAGGCTCAAGGCGCGATGGTGATGAGCACTAAGCCAAAAAGTCATAATATGGGAATCACATTCACCTTCTTGGAACGTGTCTGGAGGTCAGGTGATGGAGGTACTCAGCAAGAATCCTTCTCTCTCTTTCCTTCCCCTACTCTCACTTTCTGCGTCGTTACTTGCGGTAGGGACTTCAGTGGGAAGAGGAAATGCTCCTCCGACCTTTCTTCCTCCTTCGTGCAATTTTAAGTCCTTTCCAGTCCGAAGTTCGAGGATCAATTGATGAGTGGATTCCTTCTCCTCCTCCCCTTGTGATGGCGTCTTACTTTCTGTCTGATGTAACTCCCCCTGCCCTATGCTCTTTACCAGGCCCTTCTTCTCCCTCCCTCATTCCCTGCATTCGTGGCAAGAAGCAGTGGCAAAAAGCTGCCAGATGACGATTAGATTCAAGTCGCCTAAGGAAGCCTTTAAAAATCGCAAAAAATCGCCTTGTTTAAACTCGTACTTTTTTTGTTCTAAATTATGTATCATTGTGCTTTTAGATTGCAGTGTCCTAAAAGTTTAAATCTGAAAAGCTAAAAAAAGAG
>JAAUYM010021221.1_pt1 | contig 10043 bp, 12 predicted proteins | sample 7278001 | NCBI WGS metagenome assembly JAAUYM01 (sample SAMN14350224, study PRJNA611818) | marine sediment metagenome | isolation source: surface marine sediment (1.8m) | place: French Polynesia: Moorea | collected 2018-08
GTGAGGTGGAGCGTGTGGGGGAAATCACTTGTTGCAAAATTTTTGCGGAAATCGAAGGAACCTGTTGCACCTTCCTGTTGATGTGTGCAGTCATAAACACAATACCATGTACATGATAAACGAAATCGATTATAAATAAGTGCATTGGCCCCCCCCCCGATAATTGTGGCACCCAACTGGAAAAGTAATCTTTTGTGACAACAACCCTTTTCTTCCATCAGAACTGCGTGTTCATGGACCAGTCGATCATGCAATGTTCGATCGTGAACGTGAACGACCAGAGTGCTCCGGCCAAGAACTTCACCTTCGACGGCGTCTACGGCACGAAGTCCACAACGGAGTCGATCTACAACGAAGTAGCATACCCGCTCGTGGAGGTACCAATTAATTTCACTGCTTTATGTATAAAACCAATATTGGTACCACTAGAACCACACCAACGGCTACGTCACTAGTGGTAATTAGTGATGAGGTTCTTTTTTTCACTATTTTAACACCTGCTCTGGTGTTAGGACAACCCATCACTAAATGCACGCTAGCGATATTGGTTGGGTAGTAGTAGCATAGCAGTCGATTTGATTAAAAAAAAGTGTTTTTACTTTCATGCATGGTAGTTCAGTACTATATATTTAATTTTCTTTTTCTAGGGCGTGTTGGAGGGTTACAACGGGACCGTGTTCGCGTACGGGCAGACGGGCTGCGGCAAGTCGTTCACCATGCAGGGGATCAAGGACCCGGCCACGCAGAGGGGCATCATCCCGCGATCGTTCGAGCACATCTTCGAGGCCATCGACTCGTCAGAGAACATGAAGTATCTGGTGCACGCCTCCTACCTGGAGATCTACAACGAAGAGATCAGGGACCTCCTCGGACAGGACACGAAGAAGAAGCTGCAGCTGCACGAGAATCCGGACAAGGGCGTCTACGTGGGAGGTGCGAGTACTGTGCATTACATTGCTGCCATACCGTATGAGTTTGTTATTGCCTTCACGGAACTCTGACTCCACCCCAGACATCTCCCTCCATCCCGTGCACAACACTGCGGAGTGCGAGACCCTGATGGAGCGCGGCTGGGTGCACAGGTCAACGGGCGCCACGGCCATGAACGAGGAGTCGTCAAGGTCGCACTCAATATTCACCGTCAACATAGAGATGATGGACACTGCGGCGGACAGCGGACAGGTAACAAGACAAAACTTTGAAGCACGCCGTTTCTCTCACATACTAGTACCTTTTGTTCTTTTTGTAGCACATTCGCCGGGGGAAGCTGAACCTGGTCGATCTTGCCGGATCCGAGCGCCAGGCCAAGACTGAAGCCACGGGCCAGAGGCTGAGGGAAGCCAACAAGATCAACCTGTCACTCTCGGCGCTGGGAAATGTTATCTCTGCGCTGGTAGACGGAAAGATGAAACACATTCCCTACAGAGATTCCAAGCTTACAAGATTGCTGCAGGCAAGTATAAATAAATGTACATATTAACTTAACTCACACGTAAGATGGTCAAAACTTTAACTTTTTTCAGGACTCCCTGGGCGGCAACACCAAAACCATGATGGTTGCCTGCCTCTCTCCAGCCGACAACAACTATGACGAGACCCTGAGCACGCTGAGGTACGCCAACCGTGCAAAGAACATCAAGAACAAGCCCAAGATCAACGAGGATCCCAAGGATGCCATGCTGAGGGAGTACCAGCAGGAAATCCAGAGACTGAAGGCCATGCTGGAAGGACAACCGCAGATAGGCATAGAGGGAGGAGGTACTGAAATAAACAATCAACATTCTTCAACACGACTGTGACTCATCAAATTCTAAACGAAACAAATTGTTTTTTCTGTTTTTAGACCTCCTAGGTAGGTGACAGAGTTCTAAGTTTAACGACTTGTAGATGTGTTTTGCTATGCATTCATTACAGTACATATTACAAGAGTGTCGGTTCAAAGCATGATCGTAGTTTGTGTTTTTGCTCAGTCTCAAGGTTACAAGTTAATAAATTAAATGTGGACCTTCTCAACCTAGGCATGAGTGAAGAACTTCTGGAGGAGGAGCGTCAGCGGATGCGCAAGAAGCACGAGCGCGAGATGGAAGAGATGCGGAAAAAGATGGAGTCCGAGAAGCAGAGCAAGGCGGCCATGCAGGCTGAGATCGAGAACATGAAGAGGCAGCACGAGGAGAAAGTTCGCGAGCTGGCTAAGAGGAGAGGCTCAGAGGCCGGCACCGGGGCTTCCTCCTCCTCCGTGGCCGGGAGTCGGGCTGTGACTGGCGCGGGCGGACGCGGGTCCAAGATGGCGGTGGCGGCTGCGGGGTTGGGCAGGCAGACGTCCATCGCTGAGGAGGGAGGTGGAGGAGGTGGGCAGAACGGGTCGTTGGAGCAACAGAGGCAGATCAACCAGATGCAGCAAGAGGCCATGGCAAAGTGAGAAAGAAAAATTGGGGATATGTTACAAATGTAGTACACCTAGTACTGTATATGGGGAGAAATATGGGAAGCAAGCTTAGTATACGTACAATACATGTGTTCTTTTCCCTCCATTTTTCTTAGGTTGAAGAAGCTCCAAGAGGAGATGATTGACGGCGGTAAGCGCGCCGGCGACCGCAGCCTGAAGGAGCGACGCAAGCAGAAGAAGCGCGCGGCGGAGAACCGTCTGAAGGCGCTCGGGGAGGCGCTGGGCCACGTGGACGACGAAGACGGTGTGCTTCTCAAGGTCTACGACGACATACAGGAGGAGCTCAGGGTGAAGACGGACGCGCTCAAGAAGAGCAAGCAGCGGACGAGGGCCCTCACCACCGAGATCCAGGACCTGCAGCAGGAGTTCGAGAACGACCGCGCCGACTACCTGGCCACCATCAGAGACCAGGAGAGGAAGCTCACCCTCGTGCATCAGATACTGGACAGGGTGCAGCCGACCATAAGGAAGGACTGCAACTACAGGTGATTAAACTAGCTACCTCAGAGCACTGGTGGTGGTGGGGGGAGGTAACGTTATTAGTTGTTTCCGTCTGCAGCAACCTACAGAAGATCCAGAACGAGGCAATCTGGAACGACGAAACTCAGCGGTGGCGAATACCCGACCTCGTCATGCAAAAGACGAAGCTCCCTCCAGCAAGTAAGTGACGGTGATGGAATAGTCACGGATATACATAGCTTTGAGTGCCGATTGGTAGCAAATTGTTCAAAAAAATCAGATCGATTCAGTCATTCCTTCCTCCATTGTGCCGCTGAAAAAGGTCCCTTCCAAAGCCTGATCGCTTCCCACTCGTCCGCCTCCGCTTCCGCCTCCGCCGCCGCTGCCTCCGCCTCCAAGAGCGGCGGGCGGAGGCACAACTCGTCCAAGACGGCCCCGGCCAGGCTGGAGGCGGACGACGAAGAGGACGAAGACAACGCGCTCTTCAAGGTGGCCCCTGGAGACCAACACGGTTCTCCTCTTGTGTCCGCCTTTGGCCGCTACCCGCAGACGCTAATATTGTCCTTTACATAGAACATAGTATAAAAGCAAAAAAAGTGGACATTGGGAGGAGTTGAGAGGATTTCTAACTTGCCTCTTCGCCGTCGACTCGCACGCACTTCGCTTTCCAACTCTCGCTCGCCTCTTTTCGCTTTCCGTTCGATATTTCTCCATCCCATGGCTTCTTCCTCCTGGCCCCCGTCTGATCCGTCTCCACTTCCTTCTTCTTCTTCTTCCCTCTTCTCCACATGCCACTTCTCCGTCGTCCCCAGGCGCCAGCCAGCTCAACGGCAACTCATCCCGCCTGGCCGCCAGGGGCCGCACTGCCGCCGCAGTCGCAGCATCAATTATGTTCTTCAAGGGGAAGAAGAAGGGCAGCGAGGGCGACACGGATGACGACTACGACGGCGACCATGACGATGACGAGAAGATGGAGGAGGAGGTGGACGTGGTGGAGGATGTCTCGGGAGCCGACGAGGACGACTACAACGACCAGCACCTGCAGCAGGTGCCAGGACTGCAGCCCGCACACTTCACCAGCACCAGCAAGCAGCACTTCTCTCGTTTTAGCTTTCCTCGCACTGGAGAGTGTATTAAATGTTGTGTAGTTAGCGGCGAGACGTCACTTCACTGCGTCCATGTGTGCGTGGCAAGAGAGGTCCTCTCACTCACCCCATCCTTTGAGAGTAATCAAAAGAGGAGGCAAAAGTATGGTCTGGCGGACTCAAGTGGTGCACTGTGGTGTTAAGGCACCCATGTGCAAAATGATGTTCGAAATGTTGCTCATTTGCCTCTCCTACATTTCAGAAATTAGCCAAGAGTGAGGAGGAGGATATTGCCGGGACGTATTTCAAGCCTAAGCGTGCCAACAGAATAATGGAGCAGGCACAGGAAACAAAGAAAAACGGTAAGGATTCCTCCCCTTTTTGATATGTGCATTTTACAATCGTTCTTGACTTTTAAATGTACCTAGACACTGAACATACAGGGATCATTCTTACCGTGTACGTCCGTAACAGGTTTGTCCAAGCCGTCCAGCACAAACTCCGCAAGCCTATCCACCTCCAACCTGGTGTCCAACTCCAACCTTAGCTCCTCCTTTAACTCGGGTCTAAACACTTTCGGCCTGAACAACTCTTACTCTGGAAACAATCTGAACGGGATCGGAGGTGGCGGGGGAAGCGGAGGCGGGGGTGGTGGTGCAGGAGGGGGACTGAGAAGTGGAGGCGGTGGGATTGCAAATGCTGGCAGCTGGGGTGGACCGTCATGTGAGTACAACAGTAGACAAACCGAATACCGACACGATGAATAAGATCATCAGTAATAAGTTTATGTTATATTACATGGTACATGCTATTAAACACTTTTCTTTCTATTTAATAGCCATGAATGGGATTAACAACGGATTCAGCAGTGGAGGCGGCGGTGGCGGCAGCGGCGGCGGCGGCGGCGGCTCCTCTTCTTTTGCGAGCGATCTGGGCAACTTCCGCAAGCCGTCCCGATTGGAGGCGCTGCCGGTGGTGGAACGGGGAGGAAAGCCGGCGAACGGGAGGAAGAACAAGGGGCCACCTGGAGGAGGGCCCATACTCAACACAATGGGCACCTTTTAGCACGGGCACGGGCACACACACACACCTGGCGCCGGGGGTGGCGACGTGTTTGAAAATGGTCAAATCAAGGCTGTGGATAAGCGATATGACACAATCATGTACTATGTACTGCGTATGTAGTAGAGTATTTACTGTACCCTACATGTGTGACCCTACATAACAACATCCAGAGCGAAATAGTCATACTTTTCCCCGTTTAATACTGCGAATCCCAACTGCATTTATTGAACTTGGCTTTGGGCCTTGGGCCTCGTTTAAGAGACCCACTGAACTGTCGCAATCAGCACACTGTTGATGTTTTTATCGTAATAATACTAGTACTTGCCTATAAATCTCAAACCCTAAAAACTTTCCCAAACATGATGCAAATTGTTACTTATGCTCCTTTGTTTGAATCTGATGCAAAAGCGAAAAATGTGTCGTTCGACTCTAGTGTTAATTCTCGGAAAAAGAATTCATGCAACACCTGAAAGGAGTCGAGTGAGTCGAGCATGCTGAAAAAAACCTGTACTGTATCTAAGATAACGCCCCACCTTCACCAACTCTTACGTTTCCTACTTTGTACTTTACTGTGATAAAAAGCAAGTGAAGAATGGTTTCTTATATACGTACATTAGACAAAGCAGAAAAATAAATTCGTTAATAAATGTGCAAAGAAAAGAAGTCTACAGCATTTTTATAGTCAAGTCTTACGAAAATTTGTACGTAAATAAAACAGTAGCTTAAAAATTTAAATGAGGGTTGCATATAAAAAGTTTTTGCTAGTTTGTCAAAGCATCCTGTTAATTGTCACACTGATACTCGTACTTCTGCCATTTATTCAATTGTTTCTAGAGCATACAGATCTTGAGATTTACGTACCACATCCACGCGTACGCAGAGTGGCATCCCTCTCATTACATTGACGTTTTATTACATTATTCCTTGCATTAAACGACAGAGTGCTAGCATCTTCATTGTACTGGTTATATGATACATGTGACTGAGCAAGTGAAAGCTCTGACCTGTGCAGATCTCTACTGTCAAGCCAGAAAAAAGTACATTTTGCGCAATGTACGACAAGCCTGTCCTTAGGATATTTCTCCCTCTAGAAAATGTGACTTTTTTGGTAAACAAAGTCTTTGCAGAGAGAAATCATAAGAGATTAGAGAGAGTATTACGCATTACTCTTCTGAGATTCCTCCACGCAAAGACTTAAAGGAATCAATGTTTTTTTCCTTAAGTACATAAAACAAACTCTCTCAATAACCCAAATGCATCCATGCTGATTAAAGAACAGGATATTGCTTCTAAGAAGGCCGTTTATGGAAACACAATCATTCAATGATTCGTAGCCAGCATACCCTGTTGTCTACTATTTCAATTGCTCGTCACCAGCTTGGAGAGAGCAGAAGCCGATGCAGGAACAGCCTCAAGATGAACAATAAATCAAGTTTTTTCTTTAAAAAAAAAATGCGAAATCGCAAGTCGCAATTAATCTTGCCACAAGAAGTTGCAGAAAAAATTCGGGATAATTGATTCGAGACGGAAAGAGAAGACGTCGCAGCAGTGCTGCCGCCCATACACGCACCTACGTAGTGTATACCACACATGTCACTGTTTCAGATCTTGACCAAGCAGATTCAAAAGGACCACAAGAGGCGGGCGATTCCGACGGCGACGGCGGCGGCGGTGGCGCCGTTGCTGACAGTCCTGGATTCCACGGACGGAGGATCTGCTGCCTCCTTGTGCTCGTCTCACTTGCCACCCGACGCGGGAGGGGCGCCAAAGGCGCTGCACGGATCATGGAGGGGCAGCGACGGGGACGGCTCCAGATGCTCCTCCGACAACATGAAGGAGAACTCCTCCCGGAGTGTCCTAGTGGTGCGCGGGGCGGTCAACGGAGGCGTCCTAATCGGCGAGAGGAGCCTCCTGCTCTCGGACGACGACGACGAAAAGGAGGAGGAGGAGGCCAACGGCAGCAGCAGCGACAGCGACGTCACCGACCCCTTTGAGCGGCTCCTCGTGGAGAACGAGTCGCTGGCCAACGAGGTGACGGAGAAGGCCGACAGGATCCAGAAGCTGGAGGAGGAGGCGAGTGAGCGAGAGGCCGAGATGTCCCTGGTGAGGGAGGAGCTGCAGGCGGCCAAGAGCAGGAGCGACTCCCTCGAGGCAGAGGCGAAGGCGCTGAGGGCAGAGCTGGGGTCGGTGTCCTGCAGGCTGGCCGACGCCACGGAGGAGCTGGAGAGGACCAGGAGGGACATGGCGGACAACTACAAGAAGGTCCACGACGAGAGCAAGTTGCTGGCCGACAGCGCCGCCAAGAGGGTGAGGCTGCTGGCCAAGAAGCTGGAGCAGAAGGCCAGCGAGAACGCGGAGATGAAGTACCAGCTGGAGAACTTCTCCGCAACCCAGTCCAAGTTCCTGCCCCAGCTCATGAGGGAGAACAAGGAGCTGGTCAGGGCGCTGACCTCGGAGAAGTGCCGGCAGTCCGGCCTGGAACGGGAGCTCAAGAGGGCCAACGAGAAGCTGAGGATGCAGGAGAAGGTGAACGACAAGCTGAGGCACAGCGTGCAGGAGTTGGAAGGGGAGGTGAAGCCCAAAGGGCTGGTTGCCGGTAAGAAGGGACTTTCTTCTCCTCTCCCCCCAGCCTCTCCCGCCAGAGGCCAACAGGCGAAATTCGGGATCAACCAACAAAGAAGTAACACGCCTTCTAGGGCCGCTGCTTCGACCAAGAAAAAGCAGTTTGCATAAAGATGCAGCTACAAACAGTACAGTAGCTCGACTGGTGAAAAACAGCCTTTACAAAGAAGTACTATGAGGATTTTCACTTTTTTTTTACCCTATCAAATGGTAAAATGAGTCCAAATCCATTGCTTGACGTTCGTTTCTCACTCTACCAGCAAAGCAACAGTTAGTACCGTGCAGCCATCCATGTTGCTCTTACCTACAGGGGTCGTGCAATTGTACCGCATTTAGTTTGTCGACACACACGGAATGCTAAAAAGCTAACCTGCTGTGCAGAAATTCGCCAGCACGCGTGCAATGATTCCATTCGGTTTGCCCTTCCCGCCCGTCCTGCCCCCCCTCCTCCTCCTCGTCTTCCTCCTGCCTTCTCCCTCCTCCCGACGGTGCACCTATGCACAAGACTGCCCTACCCCGCTTCCCCCGCCTTTCGTTTGCGGCCGCGATGCAGCTCCTATGCAGCCGGGATGCACCCGAGATGCAGCGTGGATGCACCCGAGGGAAAAGGAGGAAGGGGAAGGAGGGAGGGAGCGCGAAAGAACGGCCAAAGTCAGGCTCCGTCCTCCTTTTCCTTTATGACCCGCTTCTCTCTCTCCCTCCCGCAGCGATCGACGACGAACCGTCCGTCCACACAACTTCTCCCCCCCCCCCCAGCTCTGGAGAGGGAGAAAGAAGGAGAGAGACAAGAGAGGAGGACGGGATGGGAAGGAGGGAGAGAGGGAGGAGAGCCGTCGTTGACGCCGGCGCCGTGGCGGTCCCCTCCACGGCCCCCTCCGTCAGCACCAGCGCCAGCGCCCAAGACGCAAAACAGAGTGCGCAGGCAGGAGGAGGAGGCATTTGCGAAAAATGACAAGAAGTCAAGACGGGGTTTAAAACTCCTCGCAGAGAGAAAGCTAAAGAACGATAAGTCGGCTTAGCGTCTCGCACAAGACATTCTGCATTTCTTAAAAAAATAATTGAAATGCTCGTAATTGCCTATCTTACTTCTTTGTAGCTTCAGGCATCAGGAATATACCGTATTGTGATGTACTTTCCATCATCAACTAAGTTCCTTTTCTCAAGGAAATAAAATTCTTTGGCAGGTTTGGTACATGGGAAGAAACATCTAGCTGCTGCCAGTATGCTATCATATCGTTGAGTAATAACGCTCTTCCTCTGTTGCAACAGTAACAATATTATTTAACAAATAATATTTTTTCTCACTCTGTCCTCTTGTTCCATTGATGCTGATGCTCTAGCTGCTGTTGCTGTTATGTACAGTAGTTACTATTGGTGCTGTGCATCCGTACTGCTGTTACCTAGTAGTATCACCTGTTGTTTCTCGGTGTCAGAGGAAAGATGTTAGTTACTTATTAATTGTTGTAAATTCCCACTGAAAGTGTCTAAAAATGGACAGTACTCAATACTGGTAGCACAAGTTTAACAAAATTGAACATAGGCGAACAGGGTGTGTCGTCAGTAACATCCAGTCAACATTCATCGACATTTCGTTGAAATGTGAAGAAAGGACGTCAAAGGACGACTAAAAAAGCAGACAAAGACGACGAAGTAAGGGAGGAGGCCTGGCAGCAGAGCCAGAGCGACATCCGTGCAGCGGGTGGTGGCGGAGGCGGCGGCGGCGGCGAAGGCGGCGGCGGCGGCGAAGACGGCCAGCAGAGAAAGAAAGAAGAGTGTGCAAAAATTTTTGCAAGTGCGCCGCTGCCCTTCCCCTGCAACCGAGAGGGAGGAGGGGGGAGGAGAGGCAGGGGAGGAGGGGAAGGGAGGGAGAAGACAGTAACTGCGCTTTTGCTGCAACAGTCGCAACAACAGCAGCAGCAGCAGCGGCAGCAGCAGCAGCGACTTCTTGGTTTCCTCCCCCGCGCTCGCCAACATGGACTTCCCCATCGTTTTCTTCCCCCAACCGCTCCCTCCGTCGCCCGACCCCCCCCCCCCTCCTTCTCACTCCTCCCTCCCCCCTCCGGGCGGCTCCCGATCGCGCGCCCGGTTGAGAGCGAAGGAAGGAGCCGTCTCTCTCTCTCTCTCTCTTTGGTTCTCTCCGCAAGAAAATGGACTCTTCCATTCACTCTCACTCGCTCGTGCATCTGAGGAGGCCTCAGTCGAGGCCGCTTGTAGTCTTCTTCTCGTCTGGCCTCACCCCGATCAAGTCACCCTCTCACCTTCACACCTCTCTCCGTCCTGGCACCCAACCACCCATACGCCGGCCCCCCCCCGGGGGACCCTCTACCGCCCACGCGCAAAAAGGTAGTACGGCCATTTTAGCCGAA
>JAAUYM010038364.1_pt1 | contig 10042 bp, 15 predicted proteins | sample 7278001 | NCBI WGS metagenome assembly JAAUYM01 (sample SAMN14350224, study PRJNA611818) | marine sediment metagenome | isolation source: surface marine sediment (1.8m) | place: French Polynesia: Moorea | collected 2018-08
CCAGCGACACCAACACGGACAACAGGAGGGACCGGGAGATCGCCAGCCCAAAAACCCCATCCTGGTGCAGGGGCTGGGCATGATTAACGGTGGTTGTAGATAACATTTTAAACCCCTGCGCACCCCCCCCCCCCAACAAAAAAAGAGTTTTTAAAGTTTTTAATCTCTCCTCCATTTCATCTGGAAGGGATTAGGCCAGGTTTGTTAAAAAAAAAAAAAAGGATTCAAATGACATTTAAAATAGAGTTTAAAAAAAAGGAAAGCTATCGATATGGGAAAAACCCTGTGGCACCTTTGCCTTAATTTACCGTTTAACTTTTTCCGGCAAACCACTTCACGACGTCGACGGCCACGACGGGGACGGCGACGACGGCCACGACGGCGACGACGACGACGGCGATTCGAGCCAGGAGGAGGCCAAGCCTGGGAGGGAAGCCCTGACGTCAGAGAGCAGCAGCCAAGAAGAGGAGGAAGAGGAAGAAGAGGAAGGAGGGAGGAGCAAACTTGTGGTGGAAAAGCAAGGCAGTGGGAGTGGGAGTGGGAGTGGCAAGGGCAGTGGGAGTGGCAGTGGGAGTGGCAGTGGGAGTGGCAAGGGCCACTCCATCCAGGGGGCGGAGTGCCCGGAGCTGTTCAGCTGGCAGCTGCTGGCCATCCACAACTTCTTCAGGAGGGCCCACGGGGTGCCGCCGCTCAAGCTCAACAAGAAGGTGGCGTCGTCGTCGTTGTTGTCCCTTCCTCTACGTACACACACCGGGGTTTCCCAAATCTCTGTCTCAGATTAGCGAGAGGGCGCAGTCGTACGCGGAGAAGCTGGCCAAGGACGACAGCTTCGGCCACGAGAGCGACAAGCAGCTGGGGGAGAACCTCGGACAGGCCACCAACGGACACGTGCGGAACAAAGAAAAGGAGAACATATCCCGACCAACACGCACGCACGGCAAATTTTGAATGCACCACGTAGACGCGACGATAGCGCGACGAATTATGCATGGCGTGGGACATATTGTGCGCGGTCCGGCAGTCCAGCGCGTTGCCCGGCACGGCGGTCGGCGCATGACACGTCGCCTGACGGGCGGAAAACTGTTCTGGCACCGCGCAGAACGTGTCCCAACAAAGCGCCGCTGCATGTCCGGCTCTACGTGTGCTGTGGGTTGGTCGGGACATGCGTACCAGTGTTGCCAGGTTTTAGTGATAACAGAATGCCAATTTCCTGGACAAGTGATGCCAGATTTATGATTTCATTTAATAAATTTCAAAATTCCTAATGCCAAGCAGTAAATAAGAATCTTTGTGAAAAAATGCCAAACGGCAAATAAGTTTCAAAATTTTCAATGCCAAATCGTTTTTAAAAATGCAAAATTTATGAAATCTGGCATTGAAAAATGCCAGTTGGCAACACTGATACATACTACATTAAAACCGAGTTTGACTGTTACGTGTAGTACTCCCGACGGGACTTTTAAACTTACGAGCGTAACAAATTCGGCATCAAAATTGCGACATTTAACTACGTGGCATGCTAATGGCATGTTCCGCTACATGTTTAAAGCTGAATTTGTTACGCTCGTAGGCCTAAGAGTCCCGTCGGGCTGGCACATACACTACCGTACTGTACTAGCATAATCCCCCTCCACCAGTGCCACCGCAAGCTGGTGGACACCATGTACGAGGAGAAGAAGGACTACGACAAGTCCTGGTACGGGAAGGAGCCGCCCAAGGTGCGTTCACAGTTCAAGGATTGCGGGGAAAAAGCGCCCGGCTTTCCCATACTGCATGTAGTTACTACGTACTAGTTACACACGTGCAAACAGAGTTGCCACCTTTTCTGGAAGGAAGTATGCCAAGTCCAGTGCAGCTGAACCGCAAAAATATGCGATGTGAGGGATAAGCTATAAGGAACACATGAAAAAATATGCCAGATTATTCGCGGGTGGTGGGTTTTTTTTTCTGTTCCAAAAATATGCCAGTTTGGCAACACTGTGTGTGCGAAGCATCCTTTTTGGCCAGGGCTTCGAGAAGCGCCTGATGGAGCAAGGGAAGCAGATCGGGCACTTCACCCAGATGATCTGGAAGGAGACGAGGGAGATGGGGGTGGGCACCGCCAGGGCAAAGGGAGGAAACTTCAAGGTGAGAGGCGAGGAGGAAAAATATGGTTTTTGTGGAAAACTGCACAAGTGTAATAAAAGTAAAATGAAATGCTGTTTGGGAAATTACGTGCTTTAAATTTTTTTTGTTGTTTGGGAAATTAAGTTGGAAAAACAAGTGATTGTGAGATGTCATTTTGGGAAATTAAGCGCTCTTTTCCGGCCCCTTGCTTTCACACAGCTGGTGCTCAAGTACTACCCGCCCGGCAACGTCATCGGCAAGTTCAAGAACAACGTCTTCTCGGACGCCGGAGCCGGAGCTGGAGGATGAGCTGTTGGGGGACCAGGGCCAGGACCAGAGTCGCCAACTGACGTGTTCCATAGCCAAAACACACACACACATAAGAAAATAAATTTTAATTTGACGTGGAAAAAGAATGTAATTTGTTTGCTGTTTGGGCATACTTTTTAAGGAGAATGTTATGCAAAACTTTGCATATTTCTCTGGCTAACAGTTGGCAACTCTGACGAGGATGAAGAGACAAGAGAAAGTGTGGGGAGAAACAATGGCTGAAATGAAAACTCTTGAGTTACTAGCATGTTCTAGTACATGAGTTTTGAAAATAATTAAAGCAGAAGTTCAGACTCAGTGCATCCCAAGCTTTTACTAAAAAAAAATTTGAAATGTTTGATTGGCACCCTGATTTATTTGAATGTGCATCTACTGTAGTACTTCTGGCGGAGTCTGTTCCTTGTTGAAAAAGGTGGAGGATGGTTAATAAGACGATGAGAACAATGATGCTGCTGCTGGGCATGACAACGTTGATCCTGTACACCATACCCGCTAATGGAAGACAAGTGGGATGCATACCAAAGTCCTACCAAGTAAGGCTCAACAAGAGATCAAATTAATAATTTTTTCAGCCGGTTGAATTCCTCGAACCCGCTCTCCGCAGGAATGTGCCACACACTGCAGCCAGCTGGCAGCAGGAGGCCCCAAGGGCGGCGGCATCAAGTCAAAGACGTCGCACTTCAGGCACACCCTGCACTCGTTTGAGTCTGGGCCGGGCCCGCTCAAGGAGGAGAAGGGCCCCAAGGCCAAAAAGGGAGGAGGAGGAGGAGGTGACATCGATGTGACAGGAATGCCACCAACCAAGCAACAGCTCAAGCAGCAGCCCAAGCAGCAGCCCAAAGGCCCGCCCAAGCAGCAACCCAAGCAGAAGCCCAAAGGCCCGCCTGAGCAGCCTCCTCCCAAGGAGGGCACCCACCCCAAGTCCTCCCCAAAGTCTGGAGCTGGGGGTCAGCCACCACCACCGCAGCAGCAGCAGCAGAACACACCCAAGGGGAAGGCAGGTCCGGGAGAAGGGCTGGGTGAGTGAGTGAAAAAGAGAGAGAGAGAGTGGTGACGGGAATGGAGGATCTGCTGGTGTACAGTGAAACATGTAGTAGTGCAGTATTAATAAGTCACAGTTTGGCAATGTTTGTAAACAAAAGAAAATTAATAATAATGTGGTGCATGTCTTTGAGTGAAATAAACTTTATTTTTCATCTGAAAAAAAAAAAATCCTGCCCGTTATATGACTTGGCTGCAAGACCGAGACAAGAACAGCAACAGACACTTCCAAACGTTTCGTAATCATGGTGCCACAGCGTCCTTGAGCATGGATGAGACAGTAAGACAACAATTGATGCAATTGAAGAATGCACAACTTATTTGTTGAAGCCGAAAAAGAAGCCAAGATTATTGACTCAGCCAAATTGGACTTAGGCAACAAGTAAGCCGGTGGTATTTTTTTTTACAATTCCCCCCCCCCCTCCCTCCCTTGTTACAGCTCCTGGTTCCTACTGCACTGGCACCTACGGGCGCGGCCTGCTGCAGGAGCACAACAGGTACCGGGCCCTGCACAACGCGCCCCCGCTGGAACTGGACATGAAGGTGTTTTCCTCACAAGTTTACAAGCAATGTAATTTCACAAAAAAATGTGCAGGCATACCTTAATGTATGTAATTTATTTTTTCTTTTTTTAAATTGAGCACATTTTACATTACATTACAGCCTGAGCGTGGCTTGAGTTGATGAAAGTGCTGAAGTTGTTGATGATGATGTTGATGTGATTTTTAAAAAAATTGGATGAAGGGAGGTTACATGACCACTTTGGCAGTAATGTCAAATGTGGTGTTTTGTCCGTCCTACCTACTGTAGATTTCCAGGTCAGCTCAGAAGTACGCCAAGTACCTGGCAGACACAGCCAAGTTTGAGCACGACCTTGGCAACCACGGGTACGGGGAAAACCTCTGGACTGGGTATCACATTGGGGTGAGCGTTGATGTGGCCAGGTGCCAACACTGCTGCTGCTGCTGGTTCCCCATATTTTGCAGGGGTGGGGGGGGGTTGGGTAATGTTTGTGAAAGTCTCCTTCTTCTCTGCACCTATAGTGCAACGTCTACCGGTCCCTGAAGGGGATGTACGACGAGATCAAAGACTACGACTTTGACGACCCGAGCTTCAGTGTCAGCACCGGACACTTCACGCAGATTGTCTGGAAGTCCACCAAGAAGTTGGGGATCGGCACGGCTGTGGACTACTACGGATGGTTGAAGGCCAGTTCCTCTTTTGCAAAACCATGTGCTAGATGTTTTTCTTTTTTGACTGATGCTGCTGTCCTGACTGTGAGATTAATCAATCATCCTTCATCCTGGGACTGGATACTACAGGTTGTCATGAGGTACGACCCCCCGGGCAACGTCCTCCTGGGAGGATCGGGATGGAGGTACAAGTACTTTGCCGAGAACGTGGAGAGACCCAGGGCGGCGGCAGCAGCCAAGGGAAAGTCCGGAACGATGGTGGACAGCGGCGAGGAGGAGGACGAGGAGGAGGAAGAAGAAGAAGGTCTGGAGGAAGGCGCCGAGGTGTGCACGGCGGATCCTGTCGCCAGGCGCGAGGACGACGAGAAGGTGCAGGTGGACCTGCCCGACAGGTCGGAGGGAGGAGGCAGAGGCGGGAAGCGGTGCCAGAAGGTGGGAGGAGCAGGAGCAGGAGCAGGAGCAGGAGCAGGAGCAGGAGGAAGAGAAGATGAAAGGGGAAAAAACTTAAGATAAACAATTGGGATGCTGTCATGAATTGAGGAGTTACTGTAGTACTCTACGTGTACATCTGCATGCTACTTGCACAGGCAATGTCACTTTAAAAGAGAAAAATAAAAGAGTCTTGACAGATGTCATAATTTTATTTTACTACCTAGAGTTTCACACAAAAATGCTCAGGATTTTGTACCCTCAGAAAATGTGGTTGTTCCTCCTTTTTAAAGCCTCGGGTTCCTACTGTGATGGCGACTATGGGATGGAATTGCTGGAGGAGCACAACAAGTACAGACAGCTACACAATGCTCAGCCCCTGGAGCTGGATGTGGAGGTGTGTGTGTGTGTGGGTGAGACAGGGAGAGGGCACAAAAAAAAGTAACTGCAAAATCTTGACTTAGCATATTAAGTAAAAACTTCTGTCTGAGAGCTGCCAAATTACCAAACCAAAGTTTTAATGTGTGTTTGTATGTACAATAATTATAGTGCAGTTCCAACACGCTTTCCAGATCTCACAATCTGCTCAAGAGTACTGCCAGTACCTGGCCGACACCAACACGTTCGAGCACGACCTGGACAACCACGACTACGGGGAGAACCTCTTTGACGGGTGGAACTACGGGGTCTGATGCAAAATTTTTAGTGCATGTTAATATGTTTTGACTGCATTTCTTCATGTCAATTGTGCCGCAGTGCGACGCCCCCTCGCACCTGGCGGGAATGTACGGCGAGATCGAAGAGTACGACTTTGGCAACCCGCAGTTCACCATGGACACTGGGCACTTCACGCAGATCGTCTGGAAGGACACGGAGAGGATGGGCGTCGGCACGGCAATGAGCGACACAAACAACCTCAAGGTCTGGCATGGAAAGCTTGCACTACTACTAGGTTGGAACCCTGATGTTGCAAGGTCCACTACTAGTCTTTCATCAACATTTTTCAGTCTCTGTTTCACACACACACACACACATGGCGTGTTTTTTTTTTCTTCAGGTGTGCATGAGGTACGATCCTCCAGGCAACTACTATGGAGAGTTTGCCGAGAACGTGGAGGCACCCAGCGGACTCAGGGACAAGTCTGGAACAGACGTGAAAGACAGACAAGGAACGGAAAGAGACCAGGTCTCAAAAAGGATGTGCCTGGTGCCTCCTCTTGTCAGAGGCAAAGGGGGAAAGGTGAGGGAGGACCTGACAAGCAGGGCGGACGGAGACGGCAAGTGGTGCCAGGACATGGGTGGAGGAAGAGGAGGAGGAGGAGGAGGAGGAGGAGGAGGAGGAGGAAAAGGAGGAGGAGGAGGAAAAGTGACAGGAAAACAGGGACTGCAAAGTGGGAGGAGACTCAACGAGCTGGACCAAGTTGGAAGGGGCGGTCTGTTCCAGCCAGGCAAGCCACAGGATGACCAGCACGCCCTGGGCCAGGCCGGCGGGGGCTCGCGAGACCCCTCGGTGCAGCCTCCCGAGCTTCCGGAGGCCCCCCCGAGGCCGCCCGGACTCAGGCCCAAGAAGCGCCCAAGGGGGCACGAGAAACACCATCGTCCTCCACCCCTGGTCCAGGCAGAGAGGATCCCCCTTGAGAAAGAGAAAGAGGAGGAGGAGGAGGAGGAAGAGAGGTGGAGGGGACGGATGCCATAGTAGTTGGTAGTAGTGGGAAAAATAAATAGTGGCATCACCAGATGTGCTCTCTGCAAAAATTGACAAACAATTTTGATTTGTGAATAAACTAGTGTAGATAAATTATTATTATCTAGTGGTCTGTTAACTCTCTCTCTACAACAGAAACTTGTTTTTAACTACCATTAATTAGCTTATTTTCACGACTGCATGGCATGTTTAGTACCCTTAACTATGCATCTTATCCCTTTTAGGTTCGTATACATTATTCCAGAAAATATTTTTGATTGACACCAGGTGCTGCTGCCTGTAGCAGGATTGATCAGAATTTTGAATTATAGCTCTTGAATGGGGAGGAAGTCAACAATGGACGTGGTGATAGGAATGATGATGATGATGATGCCATCAATGATGTCAGTAGTGCCAGCAGTGGATGGAAGACGAGTGGCATGCATACCAAAGTCTTACCAGGTAAGGCTCTAAAAGAGGTAAATCAACAATATCTTCAGCAGTTGAATTCCTTGAACCCCTTCCTGACAGGAATGTGCTACACACTGTAGCAAGCTGAGGGCAGGAAGCCCTAAAAGTGGTGGCATCAAGTCCAAGACATCACACTTCAGACACACCCTCCACTCGTTTGAGTCTGGACCCGGTCCACTCAAGGGAGATTCAGTGCCAAAGCCCAAAAGAGGAGGAGGTAGCTAAAGCCACCCGTTAATGTTGGAATTGGTGTTGAAAATGGTGTAGCTCGGAGACTTCCATGCTTGCTGCTGCCTATCCTGTTGATCTTGCTGATCTTAACCTGTTGTTCTGAACTCAGGAGAGCCCAAGGTGCCACCAAAGCAGCAGCCACCCAAGGAGGCCCCTGCAAAGAAGGGCATTCATCAGAAGGCCTCACCAGGTGGTCAGGCACCAGTAAAAGAGCCTAAGAAGACGCCCAAGGCTAAGGCTGGTCCTGGAGAGGGGCTTGGTAAGATTTTTTTTATGTGTGTTAAAATAATTGTCCAGATTACAGTTTCTTTCGGATATGTCAAATATCATTTATGACAAGACTGAGACTTCACACATCTTGTCATGAGTGAATAGGCCTTGCCATTTTGGAGCAAAAATTGCACTCTTGTCATTTTCAGCCACTGGCTCATACTGCACTGGCAACTATGGCCGGCAGTTGCTGGAAGAACACAACAGGAACCAATGGCCATAAGGCCCTTGTCACCGCTACAACCTTCACTGCTAGGATGAGTCAGGAGGCTTTTTTATGGCAAATCGAGGCAAGTTGCCCATTTGGAACACCAACAATTACGCACTTACTGTGCTGCCAAATGCATTTACATGTTCCAAATCGGTTACGCACCTCAATTTTTTTCATATATTCTCCCAACCTGCCTGAGCTACGACGGGTCGTAGCGGCAACCAGGGCCTTATGGAACCGGTTCCAGGTATCGCTCGATGCACAACGCGCCACCACTGAAGCTGGACATGGAGGTTGGTCCACTAACTCACTGTACTACTACTAGTACTGTACTTCATAAACCTTTGTTGCAAGACTACCTGCCTTTCAGATATCTGAATCAGCTCAGAAGCATGCCACTCATTTGGCAGACACCGCAAAGTTTGAGCACGACCTTAACAACAAGTATGGAGAAAATCTCTGGACTGGATATCACATCGGGGTCCGGTGCTCGTCCGAGAGACCTTGGCACAAGTTTTCTTCCCATGTCACTTGATCCATTAGTCATTTTTTTTTCACACCCATGTATAGTGCAATGTCTACCGGACTTTAAAGGGGATGTACAACGAGATCGAGGACTACGACTTTGACAACCCGCGCTTCAGTTTCAAGACCGGACACTTCACGCAGATGGTGTGGAAGTCGTCCAGGAAGCTGGGCATCGGCACAGCCGTGGACTACTATGGCTGGCTGAAGGTGTGAGGAAGCTTCCACTTAGAAAAAAAAGTTTAGCACCTGGTGTTTCCTGTCAACAAAAATTGCACCTGACAGGTGGTCATGAGGTTTGACCCTCCCGGCAACGTGCTTCTCTGGGGCAAGTGGAGGCACAAGCTGTTTGGAGACAACGTGGAGAGACCCCAAGGAGGGACAGGGGGGACAGGGGGCGCACCTGCCACTACGGGGGCACCTGCCACTACGGGAGCACCCGTCACCACTGGTGCACCTGTAACTACTGGTGCACCAATCACTACTGGTGCACCACCAGTCACTTCTGGTGGAGCAGGTGGAGCAAGAGGAATAGGTAAACACTCTTTCAAAGAAGCTATCAGAACAAGGTGCTAAGCTCTCCATTTACTCATCTCTCTATATATCTGTTTACTCTAAATTTAGTAACTCTATTTTTTTTTTTTTTGCAGCGCCAGGTTCGTACTGCAAAGGTGACTACGCAGAGAAGCTGCTGCAGGAGCACAACAAGTACCGCAGTCGACACAAGGCCCAACCACTCAAGCTAGATTTGAAGGTCAGGGTTTGCCAGGTCCGCAGAGCAAAAAGGGAGGCCGGCGACAATAGTTCACAAAGAGAAGCCAGACCAGCTGGCATCCCTGTTGCCGGTGGCGCGGTGACACCTGTACAGTGACTCAGAATTTCATTTTGGGTCTGCAGATCTCCATATCTGCCCAGAAGTGGTGCCAGCACCTGGCCGACACCAACACCTTCAAGCACGATCCGGACAATCACGACTACGGGGAGAACCTCTTTGACGGGTGGAACTACGGGGTCTGGGGGCAAAGTTTTAGTGCACGTTGGTCCTTGTCTCAGGCGCGTGGCTGCCGAATTTCCTTTTTCCTCTTCTCTCCCCAGTGCACCCCAGTGAGCGATCACCTGGAGGGAATGTACAAGGAGATCAGGCACTACGACTACGGCAAGCCGCAGTTCTCCCTGCAGACCGGACACTTCACGCAGATCGTCTGGAAGGACACCAAGAGGTTCGGCGTGGGAACGGCCAGGAGTTCCACCAACAACCTCAAGGTTTCTTGTATGCACTAGTTATGTGTTGGTTGGGTAGCAAAGTTTATCATCAGCAGAAGAAAAAAAGCTTAAAGGCTTAACTGTACCAAAAGTTACATAGTTTTTTAATATCATAGATTGACTGTAGTATAATAGTACTGTCAAATTCTAATCTTACATATGACTACGAGCATGTTTTTCCTTCACAGGTGTGCATGAGGTACGACCCACCTGGCAACTATGCGGGACAGTTCGAGAAAAACGTGAAGCCTCCCAGCGGAGGGGGAAAGGCAAAGGGGAAATCTGGGA
>JAAUYM010070507.1_pt1 | contig 10041 bp, 7 predicted proteins | sample 7278001 | NCBI WGS metagenome assembly JAAUYM01 (sample SAMN14350224, study PRJNA611818) | marine sediment metagenome | isolation source: surface marine sediment (1.8m) | place: French Polynesia: Moorea | collected 2018-08
CCCGTGATCAAAGTGTAAATAGTTATTAACCATGTAAATTAAATTGAAAAAATGGAGGAATCTAAAAGTAACAAAGGGTTTAAGGTTGCTGTCGTAGTGCTAGCCGTGCTACTCATAGCAAGTGCAGTTTTTGGCATCAAACTGTATTCCGATCAAAAGGCGATCAGCGAACAACTAGAAGAGGACAAGCAGGAACTGATCGTTGAGTTAGACAACATGAGCACGTCCTATGCGGAAGCACAAGCGGAGAACGAGGTGATAAACCAAGATCTTGAAGATGCCAAATTGCGTATTGACAGCTATATTGACTCTCTAAAGACGGCCAAGGCAGATGTTGCCTATCTGAGAAGGTTCCGAAAGCAGGTACAGGTTCTAAAGGACGAGCGCGAAAGGCTACTGGCAGAGAACGAAGAACTACGCGCCTCGAACCGTCTTTTGATCCTGGAGCGCGACAGTACAGCGATAGTATTGGCAGAACAGTCCAGATACAGTGATTCGCTGACGGTCCAGAATCTAGAATTGGCCAAGGTGGTCGAAGATGGCTCGATGCTTGTTACCACAGGACTTACCGCTGAAGGTATCAAGGTACTTAACTCAGGCAAGGTGGTCTCTACCGAGAGAGCACGTAGAGCAGATAAAGTAAGGGTGTGCTTCTCATTGACCGCCAATAGAATAGCTCAGCCGGGCGAGCGAGAATTCTACATCCAGGTGCTGGATCCCAACAACATGGTCCTAGGTGCCAATGCGGTATTGACCAAGGGAGATGAATCTCTCAATTATAGCAAGAAGACCAAATTTTACTACGAGAACTCCGAACTGGATGTGTGCGACTACATAGATCCTACAGGAGGTGATAAAATGGTCAAAGGGCGTTATATGGTCAATGTATATGAAAGATTCCGCCTGGTTTCAGAGACGGAGTTCACACTAAAGTAACAAGTATTGCGCTTCCCTAAGCACAAAAATGGCGATCGTAAGGCCGTCCTCTCGTAGGGCGGCTTTTTTTATGGGAATGGTCTGCCTTTAATGAGGACCTGACCTATACTATTCTGACCGAATGCGTATGGCAAGTAGTTATAATGAGATATCTCTTTAGTGATGAGAACATTGCCTGCTTTACCTTGAGTAATGCTTCCGTAGGAATACTCCAACCCCGTGGCATAAGCACCGTTAAGGGCAGCTGCACTGATGGCTTCCTCGGGGAGCATATTCATCTTCAAGCAGTCAAGGCTTACCACTGAATTCATGTTTCCACTGGGGCCCGACCCCGGATAAAGGTTAGGCACCAATGCCAAGGGAAGTCCTGCTTCGATGATCCTTCTGACCGGAGTGTAGGGGATCCCCAGAAAAAGGGAACAGCCTGGCAATGCTGCAAGCATGGTGGTCAATCCTTTTAAAGCTCGTATATCTTTCTCATCCAGTTCCTCCAAATGATCCACATATGAAGCATGCATCTCTATGGCAGCCTACACCCCTCCCAGTATGTTGAATTGGTCTACGTGCACTTTGACCTGCGATCCATAGCCCTTAGATGCAGTGAGCAGACGTTACAGGTTGGGTACAGAAAAACAACCCTCCTCACAGAAATTATCGACATAGTTGGCGAGCCCTTCTTCCACTATTTTTGGAAGCATCTCCTCTACAACGCTATCCAGGTATCCCTGTATGTCCCTTGAACGCTTGCGGTGTGGGCATGTGCCCCTAAGAAAGTAGCCTTAATGGGAATGTCGAGTGTCTCCTTTAAGCATTCGATCACCCTAAGCATCTTCATTTCGGATTCCATAGTAAGGCCATGGCCGCTCTTTATCTCCAGCGTACTCGTTCCCATTCTTATCATTTCCTTGATGTGCGCTTTGACACTTTCGCACAAGGTATCGAGGCTTCCTTCCGTCGTCTGGCAGAATTGAGAATGTCTCCCGATCGTGCCGCAATCTCTTGATAACTGAGTCCCTTGATCCTATCTACAATCTCCTGTTCTTTCGTATCGGCAAAAACAGTATGGGTATGCGAATCGCACCAACTGGGCATGACAATACGCCCCTTGGCATTGATCTCTAGATCTGCTCTGGTCTTTGGGCACTCATTCATAGGGCCGTAGCCAGAGATCACCCCATTTTCGATAAGCAGGAAAGCATTTTCTAGCAAAGGAAGTTCGCCCGTTGCAGTGCCTTCCACTTTTTTAAGGGAAGCGACACGCAGTTGCTGCAACTGCTCAATGTGAGCAATGAGGGTGGTCGTGGTCTATCCTAGGCTGCCCACCATATCCTCGGGTCTTACCCAGGCATCGTATTCATCAGCGGTGACATAGCCCAGTCGTATGGCCTCCTCCCGCAAGGTAGTACCATTCTTATGGGCGGTATTGGCAATCTCTGCAGCCTTGTAATACCCTATCTTGGTATTAAGGGCGGTGACGAGCATCAAGGAATTGTTTAACAGCTCTTCTATACGATCTTGGTTGGGCTCTATACCATTGGCACAATGCTCTTCAAAAGAAATACAGGCATCCGCCAGTAGCCTAGCGGACTGTAAAAGATTCGCCGCCATCATCGGTTTAAAGACATTGAGTTCGTAATGTCCCTGGGTACCCCCCACGGTGATTGCCACATCGTTGCCCATCACTTGTGCGCATACCATGGTAAGTGCCTCATTCTGTGTTGGATTGACCTTCCCGGGCATGATAGAACTTCCAGGTTCATTGGCAGGGATGGTGATCTCCCCAATGCCAGAACGAGGACCCGATGCCAGTAACCTAATATCATTGGCGATTTTGTTGAGAGATACGGCTAGTTGCTTGAGGGCTCCGTGAGATTCTACCAAGGCATCGTGCGCCGCCAGGGCCTCGAATTTGTTAGCTGCGGTCTTAAAAGGAAGCCCGGTGAACCTTGCAACATGGTTAGCAACAAGGGTGTCGTAACCTTTAGGGGTGTTGATTCCTGTGCCTACGGCTGTGCCCCCTAAGGCCAATTCACTGAGATGGTCGAGTGAATTGATCAAAGCCTTAAGGCTATGATCGAGTTGGGAGACATAGCCCGAGAACTCCTGTCCCAAGGTCAATGGGGTGGCATCCATAAGGTGGGTACGCCCGATCTTCACTACCTGTTGGAAGTCTTCAGATTTTTTTTGAAGCGTATTTCTGAGCTTTGTGACCCCTGGTATGGTATGCTCTACAATCATTTTGTAGGCAGCGATATGCATCCCGGTCGGGAAGGTATCGTTAGAGGACTGAGATTTGTTCACATCATCATTTGGAGAAAGGGTAGGTGTGCCTTGTCCGAGAGTATTCCCCTCTAACACATGAGCGCGATTGGCAATCACCTCGTTCACGTTCATATTGCTTTGTGTTCCGGAGCCTGTCTGCCAGATAACTAAGGGGAATTGGTCATCGAGCTTGCCTTGCAAGATCTCATCGCATACTTGAGCTATAAGGTCTCGCTTTTCGGCGAGTAATACTCCCAAATCACAATTGGTGTAGGCGGCCGCTTTTTTTAGGTAGGCAAAACCGTAGACAATCTCCAGCGGCATGGAGGCAGGAGGTCCGATCTTAAAATTGTTCCTGGAACGCTCGGTCTGCGCACCCCAATACTTATCGGCAGGTACTCGTACCTCGCCCATGGTATCTTTTTCTATGCGGTAGCTCATTTAAATTCGTGTTTATTTTAAGTTTTTTACAAAAATAACCTATCTTATTGAGACTATTTGCTTCCATTATTCTAAATTTTAGGGGCTCTAAAGTTTAGAAGCAACAGCGACATATTAACTTTTTCTCACGTCGATGTCCAAAAGTGCTTTGAGGAATTATATTCATTACAGGTCAAAATACGTTTTTTTTGCTACTATTTCCCCATATGAATCTTATACCATTTCTGTCCTAACAATGGGGAGAATTATAATGAAGTGTATCAAATATCATGACCATCACAAAGGAATCACATTTGGTCTTTCTGACCAACAATCTCGAGTTGGGACCATTGGTGATCGCCCAGATCTGTAGGAGCGGATGTCAGATGCAGGTATTCTTCAAATGGATAAGGCGGAGCCTTTAGGTCAGAACGTTTTGGGGCTATCCGAGAAGGCGGTCAAGACACATATCTGGACCGCCATCTGCACCTATTTGATGGTCGCATACCTGATAAGGCAACTCAAAAGTGGGCTGTCGATTTACGAGATGATACAAATTCCAGGAATCTCAACACTCGATAAGACACCTGTTAATCAGATACTTACAAGGCCAAAAACAATGTCAAAGAAAAATATAACTTATTTAATATCAATGATCTATAAATGCGACAGCGCTAATTTTTAATCCCTGATGATGAACATCCACTTTTGATCTAAGAAGGAAGTTTGTCCTCACTTCTTGCATTATATGTTGTTATCCTATTTCATCACGTTTTAGAAATACACCTCCTGCGCCATCCGAAAGGTCTGTGCATGTGCATCTACAATTACTTTTATATCAGGTGAATAACCCCCACCCATACTGCATTGTACAGGTATGTTGTGCTCTTTACAGGTCTGTAGCACAAACACATCTCGTTGTCTGCACCCTTCCATAGACAACCCTAACCTACCTAACTTATCACCCTCAATAACATCCACACCACAGAGATAGAAGACAAAGTCGGGCTTTACCTGGTCGATCAGATATGGGAACGTTTTCTCTAAGATCCCCAGATAAGCTGAATCTGTACAACCATCTTCTAGAGGGATATCCAGATCACTTTGCTCCTTGCGAAAAGGATAGTTGTTCTTTCCGTGCATGGAGAAGGTGAACACGCTATCGTCTCCCTGAAAGATGACAGCCGTACCATTGCCTTGATGCACATCTAAATCTACTATAAGTACTTGCGCTGCCTTGCCAGTGTTCTGCAGATAGCGCGCTCCGATAGCCTGGTCATTGAGCAGACAAAAAGCCTCCCCAAGGTCTTGGTAGGCATGGTGGGTTCCTCCTGCTATGTTCATGGCAACACCATGTTCTAAGGCGTACTCGCATCCCTGGATGGTTCCTTCGGTGATGATCAGCTCTCTTTCCACCAAAGTGGGTGAGAGTGGAAAACCAATGGCTCGTTGCTGGCGATAGGTAAGCGCACCGTCCTTTAGTTGTCGCAAGTAGGCCAGGGTATGAACGGCGAGGACGTACTCTTCGGAAACCTCCGTTGGGGTAAAGAAATTTTCATTGGTGCAAGTTCCTTCATGGAGGAGCTGTTGCGGTAGCAGCTCGTACTTTTCCATCGGGAAGCGGTGTCCCTCGGGTAAAGGATGGCGGTAGATGGGGTGATGGGCTATTTTAAGCATCCCTGTCTTAGGCTTTGGGTTTAAGAAAGAGGGTCGTGTTGATTTGAGTTGGCAATCTAAAAAAGAACTTTTTAAATACAGGGCCTATGGGCCGGAGAATCGTCTTGGCCGTAGATTAAAATAAGGCCTCTAGGGAGATGTCTCTCGCACTTGTCCTGGGCCTGGAAGCGTCGAGGTCGAAGCAAAGGCGTAAAGGTGCAGAGGCCCTGAGGAATTGTTGATAGGGGGATGCCCTCTACTGACCCATCGTTTCTAAGCAATCCTCGCCCCATTTCTAGCCTCCTCGCTTTCGGGCCCTACAAAGACCAACCTGCCTTGGACATCCTCTGTCATCAAGATCCTCCCCTCACTCCATATTCCTTTAAGCTTTCTCGGTGCCAAATTGGCCAGGACCACTACCCTTCTTCCCACAGTTTCTTTGGCGGTGTAGAATTCCGCGATTCCAGAGACGATGGTACGCACCTCCTCGCCAATATCTACCTTAAGGACAAGCAGTTTTTTGGCTTTGGGCATTTTCTCTGCCTCCAGGACCGTACCGATGCGCATATCGAGCTTTACAAAATCGTCATAGGTGATCACTTCTTTAATAGGGTCCACTTCTTTGACCTCTAAGAGATTGGCTCTTTTGGTGGCCTCTAGTTTATCTAGTTGTGCTTGCACTTCCTTGTCCTCTATCTTGTTAAAAAGCAGGGAACTCTCTCCCAAACGATGCCCTGTAGGGACAAGCACCTCTCTATCCGAGACATCCTTCCATGTGAGCGGTTGAACAAGTTCCAACATTTTCTGAAGTTTATGGGTGGTGAACGGTAAAAAAGGTTCACTCAGCACGGACAGTGCGGCAGTGACCTGCATTGCTACAAAGAGGATGGTCTTTACGCGTTCCTCATCGTTCTTTATTAGCTCCCAAGGCTTCTCTTCGCCTAGATATTTGTTTCCAGTACGAGACAGATTCATTAAGGCATGTAACCCCTCCCTAAAACGAAATTGCTCTATGGAAGAGGAGATACTGTCCGGGTAGGATCTCAGGGAGTCCAGGACCTCATGGTCGTACTCGGTAAACTCCGAGGGCTCGGGAACCATACCGCCAAAATATTTCTTGGTGAGTATCAGCACACGATTCACAAAATTGCCATAATTGGCCACCAGTTCGTTGTTGTTACGCGCCTGAAAATCCTTCCAGGTGAAGTCATTGTCCTTGGTCTCTGGGGCATTGGCGGTAAGCACATAGCGCAGCACATCCTGTTTTTCCGGGAACTCTATGAGATACTCGTGCAGCCATACTGCCCAGTTCTTGGAGGTGGATATTTTGTTGCCCTCGAGATTAAGGAACTCGTTGGCAGGCACATTCGCAGGAAGCACATAGTTTCCATGGGCCTTGAGCATACTCGGGAAAATGATACAGTGAAAAACGATATTGTCCTTGCCTATAAAATGTACAAGTTGGGTATTCTTGTCTTTCCAATATGGTTCCCAATCCCTTCCCGTTCGCTCCGCCCATTCCTTGGTAGAGGAAATATACCCTATGGGAGCATCGAACCATACGTACAGTACCTTGCCCTTGGCTTCTGGCAGGGGAACAGGGATACCCCAGTCGAGGTCTCGGGTCACAGCACGTGGCCTCAGTCCGTCATCTATCCATGATTTGCATTGCCCATAAACATTAGGTTTCCAGTCGTCTTTATAGCCCTCTAGGATCCAGTAGCGCAAGAAACCATCATATTGGTCCAACGGCAAAAACCAATGACGTGTCTTGCGCAAGGAAGGCCTGGTACCTGTTAAAACCGATTTGGGATTTATAAGATCGGTAGCGTTTAGAGAAGAACCGCAGTTCTCACATTGGTCCCCATAGGCCTCATCATGTCCACAACGCGGACAGGTGCCCACCACAAAGCGATCGGCCAAGAACTGCTGCGCCTTGGCATCATATAGCTGTTCAGTGACCTCTTCAACGAACTTTCCGTCCTTGTACAATTTGGTAAAGAAGTCAGAGGCCGTTTCGTGGTGAATCTCGGCCGAGGTGCGAGAATAATTGTCAAAGGAGATACCAAACTCCTCAAAAGATTTTTTGATGATCGTATGGTACTTATCGATGACCTCCTTAGGGGAGATGCCCTCCTTTTTGGCACGCATGGGAATAGCAACCCCATGCTCATCACTGCCACATACAAAGAGCACATCCTTGCCCTTTAATCGCAGATATCGCGTATAGATATCTGCTGGGATATAGACACCTGCCAGATGCCCAATATGTACCGGGCCATTGGTATAGGGCAAGGCTGCGGTAATGGTGTATCTCTCTGCTTGTGGCATAAGGAATATATCGATAAAGGCACAAAAGTAAATATTTTGGGGTAAGGACCGCCTAACACAATTAAAAGAAGACCACCTAAATGCAAAGAAGTGCAAAACGACCCTTTCGAACGTCCTCGCTCAGGATAGAACTATCGAATAATAATGGACTTGCTATAACTTTTTCCTGCCCTTTGAGTACGATAGGATATGCTATCTGGCACTTGGGCACTTCCCGGCAGCCTGAATTGTAAGAATTAACTTATATTTTAGCCTCTACCCTAACATATTCACAAAATTAGGTTAAAAGCGGCAGATAATGTGGTCGGCGACCTCTTCATGGATCATAAATATTTGATAGGCATCTATGCAAGGGGTCTAGCAAAAAGGGTCAATCTAGATATCTGAATATCAAACTATCATAATGAATGGTCTAGAAAATCTGCAAGCCCTAATTATGTTTGGAAAGTTTCATCTGATGCCCCACTATAAACGATACAGAGTCGAAAACCGTCTCCTCGATGATCGATTCAAATGTGACATCTCAAAGGTCATGGAAATGAAAATGGACAATAGTACTATCTACAGGTTTGGCAATCGAGGCCCAACGCCTATGCCAATTCTTTAAATGCCCTTCCTAGACAAGAAACAATATCCGAGGCCAAAAGTGCCTCTTGTCCTTTGGTCTCGACAGCCAAGTCTCCTGCCCTGCCGTGGAGATACACCCCCAACACAGTAGCTTCCAAGGCATCGTATCCCTGCGCTAGCAAACCTGTGAGGATTCCTGTGAGCACATCTCCACTCCCCGCCGTGGCCATACCGGGGTTGCCAGTACCGTTAATGTAGAGTTTGTTCTCGTGGACCATTTTGGAATATGCCCCCTTGATAATCACCACAACATCATGCCTTCTGGAAAACGCCTTTACCTTTTCAAGCTTATCGATATCGTCCCTCCAAGTTCCTATCAATCGTTCCAACTCCTTGGGATGTGGAGTGAGGATGGTCTTAGGAGGAAGCAAGGAAAGTAACTCAGAGTCTTTTGATAAGAGATTTAAGCCATCAGCATCGATGACCAAGGGGGAGGTATTGGTATTTAAAAATTTCTCAAAGGCCTTGGCCGTCTCCGGTGCCGTACCCAACCCAACGCCTAACCCAACCACCGTGGCCCTCTCTTCCACCGAGATATCGGTGATCTTACGTTTGTCCTGGTCCGTTATCACCATAGCCTCTGGTACCGTGCTTTGTAACACCTCATACCCACACTCTGGTACAAAGACCGATGTTAGACCAGCTCCAGCACTCAAGCAGGCCTTGCTTGCCAGAGCTACTGCCCCTATCTTCCCATAGCTTCCACCAACAATATAGGCATGTCCATAGGTGCCTTTGTGTGAAAAACGCGCTCTGGGACGATAGATAGTATTGGCATCCGAAGACTGGACAAAGTTTGCAAGAGGAGATAATTGAGACAAAAAGTCTTCATCTAATCCTATGTCCAAAACCGTCCAATCCTTTACAAATTTACCTGTTTGAGGCAAGAAGAAGGTAAGTTTAGGAGATTGAAAGGTCAAGGTGTGGTCACTTTGCACGATAGCTTCCTCTTCTTCTGGAATCTTTTCAGAAAAAAGCCCGGAAGGCATATCAATGGAGATCACATAAGCTCCCGAAGTATTGGTCAGCTGGACTATGCTTTTTAACCATCCCGTGAGTCCGCGGTTAAGACCAATACCAAAGATGGCGTCCACCACCCAGTCAGACGGAAGAAATGTAGGCAGGGTATCTCCCTCATGGAGCCATACAACCTTAACATCGAGCGTCTGTAAGCGTTTAAGATTCCTGTCAAAATCCGCGGTATGCTCTTCACTAAAAGCAAGAACATAAACGGTGACCTCATATCTTGCCTGGGAGAGTAAGCGTGCCAACACCAAGCCATCACCCCCATTGTTCCCTATTCCGCACAGTATCCTCAGATTCTTTAAACCGGGTTGAAGTGCCGTAAGTATCCAATGAAACGCCTGGGTCGCCGCGAATTCCATCAGTTCGGTAGAAGTAATGTCCTTATGAGCAATGGTCGCACTGTCGGCTTCATGTAATTGGGATGCGGAGAAAATCTTCATTCTTCAAAAAAAGATAATGGTATTTGCCAATTCAACAAAAATTGAGATATAGGTTTGCCGCCATCGGTAAATATAATACTTTTGAGTCGTAGATGGAACTAGGTCCATGGAAAACAACCTTCACATAACCATCGTCAGGTTCACCATGTTTATTTTAGGCACTTTTGCTATTACCCCTATTTGGGGTATATGCTAAAAATAAAGTCCAGAGAAGACTGTTTGAGTAGTTTCAAACCCAAAACCAATAATCTTTATCCATTCTTTTATGAAAGTTCTAAAATTTGGAGGTACCTCCGTAGCCAACGCTACCAGCATAAAAAAGGTATTGGACATTACTGATAAA
>JAAUYM010107293.1_pt1 | contig 10041 bp, 10 predicted proteins | sample 7278001 | NCBI WGS metagenome assembly JAAUYM01 (sample SAMN14350224, study PRJNA611818) | marine sediment metagenome | isolation source: surface marine sediment (1.8m) | place: French Polynesia: Moorea | collected 2018-08
CAATCCCGATTGTTGCCGTGACGGCCAACGCGATGGAAGGTGATCGCACCCAGTGTATCGACGCGGGTATGAACGACTACCTGAGCAAGCCTTACAAGATTACCGATCTCCGCGACATGGTGACGCGCTGGACGAGCGTATCGGAGAAGGCTGACGCCTCCGTTGATTTACCGGCTGCAGGTCAGCAGGCCTAGGCAGATCAACGATTCGGATCGAAGGTTGCGATATCAGCCCAGTAGGAGTGTGTGCCAACGCAGATCCGCTGCGGCAGCTTCACGGAAGCCACGGGGCCCATCGCAATATCGTTCGCATCAAGAACCAGGAAACTCGAGGAGTCTGTATTCATGTCGGTGGTAAACGTCACCACGTAGCCATCGCTTTCCCCACTTGAACCCTGTGCAGGAGCCATCGGACTCTCGCTGGCAAAGACACCCTCAGGAAACGCGTAGTGCTGTCGTTCTCCGGTCTGCACGTCGACGCGCGCAATACCATCAAACAGGAACCAGCCCGGCTTGGCTGTCATGGCCCAGGTATAGCGGTACGGTTTGCCCGCAAACCTCGGATTGATCATGCCGAATTCGCTGACCTGTTCTTCGATCGGGCCCTCGCGAACCTCACCGGTCTTGAGATTGAAGCGCCAGCGGTAAGCGTGTGCACCGACGGCATTGATATCGAGTATCTCGAAAGCCTTCATCTCGTCGGGGAGACGCGTCTTTGTTCCCAGTTTCGGGTTCTGCGCATAGCCGTCCAGCACAACCTCGTCGCCGTCCTCATACGCGTTGATCCAGTGCAGCACGTAACAGGGATTTGCCTCGAACCAGCGAATGTCTTCGGGCTGTCCATGCCGCGGCACGATGGCAAATCGACTGGGCAGTTTCGGGAAAAAGCGCACCGCGTGTGCGTTGGCTTTCAGCGCCTCCGGGTCCCAGAACAGCGGCAGGTCGTTGAGGATCGCAAAGCGCTCAGTGAATGCCATGTCGTGAGGGAGTCGCGGGCCTGGCAGCTCGACCGGGATGTAGTGTGTCAGCTTGCCCGCGCGGTCAACGACGCCGTAATGCATGTAGGGCGCCTGCTTGGAATAGTTGAAGAAAAGCATCTCGCCGGTCGCTTCATCAACCTTGGTGTGTGCAGATACGCCCCAGCCCGGTGTGACGCCATCCAGCCATGCTGACTTGCCAAGATCCTCGAGCGTCACCGGATCGACCTCGTAGACATCACCGCACTGGTAGAAGCTCGTGACGCCTTTACCCCCATGCACAACCACATCTGTGCTGGATGAGTCTTTTAATCGTGTGCGTGCGCCCCAACCGTCGCGCTCGGACTTGTCCGGCGACTCACGGAGTCCTGCCCACAGCGGTCTGCCTGCCTCGCGCTCCGCAAGAAAACCGTCGGTGTGTACCCATCGATTACGGTACTCGACCCGGCCATCGCCGATGAACATGGAGTGCAGCATCGCATCACCGTCGAAGGGGTGATAGCGACCGATCGCATCGTGCAACGGGTTCTCGGTATTGCGGAGATAAACGCCCTGCAGATCAGCGGGGAGTTCGCCTTCGACTTCAAGGTCAAACGCGTCGAACTCCCTGGTGTTCGGCTTCCACGGTCCGCTTCGGTAGGGGTGCGTGTCGTCGTCGGTCAGACGGCCGTGAATATCGTCGATCAGCTGGACTTTCATTGGTTTGTTCCCGTGGAGCAGGTACTAACCATCATCGTGATGACGCCAGGATTCGTCAATCGCCTCTGATTTGTGCAAGCGGCCCGGTTTCCGGCATGCTTGATCCTCACATGACCATCAGGGTGATGAATCCATGGGCTACCACCATCTGGCGCTTGCCGCCAAAGACATGAAGGCACTCCATCATTTCTATGAGGAAGTGATGGGCTTCGAGCTGGTCAAGGTCGAGATCGGGCCGGTCCCTGGCGGCGGCTGGGCAAAACACTTTTTCTACCGAATGGAGGATGACTCCAAGTTCATCGCTTTCTGGGATATGCACGACATTCCCGGCGTGGATGAAGACTTTGAGTCGAATATCTCCAAAGCAGCGGGTCTGCCCGACCAGATCAACCACATCTCGTTTGATGTGAAAGACATGGACGATCTTGAGGCGAGGAAACAGCAGTGGCTCGACGCGGGCCTCGACGTGCTCGAGGTCGACCACAACTGGTGTCATTCGATCTATACAAAAGACCCTAACGACAACCTCGTCGAGTTCTGTGCAACAACTGGCAGCTTCACAGAAGAAGATCGGAAGTTTGCGCTTGAGCAGCTCACAACATCCAGTCCTGACTTCACGAAAGAGCCGGGCTCAATTCAGGTGCACAAGGCGGGTGATGCAGCCAGCGCGGCCGGCTAGCTGTCGTAAACCATTCCGTAGGGGTCGAACGCCTCTTTCAGGCGCTGGCTGACGGCGCAGCCGAAGATCGGGAGTGGGTCGGCTGTCTCACCCCTGGCGATGGCTGCACGAAGACGCTGGTCGAGCGGATTGGATGCCGAAGGGTGATCGTAATAGCCGCCCAGGTAGTGGATTTCATCCTTGTCGTCGAACAGCGCAAGCACCGGCGCACTCTCGAGTCCCATTGCCGTGAGGTCGTCCTGCGTAATTGACTTGTAGCGATAGCCCGCGGCAAGGGCAGCGCGACGCTTCTTCTCATCTTCCCCAACAAACAGCACGAGCTCTTCCGCCTGGTCGGCAGGCCCGTTTTTCATCAGGTGTCGAAACAGGCTTTCGGTACAGGAGCAGTCCTTGGCAATGACGTGTACTGCGAAATCGCCGTCACTGCTGCGACGCATGGCGTTCAGGTCGCGGATCAGTCCGCCAATCGCAGACTCTTCGGGTTCAGGGAATGCCACGACGTGGCTCATCGAGAGTGCGCCCAGGATCACGGCGGAGAAGACCAGCCAGCAGGCCAGCAACAGGCCAATTGTCAGGTCTCTCTTGTCGTGGGATTGCTGCTGTTGCTGCAGGCTAATGATGGCTTCCGGCATGGTGTGCTGCGATTGCGGGCTGGCCGTGCTGCTCTTGGGCAGCATGCTGAACAATTTCAAAGTCCTGCAGGAGGCGCTGGTCATCGGAGGGGCGAAGCAGTACGCCTGCCGGCCGACCCGTCGGGTCAATCACGAAGACTGACGTTGAGTGGTCGATACCTTCCTCGGTGACCGAGAATGCGGCGCCCACCTGGTCCGAGAATGCCTGGATGTCTTCCATCGAACCCGTATAGCCAATGAAATCGGGATCGAACTTGCCGAGGTAGGTCGCAATCCGGTCTCTCGTATCGGTCTCGGGATCAACGGAGACGAAGAGCACCTGCGCGCTGCCGTCAGCAAGATCCCCGCCGGGGACTGCCGCTACCCTTGCCAGTGTGTTGAGCGTGGTCGGGCAGACGTGCGGGCAGGACGTGAAACCGAAGAACAACAGGCTCCATTTGCCGTCCAGTTGTGATGCCATCGAAACCGAATTTGTGGATTCGAGGGCAGGGGGATCGAGTGGTTCCGTGCCGGGCGAAACGATGGCGGTACGATCCAGGTTTGCTGCCATGGCGGCATGTTTCGCATGACTCGAGTCTTCATGGGAGGCCATGGATGCGTGGCCTTCGTGCGAATGGTCATGGGATCCGTGCAGCCACTCGCCGGCAGCGATGAAGCCGATGGATACGACCAGCGTGACCGCAACGGCAAGTGTGATGACAAGCGTGGGGTGTTCGTCGGGTCCGTATCGCATCGCTTTTCTCCTGGATCGTTTACACGAGGGTTCGTTAGAACAGTGAGATTTCGCCTTCGCCCATGCGACCGGCTGATTGAGCCGCGCCTGCAGGCATGAGCTCGAATTCCGGGTCGATCTGGACAACGTTGAACGCCCACATTGACCCGCCGTCAGTGCCAAAGTGAAGCGACTCTACCGTCGTGTCTTTTGGCATTGTTGCGGTGACTTCTTTGCCAACGACGAGCGAGGGCAGTCCGAGCATGACTTCGCAGCCACGGTCGAGCAGTTTGTTCTTGAGGCGGCCAGCGAGCTGGTTGTTGATCTCTCCGCACCAGTCTTCGATATCCTGCTGCGTCAGGTTGCTGCCGTCGCCCGGGTAGAGTTCAGTCAGCAGCTGAATCTGCGGCTGAAGGATCGAGACGATCTTGATGCAGTCACCGGTCACGCTGAGGACTGAGCAGAGCGTTGCGTTCTCGGGCGGCTTCTCGAAGTGCTTGGCGCCCAGGCCATAGTTTTCGAGCAGTTCAATCGCCGAGTCGCGATAGAGTTCGTTGATCTGTTCGATCGTATTCGGTGTCGTCATTTCTTTGTTCCAGTGTCTTAACTTTTACAAGTTCTAAGGGTTAAAAGAGCATGATGTCGCCGGAGGCCGCCGGACCGTCATCGCTGTTGGTATCGTTGGTGTCCGACCGTTGGACTCCCTCTTGTGGTTGTTCACCCTTGAGTGCGGCACCGACCCGTTCAGGAATCTCGCCAACGTCGCGTTCGATGCTGGCCAGTTGCTGTACGAGCGGATCCTGGAACTGCAGGTGTGATAACGCCTGGTTACTCAGCTCGACGATCTCGTCGAGGCTGTTGCCGTGCTCGTCTTCATCGGTGTCCATTCCCTGGAGCTGCTGCAGGTGTCCCTGCATATCTTCGATGTAGCTCTGCATGGCAGTGCTCATGGCGTTCGTGTGCTCGGCAATCAGCGGCAGGTCCTCGCGGACGCTTTCGATTGCGCCGTTGACGCTCTCTGTCGTCTTTCGGACTGACTCACCCAGATCGCGCATCTGCTCGGCGAGGACCGCAAACGGACGTCCCTGTTCGCCAAGTCTTGCAGCTTCGATCTTGGAGTTGATTGCCAGCATTTCCGTTGAGTGGCGGAGATCGTCAATTGCTTCGACCGACTTGCCGATTCCCTCGGCAATCGTGAAGACTTTTTCAACGGCCGCTTTTTGCGCGGTCGCTTCGGTCTCCAGCTGTTCGAGCAGTTGCTCGGTCATGCCTTCAACGGCTTCTCCGGATCGCCGAAGTTCGTCCTCACTTTCGGTAATGATGCACTGAGCTCGCTCGACGATGGTCGAAAGCACGCGGCCAATGGCCAGCGTCTCGCGCTCCGAGAGCGACTGCAGGTTTTGTACATGGTCTGCAACACGGGCATGAATCTCGGCAACCTCCTGCTGGATTCGGGCACCCGCCGCTTCGACGAATGCTTCGAGTTCCTGCTCGGCAAGGCCCCCGTCCACGACGGGCGAGGGCGGAATGGAGCTGTCGCCCCATCCGGTATCCGATGTCAGGTCCGTGTCAGACATTTTTACGCGCCAGTGAGCTGCTTGGCGGCAGCGATCAGCTGCGTTGCGTCAAACGGCTTGACGATCCAGCCTTTGGCGCCGGCGTCTTTCGCGCGCTTGATCATTGAAGGCTGTCCTTCAGTCGTCAGCATGACAATCGGCAGTGCCTGGTGCTCAGGCTTGGCCTTCACTGCCTCAACCATTTCGAGGCCGTTCATGTTCGGCATGTTGACGTCGCAGATCACCATGTCGATCGAATCGGACGTGATCGCGTTCAGGCCTTCGACACCGTCGGCGGCCTCTTTTGTGGCAAAGCCGGCCTGCTTCAGGGCCATCGTGACCTGCTGGCGGACGGTGCCGGAATCGTCGACGACGAGTACTGTCTTTGACATTGCTGCTTCTCCTTTGAGCTGAGCGTTTTGAGGTTTATGCGGCTTCGTATGAAGCCAGGACGGCAGAGTGACCCTCGTAGACAGCCTCGTCCGCCGGGAAAGTGAATTGAACCGTTGTGCCCTTGCCGGGCTGCGAAGCGACGTCGATTGTGCCGCCGAGGCTTTCGCACGCTTCGGCAATCGCGGCCATGCCCACGCCTCGGCCAGACATCTCGCTGACATCGGCTTTGGTGCTGACGCCGGTCAGGAACATGAGATCGCTCTGGTTCGTGATGCTGTCGACGTCGACTCCGCCAGCTGCAGCCTTCTCGCGCAGCTTGCTCCAGTCGACACCCGGACCATCGTCCTGGACGCTGACCACAAACTTGTCGCCCTCGACTTCGGTGGTGACCTTGATGAAGCCGCCGCGCGGCTTGCCCAGCGCCTGTCGGTGTTCGGCATCGTCGATACCGTGGTCAACCGTGTTGCGCAGGATATGAATGAACGATGACCAGAACGGTGCAAAGTGCTTGTTGTCGAATCGGATGTCGTTCGAGTACAGGGCAACCGTGACCGGCTCTTTGCCCATGCGCTCTGCCAGACCGTGGATCTGTTTCTCGATAATCTCGAGGCGACGAGCCGTCGGCTCGAGGCGCCAGGACTGGATCATGCGAGTGATCGCTTCTGCGTCGACGCCGTCGACGATGGCCTGCAGGATTGCCTGGTAGTCAGAGTCTTCCAGCTGGATACGGTTGGTTTCCGCTTCGCCAAGCAGCTGCTTGAGGTCTTCGCGGATGTTGTTCCATGCTTCCTCGACGCGCTTGATATCTTCGTCGCTCGGCGCGATACCTTCCTCGGCGATCATGGTCTCGAGTTCGTGGCAGATACCGGCGAACGTCTGCATGCCGAAGATGGCAGAGTTGCCCTTCAGTGTGTGAATGAGGCGCTTGAGATGATCGAGATCGTCATAGTTGCCGGCCATGAGTGCTTCCATGAGCTCCTCTGCTTCTGCGAGGAAGTCGAGGAAGCCGAGCTTGTCACGGCTGATGTGCTTGAAGAGTTCCAGCAGTTCCGCCTGGCGACGCTCTTTGGCCTCTTTGGCAAGCTGCTCGGTCACGTCGGTGACCATCACGAGCATCTTCTCTTCCATGGGCTCCGGTTCGGGTCTCTCGAATTCACGACGATCTTCTTCCGGCGACTCCTCTTCAGCGACCTCCTGCTCGACCATGCGATAAGCGAGCGTATAGGTGCGGTCGGAGACGTTGACCATCTTCGGCAGCTGGCTGATTGTAATCTCGCGCGGCATGAAGCCTTCGCGGACACCTTCGAGACCCAGGTCGAACCACTCACCGAACTTCGAATCCCAGCGGCCGATCCAGCCAGAGAGCATTTCCTCTTCGCCGCGATCGCCGAACCAGTCGCGCATCGCTTTTGAACCATCGCCGAGGACCTTGCCCTCCAGATCGATGGTGATGAGGCCCTGGGCGGTGTTGTCCAGGATGAGTTTCATATCGCGCTGCTGTTCGCGGATGATCGCGGTACGTGCCTCGACGATCTTCTCGAGGCCAATCACGTTGTCGAAGAACTGACGCGAGATGAATACGGCGGCAATGGTTTCCATGACAACAAAAGCGGCGTGTACAGCAACAACCCACCATTCAGCGTCATAGTTCAAAAGGCTGCTCGGCAGCCACAGCCACAGGGCAGCGTGGTGAATCGCAACGGTTACAGCGGCGGCGATGTTGACCATCGGGTTGGCGAACATACACAGCATCGCCAGCAGGGCAAAGAAGTAGAAGTGCATCTCGATCTGCACGGGGCCCTTGCCGAAATGGACAAGCAGGCCACCCATGAGCATCGCGGTAATGCCGTAAACGACCGAGATCGCACGCGGATTCTTCAGCGTGAAGTAGGCGATTGTCGGGCCAACAAGGACCAGCGCCATGAGCAGAAATGACTGCAGTACGCCTGTGTTGGATACCCAGGCGATCGTGGCGAGTACCGGGATATGAAGATAGAAGAAGACCAGCGCGGTCTTGTTCAAACGCTTCAGATAGCCACGCTCGAACGGTGTCATCTCCTTGGGGAGCATCATGTAGTCAGTGATCTGCATAGTCGTTTCCTGTTTTTGGTCACGTTCGGTGTGCATCACGCACTCAACGGCTTGACGCACAACCGGGGCGTGCGAGTCGTGACTATCTTGTCGACGGGAATTGACGTGACTTTAGTAATTGTGGGGATTTCCATGTAAACGCTCGTAACCCGGGGTCTCCGGGCCCTTCGGTTTACCTGAGGGAGACCTCAGTTCGCCGCAATTTCAGGGCAGTCCAAACCAAATTCCGGATACTCGCGTCCAATACGTAACAATTCATGGAGCGACAGATCATGAGAGCGTTTCTTACAGGTATTTTTCTTCTGGTCGCTGGCCCGGTGCTGGCGGCAGACAATCGCGTTGCGGATATCGAGCAGGTATCAAAGGTCGTTGAGCAGACGCTGAATCCACAGTTGGCCAAGATCATTCTCGAATCCGAGTACGACGGCTTCTACAAGATCCGGGGCACGATGCGCCGCGACGGATACAAGTTCACGCGAGTCAGGAACAAGGAGTCTTTCCCGGATGACCGCTATGAGGCGCTGGCGCTCGACGTGTCGAACCGCGTCGAGTTTGACAGTGATGCGAGGACGATCGACGGGCGCCGCAAACCGGGCGCAACGGCCTATGTGATCATGTTCAAGGGTGGTCTCGAAGGCGTTCGACACCAGGGTGAAGGCGAAAGCCTGGCGCTTGTGATGATCGACCAGGAAGACGCAACGCGACCGACAATGGCGCCAACCACGCCCGATGAGGCGCTGTTCCTGCTTGATGTATCAATGAACTAGCTGCACCCGTCCAGCACTGGCTCTCTCAACCGGAGCGCCAGGCGGCTATACTTCCCGGTCCTTCCCGGACCGGAGTCCAGCCGCCGTGCGTCACCTCGTCAGTACAAGCCTCTTTTCGATATTCCTGATGCTGGCGCTGCCTGCGGCAGCGGACTATTTCCCCGAACGTGATGACTGGGAGACCCGGTCTCCTCGAGCCGCCGGATTCTCCCCGGCAAAGCTCAACGCGGCGATCGCGTTCGCGAAGGAGAATGAAACAAAGCTGCCCGAGCAGCTGGCAAAGTACGTTGACGTCAGGGATCTGCCCAGGGTCCGGCAGATGTACCAGTTCACCCGTGAGCCGTTTGATGAGGTCATCGGGCCGATGAAGCCGAGGGGTGAGTTCACCGGCATGATCATCAAGGACGGCTATATCGTTGCCGAATGGGGTGAGCCCTTCCGCGTCGATATGACGCACAGCATTACGAAGACTTTCCTGTCGAGCGTGGCGGGGCTTGCTGTTGATCGCGGCCTGATTGGGGCTGTTGATGACCTCGTGGCCCCTTATGTCCCCACCGATCACTTCAAAGGTGAACACAACAGCAAGATCACCTGGGACCACCTGCTCCGGCAGACCAGCTACTGGCGAGGAGAACTCTGGGGCAAGCCCGACTGGGCAGATCGACCCGGTGAACACACCTGGTCCGAGTTTGCACGGGAAACGCCGGCGCCCGGTACTGCCTATAAATACAATGACGTGCGGGTCAATGTCCTGGCGCTGGCGCTGCTGCACGTCTGGCGTGAGCCCCTTCCCTCGGTGCTGCGCACTCACATGATGGATCCGATTGGCGCGTCGAACACCTGGCGGTGGCACGGCTATGACACATCCTGGGTAGAACTGGACGGCCAGCGGATGCAGTCTGTTTCCGGCGGCGGCCACTGGGGCGGCGGCATGTTTATCTCGGCCCGCGATCTCGGCAGGCTGGGGCTGCTTGCGCTCAACAAGGGTCGTTGGGGCACAGAGCAGATCCTGTCGGAGGGCTGGATCAGTCAGTCACGGTCGCCCGGCTCGGCGAACCCGGGTTACGGCTTTATGAACTACTTCCTGAACACTGATCAGGAGCTGCTGCCGGATCTGCCCGAGAACACCTACTACTTCGCAGGGGCCGGATCCAACATCGTTTTTGTTGATGAGAACCACGATCTGGTTGTCGTGGTGCGCTGGATCGACCGACGGTCGCTGAATGAGTTTTTTGGCATGGTCCTCGACGCGCTCCGGTGAGCTTGTTCCCGCCGTAGCGGCTGCTAAACTGGTCTAAAACGGCATTCAAGCTATGTCAGCCGAGCAGTCTTTCCTCTCCGAACTCAAACGCCGCAACATCTTTCGCGTCATCACCGCGTACGCGATTGCCAGCTGGGTGCTTTTGCAGCTGGGCGACATCATCCTGCCTGCGCTTGGGCTGGAAGACAGTGCCATTCGCTACCTTCTGATAGGGCTGCTGGTTGTCTTCCCGATCGTTGTGCTGGCCGCCTGGTTTTACGAGCTCACGCCTGAAG
>JAAUYM010120295.1_pt1 | contig 10040 bp, 8 predicted proteins | sample 7278001 | NCBI WGS metagenome assembly JAAUYM01 (sample SAMN14350224, study PRJNA611818) | marine sediment metagenome | isolation source: surface marine sediment (1.8m) | place: French Polynesia: Moorea | collected 2018-08
GAGGAGTAAGAGGAGGAGGATACTAAGAGGAGTAAGAGGAGGAGTAAGAGGAGGAGGATACTAAGAGGAGTAAGAGGAGGAGTAAGAGGAGGAGGATAAGTAAGAGAAGAGGGGGAGGGTAAGTAAGAGGAATAAGAGGAGGATAAGTAAGAGGAGTAAGAGGAGGAGGTTAAGTAAGAGGAATAAGAGGAGGAGGAAGAGGAGTAAGAGAAGGAGGAGGAAGAGGAGAGTAAGAAGAGGAGGAAGAGGAGGAAGACGAGAAGGAGGAAGAGGAGGAGAAAGAGGAGGAGGAGAATGTGAGGAAGCTCACAATCGAAAGATCAGGAAGAGAAAGAGAAAGAGAAAGAGAAAAGGGAAGTTGGGAAAAAAAGTGTCGAATTAGCGAGGGAAAATCTGTCGAATTAGCGAGGGGTTTGCTCATTTTGGTAGCTTTCACTGTAGTAAAAAATTGGTTTCCTGCTAAAATGTCGAATTAGCGAGGGTTGTCGAGATATCGAGGGTCGAATTAGCGAGGGTGTACTGTATTGCATAGAAATAGGGCAATTTTTCAAATTGAAAAAAAATTGCCCCACAAAAGAAGGCCACTGTTTCCAGTCGTGAGTCATCTCGCAAATCTTGTATGATGATGATATTATTCAGAGGGAAATAATGACGGTGACGGAGGCTACTTGACAGCGCAGCCACAGTAATGTCAACCAGCAAGTTGACAAAGCCTTCAGTGACATTAACTTTTGTCGACCCGTACCTGATGCGGACTGTACAACGTTGGAGCTGGTGAAGGTAGTCCACATGCTGGCGGTCTTCTCCTTGGCCACTGTAGCCATTTCGGCGCTCCTCTTGTAAGCGGCAGAATCCTGTAAATTGTGGGGGAAAAAAGATTTAGTTTGTTGACGGGGATGCAAGGTGACGGAATATAATTCGAGAAACAGGTGTTGACAGTATCAGATGTTGGCTGGGGAGGAAACAAAGAGAGAAAAGAAGCTAAGAAGAAAGAAGACAGAGAAAAAAAAATCCCTGACCTGGATGTTCTTCAGTCCCTGGGTCATGTCCTCGGAGAACTCCCTCCAGGCCGTGATGCCCAGGCGGCGCTTCAGGCCGGCCGCGTGCGCCTCCTTGCTAGCAAGGACCTGATTTCGGGAAGAAGACCGTTGCTAGTGTGAATGCAGTAATCAGGTTTCCGTCATCCAAGTCACCCTATTCTACTATTTTTTGAACTCCTCCCCAGCAGAAGCAGCAGAGAACTGTCTCACACCCCTTGGATAAATCAATGCATCAATCTCTGCAATCGTACCTAGTAGAACACACTTGTGTACATACGAGTAATTAGCGGCGCTGAACACAGATGAACACAACTCAAAAACGTAATAAGAGCAATAGCAGCCATTGCTATTTGCAAGTCAGTTATGTGTAAAGAATGGCAAGTTTCCCACATTTGCACCCCTCCCCCTTTCTATGGGACGGCGCAGTCGTTCCCGACCTGTCGCAGCGTGGCGATCTCCTCCTCCGTCTTTGCCAGCTCCGCCTTCCACTCCTCCCTCTGCCTCTCCTGCTCCTCCGCCGTCATGGCGCCGAAGTCGCCGGCGATGACGGAGTCGGTGGGGGAGGTCAGGTCTGGGTAGGACGCAGTGGCGCCGCTCCCGTCGCCGGGGGTCGTCGCGTTCGTCGCAGACATGGTTATATCCTCTCCTCTCCGTTAGGTTAGACGAAGATTGGCTTTTTTTTTTCTTCGGGAGGTTTTCTCTGCCTCTGACGTGTACGACTTTTGCCGACTGACTCCTCCTTCCTCTCCTTTGCGGGGAGAGTAGGGATGCGCGCGACAGAAGACCGCGGGCTCAAGCACCCAAACTTGGGCCAAAAATCGGGGCAGTACAAAGCAAGTTAAAAAAAGTCTCCAAAGTCTATCCAAACTTGGGAAGCCCGAAGGAGGTCGTCGTTGTGTCGACATTAAACAATGACTCGGGATCCCTATCGGCTCAGCTCGAACTAGTAGAAGCAAGAAGTTGCCTCGCTCTTTCCCCTACACTTGATCCTGCCTGTTTGTGCTGCTGTGCCTTCTTTTCTTCCTTCCTTTCCCCTCTCTCTCCTCTCCTCTGCCCTGAGTTCGAGTCTTCTCCCTCTCTGCCTTTTCCTGCCTTCCCTCCTTCCCTGTGCTGTGTGTGTGTGGGTGTGTGTGTGTGTGTGCCTCCTCTCTTTCCTCCTCCTCCTCCCTACGTGAATAAAGTGAGGTGGTGGCGGGCGACTGAGTCAGCGAGTGATGATGATCCCTTTTTCTGAATTTTCACAATTCACAGGCTACTTCAACCGTTTTTCCCTCAGAACTCGCCTCAGAAACATAACTTGAGTGAAACCCACTGCATAGTAAGTGTGTCATTTACACGCGGTTACCAAGAGTCGCAGGGTTTTTTTTTCCCACGACAGTTGCATTACTACGAGTTATCACTGCTGCTCCTGCACATTAATTACGATTCCATGGTGGTCCAAATTAGTTGTCTAGGGAAAAGAAATTAATGCACGATTATGCCTCCTTATTAGTGTGAATTATGCAGTTCGTGTTTTTTTATTCCTGTGATATCTCATACATAAAAAATTTCCACCAGCTAGGTCGTTTATTATAGGTGCAATTTCAACCTCTTGAAATGCAGATTGGAACATGAATGCAGTCGGGTTTTTTTCTCTTTTTTTTTTGGCACAATGAAAAATATTTCTCTTTTTTCCTGCAAACAGACCACCTGTTTGCTCGTCGCCCTTTTTCCCAGCCCCTCCCCTCACCTTTCCCCCTCTCCCCATCCCATCTCCACCACCACCTCCTCCCTCCTCCTCTGTCTCCATGGATTTCTTGCATGCTTTCCTCCTCCCACAAATAAGCACGCATGCAGCACACGTGACTCACGCGTTTGCTTGCATTAGGCTCTTCATCACTCAGGCTGGATCGGGGGGGGGGGGGGATTCGCCGCTTCTCCCACCCTCCCCACAAACCCAACCCACCTCCATCTCTGAGCTGAACGAGGAAGAAGGCTGATGGCAAACTGTAAAAGATTGATTTTCGGCTTTGGCGTTGGCGCTGGAACAGAGAGGACAGATTTGACAAGCGTATGAAGGGTTTATTAAAATTGGTTTCAGTTGTTCCCACATCGAACATGTTGATGTATCTATTCTCAAGATGTCCCCTGTATCTACTACTCTACACGATGTTGTGTAGTTGCGAGTGCAGTAAATTTGCACCACTGCGCACTTGCAGGTAGGAGGACACGGCACCTTCTGCGACCTGGACTGCTTCGCCATCATCGACACCGGCACCAGCCTGGTCGCCGGCCCGAAGGCCATCATCAGAGAGATAAACACGATGCTTGGGGCCAAGGCGGTCCGCTTCGACGAGTACCTGGTCGACTGCTCCACGGTCGACGACCTCCCGGATATCATATTGTACTTCGGAGGAAAGTGAGTGCTGCTAGTACGTACAGTAGTTAGATAGTAGTAGACAGTAGGTAGATAGCACCCCCGTTTCCCGACGGGACTTTACAAGCGTAACGAATTGCCGAAAAAAATTGTGACACTTTTGTGGTATTCTAATGACATGTTCCATTACATGTTTAAAGCTGAATTTGTTACGCTCGCAAGTTTAAAAGTCCCGTCGGGTTGTGCCACAATCTTAACTTGTTCGTCTTCTTCTCCAGGGGCTTCGCCCTGACCCCCGCCCATTACATTCTGAAGCTTCGCGGCGACGACGGCGAGTGGATGTGCGTCACCGGCTTCATGAACCTGGACCTGGAGGGCTACTCCGGACTCAACTGGGTGATCGGCGACATCTTCTTGGCGCAGTTTTACGTAGAGTATGATCTAGAGAACGAGAGAGTCGGCTTTGCAAACAAGAAACCTCTGAACGTATGAATATACTAGTACGGTACCAACACATGTAGTATTAGATTAGTGGATGAAAATTCTTTGAAGGCTACTTGGTACTCGTGTGTATTCGACGTTTGATGTTAAAAGCGCAGACTACCATGGGTGGTACTGACATAATTGGAAGACTTATCACAATATCATGAGCCCTTCCCGTCACGGATCGATGAGGTCCGAGAAGGACAACAACATCTGCTGCTGGAGCAGAATGGTGAGGATCCCCTCCCTCCTCCAGTTCCAAATGATCTTCCCCCGGTGCAGCTGGCACTCGCTCTTGAAGGAGGCCATCCTTGCCAGCACTGATGAGACCAGGTCTCCGAAATTTTCTCCTTCTAGACTCTCTGGTATGCACACCTTCACGTTGAGCGTGGCCACGCTCTCGATGTCGGCGGGAAGGGATTCCAGCAGCTCCTGGGCAGCAGCTATCGAGGACAGCGTCATGTTCACGTCCAGCTCCCGCAGCCGCCTCATTCGGTTCAGGGAGAAGAGGTGCTGCACCCTCTCCTTGGTCAGAACCACCTCGGTGGAGGAGGCCAACGCTGGAGTTCCGGCCCCGGTCTCCTCAGAGACGGAGACAACGTTCCCCGTGATCGTCAGTGTCTCCAATGACCTGGCTCCCTCCCACAGGAACTGCAGGGCCTCCAGAGAGATGTTTCCGTTGGCCTCGAAGCGCACGAGGCTCGAGTAGCGCGAAGTGAGGTCGTAGCAGGGGTCGGTGCACAAAGAGTGAGGTGCCTCGTGCTGCTGGTAGCCAAGGCGGACGTCCTCGAGATTGGGACAGAGCCATGGCACGGTGTTGACGAAGGCCCTTGCGCTGATGTCGTCGTCGCGTGAGGTCTTGGGAGCGATCAGCATGAGACTGAGCTTCTTCACCTTGGTCCCAACCACTTCCAGCAATCCCAGCACGTCCAGCCAACACGACGAGTGCACCTGCAGCTCGGACAGGCTTTCGAGCTTTGCAAAGGAGCCCCAGATCGCCTCCTTGTCGGCTCCACACAACACCCTCTCCTGGATGGACATCTTGACTGAACGCAGCCGTGGGCAGAGCCGGGTCACCTCCTCCACCTGCTTCTGCCACCGGGCCTTAATCGTGTCGACGTCCGAAACGTCGACCACCTCATCGAGCTCGTTTTCCACCCAACTCTTCAGCGAGAAGGTGCCGAAAGCCGCGGTCTGTCCGGAGAAGATGGACCAGTGGGCGTGCTCCGACAGAAGGCTCTTCATGCAGCGCACCACCTTCTCCTTCACTTTGGACGAGGTGAAGTGGTCGAAATTCAGCGTGACCTCTTCTAGGGACGTCGGAGAAGGAAGATGTGACTGTAGCCGGAGATCTGTGGCTAGTTTCAGTCCTTCGTAGGCAAGACAGTCCCCCAGGGACTTGATCTGAGGTGCCGCGGTCAGCATGAGGGGAATTATCCATGTCTTGGAGTCCACCACGTCCATGGGCAGCAGCAGGTGGCGCAAGGTCTCGCACAAAGGCGCCCTGGCGCCATCCCCAGGCAGGGGTTTCGCGGCGTACTTGCACCGAGAGCCCTGATCGGGGAAGGACAGCCTGTCGGCGAGCTCTCGCTGCAGCTCAAGGACGGGGTCGCTGAGGGCTGACAGGAGGTGGCTGACCTTGACGCAGAAGACGAGGTAGTGCCTGGCGAGGTATCCCGGGGGCTCCTCCCCCGCCGGGAGGGCCGCCTCAAAGTCTAGACCGCGCATGCGCTCCACAAAGTCATAAAGCCTGTCGTCCAGCACCCGGAGGGTGCGACCCACGTAGAACTCGCACCCCTCTCGCACCTGGTTGGGCGCGGCAAGGTCGTCGCACCAAGGACAGTAGACGGAGCTGTTGTGCATTGCGATCTCGCCGCCGGAGGAGGAGCCGTAGGTCACGTTGCCCGCGCCGTCCAACGAGTAGCGAGGCAGATACGCGTACTTGTGGAGGAGGGAGAACGCATCCTGGTAGAAGAGGTAGGCAAGGCACTCTGGAGCCAGCGAAGACACCTGCAAAAGTTCCATTAAAAAATATACCGATCTTTGCTAACAGACATTAATATAAGTGATTACTGCTTTTTTTTTGCTGCCAAAATGTTCAAACGCGTATACCATCTTCAGATCTAGAGTTTCCAGGCTGGGGCACGAATAGGCGATCCCCGCCATCATCTGCGTGACCGCCTGGCCCCCGCGGTCGCCCAGCACGTTGATGCGGGTGTTAAGGCACTCCCCGCTCAGCCGGATCGTGGTCAGGTGCGAAAAGTGGTCGGCGGGGCGGTTGAAGAGGCGGCACAGCGTCAGCATGAGGAAGTCCGTGCTGGCTCGAGAATGGTGCTCCGAGAAGCGCCAGGGGAAGTCGTAGTATCTAAGAGTAAAACAAATCAACTTACAAGTAAATGCTCCATCTCAATTTTTTTTAGTTGCCGTTTCCCCATGCATGCTTTCCTTTACCGTTTTGTTTCGACGTACGACTTGAGAATCCCTTCGTTGACGAGCTGCGTGTCGAGAGATCCCAAGTTGGACCCGAGCTCAAGGGTTCTGAGCGCAGGTCGGCTCGACTCCTCCTCCCCATCTCCCTCCTCCTCCTCCTCCTCCTCCGACTGATCGAGGCGACGAATGTAGTGGAAGAGGACGGAAGGGACGTCAACGAAGAGGAACTGCCTGATGGGCTTCCGCCGGTAGATGAGGCGGCCGAGGTCGGCGGGCAGCGACAGCTCCTCCAGCTCCTCGTGCACCACGGTGGACAACATGGACTCCACCACGAAGGCCCCGGCGCAGCAGGGGCTGCTGCAGCGGCGCCCAAAGTGCTTGATCCTCTCGAGGTCGTTGCTGGCCTCGTTGTCGTCGTCGTCGTCCAGGGCGGTGGAGCCCAGCCGCGGACGCAGCCCGGAGGAAGACGAAGACGGACAGTGGCCATTGCACACGGTCACCGAGGGATACTGAAACCATACATACAAGTACGTAGCATTTCAGAGCAGAATAAAAGAATAAAGACATGAAGTTTACTAATTTGTCTGCAGGCTTTACCCTTCCGCTGATTATACCACGAAAGAGCTTTTGCCGGACAGACTTGGCCCGAGGACCTCTCACGGTCTTGTCCACCAACATCCTCAAGGCGTCTTGTAGGGCTTCCTTAGTCTTGTGCCAGTAGGGAGAGTCTCTCATGATGAGAGTGACCAACATGGAGCACTCGGTCTCAAGTAGGTCCAGGAAGGCATGCAGCGAAGTCACCTCCAGAGAGGGCGGTGAAGACGATGGCCGCCTGGGATGAGAGGGAGGAGCAGACTCCTCCATGGCCTGCAGGTTAAAACAAACAAACGAAATAGCAACAGATCGATCTTTATCATCTGACATTGCTTTGAGAAGCCTCGAAGCCACGTGTATTTCAGTTCGGAACCCTTGAAAGGCATTAGTGATCTTTTTCAGGCACTGGTCTTCCTAGTCCCAAAGGGCACGACAAGGTCCTTGTCAGGTTGCACCGCGCAATCCCCGACCACCCGAGAGGAGTGCATGCCCACCTCCGTCACCAGCAAGTGGTCTCCCTCGCTCAGCACCAGCTCTCCTGGTTGCCTGGACATCCTCTCCGCCCCGTGCCCTCCCCCTGTGTCCCACAGTCCGCCGCCCGCTCCCCCTCCCAAGTGCTTAGAGGCCAGCACGGTCGACACCGAAGACAGCCTCTTCCCGTACACGACGGACTTCTCGTGTGGATTCTTATTGTTGTTGTTGTTGCTGCTGCTGCTGCCGGCGCTGTTGCTGCCTCCCCCTTCTCCTCCTCCACAGTCAATGACTTGTCTGCCAGCCTCCTGCAGGATTTCGTCCAGTCGTTGCTGCACCCTGGCTGACTTTGCCGAGAGGCCGGCGGCAACTGACGTCAGGTGGCTTGCAGCACCTCCGGCTGAGGTTCCTCCCAGGAAGGATTGGTGCTGCTGCTGCTGGTGGTGGTGGTGCTGCTGCTGGAAGGAGTTCCCAGCGCTGCCCGTCCCGTCTCCCGCCCAGCCGTCTTCGAGGTGGGAGTTTCCCTGTCCGAGGAGTGGGGCCACGTCGCTGCTGCTCCCGCCCTGCCCGTATCCGCCGTCGTCCGACTCGATCGCGCCGTCCTCGCTCTCCGGGCAGCAGCAGGACAAGAGCACCCCCATGCTTGGAAGTTGGGACGACTTTGGTCACGTTCGCCACGTCCTTCCCTGACTCGCAGTGGGGCTTTCTCGTGTTCTTGACTATTAGTTCTTTTCTACTGCGTGTGTGTACATACTACATACTATGTACTACTATACTATAGTATACTCATGTGACCAGTTGAGGGTGACTCCACCCACCCCACCCCTCTCAGATCCTTATGTCTCGGGGGCCGCAGACAAGAAAAAAAATAACAACAAAACGGGTCAGCTGGAGGTCTGGACTGCAATTTCAGCTGTCGAAATAATGCCAGACAGGCAGGAGCAGCAGCAGCAGCAGCAACAGCAGCTAAGCTTCAAGCAGAGGGAAACTCTGCTTCAAGTAGAGAACACAGAACAGACAATCCAGCAAGAGAAGGAAATGTTAAATTATAAAACTCTAACCAAGCACTTTTTCTCACATTTTTTTCTGGCTTTGTACTTATTGTAAAGAATAAAAACAATACGCAATTTGGTGGGCCGGTCGAAGAACATGTAGTTTAATTTTCGTCAATTAATTGCTGTAAACTAGAACGTTATTGTCGTTACCCAATCAAATTGGTACCACTAGCGGTGACAAGTGGTGTGGTTGCTTTTACTTATTTTTTTTTCATTTTTTACTGACAGTTTAACACCTGCCAACCGTATAAAGTGATCTGCTTAGCTCTGCATAATCGGTTTGAGCACAAGCCTAAGCAGATTATCTTGAAAACTGCTACAGGGCGTTACCGTTTGGCACATATTTGCAGATAAGGTCTTGAGAAAAGATTGGGGCACAGGACAGCTTTCAATTCACTTTGTCAAGAGCACAGAAACACTCTGTAACTGATTTTGCGACTGTTCTTTCTTTGAGAGCGCTTTTTAGGAGATAGTTTAAACACATCGCTAAAAACATCAAAAATGATGAAATCGTTGCAAGCTCGTCAGTACGGCATGCAGGTCTGTACGGTCTGCCTAGTAACCATGGAAGTTTATACCATGGTGGTATGGTTTTAGAAGAGGTTTCGAGAAGCACAGAGCTCCCCGTATTCCACTTGAGCAAGCATCATCGGCGGCAACAACAACAACAACGACTTTTTCTCTCCTCTCTTCTCCCCTCCTCTCCTCTCCCTCCCTTCCTCCTCCCCTTTATACGATAGGGAGCCAAACAGCCAAGGCGGGGCGGAGGGGGGAATAGCGCGTTACGAAACAAGAAAGGAACACGTTTTCGGACCCGTTCGCCTTAGTTCGAGCAAGAGCTAGATAGATCTTCTAAATTCTGATGAGGCCAGCAGTTCGCGCTCTTAACATCAGTTCTAGTAAAGTGAGAACATTTTAAGACCTTGTAGCGCCGAGCATTGAGTTGCTCGCGGTGAAGGCTCTCCTGGGGAGGAGGAGCAGAAACAGAGAGAGAGAGAGAGACAGAGACAGAGAAGGCGGACTACGCAACACTACGCACCTTAAGCCAGTTCAGAACTACATTGTAGTTATACTCTGAAGCAGAAGCAGAGGCCGTAAAAGGAGGTTACGTTACGACCGAAGGAGCGGGAGAGAGAGAGAGGGAAGCAGAAGCTGAGGAGGAGAAGGAGGAGGAGGTGAGGAAACAGCAAAGTCAGGAGATAAGGAGCTGGGACTCGGAGGAAAGGAAGGAGGATTCATCTCAGCAGGAAGACGGACAGCGGAGGAAGGAAGCATCAAGGAAGGAAGCTTCTATCTGCAATATTTGTCATCTCAAGATGGTGCTGGATGACCTCAGGCAGCCGCTGCTACGGAGGATTACGGAGGAGGTCAGTCAGGAAGAGCGAATCATATATACATTAACACTTTGCACTTCGTATTTGTCCTTCTCATGCGCCTTTCTTCCTTCCCCAGCTATCCGGTGTTCACGGCCTGGTCGTCTCCGACCGCGACGGCGCCGTCGTCCTCCGATGCATCAGGGACGACCGCATCGACAAAGTGGACGCATTTACCAGGTGGGGACACATGGATACAGGAGTGAGTGACAGAGAGAGAGAGAGAGAGAGAGAGAGA
>JAAUYM010044246.1_pt1 | contig 10039 bp, 6 predicted proteins | sample 7278001 | NCBI WGS metagenome assembly JAAUYM01 (sample SAMN14350224, study PRJNA611818) | marine sediment metagenome | isolation source: surface marine sediment (1.8m) | place: French Polynesia: Moorea | collected 2018-08
AATACATTCAGATCTACTTCATGTAATTGACCGGAAATCTTATCGGCCTCTATCTGCAACGAGTAATAAAGGCCGTTCCAGGCATTAATGCCATACTCGTCTGCGGACTTATGCAAGAACAGCAAATCATATTCAAGGTCAGTAAGGTCGTTATGTGTGATGTATCCCTGTTTTTCATAAGGGTAAACCAGATGGCAAACCATTAGTTTTTCTTCGTGAATACATTTAAATGGGCGCATGGATAAGAATTCATCGCTGAATTTACTATCGTCCAACTCGATCTTGTAAGTGATCTTGTCTGAATGTTGCTCAAACAGGATATTAGCTATCTCATACGGTTCGCCGTCACCGTTGATTAATGCGATCGACTTGGTACCAGCAAATAGATCTGCGGCATAACTGTTAACGCTAATAAACAGAGTTAACAGAAAGGAAGCAACCCTGAACACTACTGAACCGCATACTTTGCATCAACAGGCGTAATGATATCTTTTTCTACAGCCTCATTGTAATGCAGGCCATATTTCTCAAACACTTCTTCTATCTTGCCTGTGTCTTTTAATTTACCAACGATTTCGTTCAGCTTCTGAGCAAGCTTGACGTTATCAGCCTTCACGGCAGGGGACAGCGACCAGCCATCTGTCATAAGCCCAGGTGTTGGTAGTTTAGTCACGATAAACTCATGTTCGTACTTACCCAAGCTAAACTCCAGCTCGCTTCGTGTAGCCATGACTGCTGTCACCTTGTCATCAACCATTGCCTTAACAGCGTTATCGACGTTTGGGTAGCGACGCACGCTATCGCGCAAACCACCACTATAAGCACCCAGAAGATAAGCATCAGCAAGTGAATCACTTTCAACACCAATAGGTTCCTGTCGAAAGATTTCCAGCGTCATGGCATTACGGATGCGATAAGTGTTGACTGCAAATGCAACAAGCTCGCGATAGTAAGGCTGAATGAAAGCAACCTTTTCATTATTACGCGCAAAGTTTGGATCGTATGGGATATGCAACATCACATCAGAAGCGCCACCAGCGGTAAAATGCCCTTTCCAGACAAAGTTTCTGAGATCGTCGTCAACTGATTCATCGGCCATTACTGTTCGAATACCGGCTTTTACGCCAAGCTCATTGGCAATCAGTTTTGCTATATCAACATCGACACCAACGGTTTTGCCTTTCTCGTCCTTAAATGAGAACGGCGGGTATTTCTCGTAAACAGCAAACTCTATGTATTTCTTCTGCAGAATGTCCTCCAGCGTAGCTGCATTAGCAACGCCAGTTAAGCAAACCGCAATAACACAAAAAATCAGACGACCTAATTTCACTGAAACTTCTCCTGATTATTACTCTTCAGTATAGACTGTTTCCAGCCATGCACGGATTGACCAAAGTGCTTCCTGGCTTAATGGGCCACCGTTCGATTCCGCAAATACAGGCATGTAAGTAATGCCGTTACGAATAGCACCTTCTGTCACGCGGTAAACGTACCACTCATCACCATCTAGGGTATGCTCCAGGTAGCGTAAGTCCGGGGCTATACCACCTGACACTGCGCCGAGGCCATGGCAGCGGGCACAATTCTGGTTGTAAGCGGATGAGCCAATTTCAATCGCGGTTTCATTACCGCTATAAGGGTTTCTCTGTACCCATTCCTCACCAAGCGGTTCAAGCCCGGTCACATCTACAGGCTGCGGTTGTACATCACCATGCGCCATTACCAGTGAAGTTTGGGATAATAGTGTCGCCACAAGCAGCAGCGACTTAAATTTCAACAAATTATTCATCTTTAACCTTCCACAAATCAGTCTTTCAGGTACAAATTAATCAGAAAGCTTGTCGCGTCACCGACAGAGTGCCTATATAGAATCTAATTCTAGCAGGAGGAGGTCATAATTCGACGCGACAAGCTAATTCTGATATCGGGGCCGGAGTATTGACGGCCCCGATATACTTAGCCACTAACGGGAATTAAGGCAGCTTGAATACCCAGAGGCTTCCGCCCTGGTTCAGGTACTTAACTGACTTGGCAACATCACCACCCCATAGAGGTACAGCGCCGCCCCAACCTGAAGCTACAGCGATGAATTGCTCGCCGTTCTCTTCCCAGGTAATCGGGCTACTGACTACGCCTGAACCAGTCTGGAATTTCCACAGTTCTTTACCGGTCTTGGAGTCGAATGCCTTCAGGTAGCCTTCCGGCGTTCCTGTGAATACCAGGTTACCGGCGGTTGACAGTACGCCACCCCAAAGAGGAGCCTTGTTTTTGACTTCCCAGACCTTCTTACCGGTTATTGGGTCAAAGGCACGTAGCGCACCGATGTAGTCTTCATTTAAAGGCTTAATGGTAAAGCCGGCACCCAGATAGGCTGCGCCTTTCTTGTAGGTGACTGGCTCATTCCAAAGGTCCATACCCCACTCATTGGAAGGTACATAGAACAGGCCGGTTTGCTTGCTGTAGGCCATAGGCATCCAGTTCTTGCCACCGAGGAATGAAGGAGCAACGAAGATCTGCTTGCCCTTCTTGCCATCTGCACTCTTGCTTGGGTCGCCAGGACGAACACCGGTTTCAATCGGACGTCCGCTCTTAATATCAACGCCCTTGGCCCAGTCAATCTGGTTTACAAATGGGAAAGCGTTAACCAGTTTACCGTTGGTGCGATCAAGTACGTAGAAAAAACCATTTCGGTCAGCGTGACCGGCGAGTTTTTTGCCATCTTTGTTGAAAGATACGGTTTCGTTTACACCGTCATAGTCCCAGCCATCGTTGGGCGTGAACTGATAGTGCCAAACAATCTTACCGGTATCAGGATCAATAGCGACGGTAGAGGTTGAATAGAGGTTGTCACCTGGACGCATGTGCGCATTCCATGGAGCCGGGTTACCCGTACCAAAGAAAATCAGGTCAACTTCAGGATCGTAAGTACCGCCATTCCAGGTTGCAGCGCCACCCGTTTTCCAGAGGTCACCAGGCCACGTAGCGTTAGTCTTACCGGTAATGCCGTTGTCTTTTCCGTTCAACGTGCCCATATGGCCTTCAACGGTAGGACGAATCCACACTACTTTACCTGTCTTGGCATCACGTGCTTCAACACGGCCGATAATACCGAACTCACCACCAGAGACACCGGTGATAACCTTGCCCTTTACGATAATTGGTGCTGCGGTATTTGAATAACCATCTTTAAAGTTATCAATCTTTTCTTTCCAGACTACCTTACCGGTTTCCTGGTTAAGCGCCACGATCTGCGCATCTAATGTACCGAAGATAAACAGGTTGTCATACAGGGCGCCGCCACGGTTAATAACGTCACAGCAAGGCAGAATGCCTTCCGGTAAACGATGGTCATACTGCCAGATTTCTTCACCGGTTTTGGAATCCAGCGCAAATGCTCGGGAGTAAGATCCGGTTACGAATATTTTACCGTTATGAACCAGTGGTTGAGATTCCTGGCCACGCTGTTTTTCACCGCCAAACGAATAAGTCCAGGCAGGAACCATCTTGCCTACGTTCTTATCATTGATGGTCGTCAAGGTACTGTAACGCTGACCTTGCGTGCCCAAACCATATGAAACAACATCCCCGGTGGTTGCTGCGTCATTAACTATGTCTTTGTCAGATACCCCTGCTGCAAAAGCGGCGGTAGCTGGAAGGACAGCCAGAGATACAGCAAGCGCAAGCGCGGCAGTATCCTGACCACGAGTAAATGATTTCATTTAGATAACTCCTCTTTAGTGTTAATCAACTGCTATGAATTAACGGCACAAACCATGATGGGATCACTGGTGCTTTTATTATTCATACTAGTTCTAATTATTAGTTGTAATAGCCTGACCGTGTTGCCTGCTAAAGCCACAGAAGATCTATGTAAAGCCAGACTTACATTAACTAACGCAGGTTTCGTACCAACGAACTGACATATGGTGATAATTGTTACAGTGACGTTACAAAACAACGAGTTACAAAGAAATAAAACTATTTAGTGATGCACTGGCAGTGACAATGTATGCATACAGCTGTTGCAGGATGCAACAGATGTGTTGCAGTCGATTGGTTTAATTATTCGACCACTTACGACTTCTTCGATAAATCGTACTGCGGTCAATACCCAGTATCCTGGCGGCCTTGGATATATTGTTGTTGGTTTGTTTTAGTGTGGATTTAATCAACTCATCGCCGAGTTCTTGCAGGTTATTTGGCTGGCTGTAATCCGTTTTCGTTTCCATGTTGCTTAACAGTTTAGACGGGATGTCATTTCTCGTAATCGTGTCACCGGTTACGGTCAGGACCCAGCGCATACAAACGTTATAGAGTTCGCGGACGTTACCTGGCCATGAGTAGTCCTGCAGCAGTTTTGTTACTTCCCTGTCCAGTTTAAGTGGGCCAAGTTCAGTAGCCTCGCGCTCTGACTGTATAAATTGCTGGGCAAGAAAAATTACATCGCCATCGCGTTCACTCAAGGCCGGAATGTCTATTTCCAGCACGCTAATGCGATGAAAAAGGTCGGATCGAAATCGTCCTTCGTCAACAGCCGCCAGTATGTCCTTGTTGGCTGCAGCGATTACACGAACATCAACCTTCACCGGGCCGGCACTGCCAACACGGTTCACTTCCATTGAGTCAAGCACACGCAACAGTTTTGCCTGCACATTGATGTCCATGGAGTTGATTTCGTCTAGAAATAAGGTGCCGTTGTGCGCAGCCTCGAACTTACCCTTCATGCCATTTTTTCTTGCGCCGGTAAATGCACCGGGTTCATAACCAAACAGTTCACTTTCAATCAGGTCGTTTGGTATGGCCGCGCAGTTAACGGCAATAAAAGGTCCGCCGCTGCGAATGCTGGCAGAATGAATAGAGTGGGCGAGCAGTTCCTTGCCTGTACCTGTATCACCAATCAATAAAACATTATTTTGTAGCCTGTCTTGCGCACATGCTTTCGCCAACTCAATCGTTTTGGAAATGGACACAGACTCGCCATAGATATCGTCGAAGCTGTATCGCGCCTGTAACAGGCTGGAGACAGGTTTACTAACCGGTTTACCCGTTAGTGACGCAGCGCTATCGTTAAAGATAAGGCAAACGCCTATGCACTCACTGCCATTAATGACCGGTTTTAATTTAACTCGCAGTTTGCCACTGCATAACTCACGCTCTTGCGCGTGAATCTCAAGCTCGATGCTTGATTTTGTATCGAAACATTCGCTAAACGAACCATTAATCGATGGAATCAGTCCCGTAATTGAATGGTTAAGCAAGTCAAAGTTTTCCAGCTTCAACATTTTTAATGCGCGCGTATTAAACTCGACGATGCAGCCATTTTCATCAAGCAACATGATGCCGTCGTTTGGCCAACGCTCGAATAACTGCCTCGCCTCTTCGCGCAGCTGATCGCGACGTCCATATTGAATAATCGCCAATCCCGACTGCACTGAAAGAGCAACAGAGATAGCCAGGGCCATGGACTCCTTGCTTAATTGTTCAACGGGTCCGGTAATATCAATGACACCTTTTATATGCTGGCCGGTGGCATCAAGTATCGGAGCACCGTAACAAACCCATGGCTTCCAGCCCTGGCAGTAGTGTTCATGCCCCATCACCAGTTCAGGTCGACCCAGCGCCAGTGGCGTGCCAACCCCGTTGGGGCCAACTGCTGATTCAGACCACGCGCCGCCCGGCCTGAAATTGATGTTCTCCAGTTTTTCCCTGATTTGTGTGTGTCCAACCGAGTAAAGCAGATGCCCCTGGGGATCGGCCAATGCCACAACATGCTTGGTGTCGTGCAGGATGTCTTCCAGCTTATTAAGCGTACTGATTCCGGCCCGGGTCAAATCTTCAGTCATTAGCATATGCTGGATTTGTTCCGCGCTGATGGCAGTAGGGGCGCGCTCGGCCTTGTGGTCTATACCGAGCTTCTTGCTGGTTACCCAGCTTTGGCGAATGACGTTACGAATAGCAGCCGCATCAATATCGCCGGTATCGGTAAATTCTTCCCACGCCTCGGCGATGCGGTTGTTGGCCTCTATTTTAAGTATCTGCTCTGTTGCATTCTGCATTGTTGTTCTCTTGAATGCATTATAATGATAATGATTTACAGTTGAGTTTAACGCCGTATTCCATGGCGTTAAAACAAAATGTAGCAGACTGCAAACTATGCTGCAATTTGCAACATAATTGACCTGAACGTGTTTTCGAAGTGAACGCTAACTAATTACGATGCGGGCAAACTTCCGCTTGCCGACCTGCACTACCGCGGAAAAACCTGATTCGAGCACTGTCCTACTGTCATCAACACGCTCACCATCGATCTTGACAGCCCCTTGTTTGACCATACGGTGACCATCTGAGGTACTGGCAACGAGGCCCGCTTCCTTCAACGCATTGGCAAGTGGCAGGCCCTCGGCCCCGGCGTTGATTGCTTTTTCATCAATTTCATCCGGTATGGCATTGTTACGAAAGCGGTTGATAAAGTCCTGCTCGGCCGCTTCAGCTGCGGCACTGTCGTGAAAACGGGTGATGATTTCCTTGGCAAGCAGCACTTTAATATTACGTGGGTTCTCGCCATCCTCGATCTGCTTCCTGAATGCGTCGATTTCCGTCATTGAGCGAAAACTGAGCAATTCGAAATAACGCCACATCAGGTCATCGGACACAGACATCAGCTTTCCGAACATTTCGTTGGCAGGCTCGTTGATACCAATATAGTTATTCAGCGACTTGGACATTTTTTGCGCGCCATCAAGGCCTTCCAGTATCGGCATGGTCAGCACGACTTGTGGGGCCTGACCATAGTGCTTTTGCAGCTCGCGCCCAACCAGCAGGTTAAATTTCTGATCGGTACCGCCAAGCTCAATATCGGCCTTCATCGCAACCGAGTCATAGCCTTGTATTAATGGGTACAGGAATTCATGTATGGCAATAGATTGACCCGACTTGTACCGCTTATTGAAATCATCACGTTCCAGCATACGAGCAACGTTGTAACGCGCTGCCAATTGAATCAGATCAACGGAGCTCATCTCGTTCATCCAGCTGGAATTAAACATTACCAGCGTCTTTTCAGGATCCAGAATCTTGAATATCTGTTGTTCATAGGTCTTTGCGTTTTCAATGACGTCATCTCGAGTCAGCGGCGGTCGGGTGGCACTCTTGCCAGTAGGGTCACCGATCATGCCGGTGAAGTCGCCGATCAGGAACAGAACCTCATGACCAAGGTCCTGGAACTGACGCAGCTTGTTTATCAGAACGGTATGACCGAGATGAAGGTCCGGTGCCGTCGGATCAAACCCGGCTTTTACCCTGAGTGGCTTTCCTGACTCTATTTTCTTTTGTAATTCTTCAAGGACCAGAATCTCGTCCGAGCCTCTGGCAATAGCCTCAAGGGCTTCCTGTACTGATGCCATGGTTTCTCTCTGCAGACTAAAAATCGCGCGTAGCTTACCACAGTCGTGAAATGGCTCGCAGTTTGCACATGTTTTATTGACGACAACGAGCCCAGACGCTATTGTTAGCCAAATTACTAAGGATAAACTGTGACTTACAGAGTTTATATAAAGAAGGACTATAAGCCCGAGGTTAAATGGGTTGAGCAGCACAACAATCGAACCCGGCTGATTTCCTTCGGTGTCCTTAGCCTAGTCGCCATTCTTTCCAGCGCGTACTACATCGGTATGACACAGGAAGGAGAGGCTGAACTTGCCCACGCCGGCCCGGCATTTACCCCCGTCATCAGGCAAAAAGCCAGCATGATGCCTGCCGTGATCACCGAACCTGCACAAGTTGAAGCTAAAACATTTGATACAGTAGCGACTGCGCTACCCGTCGCCTATTACTCGCCAACACTGCCCGAAACCGTAAATGATGCGGCGGAAGCGGCATTACTGGAAATACCAGAGGATATTACCGGCAACGATATTGAAATGGCGACCACAACTCCCGAGCAAGGTCCCGATCCTGATTGGCAAACGGTTACCGTAAAAAGCGGCGATAGCATGGCCCTGATTTTTTCCCGTCTTGGTCTTAGCCCGTCTGAGCTATACCGGGTTATGTCACTGGGTAAAGATGTAAAGCGGTTAAAGAATATTAAGCCTGGTCAACTTATCCATTTTCATATCGAAGACAACAAACTGTCCGGGCTGGAGTATGAATTAAACCTCACCAAGACTCTCAGCATCAGTCTTGCAGAAGATAAGTTTCAAGCTGAAGTGGTTGAACATGAACTCGATAGCATGGTTAAAAATGCGAGCGCCGTGATTAACGATTCTTTATTCATGGCAGGCAAACGTGCCGGCATGACAGACAACCTCATTATGCAAATGGTCGCTATTTACGGATGGGATATCGACTTTGTTCTGGATATTCGCAAGGGCGACAGCTTCACACTGATTTATGAAGAAAAATATAAAGATGGCAAGAAGGTGGCTGATGGGCCAATATTGGCAGCGGAATTTAACAACCGTGGACATGCCATACGCGCCATACGCTATGCGCACCAGGATGGCAGTATTGATTACTATGACGCCGATGGCGATGCCATGCGCAAAGCATTTTTGAGAACACCGGTTAACTTCACACGTATCAGCTCACGCTTTAATCTGAAAAGAAAACATCCCATCCTGAACAAGATTCGCGCGCACAAGGGTGTTGACTACGCCGCGCCAACGGGAACCCCGATCAAGGCCACAGGAGACGGCGTTGTTCTACATGCCGGTCGTAAAGGTGGTTACGGTAAAACAGTAATTCTCAGGCATGGCGGAAATTACAGCACGGTCTATGCACACTTGCATAAGTATGCAAAAGGCGTACGCAATGGTAAGCGTGTGAAACAGGGTCAGGTTATCGGTTATGTCGGTAAAAGCGGTCTGGCTACTGGTCCGCACCTGCATTACGAATTCCGTATTAATGGCGTGCATCGTAATCCGTTAACCGTCGATCTGCCTCATGCGGAATCTATCGATAAGAAAGAGTTAGCTGATTTCAAGAACTCTATTACACCCATGTTGGCAGAACTTGATCGAATCACAGGAAAAACAATTCTTGCTGCTCAACCGCCACTGCTTTCTGACAGTGGTGTCTCACCTGTCAATGAAGAAGGTGGGTAACCTTTCTCCCACTGTGTAGTTCAGCTACATGCTATATCTAGGCCTCATGTCCGGTACCAGTATGGATGCTGTCGACATCGCCATGGTCGAGTTTGACCAACATGCCGACTTGCTTGATTACCGCCAGTACCCTATACCCGAAAACCTGAAACAACAGGTCCGCGCAATCAATGGCAACACGGCCCTTGAACAAATGGCAGAGATCGATCACAAACTGGGGCAATTGTTTGCCGATGCCGTAAATCGTTTTTTGACTGACAGCAATACCAAGGCAAGCAGCATTACTGCCATCGGCAGCCATGGACAGACTGTTTATCACCGCCCGGAGCCTGATTGGCGAACGTCATTACAGCTCGGTGATGCTAATGTCATTTGCGCACGCACAGGTATAGACACCGTGGCAGATTTCAGGCGTATGGATATGGCCTGCAATGGACAAGGCGCACCACTGGCACCAGCGTTTCACCGCTACCAGTTTCAACGTGCGGGTAAAAATAGAACAGTATTGAATATCGGCGGCATTGCCAACATCAGCATATTGCCAGCTGATGAGACTATCGACATTAGCGGGTTCGATACTGGTCCTGGTAATGGCTTACTTGATGACTGGAACTACAAGCATAATCAAACAGACATGGACCGTGATAGCCAATGGGCCGGCACCGGCAAGGTCAACGATGAGCTGCTGAGAGAGATGATGGCCGATCCCTATTTCGCACTGTCACCACCAAAAAGCACGGGCAGGGATTACTTCAATATGGCCTGGTTACAGCGGCAAACAAATACCAAAGATATAAGCCCTGAAGATATCCAGGCTACGTTACTGGAATTCAGCATGCAGACCATAGCGCAAGCCATCGAGACATGTTTTCAGGAATGCGAGGAGATCTATGTCTGCGGCGGCGGGGCAAGCAACCCTGCCATGCTTGGCAGGCTGC
>JAAUYM010125997.1_pt1 | contig 10037 bp, 12 predicted proteins | sample 7278001 | NCBI WGS metagenome assembly JAAUYM01 (sample SAMN14350224, study PRJNA611818) | marine sediment metagenome | isolation source: surface marine sediment (1.8m) | place: French Polynesia: Moorea | collected 2018-08
ACTTTAGCGGTGATGCCGCAGCACTCCTGCCGAACGAAACGTTTGAAGATCGCATGCGCCTGACCGTCGGCAGCAAGAACATCACGCTGCTCTGGCCGGGGCGCGGCCACACCGACGGCGATCTGGTGGCGCTCTTCGAAGAAGAGGGTGTCATTCATATGGGCGATCTCTACTTCAATCGCCTTTATCCCAATATCGATCTTGAAGCGGGTGGTTCAGTGCGGCTGTGGAGCGACTCGATTGATCGTGCAGCTGAGTTACCGTTTGAGCGAATCATTCCGGGGCATGGCGAGGTGTCCGGGATTGATGGGCTGCGCCAGTACCAGGCATTCATCTCCCAGCTCTGGGAGCTGGGAGAGCAAGCGGTCGCGGATGGCGTGGCGCTTGAAGCTTTCATACAGTCAGACAATCTGACTGAGGATGCCGGCTATGGCGAAATCAGCATCGTCGTCCCGATCGGCCTGAATCGCGAGTTTGTACTGGGGCGCGCCTGGGAAGAGGCGAGCGCCCTCAGCGAGTCTCGTGCGCCCTAGATGTCCGAGTGCTTGCGCAGCATGTAGAACAAGATCAGTCCCGCGCCGCCAAACAGGAAGACCAGCGCAAACGTGAGCGGGTCATCTGCATTGAGACCAAAGAGATGAATGCCCGCGAGGGCCAGTCCAATCGAAATGGCAACAATGCCCCACTTCAGGCTGCTGTCGATGTCCTGCACCGGGTTTTGCATGATTGCGGTCACGTGCTCCGGGCTGGCTCCCGAGTTCAGCAATTCCCGTCGGACGCGATTGTCGGACAGCCACTTGGTCATCAACGCGATGCAGATCAAAAAGACCATCGGAATGCCGAGCGCGATTACACCTTCCATTTTTGTCTCCTTTTGAATGGTTCTGCGGCATGAGACGCGACCACCTGAAATCTGGTTGCAGCTTTTTTCGGTTTTTTTGCAACCGGATCAGGGGTGAGGTCGTCTCACGAGTATGAACGCAGGGGACGATACGGGGCTGGTGCAGCGCACGCTCGAGGGCGACATGCGCGCTTTCGAGCAGCTGGTGCTGCGCCACCAGAACGGCGTGGCTGCGTTTATCTGGCGAATTGTGCCTGCCGAAATGGACCGCGAAGAGGTCGTGCAGGACGTATTCCTGAAAGCGCACCGCAATCTGCACCGCTTCAAGGGAAGCTCGGCGCTGTCGACCTGGCTGTATAGCATCGCCTGGCGAACGGCGGTCTCGAAAGTCAGGCGAAAGCGTTTTGATACCGAAACGTTTGAAGACGATATTGCTGATGAAGGTGAATCGGCAGCGGAGCGCGACGAGGTTTCGCAATTACTGGCGGAGAAGATCGCCGCGCTGCAGCCCGAAGAGAGGGCCATCGTCACGCTCTATCACGTGCAGGGCTGCACCATCGACGAGATTTCGGGCATCATCGAAAAACCGCCGGGGACGATCAAAAGCATTCTGTTTCGTGTGCGCAAACGACTCAAGGACGAGCTGATGCCGCTTGTCACCGAGCTCGAACATCCGGAGGATATACTTCCATGACGATCGACAAGAGAGAAGAAACAATCCAGGAGAGTCTCGATGCCGGCGCACCGCCGAATCGTCAGGATCCGGAGTCGATTGCCTACTGGCGCGTAAATCACGCGCTTCGCGACGTGCGGCCTGTGCTGTCCGAAGGTTTCGCGGCGCGCGTGGCGTCGGCCGCCGTCAGGTTCAGGCTACGCCCCTCCGGGCTTTCCGCACTGGTCCCCATGATGACGTCGATCGCAGCGCTGGTGCTTGGCGCTGGCGTCCTGTCTGGTATGGAGTCAGCCGGATATCTCGAATCTTCTCCGCTTGACGTGGTAGCGTTGGCAGGTGGAATCCCGCTAGAGATGGTGATGGGATGTGCTGCGGTCGCCGCGCTTGTGCTCGTCGACGCGCTAATCAGTGAAAGGAATCAGGAAATATGAGCGGAAGATGGAAACTCGGTGATGTCATGGTGTGGTTTTCCACTGGCACCGAGCAGGATGCGCGAACCGATGCAGACGTCCTTTTGTCGTTCTCAACGCCGGACGGTGGTGAGATCGGTTGGGTGCGCGCCTATGAACGTGGCGACAAGGGCGGCTTCGAAGAGGGTGATACCAATCTCGGCTTCGTTGGCAACCTGAACAAGCAGACCTGGCTCAAGACGCTCATCGACTCCGGCACGCTGCTCGACGTCAAGATCGAGACTGAAAACAACGAAGATGGCTGGTTTCTTGAGAGCATCAGCCTCGACTTCCGGGTAGGCCCGGTTGTTGACGTCTCCACGGTCAGGACGTGGAGCATCAACGAGTGGATCCGGCCCGACGACAAGTTCCATCGATATGAAGCCGACAGTGAACTCCAGTCCGGTGCGGGACTCTTCGAGGAAGTGGGCTTCGAGAAGGAACTCGAGATCGAATCAGGCACGGGTCCCGTCGCGGCCTGAGAGCCATCATTGCATTACCTCATGGGTAATGGCGCAGTCCGGTTTGCCGCGCTATCTTGGCGGCATGAAAAATCTCTATCTTGCTCTTGCGGTTGTCGGTGCGGTTGCACCTTATGTCTTCTTTGTCGACTACTTCGCCGCTGAAGGACTCAACTTCGTTGGCTTTATCAGCGCGTTGTTCGCCAATGGCGTGGTCACCGGGTTTACAGTCGACCTGGTGATCAGCTCGATTGTCTTCTGGGTGTTCCTGATTCAGATGAAGGCTGAACGAATCTGGCTGTTTGTGCTGCTCAACCTGACGATCGGTTTGTCGTGTGCGTTGCCTGCGTACCTGTACGCCAGGGAGCTGGCGGCGGAACCCGCCACTGCCTAGGTGTCGGTCGGGGCGTCTTCCACGACGACCGCTGTGCCGGTGATGCTGACCATCATCATGCCGTTGGTCTGGCCGAAGCTCTCGTAGTCGACGTCGATGCCAACTACCGCATTGGCGCCCATCTCATCAGCCCACTCTTCCATGTCTTCCAGTGCAATCTCGCGGGCGCGCCCCAGCTCGCGCTCGTAGGCAGCGCTTCGTCCACCCACAATGTCGCGAACAGCCGCGAACATGTCGCGAAATACGTTGGCGCCCAGGATCGCTTCGCCGGTCACAAGGCCAAGGTATTTGACGATTTTCTTGCCTTCGATGGTGTTGGTGGTGGTGATGATCATGGTTCTTCTTGGAAGGTTGTCAGGATAGGCCTAGGATAATACGGACAGCCAGTTGACCGGAACCGCTATGCGATCTTCGACGAGGACACTGCGAACGCTGTTGACGCTCGCCGTGCTGATTTCAGGATGCGCGGTGGGGGAGGACTTCAGCCTCATGCGAAAAGAAATGGTGCGAGAGGTACAGGAGGACATGCGTCGCTCGGCGCGCTTCACCGGAATCGAGCGCCTCAGTCCTGCTGTTGAGCAGGCGCTGTCAAACGTCGAACGTCATCGTTTTGTGCCGGATGCCGTCCAGAACAACGCCTATGTGAATGCACCCCTGCCGATCGGCGAGGGGCAGACGATATCCCAGCCTTTTATTGTTGGCTTGATGACTGAACTCCTGGGCGTCAACAGCAGCTCAAAGGTGCTCGAGCTTGGCACAGGCTCAGGCTATCAGGCTGCGGTGCTTGCTGAGCTGGTTAACGAGGTGTATACGGTCGAGATTGTGGCTGAGCTCGGCCGCCGCGCGGAGCGTACGCTGGTTGGGCTGGGTTACGACAACGTGTATGTGCGTATCGGCGACGGCACAAAAGGCTGGCCGGAAGAAGCACCGTTTGACGGGATTATTGTGACGGCTGCGGGCCTGGACATTCCTGACGAGCTGCTGTCTCAGCTGAAGACAGGCGGAAAGCTTGTCATGCCCGTTGGCAGTCAGTTCGAAGTCCAGCAGCTGATCGTCGCCACGATGAAGCCTGACGGCACCGTCTCAAAGCGCCAGACCATTCCCGTGCGGTTCGTCCCGATTACCGGGGACAACGAGTACTAGACTCCTATCGATTGACGATCAGCAGATCGCCCGAGGCGTGCACCGGGCGGCTCAGGAACTTCTCGACGACCTCCACGTTGTCACCCCACTTCTTCTCACATCGCTTTGTGAGTTCGGTGAAAGGTGAGCGGCACGGATCAGCAATGATGACCTGCTGTACGCCCGCTTTCATCGCGCGATTGATCATGTTGAAGAGCATTGGCGTCAGTTCGTCCCAGAAGCAGATGTCTGCACCCAGAATGACGTCAAAGTTCTTCAGGTAGTCGGTGGTGAGCTGGTTGAAGGTCTTTTTCTCGCCCACCATCTCGATGCCGTTGATGTCGGCGTGCAGCTCCAGGTAGGGCAGCACATTTTCGTCGGCATCAATGCCGGTGACTTTCGAGTCGAAGTTGTCAGCGCAGTAGATACCAAGCAAACCCCATCCGCATCCAATTTCCAGTACGCGGGACCCTTTTTTGAGCGGATGCTTCTTCAGGTAGTCCATGACCAGGAAGCTCGAGTTCCAGAACTTGTTGCCGTGGATCTCGGCAACGTGACCTTCACGTTTGAGACGCCTGATTTCTTTGTGGTTGGAGTTGAGGATTTTTACGCCGTAGGCGCGTCGCATCGTGGAAGTCGGCATCTTGTTACTGCTGGTGTCCCGTTGGCTTGTAAAGCTCGCTAGTTTAGCAGCTCAAGGTACGAATGCATCGCGTCCGGCGCGATAGTTCATGAAGGTTTGTGCCGGGTTTCTGTTGGTGAGTCTGCGTGCGTACATCGGGTGAAACAGGCTTCGCACTTCGTGCTCGATCTCGAAGAGCTTCTTGCCGTTCGCCGGGTCGACGATGTTGATAAAGCGATATTGATTATCATCCGACTCTTCGCTGATCAGCCTGAGTTTCCTCAGCTTCTTCCAGGGTCCAGAGAAGTCTGAAAGGTAGATCGCGAGATGGTGACCGTCATAATCGGGGAGCCTGGACTTCGTTTCCCGAAAGCGGAGGGTTTGCTGAGTGCCAATGCTGACCGTGCAAACACCTTTTTCCGCATTTGCAGGTGCACCCATGATTTCATTGTAGAAACGCGCGATGCCTTTTGTGGTGCCGACCGGTACGTTGAGTTCGACGTAGGGAATGCCAAGAGCCATGCCCCCTTCAGTCGGCCCGAAGCAGCGGATTTTGTTTCCCCACGGGCAGGTGACATCAATGCGTGACTTCAGACGTTTGAAGGCGAAGCGGGTGCCTTCCAGTGCGCGACCGACGCGCATGAGGCTGGCTTCCAGCACGTCGAGACTGGGCACGGTCAGGGCAGTGTGTCCGCGGAGTACCTGCGGTTTGCTGGTAGGCAGGTGGAACTGCTGATCGCCGGCGTTCACCCAGACGTTGCGAGGACCGAAGTCGATGTACGGGTCTCGCGTCAGCCCGAGGCCGTTCACATAGAACGTGGTGGCCATGAGCTGGTCAGGTACCGTGACGTTGACGTGCTCCAGGGAGAGGATATTGCCGACATCCTGGGTTGATCGATCCAGTTTCTGTTTTGGCATGGATGTTCCCTCGTTCAGTCGAAGTTCAGCAGGTGGCGATCAGGATTGATCAACGTTAAGTGCCCGGCACGGTGCCCGGGGATGCTATCATTTTTGCGTGATGGAGAAGGCTATGCGCAAGACCCAATCGACCCTGGTTTCAGCTTTGCTGGTCGTGTCCCCGTTTTTATCTTTTGGTGCTTCCGGGCAGCTACAGCTCGCCCGTGACGCGCAAACCGGCGTGTCCCTGACTGTCTACAGCGACTTTGCTGTCGTACGCGATGTGCGTCGAACCACGTTGCCGGTTGGTGAGATCGAGGTTGAGTTTGAAGATGTCGCCAAGACGATTGATCCGGCCTCCGTCAGCGTTCGCTCATTGGGAGAGGGTAGCGACCTCGAGGTGCTGAGACAGTCATATCAGTACGACCTACTGAACCGGCAGTCGCTGCTCGAGAATTTTATCGGCGAGAATCTGAAGTATTCGCTGAGCCTCGAACAGGACGGCACCCTCGAGAAAGTTTTCCGCAAGGGTGTGCTGCTGTCGATCAACCCGGAGATTGTCCAGTTCGGCGAGTCCATCGAGATTTCGCCGGTTGGTGTAATCACGCTGCCGTACATTCCCGAAGAGCTCAGGACAACCCCGACGCTGGTCTGGACCGTCGACAACTCACGTCGTGGTGCGCAGGAAATCGAGACTACCTATGTGGCAGGAAACGTCAGGTGGAACGCCGACTACACGCTGGTGCTGGATGACGTCGAGCGCCGATTTGATCTATCGAGCTGGGTGAACCTCACCAACCAGAGTGGCACTTCATTTGAGGATGCGACGCTTCAGCTCGTGGCGGGAACAGTGCAAAGGATGTCGCTCCAGCCCCGGATGTCGATGCCGATGATGGCGCGAGCGGACATGATGGAAGAGGTCGTGGCGACAGGAAACGTGCCGGTATCCCTTGCCGACTATCACCTGTACGAGTTCCCGGGCGAGTACACGATTGCTGACAAGGAATCGGTGCAGCTCAGGTTCCGGTCGGCGACCGGGGTGCCGATCACCAAGGAGTACATGTCGGCATACATGATTCCGTTTCACCAGATGCCGCAGGCCCAGAGCGATCGCTTCGACGTCCGCTATACGTTTGAGGCTTCAGATCTTGGCCGGGACCCGTTCCCGGCGGGCCGCGTACGGGTGATGAAACAGGACCGTGATGGAAACCTTCAGCTGCTTGGTGAAGACAACATCCCGCACACGCCGGTGGGTGAGGACATTGAAGTTACGGTAGGCAAAGCGTTTGATCTGGGCGTCGAGCGCACCCAGCTCGAGTGGCGCCGCCTGTCCAATCGCAGTTCAGAGGTGACCGTTGAAGTGACGGTGACCAACAGCAAGCGCGACAGCGCCGAGGTGATCCTGTACGAAACCTTCTTCGGTGACTGGGAAGTGATGAGTCAGTCGCTGTCCGGCGAGAAGATCAACAGCACAACGCTGGAATATCGTCTTCGGCTGAAAGGTGGCGAGAAAAACACGTTCACCTATACGGTGCGGGCGACCTACTAGAGCAGGCGGTAGTCGTTCAGGCCGACAAAAGTTCCGCCGTTCCTCTCGCAGAGGATTCGCATCAGGTGTGCAAAGCGAAACGCAGAGTCTGCCTGCGCGGCCTCCTGGAAGATCACCGGAAATCCGATTCCATGAATGCGCACCAGCCGTTCGCCGGTCTGGTCAGCCATGTTGATGCGGTCAACGGCATCGACAACGGCACGGATTGAGCGGCCGTTGAAGTCATCGCCGAAGACATACAGGCTGATTTTCCTGTCAGGCCGATAGTACGTCGAAATTGCACGAATGATTCCCTGTTCCGGGCTCGAGTTGCTGAAGGCGTTCCAGTTGGACATCCGGTCGAGGATTGCCTCCCGGCGCGCCCGTGTGTCACGAATCCAGCTGCCCGCATATTGCGAGAACATATAGTCACCCTGATCGTTCATGATCTGGATGCCCTTGAGCTGGGGATACACGTCCAGTGTTTCCTGCACTTTCTGCATGACGAGTGGCCACGCGAACTCACGCATACTGCCGCTCGTATCGATAATGAAAATGACGTACTCGCTGTCGACCGGAATACCGCCAATCGTGTTGGTTGACTCACTCTCCTGAAAGTCCGCAAGAATGCGCTGCATTTCCTCGGTCAGGCTCTGCTTGGCCTCGGCAAGTCGGCCTTCGATGATCGTGTCGAGCTCGGTCTTGTCGCGCGTCGCCTCGTAGCTGGAGCGAAGCGCCGTCAGATCCGCCTGTAGCAGCGTCAGTTTGTCTATCTCTTCCGCCTTCCGGTCTTCCTTGCGAACCAGTTCACGATTCAGCTCTACGGTTTCGCCGCGAATCTCGGCGAGTTCCTGCTGCAGCGCGGCCAGATAACCTTCGAGGTTCTCGATGGACTCTTCCAGCACAATCGGCTCGAACACCTTGACGAGTACCAGCAGCAGGATGATGGCGCCAAACCCGCAGCTGATGACGTCAAGGAAAGACAGGCTGATGCCTTCAATATCGCGACGCTGTGTTTTCATGGCCAGTCCTTTGACGGCGTAATGAACGAGCCGCCGGTCAGCTGTGACAGTATCCAGAAGTGAGGCGTTGCCAGCGGGTCACCTTCCATGGGGAACAGGATGACGTTGACCGGAATCGCCTCTGGCAGCTCCTCCAGCGCTTCGAGGAACAGGCGAACCCGGATGCGCGACGGCACTGCCGTTCTGCGCTGCTCTTCAAAGCCCATTGTCGGCAGGCTGTCGACGATGAGAAAGATGTTGTCCGGCATCGGATCGAGGTCTCGAACCGCGGCAAACGGGAGATGCAGAGAGGTGCCGCCACCGGGTTCGAAGTCTTTCAGGCGATCGATGACCTCATCGGTCTGCTGGCGCTCAATCGAGTTGAGCCAATCCCCGTCTTCGGCCTCCAGCAACGTGGTCGTTTCAGTGTTGAAGGTCATGAGCTGGAAATCTGAATCCGGCGGCAGGTTGGCCATGATCCACTCGACGGTCCGGATCGCGCGCTGCCATTTTTCTGCCTGGAGCTTTCGCTCTTTGCTGACGTTGCTGAGAATTACGGCATTGACGATGGTCTCGTGCAGCATGCTGCCGGAGGCGTCCATCAGGATCAGCACGTTTTCGCCGCCTACGTTCATACCGGTGAGATACTGGCGATTGCCTTCGCCGACAAAACTCCGGAGCGCGGTGCCGGTGCGCTCGTCACCACCAACGGTTCCCTGAAGGCGCTCAGCCTCACGCTCGAGTTCTTTCAGTTCCTGCTTCAGGTCGTCAATGTCTTCGTCCCGACTGGCACCATCTTCCTGCAGCTGGGCGATCAGTTGTTCAATCTCGCGAATCTGCTCGACCAGTTGGGTGGCCATCGTCTGGGCGGTGATGATTTCGTCGTCGGTGTCAGAGAGCGTGTTCCTGATCTGGACGAGGTTTTCCGTATCGTCTTCGACAAGCTCTTCGAGTCGCGTCACCTCGGCCTGGAGCTCGGCGCTGATTTCCGTGGCCTGTGTCTCGGATGCGTGATCGATGACAATAAAAATGAGAATGACGGCGCCAAAACCGCAGGACATGATGTCCAGGAATGACAGGCTGAAGACGTTTCCTTCCCTGCGCTTCGCCATGTTCGATCAGGAAACGGAAATGAGGGTCAGGGACTCGCCGCCCAGCGAAATGACGTCGCCGAGTGACAGGGATGTGGTGCCGGACGCGGGGGCACCGTTTACCGTGACACCCCCGTTGTGAACATCCAGCAGGGTTTCGCCGCCGCGTTCAAACAGCGTGCATACCGGAGCGCCTTCACTCGTGATGTTGCCATCAACAATGCCACTGATTTTGAGCGCGCCGCCGATAGCCCGCGCACTGTGACCAACCAGCGCGTGGGTCGGGCGGCTGCTGGTTTTCGCCGGCGCCTGGACGCTGGCCGAAACCGGAAGGCTGGTCGTGTGGCTGACAGAGCCGTCAGCGGACACGATATGTGATTCATTCTCGGAAACGGCTGCCGCCACGGAATCTTCGGTGCCAAACGCGAGATCCGCGTTGGCAATGAGATGCAGCGAATCGGTCAGTCCCGGGAATCCGCGGAACCGGTCGGAGACGATCAGGGTTGCGGTCTCGCCCGCGGGAATGTTGTCGCGTATCAGCTGGACAATCTGCGGGTAGATGGCCGAACAGGCCTGCAGCAGCTGCTCCTGAGAGACTGCAACCTCGTGTTTGGTACCACCCGTATCAAGACTGAATGTAGATGACCGTGCATCAACCCGCTCGGCGATCCAGGCGGGCAGGGCGTCAAACAGCTCCTGCTCGCTGGTTGCCTGATGCATCGGGTCGTAACGCGAGGTCTGGATGAACTGTGCTGCAATGATGTTTGCCCATCGATCCAGGAGCGTAAACAGACCGGTCTCGCTGACGGTAACGGTGTTCTGCCGGCGCAGTGACGTGTCGGTCTTGAGTACGTTCAGCGTGATGCGATGCAGGAAAATATCCAGATGAAGGACTGTCGGCGTGGTCGCAGGAGTCGTCGACACCAGCGTTGCCGCAGTCATCGACAAGGCGACCACG
>JAAUYM010007721.1_pt1 | contig 10036 bp, 8 predicted proteins | sample 7278001 | NCBI WGS metagenome assembly JAAUYM01 (sample SAMN14350224, study PRJNA611818) | marine sediment metagenome | isolation source: surface marine sediment (1.8m) | place: French Polynesia: Moorea | collected 2018-08
AGAAAGAGGAAGAGGAGGAGGAGGAGGAGGAGAAGGAGGAAGAAGAGGAAGCTGGAAAAAAATGTTCCTCTTCTTTTCTCTCTGGCGTCGTTTCTTTGTCTGATGCAGCTTCCACGCTCTCAAATGATGACGATGCTGGGAAAAGACAAGGATTAAGTTTTGAGTGGTTTTTTTGTCCACTTTATTTTTTGGGCTACTGCGCAGAAAAAAGAGGAAGAACAATCAATCTCGCAAAGTGAATATTAAGTGTGTACTACTGGTACTAGATATGCGAACTTCAAAGTTGGGGGTTTCAGAGAAAGTTTATTATGATTCCCAGTTCAGAGAACAATAACAATGATGATAATGATAGTAACAACAACATGCTTAATAGTTAATGCTTCATAATAACTTCATCATAAACTACATAAGTTAGAAGCTGAAAGTGTTGCCACCTCCTCCAATTTGCGACTTTTTGAATCGCCATTTGGCGAGATTTTTCCGCGCCCGCCCCACCTGGTCACGCGCACGAGGAGGAGGAAGTTTCTGCCAGTTTCTGCAATCAGAGAAGCAATGATGAATGGTTGGTTTTTTTTTTTTAGTAAAAAAGCTTTTACTGTAGTATACCAAACTTGGACATCACCTGAGGGCTAAAATCGCAAGGACTGCGACTTTTATCGCAAATTGGTCGCTCTGTTCCCGTGTCTGCTTGCTCTTCTCTGTCAGAGACAACAGACAGCAAAGCAGCAGTGCCAGATGGGCAACGGCAACCTGACCTCTGTCCATGTTTATTCTTGCTAATACCTAGAAACAGAGAACGAGCAGTGTAGTTTCATAACATTTCTCTTTTTACTATTAACGATCTTAGCCTGGAAAATGTAAGTCACGATTTGGCAACTCTCCCGGTTTTTTTTGACGACAACAACAACAACAAATTTGTAGAGCCAAAGCGTCGCTTGCTGCCTTTGGCTGCCTGCCTGTGTGGCTCCCTCCATCAATTTCCACGTACCAGGCATTCGTGGGCACTGTGGCGTCCACCACCATGTCGTCGTCGTCGTCGACGCCGTCCAGCGAGGGTCGCGCCGGCAGGGGGGCCAAGAGGAAGCTGCAGATCCCGCCCGAGGGGCCCTCCAGGGAGCAGCAGCAGCCGCAGGGCGGGAAGAAGAGCAGAGGGGAGCTGTCCACGCCCGTCCTCGGGCCCAACTCGTTTCCAAAGGAGTATCCCTTCAACAGGGACGGATACAGGTGACAGAGGAAAGGAGGAGGGAGGACGTGCACATATTTCGGGCACTTTGGGACGTTTGTTTGTTGGTGTAGTTCGTACATACATCTCTCTCTTGCCCCGCCCCCCATCCTCCAGATACGTGCTCGCGGAGGCTGACCCTCACGCACCGTTCAGGCAGGAGTTCGACGACTCCTCCGACCTGGCGGGGAAGCCCATCCCCGGGTTCCTGTGCAGGGTGCTCACCCCGCAGACGGTGCTGCTGTCCATGCACGACAGGGCTTCGCAGGTGTGTGTGTGTGTGTGTGTGTGCCCTGCCAACGTTCACGCCGGGCACCCGTCACCTCCGGACGGACGCATATCTCCATCTCTCTCTCTCTCTCCCTCTCCACCCCGCCAGGTGACTGTCCACGAGGACCGCCTGACTCTGACGGGCTTCAAGTTCTACTGCACGGTGCGGGCCAACCACTCCGTCAGCAGGGGGACCTGGTACTTCGAGACCAAGATCGCCGACATGAAGGAGGGCGCCGCCACCAGGATAGGGTGGGCACAGCGCTACGCGAACCTACAGGTGCCCTTGAAACATAATTGTAGTGTTTGTTATTTTCTTCTTTTCTCATTGGAATGTTCATCTGGACTTTGCTGTTGAAGGCTCCCCTCGGCTTCGACAAGTTTGGCTACTCGGTTCGCTCGCGGAAGGGGACCAAGTTTCACGAGTCGATGGGCAAGCACTACTCCAGTGGCTACAAGGTGGGGGGTGGGGTGGGGGGGAGGGGGATGACGCCGTCATGCAAGTAGAAAAGGATGTGCTTTGTCAAAAGCTGTATTCTCTCGAAATTTAGGAAGGCGACTACATCGGTTGCCTGATTGAGCTTCCAGAGGAGGCCAACAGGGACTACCTGCCACAGTCTTACAAAGTGAGGCGGACGCACCTCTTAGTAGAAGGCGCCTCCCCAGTTCGGTTCAAGTTATGCCACTCTGCCTTGCAGGACAAGCCGCTGATCAAGTTCAAGTCCCACTTTTACTTCGAAGAGAAGGACGGCATCAAGGAGGCGGCCAAGATACAGAGGCCGCTCGCCGCATCCAAGATCACCTTCTTCAAGAACGGAGAGTGTCTCGGGGAGGCCTTCAAGGACATCAACTCTGTAAAGACACAGTATCTGCTGATCAACTCACATAGCTGCTACGTGGCTGGCTGACAAATTTTTTTTAACCCCCCCTCCCCCCTCCTCCAAGGGCGACGACTTCCCTGCGGTGGCGTCGTACCGCAACGCGAAGGTCCGCTTCAACTTTGGTCCCAAGTTCAGGTTTCCTCCCAAGGGGTTCAAGTACAAGCCAATGTCCGCGAGGGCTGAACAGGTGCGTATGTGCTTGTTATATCTGTTGCAGAGTTATCTGTATTGTTATTTCCATATACCGTGGAACTTGGGGTGGTGGAAAGGTGTCAGGAGACGGCCCCATTTCCATCTCAATTATCACAAAGTTTTCCGTTTAACTTGTGCAGCTAGAAAATTTCCCAGTTAGACGAAATTCCCGATTTACATAGTTTCCACTGTATTTTGTTTAGGTGGCAATAGAGCAGAGCATGGCGGACATGAGGTTCTTCACCGAGAAGGAGGGCAAGCTCAACCTGAACAGCTACACCAGCTCGCCTTGAACTTGAATCGCTACTTGGCTTCCCCCTGTCCCATTCCACATATGGGAGAATTTGTACCTCTTACTAAGTATTGTTCTCAACTCTCTGAATGTTGTCTCACCTTTGGCAGCACAGCTTTTTGTGCTTGCCAAGGCTTTCCACGCGAAATTTCGGGCAAGTTTTTACCACACAATAGACTGTAGTTGACTAGTCGATCAAGTGTGAACTTTAGATACTCCTTTTTATAAATTTACCAGCCTAAAGCTACCCGCGTTGCTGGGTAAGATTTGGCAATGGCGGAAGCTAAAATTACGACTTGCCACACTGGGAGTCCTTCGGCCTCAGGCCTCCCAGTTTAGCTTGTCTTGTATTAGCTAGCTTCGCTCTCTACCAGAACTATTTACTTTACAGTTGGGCATAAAATGGGCACCCCTTTTGGGTACCACAATAAATAATTTTGGGGTGTTGGAACAATTTCTCTTTTATTCTACTTTTTGATCTGTCCAAAGTGTAAATGTATTTTTTTTCACCCGTTTTTTCAACCACTTCTGGGTGTCACATCTGGACCAAACTTGGTGGAATTATAAGGCTTGATCCATAGGGTATATACCAAAGGAGAAAATTTTGTCAAGGAACCTTGAGTCCAGGTTCAAAAACGTTTTTTTTTGGCCCCAGATGGACGAAAATTCTGGTCCCAAGGGACATGCTGTTAATATTTTAATCTCAAAACGACCTTGAAATCCACTTTTAGCCTCATCCGGTCGCCCACTTTGATTGGAGGCGATTGTTTATTTTTGGGCATAAAATGGGCACCCATTTTGAGCACTCCTATAATTTTTTTTTACTCTCTTACGTCCGTCCTCATTGAAAATAGAGCATCGGCTTCCAATTTTGGTCCAATGGTGTGGCCTGCAACCTGTGGCCAAGAGAGAGAGATTCGCCTATACGTATATTTCCTTTCTTTTCATCACGCTTTTGTCGACAGGTAACCATTGTACCATACCACGCATCTGCACTCTGTACCATCTGCCTTGTGGAAGTAAATAATTCCACGACCAGGTGCGATTATAAACGGAGGTAAATGAACGGTTTGCAACGTTAGTAGTTACAACCTACAGTACTGTACACCTTTTCTCTCACTTTGTTGACTTAGTCAGCGTTTCCGTTAGTGCCTCCAAAGTGCTCCGCCTCTCGATGCTAATCTTCTCCTGAGACTTGATGGCCTCTCGCACAGACCTGTTGTTTCCGGCACGTTTCAGCTCCCTCTCCTCGTCATCATCCCAGTCCACTCCGTCTTCCATCCTCCCCGCCGGGACCCGCGGCGCCGCCAGGACCTGCCTGGTCAGGTCGATCGACTCCTTCTCGGTCCAGACCCTCTTCCCGAACGCCACCAGCTGCCCCTGCAGCCACGAGGACATGGCCTGCACGTCGGCGAACCACTCGCCCAGCGGTCGGCCGGACATCCGCACCGGCTCCCGGTGGGCCAGCTCCACCCCGAGGTAGGCCGCCAGCAGCCGCACGCTGACCTCCACCTGGGACCCGAGGTGGCACAGGATGGTGCAGTAGTTGCGCTCGGAGACGGCGCAGCCGGCCATGATGTCGCCCAAGCGGGCGCGGGCGGACGACATCCGGCCGGACTGCTCCGACAACTGGGACTTCTTCCGCCTGTACTGCTGCACCAGCACCTTGCTCTTCAGCCTCAGGTTGTCCAGCTCCTGCTGCTTGGCCTCCAGCGCCTCCTCTGCCCTTCTCTGGTCGGATTCCATCTGGCGAATCTTTTCCTTGTCCCTCAGAGACGAGGCCGACTCCAAGGCAAGGTCCCCGGCGGTGATCGGTGGCAACATGTGGCACTTTTCCTCCAGCTCCTTCTGCACCGCCACTAGCCCGGACTTCAGCTCCGCCAGCTGCCTCTCGTTCTCCCCCTCCTGCTCCTCGTACCGAGCCACCCTGGATTGGAGCTCCCTCACCCTCGACCGCTCCTCTTCCAACTTGGACCTGAGGACCACCACCTCCTCCTCCTCCTCCGGCTCCTCTATCGTGGCTACCAGCGTGTCGCCCTGCATGTCCACCACCGCCTTCTGCGTCCTCCCGGTTCCCCCCCGCACCTTCCTCTCCCTCCTGAGCATGGCCACCTCCTCCTCCAGCCCCCTCATCTGCTCCACGTACCTGGTGATGTCCTCCCCCACCTTCCTGGCGGCCCTCTGCTCCTTCTCCAGCTTCTCGTCCAGCCTCTGCCTTCTCTCCCTCTCCTCCTTCAGCTCCGACCTCGCCCGGTGCGCCGACTCCGCCAGCTGCTCGCAGTGCCCGGCCTTGCTCTGCCTGTCCTGCTCCAGGACCTCCTTCTGCCTCTCCAGGTCCTGCACCCTGGCCTCGGACTCCGTCAGGGCCTCCCTTGTCCTGGCCAGTTCCTTCCGCAGGGCGGACTCCTCGTCCCTCTGGGCGGCCTCGGAGGGCGTCTGGACGTGGTCCTTGAGCGAGGCCACCTTCCCGACCGCCTCCGAGAGCTCCGAGAGCAGCCTCTCGAGCTTGTCGTTCATCTCCACCTGCGTCTCGCTGAGGGCGGGGTCGTCCCTTCCCTCCCCTCCCTTGCCGTCTCCAGAGGGTGCCCCCTCCCCTCCACCTCCTCCTGCCCTCCCCGCCTTCGAGATGGGCCTGATCCTGGCCTGCTGCTTGTACTGCTGCAGCATGAACTCGAAGCTCAGCAGGTTCTCGTTGGTCTCCGCCAGGACCGACGACAGGTTGTTGAACTGCGCCTGCATCCTGGGGGCCAGGTCCGAGCTGGAGGACGACGACAGCGACCCCTCCACGCAGTCCTCGCCGTCCGCGTCCTCCGCGGCCGCGTTCGACGCCGCCTTGGGACCGTCCATCATGACGCCAAAGATCACTTGGAAAAAATTCCTCTTTCTTTCCTGTTGTGTCTGCTGCTGTTTAATTTCTTACCGGCCGGTGCTTCTCTCTCTCTCCCTCTTCCCTCCTCTGCTACACATCAGTCACTCTCTCTCTCTCTACTCAACAGGGTGGCCAGGCAATAACAAGATGAAATACCCCACACAATCCTAAATAATAGCCCTAGCCGGGCCCAACAGGTTTTTTTATTAATAAATTTTATAGCCCAAAATGACCATAAAACCTGTAACAACTTTTTTAATGCGCTACTAATATTTTTTGTTAACAAATTTGTAGCCAGAAAGGTCCAAAGTAGCCATAAAATAGCCAAATGTGTCTACTACAAAATAGCCCACCTGGCCACCCTGCTCCTTAACGGCAGTTTTGGAAGAGAGGAATGGCATGTGCGCCCTGGATTACGTGTTAAGAGGTTGGTGAGCAGAGAAGCTTCACCAAATCGAGGTTCAAGGATGTTTACCACTAAATCGGAGTTGCCATTAAATTATGTGCGACCTAAGGGTGGCACAACATCATTTATTGTTGCACCATCATAAAGGAGACGATTTTATAACCAGATAGAGCTATCTTTTATAATGCCAGTCTGACACTCAAAATACGGTAATTATGACCATCCAGTTACGAACATAAAAAAATTCTTTTAAATTGAAACCAGGTCGTGGCACCAGATGCTGCACATTCATTTGATGAAGAGATGTTGCACTGTATAGTAGTACATAGTGCACTTTTAAGAGGGACCTCATCACAGGGTTTTTTTTTTTGATATATAGGTATGTACGAATAGTAGGCAGCTAAGAGCTTCTGTCCGCTACGCCTCCGTGTGGAGAACGGAGTAGTGGTGGGACCCGGCGGACTCGCTCCTGCCCCCACGATTGCCAGCCACCCGACGACAGCAGCGGGTGCGACTCAGGTTGTCCCGGACTATTCCTCTGGTGCTTCTGGAAAAATGAAAAAAAAAAAAAAAGAAAATTGGGGGGAAAAAAACTACTGACCAAGTGTTTAAAAGAGAGAGAGAGAGAGAAGGCACACCAAGTCACGCCTCTTCACTCACGAGTCTCCTCCACAACTATTAGTATCATTCCACACACAAAATGATGACCAAAAGACACTACTGTTAAAAAGCTCCACATCTGAACCCACTTTTTTTATATGTCAAAATCCTCGCGATCCCTCCAAGTCCCAGGCTACAGTATTTATCCGTCACCTAATTGTTTCAAGTTTCTGGCAAGATCACACTGTTTTACTCTGGCTCTTTTTTGAATGCTTCTCATGCATCAAAAGCATCCATTTGGTTGGGAGAGTCGGCAGGCATTGGACGATGGGGCTAAAGAATCGTCATGAAAAAAAAAAAGCCGCGCTCAATTTCATTAATCGTACTAATATCCGTGATAAAGGCATGCAGGAGCAACCGGTGGTTCTGTATATCCTTACTTGGCCTTCAGCTCCTTGGAGATCTCCTCCAGCGACTTGTTCTTGGTCTCTGGCACCAGGAAGACGACGAAGGAGACGGCCACGGCACACACCATCGAGTAGGAGAGGAAGACCCCTCCGAGGGAGAAGGCGGCCGTCGCGTCCAGGAAGGTGGCGGAGACGACGGCGTTGCCGAGCCAGTTGAGGGAGGTGGCGAGGGCCATGGCGCGGCCCTTGGTGGCGGCCGGGAAGATCTCGGACAGCACCACCCACGTGATGGGACCGAAGCTGAAGGAGTAGGCGCACACGAACGTGACGAGGGAGATGAAGGCGAAGACGCGCCCGTCACTGGAAGAGGCCCCCTGCGCCTGGGAGCAGAGGTCCTCCTCCAGCGTGACGTTGCGGGAGAGGACAGAGGAAGTGTTGGAGGCGGAGTCGACGTCGACGTCGACGCAGGTCTCATTCATGGCTATCGAGTCCTGGTTGAAGGCCACTGCGGCCATCCCGGCCACGCTGACGGCCATGACCGAGACCCCGGCCACCAGGGCCTTCCTCCGCCCGATCCTGTCGACCAGCGACAGCGACACCGCCGTCGACCCGACCTTCAGCATGCCCAGCCCCACCGTGGCCAGGGCAGAGCTGAACTCCGAGCAGAAGCCCACCTGCCGGAAGACGTCCGCGGCGTAGTACAAGATGTTGGGCTGCCCGGAGAACTGCTGGAAGAGCACCAGGCCGCACCCGATGAGGAGGCGGGAGCCGAGGTTGTCGGCGTTGCTGGCCAGGAGGAAGAAGAAGGAGCAGAGCCTTCCGCCGCCCGCCTGTTGGTCAGCCAGGGAGTGCCGGATGTCCGCCATGGTCTGACGGACGTCGCCGCTCAGGTTGAGCCTGCGCAAAGTCTCCTCCGCCTCCCTGTCCTTCTTCGATATGTCCTGAAACTGCGGCGTGCGCGGCAGGCAGCGCATGGCGGCGCCATGCGCCGCCGCCACCGCCGCGCTCAGGGCGAAGGAGTAGCGCCAGCCACCGGCGCAGTCGGCAAAGATGTAGTTGACGATGTACGCGACGAGGACGCCGACGGTGATGCCCAGCTCGTTAAGGCTGACGAGGGCGCCGCGCCGGTCCGGGGTGGAGATCTCGGAGATGTAGATGCACTCCGCGATGGCGGAGAGGGAGACGGCGAAGCCGAGCACGAAGCGGCCGAACAGGATGAGGGTGAGACTGGAGGTGGCGGCGATCAGGAGCGCGCCGACCATGAAGAAGAGGGCGTTCACCATGATTGTCACCTTCCGGCCGTACTTATCTACGGCGAGACCTGTCACAGATGAGTTGTTGGTAGATCAGGTTAGCAATCAAAGCAGTTAAAAGCAGCAGCAGCGACAGAATTTCAAATTGCGCCCACCCCCAACCAGAGAGGCAACGAATCCTCCGACGGGCAGCATGGCCACAATGGCGCTGACCTCGGCGCACGACAGCCCCAGCTCCTCCTTCATCTGCGTCTTGGCCTCGGAGATGACGCCCACGTCGTAGCCGAAGAGGACGCCCCCGACCGCGGCCACGCAGGACGCCAGGTAGACGATGGGCGCCGGCTCCCTCCCCGGGGGCGGCGCCGCGGCCGACGAGGGCGGCCACGGCGGCGCGCCCGAAGGGGAAGGCGGCGCGTAGGCGCCTCCGTCCTGTCGACCGTCGTCGTCCTCGCCGCCCTGTCCGGGCCTGGGGTCCGCCCGGGCCCCGCCCTCCGGCCGGGGCTCCTCCTCCGTCGGCAACAGCACCATCCGATCATCCTCCATCGTGGCCGAAGAAGCACAAGTGGTGGTGTTCTTTTGTTTCTCCCCGCGACACCTTTTCTTCTTCTTTCTATGAGAGCGCTGATGAGAGATTCTCGGTCACAGGTGTTGCTCCATTTCCATTTCGACTTGCATTGCGTGATGGGAGGACGTCCTAAGTCAAATATCTTCCAGGGTATATATCTTCGCGAGAACCGCACCAGAGTCGTTAATGATATCTTTTTTTTTAAGCTATTATGAGTATCTTGACTGCTGCGACGATTTGTTGACCTTGCTACTCGTTTCGCCTGCTGACTTACCTGGGTAGGTGCAAGCAAAGCTGCTCAGCGCACTCCTATACTATGGACAGGCAAGGTATGGGGTGGAGAAAAGAAAGAGGAGAGGGGGGGGGAGGAGACACACCTTTCTTCTTTCTATTCTGTGTCTACCTGGGTGGAAGGACTATATTTAGCTCCGTGCTTCTTCCTCATTAAACTGCCACTTTTACAACACATGTGCCGGCAAGATCTGACATATGACAGTAGGGCCATAAATTCAGGAAAACTGGTTTAAGAAGATGAAAAAAAATCAAGAAAATTATTGTACGTATATTGTATTGTACTGTATTAAATTTGTATTAAAGCTGTCATTTTTGTTAAAAGGTTTCTTCGAATTTTTTTAATAGAAAGATTTTAATTTGTTTGAACATCGTTGTTGGAAGCACTAAATCACAGATACTCTTTATTTTAAAAATAAATAAATAAACAGTTAATTAATTACTAGATCTTTGAGGGCAATTTATTGTCTATCACAGCACACACGAGTATGGCGTCCTCGCGAACGGGACCGCGTCCCTGATGTTGGTGACGCCCAGCAGGAACTGCACCAGCCGGTCGAAGCCCAACCCGAAGCCACCGGTGGGGGCAGAACCGCCCAGGCGACGCATGTCGTGGTACCTGGGAGGGAGGGAGAAGTGGTGGCCCGACGGGACTTTTAAACTTACGAGCGTAACAAATTTGCGAGACAAAAAATTGTGACATTTACGTCGTATTCTAATGATATGTTCCATTGCATGAATTTGTTACACTCGTAAGTTTAAAAGTCCCATAGGGGCGGGGGTGGGTG
>JAAUYM010083871.1_pt1 | contig 10035 bp, 11 predicted proteins | sample 7278001 | NCBI WGS metagenome assembly JAAUYM01 (sample SAMN14350224, study PRJNA611818) | marine sediment metagenome | isolation source: surface marine sediment (1.8m) | place: French Polynesia: Moorea | collected 2018-08
AACTCCCACATCAGTACCTGATTACACAGAGCAATGTTGTGTGCCTCACTTGAATTAGCCGTCAAGTGTGCTACTACATACGTACAGTACATATATGTACAGTAAAACGCTCAATAAATTTACAAATTTACATGTCTATCTTGACTGCCACTGTGTCAACTAGCTCATTTTGCTTCCCACATGAATAGCACTTGTGTGTTTCATTAATGTCTCATGTGTGAGAGGAAAAAAGGTGAAGTTTTAAAGAAGCATACATGTTCAAAATATGCCAAATATGCATCGACATGACAAAGGATATGTCTGGTTGGGTACAATATTGCCCAACAGTTATTATATATATATTGGAAGCCGACGGCTTTTTTGCGGTATCTAACCTGAAATTTGCACAATTCTAACTGTATCGTACGTATATCTTAAAAAAACAGCTACCCCAACCTGTCAAGAGCAGCAACATCGTACGCGTGTTTACTCCTCCTCTGACTATACTGTCTCTGATAAAAAGCCCTGCCATCCCTCCCTCGCAGCGAAGAAAAAAAAATGTGTTTGCTCGAATTATCAATCAGTTGTTGACGCTCCACTAAGCACCTGTTTAACTCGAGACACTTGTACTCGTACTAGGTAGGTGAAATGAGAGGAGCACTCGAGGGCTGTGGCCGTGACAATGTCTGAGTTTTGCGGATCCTGGAGGTTGGTCAAGAACGAGAACTTCGACGGGTACCTGAAGGAGCTGGGCATCAACGTGGTGCTGAGGAAGCTGGCCGCCATCACCGTCCCCACCCTCGTCATCTCCGCAGACGGCAAGGAGGAGGAGGACGGGGTTGGGGAGAAGAGCAACTGGACCTACAGGTTCGCCTTACATGGCGAGACAGAGACCTCCATATATTCGCGTTATTTTCTAATGGCTCTTCAGGACGGAGACTCCGGTCAGGTCCGTTAATGCCTACTTTAAGCTGGGCGAGGAGTTCGTGGAGACGACCATCGACAACCGCAAGGTGAGGTCCGTCTTCACCATCGAGGAGGTGGAGGAGGAGAAGGGGGAGGCGGACGACGGCATGACGAGGAGGAAGAAGAAGAAGGAGCTGGTGCAGCTGCAGACGGACAAGGAGGGCAGGAGGTCGCGGATAGTAAGGGTCCTGAGGAAGGAAGAGGAGGGGGAGTTTATGGACATCTCCATGGAGGTCAACGGGGTCGTCGCCGGCGCGGTCTTCAAGAGGATCAAATAGTGTTGCGGAAAAAATCGAATGACCTTCTTGCTCAAACCTTTGCACTCTTACAAATGATTGTTTAGTCGGCTAGTTTCATGCACAAGCAACAAATAGAAAAGGAGATAAGTGCGCAGAAATCGTGAAATCTTTAAAAAGTGACAGACAAAATACGATAAGGAAGGAGGATTCCTCTGCTACTGCTTCCTCCTGTGCTTCCTCTTCTTCTTCTTAGACTTGAGCAGCTTCCTGGCCTTGTATGCCCTCCACATCCTCTGGATGACCTTGACGGCCACGATCCGCCTAATCCTGTCCAGCTCCTCGTGGATCTTCTTCTCCTGGGCCAGGCGGTTCTCCTCCTCCAGCGCAGAACGCTGCTCTTCAACCACCTGAGCGAGTTTGGTAATGTAATTTTTTTAATATGGAGTCTAGCAGGTATATAGCATTTTCCATTCCGGATCACTTTGTGTGACTTTTCTCACCTCCAGCTTTTCCTCAATCTCCCTCAGCTCCCTCCTCTCCCTGGTGTACTCGGCCTTGAGGGCCTGGATGGCGTTGTAGCGCTCGAACATCTCGCGGTCGTAGCGCCGGATCATCTCGTCAACCTGCAAAAAAAGTGGTGTGTGTGTGTGTGTGTGGCCTCTTTAATCTCATCCTGACTGCCTATGTGCCTATGTGTCGCCAACCTCCGCCTCCAGCTTGAGGTTCTCGTGCCTCATGGTGGTCTCCGCCCTGGAGTGCTCCTCCACCGCCTCGTCCAGCTCCAGCTTGAGCTCGTGGACGTGCTCCATGGTCTTGGTCCGCCGGGCGTGGCTGTTCCACGCCACCACGCGGATGCGGTTGTCCACCTGACCGATGTGGGCCCGGATGCGGGACAGGGAGTCCTCCCTGACCGGCGAGGCGAAGCAGAGGCGGGGTGGGACGGGGTGGAGTTGCGAAAAGAAGATAATTTTTGTTCCCATAGAAAGTTTTCCAATTAGCCAAGACTGCCTCTATCAACCAAGCCCCCGATTAATTAACCAAGTTTGAGGTGCGGGCACCTGATTGTGGCGATGGCAGCCTCCAACTCCTCTTTCTCTGCCAGCTTCTCCTTCATCACCTGGCAATGAAGGTAGACAGCTAGTAAACCGTGTAACCGACGTGTTTCACAACAACAACTGTGCTAAAGCAGACCTGCTCTCTGGCTTTTTCAATGTCCTGCAGATTCGACCTCAACTTTCTGCAGATCTTATCGTACTTCTGGTGTAAGTTGATGCTTGAGCACAAGTCCTGCACGTCCTGCATGTAAATCTAAAAAAAAAACCTGAACTTGTTAAGTTCCAGTTCCCCCTCACTGTTAAATCTCATAATTTCTGCTTCATTTCTGGCAATTGTGCCTGACCTTGAAGGGCACCATCACCCCGTCCTTGGAGAACTGGTGGACGAGGTCGAGGAGTCTCATAAACCCGGCCAGGTTGTCGTCGTCGTGGTAGCTGACGCACCTCAGTATCTCCTTCAGTGAGAGCGCAATGCAACGTTCGTTCTGGCCCATCAACAGGATCTCCCTGCAATTTAATAGTACAGGTCACTTCGGATTAGCAGGACGCCTTGGGAGCCAAGAAAAAATCCCTCTAATCCAAAAATCCCGCTAAAGCTAAGTTACTATTTCTCTAAATTGGTAATATTGTTTCAAAAAAATATCCCCCTAATCCGAAAATCCCGCTAATTCAAATCCCGCTAATGTGAAGTCGACCGTATATAGATATATGTACATACTTGCAGGTAGGGACAGAAATTAATTTCAACAACCTAAAATGTCAAGAGTCAACCCATTAGGTACTGCTGTACCTTGCTGTGCTGACGAAATCGAGCTCTTCCTGTCTGAAATGCCCGAGGTCAATCGTGGCTTCTCTCTTCAAGGTGGCAGTTGTGGAGGAACTCTTCATCCTGTGCAACCTAGGCCCAGATCATTTATATTTTGACATGTGAGCTGACATCACAACTTCTGTAGTGCGTGTCTGCTACTACCTCCTCTTCCTCTCAGCTCTCCTCTCTTTCCTCTTTGCCGCCAACCTGGCGAACACCTCTTCGTCCCCCCCGTCTCCCTCCCCTGTGGGCGGCGCCTCCGTGTCCCCGTCGTACCTCGCGTCGCTCTCCTCGCCACCGCCTAGCGTGAACGTGACCGCGGCGGCGGAGGGCTTCTGCCCGAAGTAGTCCTCGGATCTAACGTACCGCAGCAGCTGGTCCCGGAGAGTCAGCAGCCTCTCCTTCAGCCTGGGGTCCAGCTCCACGGCCTCCACCAGCTGGGCGAAGTCCCCCTCTCCGTCCAGCAGCAGGGTCCTGAGCCTCATGAGCGTCTCCAGGCTGGAGTGCATCCCCTCCAGGATGTTCTTGATGACGATCGCCTCGGGGAGGAGATCTCCGCCGAAGTCTTCCTGGTTCTCCCCGCTGGGGATTATGTGGAACGACGTCAGCGTCTTCACCAACGTCTTGGTCTTCATCTTTGTGTCTCACTCAAGAGCTGTCTTGTACTAGCACGTATGTAACACACAAAATAGGTTAACAAAAAGTTGTTTCCTCCCCCCCTCTAGAGGTTAAGGGAATGATTTCGGTAGTTTCCCTGGGTGGACTTCCTTGCTGTGAAACGGGTGTCGAGACCATGGTAGGAGTAAGGCATGGTGTGGACGTTGGGCTGGTACTTTCCTGACAAAAGACAAGAGTTACCCTGTAGGTACCCATAATGTAACTTTTAGTAGAAAGCTACCGTATTCCTGTGAGGTTGTCTGGAAGCTCGGGTTGGCCGGCGGCGGGTGCATGGGCGCGTGGAGGGCGTTGTCCTGGGCAGGGTTCTGGCCCAGGAAGCGGTCGGGCAGGGCGCGCTGCTCCTGGTAGTTCCTGACACCCGCACAAAATGCACCTTTCCTTGTTTCTGCTCTGTCATCTAGTACATACACTGTACCTACTACTCAAGGTACCTGAGAGTCCGGTATTCCTCAGCGGTCAGCCTGAAGAGCAGGGGGTTTTCCAAGGAGGTGGTATATCGGGCTGGATGGATGAACCGAGTGTCCTATAAGCCGTGGCACAGAGAATTGTTAATATTGCGCAGTAAGCACAAAACTATAATGTTTTTAATGTTTGTTTCTCTTTTTTATATTAATGTGGGAAATGACCCAACTCTACCTACCTGACTGCTGTACCCGGACAGATATCGGCGCCCGGACGGGTTCCTCGGGTCGTCGTCCTCCTCCTGGCTCCTCCGGTCCCTGTCGTCTGGGACGTCCCTGGTCCCCACCCCGGACTCGATGGCCCGGCGGAGGGGCTCCAGCTGGCTGTTGTGGTCCGGGCAGGCCAGGTGCTCCGGGGTCATGTCTCTTAGTGCTCCTTCCAAGTTTGCTTCCAAGCAAATCCTCTCTCTCTCTCTCTCTTTTATGTCTTTAGCCATATCAACCAAACACCTTTCCTCTCCCGCTTCTGAGGCCAAATTCTTTTTGCTGGTTGTCTTGGTTACGTAGGAAGGACGGGGAAGAAAAGATGCATGATCAATACAGTGGAATCCGCTTAGTACGACCATGCTTAGTACGGGTCCAGTTTTTAATTCATTGTCTGAATAAATTATACTTTTTACTGTTTTTTTTAACTACATAACTATATACCGTGCTATAGGTAAGGAGCAATAGACTTGGAAATAACCTACTGTGTCTCGAATCTAAATCCATAATTGCAATAAATGCTATACCAGCACTCATAACAATTTCCCGACGGGACTTTTGGTAATTCTTTTTTTTTTAGAACAAATACATGTTCTCATGTTCTGTGGTTTGTAAAACGAGTTGTTTACGGTCAACGTAGCAAAATCTTCTTGCGACACGTTTGAAAAAACGTGTTAAAGAACTGTCTTAAGAAATATGTTCGTTGTACAGATATTGTAGACAGAGGAATCCGAAGCGGCAGACCAAAGGGGGAGCATGCAAAGTCGTGTGAGACGTGACACAGTACATTGTGCTTCCGCCTCCTCTACCCTCCCCCCTCCCCTCCCTCCTCTCACATTTTTCCTCCTCACCCTCCACTGTCAGTCAGTCCCACTCTGGTGAAAGAAAAAAAAAGGCGCCAACCGGCCGGACGACGATCCGCGACAATAGCTTGTTCCTCTCTTTTTTTTTTTTTGCTGATGCCGGACTACTGATCCATGATCCAGCAGGCCTCCCAACTCCAGGCACAGGCAGTGAGACAGATAGAGGAGAGGAGGAAGTCAGGCCAGAAGCATCCCCCCTTACTCTCCCTCTCCTCCCCTTCCTCTTTTCGTCCGCGTGAGAGAGAGAGAGAGAGAGAGAGAGAGAGAGAGAGAGAGAGAGAGAGAGAGAGAGCGGCCGTTGCAATTAGCGCCATCACCACACATACAAAAAAAAGTTTTGGAAATACCAGAGCGTCCGAGGTGCCAAGATTCTCTCGGAGCATCTTCCTAGACCGCCACCCCGTCATTATCTCCCCACCCCACCCCACCCCCAAAAAAGTTTGAAGCAGGTTGGACGTTGCATCATCAGGGAGGCACTTTCGTCATGCTGCAGCTGTTCGCTTTCCTCCTGCCCCTCTGCTCCGCGACTCTCATCCTGCCGACGGCGGGGGAGGACGCCGCCCCCGCGGCCTCCGAGGCTGGGGAGTGCACGGCCGAGCAGCAGGCGCGGATCCTGCCCGAGGTGGTCGGGTGCGAGCCGCACCCGGCACTGGTCGAACTGGAGCTGCCCAACGCCTCCTACGTGCACGTGATGCCGCGGCACGTGGTCGTCGACAGGTGCGGGGGGTCCTGCATCAACAGGTAAAGAAGATTCTTAATAGTACCCAGTAGGAACCTGGGTAATTTCTTTTTCTTAGATTTCCTTCATTCAGGAGGCAATTAGGAGTTCCGAAAGGTCATTCATTGTTTGGGCTGACTGTCATGGAAGAAAGTTTTGCTTCTTCCTTCTTCCCAGGAAAATGTGTAACCCCTGAATCATGAACTCTGCAAATGAGAAACAAAAAGACTTTCCTGTCTATATCTTCAGATACCACAGCTGCTTGCCCTCCGTCACCCAACAGAAGTCAGTGGAAGCCCTCCTGATCCAGCACTCCCCTTCTGCTGGTGCCACGCCCTCTGAGTGTGTCACGGCCAACGTGGAGGAGCATGTGGCATGCACCTGTGGCTGTGCCATTGATGCAGAGGAGTGCAGTCCGTCACAGCTATTCATGGATCAGGAGTGTCGCTGCGTCTGTGCAGATGATTCTGCCAGGGCCACCTGCCTTAGTGAGGGACGCTACTGGAATCCAGTCTCGTGCAGCTGCATGTGCAGGAACCCATCCACCTTCCCAACTTGCCCGACGGGTGAGGACTCAGGCTTGTTATTCAGAAAAATCAGAAATGTGTACAATACATACATACATGTACTGTACATACTACTACTGTATGTTGTACACTAGCAACTAGTAATGACATGCAAGAACTTCCGAATTTTGACACAGGTTATTACTTCGACTCCGACAACTCCTGCACATGTGTCTTGGTGGGCGAGTCTGCATCAATGGTACTGGAGATCCTCCTGCTGGTGCTGGTCTCCTCCTGCATGCTGACAGCCTATGGGGGCTTCCACATGTACCACCGCCACCTCCAAGAGAACAACTTCAAAATGCGCAGGACCATGCTGGGGGAAAGCATCTCTGAGCTGAGGGCACTGTTCTCACAGAACAGCCGGCACCCGAGTGGGACGGACAGTAGGGCTGGCACTGGAGGTGGTGTTGGTGGTGGCGGTGTGGATGGAATGGGGAGCGGCACAGGTGCTGCTGGAAGCTCCCACTCCACCTCTTTCACCCCAGGCCCCATGCGACCGCGAGCCAGCACATTCAGCTTCTTCTCCTTTAGGGGATATGAAGAGATACAAGAGGAAGGACCATAACAAAACACATGGTTGTAAGATCTGTTTGTTAGTCTAGTTTGTTTCCTGTTCTCACCTAGGCCAAAGTTGATGCCATTTGTTTTATTTATGGCATTATGATCGTGGTTGTCAGATTTTGCCGCAGCAAAAGTAGACAGAGTTAACAAGTAGTATTAAGCAATAAAATGTGTTCCCCACTTTCAGTACCTATGTAGTATTGGTAATGTCTGTTGTAGTGCTTAAAATAATTTTTAACATTGTCTTTTTCTGTTATCAGAATAACAGTATAGTAGTATGCACAGAGAGGAATAATTAAATATCACTCCAAAACTTTAGATTTTTTGGGCCGAGTTTAGCCTCAGGCCAAAATAAGATAAAAAAAACAAATTGTCAGTTTTACCCAAAATGTCAAACAAATATGTAAAAAAAACATATATTTTGTGTTAATCACATAGAAACCCGGAGTTATGTCTCACGAAAAATAGCATACCGTACCAATCACAAGCAGACATTAAGATCATAGATGTGAGAAATAGACTTGACATCAGCAAAGAAGAGTCTCAAAGCTGCTCAATATCGGTGCCCCTAAACTACAGCACGGTACAACTACATACCTATGCAAATCTAAAGTCCAATTTCTCACCATTAATCCTATCTTCTAAAATTGATTAAGTACGTATTACTTAGGTATAACTAAAGGCCATCATCGTCAGATGATCAAGTCTTGCTGTCTCGTCATGTGTGGTGGAAGGAGCTGCTGCTGCTGTCGGACTTGCTCCTGGATCGGCTGTCGGCGGCGACGGCCGACGTGGTAGTAGAACCGCGGTCCCGTCTCTCCAGGTGGAGGGGGGCGGAAGTAGAAGCGAGGATGGGGATGGGGATGGGGATGGGGATGGGGATGCCGAGAAGACAAGAAGGAGGGGGGAGACTTCCTGCAAGAAGGAAGTCTCCCATTACAAGATAGTGAGAAAAAAATACTAATTAGTAATTACTGTTTGCAAATGCCAAACATGGGGTTTTTTTTCGTATTTTTAATGAATTTTTTAAAAAATTATTTTGCACTTCAAGAAGTCGTCTTTGTCACATATCATAAGTTCTAGTGAAAGGTAGGTATTCAGTTTTTTTTTAACGAACGTGCTGTATGTTCTACTATGTATATCTTAAATAGTTTTTATTTTCTACTTCTGCACCTGATCTCCGGTATTGGGTGTTGCGGCCGGACCCAGAAGAAGGCGAAGGGCCCCCCCGACTCCACCTGCGAGACCGGCAGCGAGGGAAGGGTGGCCGGGGCCGAGATGGGCTGCACGGGGGAGGCGGCGTCGTCGCGGACCGGCAGCACCCCGGGGATCAGGAAGGGAGGGACGTAGGGCGGAGGAGCGTGCGGACGGCCCTGGAGGAGGAGGAGGAGGAGGAAAGAGAAGACAAAAGAAGCGAATCGGCACTCCACTTTCACATATCTTTTTTTTTTCTAATTTGTTTTTTGTTTGTTTGTTTGTTTGAATGGGGACAAGAACACTTTCTGGTTAAAACCGCGCAGTCCGATCAATCACCTGGCCGTAGTTGACGTCTCCGCTGCCTCCTCCCTGCTTGCCCTTGCTGCTCTGCGCTTGCTGCTGCTGCTGCAGCAGCTGCAGCTGCTCCAGCGCCCTGACGGGCAGCTTGATGGCGTACTGCAGCCTGACGGGGAGGAGGAGCGCCTGCCTCGGCCTCGAGGACGACGGCGACGGCAGCAGGGCCAGGTTGTCGTGCTGGCCGTAGGCGATGACGGCGGCGGCGTCGCCGTCCTTGCCGTCCTGCTTTACGGAAACAATTAGGAAAGCAGTACTTTTAGTGTACAACAACTTTATTTGATCTTTTGCAACTTTTCTGCGACTTGACAGTTTCTCTTTGCACCCGTACTACCTAGTACGCACATCTGTTCATTTCAGGCAAAAAGATCAATTTACAAGCCTTTTGTTTCTGACGGAAACTTGCAAAAATTAAACGTCGACTGTGCGTTTACAAAAAGATTAATAATGACTGTATCCAATACACTGAGTTATGCCAATGGTGTCCGCATATGGGGAAAATGTTGCCTAAAGTCACAAGAATTTAAAAAAATATGTTATATATGTTACCATAACTGAACCCGCCATAACCGAACTTTCAACTATTCTTTCTTGCCTGCAGGTGCAAAATGGTCTCTGTCGACGAGGCCGATGCCGTGGCCGAAGGAGGAGGAGGAGGAGGAGGAGGAGGAGGAGGAGAAGCAGCAGAAATCGCGCACCGGCCGAGGAGGAGCAACAGGGCAACACCGGAGAGCCACATCGCGGCCACTGGATGGATGGATGGATGGATGGATGGAAGGATGGAGGCAGGGGGACAGAACGGACGGTTGTTACTCTACTTTTTCTCCACGATTGGTTTTTTTTCCCCCTCCCGCCGTCCCCTCCCTCCCTCCCCCTTCAAACGTGATTGGCTTCTGTCTTTCTTTCTTTCCTCCTCTTCCACAGCCGAGGTAGTACTAGAGAAATTCGTCAAGGGGGGAGGGCGGGAGGGAGAAAAGTAAGGGGGTGGTTAAGGAGAGTAGAGTACTCCTCCCTTGTTTGTGTAGTCATGCAAGACAAGACCATCGCTTTTTCCCTCTCCTCTCTCCTATTTTTCTTCTTCTATCGGGGAAGGAAAATCGCCTCGCAGCCATAAGATTTGCGAGTTGCCTGGCGGTGGCTAATGATCCGTCTAAGGGATACACGTACGTACTAACACAAGCAGACAAAAGCTTGCGGACTAAAACAATAACAGAAGAAAAAAAATAACACACCCACCAAGGACTACAGGATTTCGATAACAAATTAACTGAATGCGCACTCTAACAAAAATTGTTTGTTTGTTTGTTTGTTTAACTCCCGGACCTACTCTCGGATTTTGTCCCGGAGGGTCCCTAGCCCATTCCCGCCGTGGGGATTTGGGAG
>JAAUYM010057062.1_pt1 | contig 10033 bp, 15 predicted proteins | sample 7278001 | NCBI WGS metagenome assembly JAAUYM01 (sample SAMN14350224, study PRJNA611818) | marine sediment metagenome | isolation source: surface marine sediment (1.8m) | place: French Polynesia: Moorea | collected 2018-08
AGTGTCACGTTACAGAAGAAGGAGAAGGAGAAGTGAAATCCTATTTAGACTAACAGGCTTTTCCGCCGTAATTGGCTCTCTCTCTCCTCTTCCTGCCTGATCGTCCCACCTAAAATAAAACTCAGGGCTGATTTTGGGACAAAAAAGTGAAGCACATGACTTTCCCGAAAGTGTGAAAATGATTTTTTTTTCTTCTCTTCATATGGCACGTGCGCACCTTAAAGCCACCAGTGTTCTGTTTTTCATCCACCCCCAACCCCAACCCCTCTTCCTAGTTGACTTTGGCAACAAAGTGGTCTCATTAACCCCTCTCCTCCTCCTCCTTCCATCTCCTCATCCTCCTGATCGCTTTGCCAGATGCTGTTGGCACCAAAAAAGACGACTGAAAGGAGGAGGGGTATCCGAAAAAGTAATGTGGGGTCATTTTTTTTTCGACACTTACAGAAAGAAACTTCAAAGAGCAACACACAAAGTGGCATTTTTAAGTTAAAAAAATGTCTTTTTACACTCTTTCAGAGAAAGGGTCACCAAAGAGAAGACCTTTTTACAAAGGTGTCTTCAGTCCACCCAACCACCAACGGTGCTATGCAAAATTAAAGCTTAGTTGAAATATGTACACATTGCATACACATTTTTGCACATTTGGCACCGATTTGCGTGCTCAGTCAGTGCTTATTAACAAAATTTCTGCATCGAAGCTCAGGCGGAAATTTATTAAGAGTGCGTTGTTGGTTGGGCAGACTTTCAAGCTTTTTTCTCAGAGTTTCTTTTATCCTGTAAAAAGCATCAAGAAGGGTGCTTTTAAATCCAATTTTCCAAAGAGAGAATCCATTTGATACGGTCAAAAAAATTCCAAGTGCTTTTTTTTTCTTTCTTCCCTCCTTTTCATCCCTGAAGCAAAAGAAGAGGAAAAAAAAGAGAGAGAGAGAAGAAGGAAAAAACTGGACAATTTACTCCTCCTCACTTCTCCCCCTTTTCTCTCTCTCTCTCTTGGGACACCTCCAGCAACTTTGAGGACTTTTTTTCTTCTTCTTCTTTTCTCTCTCTGCTGCTGCGACCGTTCAGACTGAAAATCTAATTGTCCACTCTTGCTCGCCTGTTGCTGATGCTGAGAAAGCAGCTTTGGACAAAAAGAGAGGGGAAAAAAGTCCCAAGAATTTCGTGCCTAGCAAGTGTAAAGAAGATCCATGGAGACCATGACAAAGTTCTAGCCATTTTTCTTTTTTCACCAAGAAACAGCACAGGAACCAACTGGTTTTTTTACTGGCCCCAATATTGAGCAGCACTTAAGGGCAATTATACTTCACGTGGCAACACAAAAGTCTGTAGAAAAAATTGCCAATGTTCAACTCTAATACAGACACAGTTTGTTGTCTTTTGCATGTTGTGCAGCACTACTTGATAATTTAAGCAAGCAGATGACTTACAGACCCTATGCTTAAAGGAGAGAGCATCTACCATGTAGCCTTGAGGCACATAGCAACAACACAATAACAGCCTGCAATGCAAATAGTTGATAGCCCTTGCCTAATAATACCCTACCAGTGTGTGTGCGTCAAACTGTGGTTGCGATTGCGCTGTGTTCAAGGTGCCATTTGAAAAGCTGCAGTTAATTTTGCATTTTTTTGCCTCTACGGTGGTACTCGTATTTTGAAAGAAAGAACTATACATGGAGGACATGGAGAAGGCAACTTTTATTAAAAAGGTTGACAAAAAAGTTGCCAGCTCCCCTAATACATAACAGTTGCTAACAGTTGCTCCTGAAATTCTTCCTCCCATAGAAGAATTTGGTGTCAACATCTGACTCGCCCTGCCATTCCGCCAGCACTCTTTTTCTTGGCCCAAAGGGTAGTGGCAACCAAAACCCACCCAGTCGAAAGCAAACATCACAACACTCATTTCTTCTCCTTTTTTTTCTTCCGTGTTATTTTGGCAGCACCTTCTCGCCTCCTCCTCTTCCTCCTCTTCCTCCTGCTCCCTCCTCCTCCTCCTCCTCCTGCTCTTCCTCCTCCTCTTAATGACATCACCAGGAGGAAGGAGGAAATGTAATCGTCTGCTGCGAATGTTGGCTCAAACATCATTTTTCATCCTCCCTCCTCCTCCCATTTCTGCTTCTTTTTCCCCCCTCCGCTCAATTCTCACTCAGTCTTTCTTTCTCCTCTTTTTTGTTTGGATATCATGCAGCACCCACCCTCCTCTTCCTCTTCCTCCTCTCATTCTCCGTTCTGCTGCTAAGCGAGAGAAGGATGGGACGTATGTACAGGGTGTCTCCATGATGCTGTTTTGCCAAGGTGGCCAGAGTTGCCACGCATGTGTACAACGTTGCCATGCAATTGAAGTCGTGCCAGTAAATCATGGCCATGCCGCACAGGAGGTTTCGTGCCACACCCTGTACCTGGAGAGTAAAAGGTATCGGATTGACAGTTTCTCCTCCTCCTCTTCCTCCTCCTCACCCGCTTTTTGTATCTCCTCGACCATGAAATGGTGAAACGGGGTCTCATTTGACGGATTTTTTTTTTGAGACGCCTGATGATGACGGCGATGACCCATATGTCGCGCGCAATCAAGCATGCAAATTTTTTTTTCCTGGTTTTTTTTTATTCCAAAACATTGCGCGTGCGTTATCCTTCCTCCCCAAAACTTTCCCCATTTTCAACCCACTCTCCTCTCCTTTCTCCCTCCTCCTCCTCCTCTTCCTTCTCGCGTGCCACATATTCTAATTACTGTGCCATAATGCGGTTTAACGAGGGGGGGGGAGGGAGGGAAGGAAGGAGAAGCCGCTAATCAGCTGCTTCACCCCCGTCGTCGCGGGTCTAAAAGCAACATTTGTCCTTCTTGCTCGCTTTGTCACAAACTGTGCACCTGATGGTCCTTCTGAAAAATTCCACTGAGTGGACCCCGGAGGGACCTCTCCAGTTTCACCAAAACCATTCAGATTTGAGACTGGCCATCAGCATGTGCAGAGAGGACAAGGGCATCCTGCTCATCTGCGCGAGATCCCATGGTCCTCTGTGTCTTTCGAGTCAAATGGAAAGCATTATTTACCAAAAATACTTTTTTTGCATCTTTTGCCGTGCTTGCGCATCCTTTTGTACTAGACAGCTTTGAATGTGTACTCTTGAGCACTTTTAGTTCTTGTTCTTTAGCTCTCCACGCCCACCCCCTTTTGCAAAAGTCATCCCCGAATCTCATAAGCATATGAATGAGCATCGCCGGCATCACCCAGAAGCGCAGCTCATTAAAATCCTTTTTACCACCCAAAAACCCATCTCTCTCTCTCTCTCTCTCATCTGCAGCAGTGGTTTTTGGTGTCATTGTCACCGTAAGAGGAGGAGGAGAGGGAGAGAAAAATCACTCATTCCTTTCTAACAACCACAACAACAATTTTTTTAAAAGAAAAATTGATGTGCTGGATGAAAATAAATAACACAATTTTCTCATTTCCTTCCCCCAAATAGGCCAGAAGCTCTTTAAACTTGCCTTTTTTCTCAAAACAATGGGGTTATCAAGAAGGAGATTTAAAGATATCAGAAATGGAGATAAGAAAGTTCATCCCAAGTCCTGGGGAGAGAGAGAGAGAGAGAGGTCATGGGAAATTTAAATACGGGATGAAGATGAAGACGATTTAAATCCAGTGATGCTTTTCCCACGTCGGGGGGGAAATACTACCTACTACACTACTGTACCCAGGTACAGCAGAACGTGGATATGTGGCGGAATCAACCGTTCTTTACTACCCAACCAACAACACACTCTTAATAAACTTCCGACTGAGCTCCAATGCAGAAAATTTTGTTAATAAGCTGCGACTGAGCATGCAAATCGTGCAAAAACTTGCATGTACTGTACATAGTACTCCGACTGAGCTTCCATTTTGTATACCACTGTCGGTGGTTGGGCAGGTGCAAGATTAATGTCTTCTACAGTTGTGACTTTAACCAAAACCAAAAAAACCAACGTATTTCTAGGTTTGACTGTACTGCAAGTACCGCGCTACACAGCCTGCAGAGAGGGTGATAAAAAGAAGAGAGAGGGAGAAGAAGAAGCCCCCAGTAGTGTGCGTGGCTGATATCACTCACACACATGGACACTCGACTGCCCAACCACTCGGAATAAGCCCCCTCCGACGTGGATTAATTCGTGTACCTCCTACTCCTACGTGTACAGGGCAGGGGTTTCCAACCGGTGGGTCGCGCGGGAGGAGGATGGGGGACAAAAGACATACAGTAGTACAATGTACCACCAAGTGTACGTAGAGTGGGTCGCTGTACAGGATCACAAAGTGGGTTACGTGCATACTGTAGGGGGGTCACAAAGTGGGTTCACGGGATATACTTGGGAGTGTCATAAAGTGTGTCACGTGCATGCTCCAGGGGGTCATAAAGTGGGTCACGTGCTTGATGCATAGGGTGTCGTAAAGTGGGTCATGTGCTTGATGTAGAGGGGGGTCATAAAGTGGGTAACGTGCTTGATGTATGTATAGGGTGTCGTAAAATTTGTCATGTGCTTGATGTAGAGGGGGTCATAAAGTGGGTCACGTGCTTGATGTAGAGGGGGTCGTAAAAGTGGGTCATGTGCTTGATGTAGAGGGGGTCATAAAGTGGGTTAAGTGCTTGATGTAGAGGGTGTCGTAAAGTGGGTCATGTGCATGATGTAGGAGGTCACAAAGTGGATTCGCTTGAGAGGGGGTCACAAAGTGGGTCGCAGTCCTCCAAAAAAATGTGGAGAACCTCTGATGGATATGGGAAAAAAAAACCTGGTGAGGGCAATTACTGTTTGAACGGCGGGAAGTCGTGTACTACTAGTAGTACATGGATTAGCAGAAAGGGGGGATTTCTGTTCGAGCTGACATCAAATTGGATTTCGGGATGGAAACAAAAAAAAATCTTCTTCCTTCCACTCACTTTGCTTTCCTCCCTCCCCCCAAAAAAATTGTGCCTGGAGGAAACATTCTCTTTTAACTGTCAGCTACTTTGAAGAAGAAAAGCCCAGATTTTTAGTCAACATCTCCTTCCCCGCATCACGTTCCGCAAATTAAACAATTTGAAGCTGCCTGCGGGGCAAAAAAAGTGAGCTTTTTTTCAAAGCATCATCAAAAAAGAGAATCTCCTTCCCCCTACCCAACCAACAACGGCACTCTTAATAAACTTCCGCTTGAGCTCCGATGCAGAAATTCAGTTAATAAGCGCCGACTGAGCACACAAATCGATGCCAAACCTGCAAAAACGTGTATGCAATGTGTACATATTGCGACTGAGGTTCCATTTTGCATGTCGCCGTTGGTGGTTGGGTAATGAAAAGAGCAGTATTCACGGGTGCTTAATTTTTGGGTGGAGAGAACATTTCCTAAAAAAAAAGTAGATTGGATTTCAACCCTCTCTCTCCTCTCTTTTTTTCTCTCTCTCTCTTGTCCCTGGAGAAATACCAGGTTGGAAAAGAAGAAGAAAAAAATGGGGAAATGTAGAAAGGGAAAAGGAAGAAGAAAAAACATGGAATCGAAATGGGTTGCAGCAAATTCTAATTTGTCTCGCACTCTTCTTTTTTTCCCCCCTCGAAATTGAATGGAAAGGAGATAAAAAAAGGAAAGATTTAGAATTCAGAATTGCCAAAAATTGTCAAGAAATAGCGTGTCTTCAAGCATTTTTTTTTTTTTTTTTTGAAAAATAAGATTCTGTTTTGCATACACAAAATTTTGCGCATTATATGCGCATTATTTGCGTGTTTTAGGGCATGGCTGGACTCTGTCAAGAAATTTCATCTTATTTCAGAATTTTTTTCTCTCTCCGTGTCGTCTTCTTCTTCCTCCTAGTCTTGTTTGGGTGGATGGTGGTGGTGCTGCTTGCTGCATGTGTTTACCCAAACCGGAATTTATACGCAACATTTTCATTTTTGCCTCCTCCTTCCCCGCCCCTCCCCTCCGACTGTGAGCTCAAAAGATTGGAAAAAGTGTGAAAAAAAAGGAGGGAGGAAGAGGGGTAAAATTCCCCTGTGGATTGTGAACAATACTTGCTGACTTGGGAGGAGGAGGAGGAGGAGGGGGAGGAGGAGGAGGAGGAGGAGGAGGAGGAGAGGAAAAGTAGAAAGTGTGAAGAGGGGAGAAGGGGAGGGGAGGCGAAAAACTTTCTGCTGAATTTAACAGATTTCAAACTCTAACACTAATTTTCGGGAAAGCGTTTGATGCTAAGAAGAAGTGAATTGAGTGAGCAGTGGAGAAAGACAAAGTTTGTGTCGAAATTGCCTCTCTCAGCATCTCCTTCACAAAAGTTTGGCGGAGGGAGGGAGGGAGGGAGTTCCACCCCACGACTTGGTGGTGCTCTTTGAAGCAGAGAGTGGAGGCAAACAAACAATGTTTGAGTGCGTCCGCCCCCCTCACTGAAATTAGAGTCAGAAGAACAAGTAATTTTGAGACACAAAACATTTTTCCAAATTTATACTATTTCAATGAAAACAAAGATGGTATTTTAGATGCTAAGAAGACGTGCACAGGAATCACGCTCCTAAGAAGAACAAAGCACATTTTTGAACAAAGCACAGACATTCCCATATTTGTCTCAAAGACGTTGCACCGTGCACAGAATCGCTGGGACACCCGGTATGTTGTTCCTTCCTCCGTCCCTCCTCTCTTTCTCTTTGTCTTTTGAGGAGAAGGTGAGGATTACACGGTTACTCCCGTGGGAATTTCTGCTCTCTGTCTGTCTCTCTCTCTCTCTCTTCTCTCTTTCATCAGATTCATTTTGCTCTGAAGAAAGTCTCTAATTTGATTGATCCAATCTGTGTTGGATCGCTAATTTCCCCCTCTTCATAATTGACTGATTAGTTGGGACAAATTGATGGAGAAATTCTCTCTCTCTCTCCGTTTTTTTACCATAAAAAAGAGATGAGGTGGAAAAAGTCAATCAGTTAATTAAAGGAAGGTGGATAAAACTTTTTAAAAAATAAAAGTCTTTGATGTGGCCGCTTGAAAGGAGAGAAAAAAAAATTCCCTGCGGAATTTGCCACCAAAAAAAAATTCAGCCCTTTTTCCCATATGCCCTGGAAAAAAAATTGACACGTCTTAAATAAGGGGAGGGGAGGGGTGAAAAAAAAGTTTTTTTCTTGATGAATTGACGGATTTCTAATCGGCGGAGTGGATTCGGTTAATTCCCGACCAATCCACAGCACATAGAACCGGACATGTTGTGACACTTTATTGGGACGTATTCCGGGCTTTGCCGGAACAGTTTCCAAAACATCTGGTGACGCATTACGTGGTGACCGCAGTGCTCCCAAAGTGCTGGACTGCTGGGACCTCACGTATTATGTCCTATGCCGTGCATAATATGTCATGCAACGTGCGGTCTATGTGGCGCACCAAAATTTCCATGCGCTGTGTGTTGGTCGGTTTTTTTTTAAATTCACCAGATGGTCTTTCCCATTTTTTTCCTGGAAGTGCATGCATGCACACTTTATTGCCTGCAATGCAAGCAAGACAAGCACTGAAATGCATCACACACAAAAAAGAGAGGTTGGAAATGTGCAATAAGTAAGCACTCCTTTTTCAATAGCCGCACAATCTGTATATCGGACTTTTTCTTTACCCTAAACCACTTTTCCAAAAAAAAAAGAGGTAGTGAAAAAAAAGCAAGGCAAAAGCTCTCCTTTTCCAGGAAAGTGAGTGAAAAGGACTCTCTGGTTGACTCTCCTCCCCCCTCCCCCTTGGGGAGGGGGGTAGGGGGGGTAGCCGAAAAGAGGCATTGACGTCTTCCCCTCCTTGGGGGTCCCTTCATCCCACCTGTGGGAATTTAGACAGAGGAGGAAGGGAAGGGATTTTTTTTCTTGACAGAAAAAGGAGGGGGCATTTCAAAAATATTTTTTGAGGTGGTTGGGAGTTCCGTAAGGTACAAGATCTTGCCAAGTTATTATATGTTAATAGTACCGGTATAAAGATATTTTGGGCTATATTTTGGCAATGCCCTTCCTTGGGTTACTCTGCTCCTTTCCTTCAGACCATGTGGAAGAAAAGAGTGTTTAAAAAAAAACACCCAGAATAAAAGCACCGGAAATTCAAGCATTTCCTCCTCCCTTTCACCCTTTTTTTCTTTAAAAAAAAGAGAGAAGAGAAAGAAACAGGGAAGGAGATGGAGGTTTAAGTTCTCCCAGGGGGAGGGAAAAAAGGGGGTTTGGATATGGACGCAGGAAGGAGGAGGAGGAGGAGAAGGAGGAGAAAAAAATCTTGATGCTGCTTTTTTTACTGCGGGACTCTTGGCATAAATCGAGGAGGAAAAAGAGAATTTTTGATGGTGCCTCCAAGAAAAACTCCTGTTGAGTTTTTTTTGTGTGTGTGAGATGCAAGGTGTCACAATGATTGTGGACAAAATCCTGGTCTCCCCTTTCCTTCCTCCGTGACAGGTGCGACAGCCAATGTGTCAGAAGCTGTCTTGTCGCCTGGAGTGGAGAAAAATACAGGGTGTGTAGACAGGGTAGACAGGTAACATGTACAGGTATATGCATGGTGTGCTGATAAAAGTGCCCTCTATTTTTCTTTGCGTTATTTAGACGGCATTGCTTCTGAAGTGGGGTGGGTGGGGGGGACACCCTGTAGCCACAGTGACAAAACAAAAGTTTGTTTCCTTCCTGAAAAAGAAAACTTTTTGTTGTCCAAATTTATGGAGCAAAGATACGCAAAAATTGATTTTTCTTTGTGACCTACCAACCACCACCATTGTTAATCATAGAGGAAGAGAGAGAGAGAGGAAATGACCATTTATGGGCGGTGCGGTCATGTCTGGAAGTTGTTGGGACGCGGGCAATAAAGGATCTTCCCAAAATTTCGGGAAAGGCAGGTGCGTCAAATTACTCAAACTTCCGCATTCCGCTTTCACGTGATCGTTCAATGTTTGCTTAGGGCCGGGGAAAACAAGAGCACAACTTTTTTTTGCTTTTTTTAATACATAGAGTTCTATATTTTAAAAAAGAAATTCTCACATCCACAGCTTGAATGGTTAGCACTTTTGAAACAACAACAACAAGAACAAATTTTAGCTGCGCGTAGACGGCGATGCGCTCGCAGCAAGGCAAAAAGAAAACGCAAAAATAAACATCAGACAAACGATTCATGAAAAATTAATGCATCATCCTCGTTGAAAGAAGAAGAAAAAAAAACATTCTGAAGATTCTTTTTTACGAGAGGCCATAAAACCATATGCGCTTCATGAATTGATTTTTTCTTTCCTTTGTCGACACACTCTCTCCCAACTTTTTTTTTTACAAAAAAATGCTTTATTGTGTAGTACTCACCTGTCGATGACGACCGGGTCCGAGGGCGTCTCGTTGCGGTTGCCGCAAGACTTCTTCTCGCAACACCGGCTGCAGGAGAGAAAGAAGGGAAAAAAAGTCAACCAATTTTCCATAAAAACTTGGCAATGTTTTTTTTCTTCTTTCAAATGTGGGAAAGTGACTGTGGCAAACTTTCTCTCCTCCTTCTCGGTCAGAAAAGCATTGAGCATCATCTTCTTCTTCCAGACAGAAACAGAGAGAAGGAGAAGAGGAAGAAGAGGAGGAGGAGGGGGAGGGAGGAAATATGTTTCCCATCTTGGTCATAAAGACGGAGATGATGTCACCTTTAGAGAGCTGCTTCCTCCTCCTCCTCCTCTTCCTCCTTTCCCCCATTTCCTCCTCCCCTAAAAAAGGGGGGGGAGGAAGGGGAAAAATTTGTCTATGTTTCTTTGGCCTCTTTTGCGGGGTCGGAATGGCATCATTTTTTCCTCATGCTCTTTAAACACTCTATGTCTTTAAAAGAAAATGTCTTCAAATGCGGTGACTAGGTGAGGTCTTCTTTTCAACTTAAGCACACACAGCATTCTCCCACTTTGGATGCAAAAAAAATTCATTTTGCCATGATGCCCACTTTGGGAAAAGACCTTCAAGTTGAAACTCAAGCGCACAGGCTGCATTTCCCCCATATTTTGAATGCAAAAAAAGGGATGGTGGGTGCGTCGTTATTATTATTTTTTTCCTCCTCCTCTTCCTCCTCCTCCTCCTCCTCCTCCTCCTC
>JAAUYM010065777.1_pt1 | contig 10033 bp, 7 predicted proteins | sample 7278001 | NCBI WGS metagenome assembly JAAUYM01 (sample SAMN14350224, study PRJNA611818) | marine sediment metagenome | isolation source: surface marine sediment (1.8m) | place: French Polynesia: Moorea | collected 2018-08
CCCTCCCGCAACAACCTCGTGGCATTATCACTACGGGCAAGAGAGGCTGACCCACCTCGTCCGCGTCCTGCGCCATCATGGCGTGTATCGCCCTCCGCACCAGCGTGGACCCGATCCTCCTCTTGCGGAAGCGCGCGTCCACCGCCAGCATGGCGATGTAGCCGCGACTCACCACCTTCTTGTGGAAGTCCAGCTTGCACACGATGGCGCCAACGCACTCGCCCTCCACGCGCGCCTGGGGGAAGAGCGAGAACTTGATGACGGTGACCACTACCTGTCACCTATTATTGTCTTTTTTTTTCTCTCTCTCTAGCAAATGTCAACGCCCCACAGAACCTCTGTTGGCAAGGCCGACAGCATTTGCACTTCTCCCATCTACCTCCTTTTACTACAGGGAAGGTGGGAAGAGGAGAAGGAGGAATACTAACCTTCCCCTCATTTTTTTTAGGGGAAGGTTTTTATTGAACATTTGCTCTTGGCGCTGGACAAACAATACAATACAAAAGTATACATGTCATCCTTCACGATCCTCACCATGAAGCAGAGGTGTGGCCAGTTGTGGATGAAGTATCTGTAGGTGTAGATGGAGTAAGGCTCCGACAGGTCCTTCTGGATCAGCCGCATGATGTCGGGCATCTGGAGCTCGGACTCGTACACCACGTACTCCACCTTCTCCTCCTCGTCGTCGTCCTCGTCGTCGATCTCCTCCTCCGGCCTCGAAGACGTCCCCGTCGACAGAGAGGTCGTCGTCGTCGTCGTCGTGGCCGCCGAGGTGGAGGAAGACGAAGACGACGTCTCCTTTGGCCTTGTGCCCGTCTCCTCCGTCGTCGTCGTCGTCGTCAACCCCGAACTGGACACCATCTGACTGTCGTTTTCCGTCGCACGAGAAGGAGAGGGTGGAGGCACTTGTTGTTGTTGTTGTTGCGAGGTCAAAGAAGAGGATGATGATACAGGTTGTGCACAGCTCTGTGGGGAATTCTGACTAGATGACAGGACCTCCTCCTCTTCCTCCTCCTCCCCCTTCTGGTCGCTCCCGTTGCAGCTGAGGGAGCCGTTGGGCATCGTGGAGGAGGAGGTCGCGGAGGTGACCGCGGACGTCGGCACCACGTCCTCCTGCCCTCCTCCTCCAACCGTATTGGCAGGATAGACCAGGTGCAACCTGCTCTTGATCCTGTCGGCCGCCTCCTCCACCTCCGGAGTCGACATCGTGGTCTTCCTCCTCCTCGTCTAGGGTGGCGACAGACCTGTCCTCGTCGGCATTGTTGTCATCACGAGTTCTTTGTACTCATCCAGTTCACTCACACACACAGATGATTCAAAAAGTCCTTAAGGATTATTCGTACCCATCCACCCCAAAAAAGTACCCAAGGTCGACAAATTTGTCTGTGTCCTCTCCCAGACTCCAAGAGCCCTTGACCAAATGCCCAAATTTCTCCTCAACGGAACCAAAGGCAAGATAAATGATTGGGGCAGCCTAATATCTGGGCAGGCTGCAAGAGAAGACAGCTCGAGTCCTCCACTCAATTCCTCTTCTTCTGCCCCCTCCCCCCCACCCAAGGCAGGGTTGCCAGGTCTGGGAAAAATAAAACAGCCCACCCAACCCTGAAAATAGCCCTACTCGGGTCAAACAGTATTAAATAAACCCAGGTTTATAAGTGGCCACCAGTCTTAATGAGTTTAATGGAGTTTTATTGACAACTTTCATAGCCAACAAGGCCCTACCCTACCCACCAAAAAAGCCATTTATAGCCAAAATGATTATGAAACCAGCCTTCCTGGCCGCTCTGACAGCAAGCTGCAAACGAGTGTCTGCTGTTTTGTGCCTGTCTGCTGGTGCTGACTGAAGCTGAGGGAGGCAGCTTTCTTTTTGCCCTCCTTCTCCTCTCCTCCTCTCCTCCTCCCCCTGCCCCTGCCCTTGCACTCTTCATCGTCCTCCTCCTTCCTCAAGAGGGAGGAGGAGAGGAGTCGGCCAGAGGCAGCGGAATCAGCTCCTCTTTGCGCCCAAAGGAGAGGAGAAGCGCCCCCAGCCCAGCCAATGAGAGGAGAGGAGCTGTTGGTGCATTGGATGGCGATGCCCTTCTTCATCGTTCTGTAGTACTGCATACGTTAGTAGAAGAAAGTCCTTAAAAATTGCCATGTCACTGTCAGGATCGTCCATAGGAGCGGGGAGGCTTTAAAGAGAGTTCTGTTTGCTTTTATTATCGCTGTTGTTGTTGCTGCTGTTGTTGCTGGTGTCGCCGCTGGTGTTGCTAGCCAGTTTCGATGTTGCTCTTAACAAGGGCCGAGGTTGCAAATTTGAGAAACCTCTCTGGATGACTGAACTCGCAGTTGCTCTTAAGCACACGGAAATGTCTCAAACTACTAGTACATACAGTGTGTAGACATGAAACTTCCTATTTAACTCAGGTCTATTAACCGAGTTTAACTGTACCAGTTCTCCAGTCCTCTATACCAGGTTAGATGTTGCCCAACTGCAACTACCTGCTATAGTGCTATGCCTCACGTGGCAATTAAGAAGAATTTTTTTTCCCTCTAAGAAGCCTGGAGCCACACGTCAAATCTTTTCTCAAAATTCGATTAAATTTCATGCGCGCCGTGCATTTATTTCCCTCCTCAGTCGGCTGCTGGCACCTACCTAGTTACATGTACACCAGCCACTGCAGCGCGTGATGATATCCTACCTCACACAGGTAATGAAGTACTATATCATGGGGGGGGGGGAGGTACTGGAGGGAGCAGCAGCAGCAGTAGGCTTGGTCCTCCTCCTGTACTCCCCCCCCCTCACCTGCTTCTGCCTCTCCCGCCCGAATCCCACTGCAGCCAAGGTGGTGGTGGTGGTGCTGGAGGAATTTTACACACCGTCCATGGGGAGGGAAGGGAGGAGGGAGGAGGGAGGAGGCGAGCCACAGGCTCAGCAGGAGGAGGAGGAGAGTGGGCGGATGAAGGTCTAACGGATTCGCCCATAAGGGCGACTTGTCGGACACATTTCGCTTTTGAATGGAAGCTAGACTGCATTCTGCGCCAGTCACTAAGCCCTAATGTTGTTCAGTAGCTCCTTATTTTTTTTTTAATGAGAAAGTGCTCTTTCTTTCCCGACCAGACACACGCTTTGTCTTATCCGGATATACTGGAGATATTTTAAAGATAATAACTTGTTCAGTGCTTCATAATAACTTCAATTTTTTTTCTCTTACACATGAGAAGTTAATTCAGCACATAACGTAACTAGGTCAAAAAAATGTTACGAATTTAGCGCGACAACTGTCCCGTCGGGTTGTTTTATACGCATTTATAGAACATTATGGTGTTTTCTGTTCCGCGTTCGGACGATTTCCTTCCAGCACATCTGGTCACCGGTCGCTGTCGAAGGAACGCCGAAAAAGTCGCACCAAAACTGGGAGGAAAAAAAATGGCATTGATTTAAGAATAGAAGCTGGTAACAATAATTAGTGATAATTGATCAGCTCTCCTCCCCTCCTCCTCCCTCTTCCCCTCCCTGTCCTCCTTGAGGGCGTTTCGGCGCCGGCGCCCCTCCCCCCCCCCGCAGCATCGCCATGAGCCACCACCGCCAGCACAGCCACCCTGGCGCCGGGGGCGGCGCCGGCGCACACGCCCACGCCCACGCCAACGAGGGCTTCATCGAGGTCAAGTCCAAGTTCGACGCCGAGTTCCGCCGCTTCTCGCTGGACAGGGCCAAGTACAACACCTTCGAGAAGTTCGAGCGCTTGCTGGAGGAGCTACACCTGAGCGGGGGCGCCGACAAGGACGGCGGCGCCGGCGCCGGGGCCACGCCCTTCGTCATCAGCTACACCGACCCCAAGGACAACGACCAGCTGCCCATCAACAACACGGACAACTACCTCCGCGCCCTGCAGGCGTCCAGGCCGCTCCTCCGGCTGGTGGTGCAGCGACAGGGCGAGTTCGACGACACCGTGGTGGGCGGCATCGCCGGCGGCGTCGGCGCAGGCCCCTTCGGCGCCGTCGCCGCCCTGCACGACCGCACGCACAACAAGTCCATCTTCAACACCATGCTGGGGACGCCCAAGCAGGCCAAGGGGGGCATCTCCATATCCAGGCCCTCTGAGTTCAGACAAGTGAGTCTTGAGATGCTCCTGAACCCAACCAATATCGCTAGCATGAATTTAACGATGAATAATGAGTTGTTCTAACACAAAAGCTGGTGTTTCAATCGTGAAAAAAACCTTACACGTAGCAACTAAAATTTTGAACCCATCACTAATTACCACGTAGTGGCGTAGCCGTTGGTGTGACTCTATGGTGGTATGTAGTCAATATTGGTTGGGAAGCTGCATTATGCAGTCAACTTTCGTAATGAGTGATGGATTTGGGTGCCTTTACAGATGTGAGAGATGAGTCATCATTGCTTTTTTCTCTCTCCCAGTTGAAAATTTTTGACATTAGGAGGAGAGAAGAAACTCACCTTTTCCATGAAATATGACTCTTCTAGTATGTACTGTGTGCTACATTGGGCTCCGTATACTACACATATTGACGGACAAATTTATATAAAAAAAAGTTAATTGCTCATAGTTTAGTATTTTACTGCTAACTGCCTCGTAATGACAAGTTTTTTCTTTTAGAGTATTTATGGTTTTGCAGTGAGCGTCCTACTGACCCGAACTTGTTCCCCCCCCAGGTGTCCGCCATCATCGACGTGGACGTGGTCCCGGAGACCTGTCGGCGGGTGCGCCTGCTGAAGCACGGGTCGGACAAGCCGCTCGGGTTCTACATACGGGACGGGACCTCCGTCCGGGTGACGCCCAACGGGGTGGAGAAGGTGCCGGGCATCTTTATCTCCCGGCTGGTGCCGGGGGGACTGGCGGAGTCCACGGGGCTGCTGGCGGTTAACGACGAGGTGCTCGAGGTCAACGGGATTGAGGTGGCGGGGAAGAGTTTAGACCAGGTAGGTTTGGGGGGGGGGGGAGGATTGATTTGGCGATTTTTATCATCATGACTCTCGCTCTCTCCGCCCAGGTGACCGACATGATGGTGGCCAACTCGTCCAACCTCATCATCACGGTGAAGCCGGCCAACCAGCGGACGCTGATGACCCCGCGCAGAGGCTCCTTCTCCCGCAACTCCGGCGTCTCATCGCACGGGTCCATGCTCAGCAAGAGCTCCTCCCAGAGCGGCGGCGGTGGAGGAGGAGGCGGCGGCGGCGGCGGAGGGGACGACGAGGAAGATGAGATCAGGGATCTAACCAGCAGCGGCGGCGGGGGCGGCGCAAGCGCCCTGGACGCCAGCGCCGCCAGCAAGAAGCAGGTGCTGCACCTGTGATGGCACCAGGTGCTCCTGCTGTCGGATCTTGAAGACGTCTTCTTGATAAGCAAAGTGTCTTGCCGTGCGGTGCCTTTCTGGGGGACGATAGACCTCCAGATAGCGTGGTGTTCAAACTCTCCCCCTCCCTTACTATAGCGCGGTGACGACTGTGATTTTTTTTTTTTTGGTCAAGGTGTTTTTTTATTTAAGAAAAAGAACCCTGCACTTCACGTGTGTTCCGACGATCATTCCTTCCTTCCAGTGCCGCTAAGAAGAAGAAGAAGAAGATGAGAGAGAAAACGGACAAGTGTGAGAGTGGAAGGCATTGCCTTCACACCCAAAGTCAATTTTTTTTTCTTTTCCCCTTCCAACAATTGCAAGAACGGGAAGGCGTGTCTGTCTACTACTTTTAAGAAAGTGTTTTTTAATGTGATCACGATGTGGTGGAAAGCCTTGAAAGCCCTTTTACTTCCAAAGCAACAAGCCCGCAGCACTGGCGGACCTACTAGCTACTACTTTTTACTTCTCGGTGAAACAGACAATCGTGTTTCTCGTACAATGCCAAGCATTTAGCTTTCCCTTGCGCCCCCCCCCCCCCAAAAAAAATGCAGACATTTCCTTTCTTTTTTTCTCCCGTTGTCGTGAAAAGTGCCCTCCAAGCATTAATGCATTTTTCTCCGTAGAAGTTTGTCATTCAGAACAAGGGAATTTTTTTTCCGCTAAGAAAAAAAGGTGTATATTTGTACATTGGCAATAAAGATATCGGTGAATCAAAAGGCTGGTGGTTGAGGAGCAGATATAACTATATTTATTTACTTTAGGAAAAAAAAACACGTCACGCTTAGTACCAGCACATAACAATGGTTACAGCAGAGGAAACGCCTTCTAAAAGAAAGAGAGGGGAGCAAAAAGTATACTTTTCTCGAACTGAGAGACTCCATCCAAACCGTGAAATATACTAATTGCTGCTTCATCATCATCATCATGTCTCCGCCCATCTTCTTCCTCCTCCCCACGCTCGCTTGGTGAGGCGCACCAGGCGTTCCTTCTTCCCGCCGGGGACGTCTGTGCCGCAAAAAAAAGTGTTGTTGCGACTTCCTGACCCCGCCCCCTCTCGGATCACATACTAACTTACGTACAGTATGCACGAGGTACAGTACACTAATACAGTTTCAATTCGTGTTTTCCCGACGGTGGCATTAGCGAAGAAGAGAGTTGAGGGAGAAAAAAAAAACTGAATCTCTTATAAACAGAAAGGACAGGGATGAAGAGAGATTTTTTTAAAAAAAACCTGTGCTTTTAACATGCAAAGACCGGAATGTGCTTCTCTTCCTCGTAATCCTCCTTGTGGTTGACTTTCACCTTTCCGGTTCCATCACCTGCACACAAGAAACATTTTTTCGGGAAAAGTGAAGCAGACAAGTAAATTAGAGATGATTTTCGGGGTTGATAAGGCGGCAGGTGGAAGCATGCAGGAGACAGGTCCTTTTACCCCCACTAGGGCTGCGACTACTACTAATCCACTTTTTGGAACGGTCACTTGCGGCTAACCTTGGATGGAGGCGGGATAAGACGCATGCAGGAGGACGAGGAGAAGTCTACTCTAATCAGGCGCCTTACAAGCTCGACAGACCGTTGACAGGAAGATGACAGGTCCGGTGACAAACTGGTAGGGGCGGGGCCACTGGGTCGTTTGGAACATCTCATTTTTTGCCTAATTACTCATGTCTCACCTTTTGCTGGAGGAAGAGGGAATTTCTTTACTACTGGTACTAGATTTTGGAAGAGATGCACTGAGAAATTGTTCGAAATCAGTCGGGGTGATGCCCAGTTACATAGAGGTGAGCCGGCGCAGCATCTCCCAGCCACCCTACACCCCCCCCCTCCCCCTCGCCACCTCTGTCTCTTCCCTTTTCCTTATCAAGCGGAGACTGACAAGACAAGGAAGTGCTACTGCGTCTGGTGGCGGTGGTAGTGGTGACGGTCCCACCAAACTTTCTAGATCAGAGGCCCAAAAAGTTCAGTAAGAACGAGAGACCACGTGGCACCGCACAATTTTTTTTGTCAGCAGTTACAGTACCTCTTAAAAATCTTAAGTGCTAAAATGCTATTATCTTAATGATGGGCCTTATTTGGCTCGCCCCTGCAGATTCTCCCAGGACCTGCCAGCTACCTGTTTAAAACATCTCCCGTTCCATCCCCCTCCCGGTCTTCCCCCCTCCCCCCCATCTAGAAGAGAAAGGAAGGAGAGAGAAGGTTGATTTTGTCTGCTAGTGCGTGCACTACCGTCACCACCGCCGTCGCACAATGAGGCCCACCCTACTTTGCTTCTTTGTAAGTCCAGATAAGAGAGAATCATTTTTTTTTGCGAAATTCCAGTTGCGCGTTTTTTCCCAAAGGTCCTTCTCGTCCTGGCGGTGTGCTACGTCCACTTTGCCGAGTCCATGCCAAGGAGCACCAAAGTCAAGGTGGCCAGGAAGAAGTTCTACGCATTTAAGAGGCCGCCCTTGGGGGGCTCCAGGCAAGTCACTTCTCTCGGCTTAATGTGCCATTTCGTGCTTTCTTTGGGCTGTGGGGGGTGGAGCGGAAGGCGGAGAGATATTTCGAGAGAGTTTACGTACATGGTGGGTGCTTCTACTGAACCTACCGTACTAGGTAGTACCTTAATATACCTAGCAAATGTCCTCTCGGTCTGTCTGTCTGTCTGTTACAGGTTGCAGGCTAGACAGTTGGACTACTAATCCTTCCCAAGTGTCAACAAGGAGTGCCCGTTTCATTCCCAATAACATAAAATGGTTATTTTGGGCTGAAGGATGCCTCAGATCAAAAAGTTGCAGAAAATAAAAGTTGTTCAGCACCCCAATTTTTTTAAGGCAATACCCAAAAGGATTGTCCATTTTAGGCCCAAAAGGAGTGCCTATTTTATACCCAAACTTGAAAAATATATTTTTTGGGCAGGGAGCAAAGTGAGCTCGGACATGACGAGCCACCTGGGAGGCCTGAGGCCAAAGGCCAAAGACATCCCAGTGTGGTCAGTCCTAATTTGACCTTCTGCCCTTGCCAAATTTTTCCCAGCAAAGCAGGTAGCTTTAGGCTGGTACTGTAGTACAGTCGAGTTTCGCTATAACAATATCTTTGGTCACCCTCAAAAATATTGTTATAGCAAAAATATTGTTATAGCGAAATGCATTATTTAAGGAAAGTAAAGTTTGGTCTGTCCAGAAAATATTGTTATAGCGAGAATTATTGTTATAGCGAGAATTGTTATAGCGAAACTTGACTGTGTATGTGTGTAGTAGTGTACCCACGTTTATGTGTGCTGTAGTAGGAAAGTCTGAAGAAGTCTTAATTCATGCGGAGGGGGAAGGAAGATGATAAAAAGCGAAGTAACTATGTTCTGCTTTCCTTCGTCCCCCCCCCTTCCCGCAGGAGACTTGTCTCCAAGGGCCTGATGGACAGGATGCGCAGAACGAATTCCCAGAGGGGCCAGGACGCTCCGAGGAGGACGAGGAGGGTGCAGGCCTTCAGGAGGAGATACTAGGCAGGCACTCTGGAACGGACTGATTCAACGCATGCAAAGGAACACCACACAAGACTGAACATACATTTAAGTTATTTTTAAAGGGAAAATAAAGAACTTAAGTAGAACAATATTTTTTCTTTCTTACCTTAATTCTCCTATTCGTACGTATACGTATAGGGTATGAACTAAAATGTACCTAAGTAAGGGAAGGATCCCCTTCTAGTACATACCTACAACTACTGTACAGGTCAACAACATTGCCTCATTGCATGCCCACTAGTGCCACCATCGGGACAAACTTTGTCACAAAGGACGATTTTGCAGTGGTAAGACGAGGGCACAAGGCTCGGAGTGCGGGCAAGTTGCAACGACGACTTTCCTAGGCTGAGCAGGAGGTCAAGGACTTGCTGGTCTCCGTCGCCGAGTCCGACGCCTCCGCCGCCTCCTCCCCAGTTCAGCCCGCCGCCGCGGGTCCTGACAACGTTACCATTGGGTGGATGGAGGAGGAGGAGGGAAAAAAAAGGTGATGATGACAGACTTTGCTGTCCGTACCTGATGTCGTGGTGGTCGCCGTGGTAGTAGCCGTTGTCGCCGCCGCCGCCGCCCTCGTCGTCGTCGTCGTCGTCGTTCCTCATGAAGTTGTTTCGGCTGGCGATTGCTGAGTAGAAGGGCGAGAACTCCCCGCGGCGGTGGCGGAGCGCGTCCACCAGGCTCACGTACTCCGCGTACACGTCGCGGGCGACCTGGACGGGGTCAGGGAGAGGGAGGTGACCATGGTTGCGTATGAACAAAAGAACTTTTTGGAAATGCGTGCATGAGCCACGAATTTTGTGGCATGATGAGAATACGGTTTTTTTTTTTTACATCACAAACCGTGCCAGTATGCAAATAAAAAAAATGTGAGCAAAAAACTTACTAGCACACCTGAATTTCTTGCTACGTCGAAATGAATACTTGGACATAAAAATCGGAATCTGATATATCGGATGCAAATTCTTGTTCTACTCTAGTACTTGGCTTTTTCATAAAGCGCCAAGACAAAAAGTTGTTTCTTGTAGTAGGTATGTAAACGTAGTATGCACTTGGAGAAAAAAGAAAACGGTGAGCATAGCATGAAGGGTCATTTTTTTTTTAAATGCTGGATTTCTGGGCAAAACAAGGGCCACAGTTTACTACGCAAAGTACCAGACTAACTGCCATGCAAGTTGGGAAGTGCAGTAGAGGACAGAG
>JAAUYM010090829.1_pt1 | contig 10033 bp, 11 predicted proteins | sample 7278001 | NCBI WGS metagenome assembly JAAUYM01 (sample SAMN14350224, study PRJNA611818) | marine sediment metagenome | isolation source: surface marine sediment (1.8m) | place: French Polynesia: Moorea | collected 2018-08
TCTACTGAACTAGATAGGTGTCACAAGGAGTGATCTTTTGGGTCTGACCAGCCCATGTTGGAGTCTCCCCATTTTTTGATTCAGGAAGTTGCACTGTTGCGACCACACTGAAGCAAAAGAAAAGTAAGAGACTAAAGACACTCTTTTTTACAGATTATGACAGGGTAAACAGCCTTGCTCACCTACAAACTTTCCGCCGAGATAGACACAACTGGAGAACATGGAGATTCCCAGAAAAAGTCCAAGAGACCCACCAACGTAAGACACAATAGTGTTGAAGTCAAAAAGGAAAATCTGGAGGATTATGTAGGTACATACACTGTCCAGCACACGATGGATGTTCAGGAAAGTTGCCAGAGCACCTGTTGTTTTTAAAGCAAACCTGTTCCCTGTATTCAGAGGTGGTTGACTGGTCCAGGTAGAGGGAGGCCTGACTCTTCTCGTAGCCCACGACAGCCGGTTCCTTCAGCACCGTCACTTCGACCGAAGGCTGTCGACACTCCTTTGGGCAGCCACTCACTGTCTGCAGTAGACTTCGGACTTGACGTGCAGTCTATGTCCTTCAATCAGTTGTGTTAAAGGTGCTGGCTAAATCACCTGGTTTGTAAGTTGTTCCACAATAAGCTTGTAAGCTGTCTCCAGAGCAAAGGTGTCCTCCTCTACTGTCCGGCAAGGTGGGTAGCCATGCCCAGCTGAGAGATATTTGCCGGCTGGATACCAACAGCCTAAATAATGGCAGAGAGAGAGAGAGAGAGAGAGGAAAAAAAAGACAAGGAACAGCAGGAAAAAGGATGCACAAAATCTTGCTTTGACTTAATACCCGTTCTGTTGCTCTTCTCGAAAATGTGCTTGTACTCATTTTTTGCCCACTTTGTGACGCAGTCAGGGAGGGAATAGGTCTCGTCCTCCTCACAGTGGTCGACACTCTTGAGGCTGGTGAAGTAGTTCTTCTGGACGGTGGCGGAGACCTCGTCTCTCCTTCTCAAGGGCACGATGGCTGGAGTTCTCGGCCAAAAGCTCCAGTGCAAGCCAATCTCATTTCCCTTCTCATGGATGTAGACGAGCAGCTCCTCATGCTGAGACAAGTCGAACGCCAGCGTGTAGTATTCCTCCGGTCTCATTTGGCGGTAGAAGTAGATCGTGTAGCACCTTCCATAGTTAGTGGACACTTCGTAAACAGTGGCCTGAATGTCTTCATAGAAGCCTGTGCTGTTTACCGTCGTTTTAGAGCCGTCTGACCAGTGGGTGGCTGGCGCTTTGATGTAGAGCACCACGTCACTAATGTCGTATGTATTATTGACCCAGAATTCCCAAGATGGGTTCTCTGTACACAAAATATAGGGGAAAAAAACCTTATCAAATGAATGAAAACTAAAGTTTGTAGCCATCCATTATACTGCATGTTGTTTCTACTACTTGCAGACATTTTAATAAGCATTCTTTCTTGCCAACCTTCTTCATAGTCATCCAACAGCTTGTGAAGTTCTTCAGTAAGCTCATAATAGTCATGTATGGTCTTGAATCCAGGACAAAAGCTGAGAGCGGGTAGCTCTGCATGCTCCGCTGTTTTGGAAAAAGACACCACTGTTGTCTGCCTCTTGATGTACTTGATGAAGCTGTCCCCAACCTGCATTCATAATCCAGAAGGACTTGGTGTGGGCTGCAAAAATGAACTTTTCCCTATCCCCCATGTGTGTCTACCTTCTTTTTCTTTAGAATGCCTATCTACTACGCCCTAGGTATAAACAGGCTCAAAAATTCTGCATGCCATTCACCTGTATCCCAAACCAAAACAGCAGACCTGAGATAAGAAAGGTCCTGCCGCAGATTCGCCACTTTGTGTTCATGACTCACGCTGGCCAAGAGCACTTGGTTACCGACCTTGAAGACAATGACTCTGTGCTTCCCACTTACTATCCCGAAGTACTGTACGGTACATTACAGCAGAAGAGAGAGAAGCACATTGAAGAGAGTAGCATACATACATGGTCACAGGGGGACATTTGGGAGAGGCGTTCTTAACTTAGGATCTTCAGGAATCAGGATAGAGTTGAATTTTTTCTGTGTAGTTACATATGTGCACGTGTTGTCTGTCCCGGGGAGGAAAGGGGAGAAGTCTCAAAATTTGCTTTTTTTTCATAAATGCCATATGTACTCGTATCGCAATTTTTTAAGCACAATAATTTTAATTTTTATGTAAGCCGTTAGGATATCGATTTTTAAGACCATACATCAAAAACGTCCTACAAGCAAAGCCCATCTGACCTGCTGGTTGAAACATTACTGCTTGTTGCCGGTGGCTCTACGTACGTACTAACCCAACCAATATCGCTAGCGTGCATTTAGTGTCCTAGCGCCAGGGCAGGTGTTATAATAATAATAAATATATCCTTAGAGCAACCTAGAGCAACCAAAATTTTGACCCCATCGCTAGTTACCACTAGTGGTGTAGCCGTTGGGGTGGCTCTAGTGGTACCAATATTGGTTGGAAAGAAGACTTGTTATTGTCTGCTAAGTAGTAGTATATGCGAATAAAAGTCAATTGCCACTTCTTGCATGTAGGTATGTAAACCCAACCTACAATGATCCCAATGATCCCTCCCTCTCTCTCTCCGTCTGTTACGAGGTTGCAGGCCAACAAACCGTTGGACCAGTCATTCTCAAGATTTGCACTTCTTGATTGAGTTGTGCCGAAATTAGTGTTGACCGTTGTTGGTAGGGAAGGTACTTGATCTGAACCATTAACAAGTCTGATGACGGACATATGTGAGAACTGTAGGCATTAAAGGTAGATGATATCTTCTAGGGCTGCCTAGCACATACGTGGAGTACGCCACCTGTCCAAATTTGAACACTTGTCTCAATCTGCTTCTGCCAACAATTTAACTGCAGCAAAAAAACTCTTTTTTGGACATGCCTTTCAAATTTACAATACAGAGAAGCATTGGGTTTGTCTTAATCAACGGTCTGCTTGGTTACTGGAACTCCAATACTGGATCTTTATTTTGATTTTTTTGTTTGTTTGTTCGTGATTCCTCCAGATCATCATCGTTTTCAATTGAAGTCTGAAAGTTTCAGTTATGCGGCGCGCACCCCGTCGGACTTGGGAACCCCGCAGGCTCTCGAGGACAGGTCTGAAATGGAAACAGTGGAACCTCAAAATGTCTAAAATGAACTTCAATTTTCTCAACACAGTAATTTTTTTTCTCTAAACATTGTCTTTCTTATGTAGCTTAACTCCCTCTTCCTGCTCCTTACCCAGGCACTTCCCGGCCAGGTAGGTGCAGACGACGAACATGCCGATGGCCAGGAAGATGATGGCCAGCATGTAGAAGAAGGTGGTGGACAAGTCAAGCACGAAGAACTAAGACAGTCGGGAAATAGGAAAAAAAAAACATCTCTTGAGATGGAAAAGGAGAGAAAATATCTGGGTTCCTCCTAATAGCCTATGGTACGTACCTCGTCAATCTTCATGAAATTCGGGGACACGCGCAGGTGGACGCGCGCCACGTTGGACGCGGAGGAGGAGGAGGAGGAGGAGGAGGAGGAGGAGGAGGAGGAGGAGGAGGAGGTGGGCATCCTCGCCTGGCTCAGCTGGAGGGAGGAGGAGCGGCACTGGACCGGGCAACGGTCAGAGCTCTGAAAATGTACGGAAGAAGAGAGAATCTGAACAACTTGGTGATGCGCGTAGCATTAATAGATGGGTCTAGGTCTGGGTCGCAGTGGGTCACCTTCGAGTGACCCACCCAGAAGGACAGAAAGACTTTTGAGGTCGCGACCCAAAAAGTTGAGATTTAGTAGTACACCAAAAAAAAAACCCCGAACATTGGTCACCTCTTCTTCCTCCAGTAGCCTGACGACGTGCTCGTATGCGCTCTCCCTGGCGTAGGTCTCCGCCGTCGAGGTGTCGCAGGCCGGCTGCTCCGTGCCCTCGGACAGGAAGCGGCCGGACGGGAACCAGCAAGCTATACAAGAAAAGAAAGAAAGTGGCTGAGGAAGACCTGCACAAAAGTCATACAAAAAGGGAGAGGGGGGGGGGGGAAACAGTTTCCTTTCCAGATCCCTGACTGGACTAGTTACTACTGCACTGGTACAGCATCATAGTCACCAACCAGTCTTTCCCTCCTCCTCGTAGAACCGTTCGTACTCTTCTCTGGCCCACCCCAAGAGGCACTCCGAGCGCAGGTAGTCCTCCTCACCGCGGCACCGGGAACGCCCACCCCAGTAGATCTCGGTCAGGTTGATCCAGCGAGCCTCCGCCGCCACCTACGTATACACGTGGGGTTGCCAGATTGGGGCCACTCTTTTTTATATAACTACAAGTGGCTATTTTAGAGCCTGGGCAACCCCCTACCTCCACCCCGGGCTCCAGCAGCACCGAGGCCTCCGGCAGCGCGGGCCACTGCCTCCAGTTGAGGTCGGCCTCCGCCCCCGGCCCGTGCAGGTAGACGACGAGGTCCCGGCGGTCCGTGAGGTCGAACTCCAAGGAGCACCTGTCGGTGGGCTTCATCCTCCGGTGGATGTGCACCGTGTGGCACCGGCCGCGCTCGTTGGAGGACTCCACAAGGGTCATCTATAATTTTCTTTTAAATTTTTCTTATTTTTGCAGTACTAGCTTTACTTTTTACAAATATAGTGGTATAAAATACATATTTCTGAAGAAGCACCCGTCCTTTCTTGCCTTTATCTCGTCGTATTCGCCCGCGCCGCTGACCGGGACCTCCTCGGCGCCGCTCATCTTCACTCCGGTCAACACCTCCTCCACGCCGTACGTCTTCTCCAGCCAGAACTTCCAGTGATCTGGAGGGGATGCGTGTTTTATGTGCAGATGCAGACACATAAGACCTCCGCTTTGTAGCAAGCTCCAAAAAATACTTTCAAGGATTAATATTACTACTAATTTGTAACAAAATGTGTCAAACTCACGCACATGGTACGTCCTACTTACCGTCCTCCTCTGCGTCGCCGTCCATGACCCCATGCAGCCCCTCCAGGACCTCCTCCGGGGCGAGCTGGCCCTTGAATCCCGGGCAGAAGGTGAGGGACGGCGGCCGCGTCTCCTCGTGTCGCTCCAGCCCGTGGGCAAGCTTCGTGTCCCTGTTGAGGTACTTGCTCAGAATAGTCCACACCTGCAAGGAGGAACATTTTGTCAGGTGTTTAGGACGGGTTTTTTTTGTTTGTTTGGGGAGATGAGGGTTTGCATCCTGTACATACCGACATGATAGCCCAGAGGAGGAGGATGACGGCGAGGACGATCTTTCCTGCTTGGCGCCACCACTGACCTCCCATTTTGCTGTTGTTGTCACGCAGCTGCTGCTGCTTCCCGTGGCTCCTCCGCAAAATAATATTACCTGGTCCGTTCCTCGCCAAGTTCAAGTACGTAGTACTACATACAACACAACGCCTGCTTTCCCAAGTCTGAGGTTTAATTGTGAACAACCCAGAAAGAAAAAAAAAATCTTCTCCTCCTTTCTGACGGTCTTGTACCTACTGCGTACGAGGATTCCGCTGTGGCGGCCGTGGTTGAATGGTTGAATTATTTAGCATGCCACCCAACATGTGGCGTCTCCCACAATCGATAAAGTTTGGGTGGGTGTACATAGGTATGTCACAGAGCATAGAGGAGACCACCACTATTTTTTTAAAAAAACTTTATTTAGTGATATCTGCTCTTGGACTTTTGCACCCAATGGGGAAAAAACCCCAGTATTTTTTGCTAATTTCGTTCTGGGAAAGTGCTTCTGTGTAAATAATTGAAGCAGATGGAATAAATGGTTGCTGTGTTTATGAGCAAGCTTGCTGTACTACGTAGTAAGTGAGTCAATTTCTTCAGGATTACATAACTACTACTTTCAAGTCTTTCTTTTCGTCGGCAGGCATCGCCATCATTTTACAATTTTACAAAATTGCTGTAGTGCAGAAAGATTTTCTAACTTTCAGATGAGAGATTGAGTGAAACCAAAAGGGGATCTTTCCGGACAGGAAAATGGTTGATACCCGGGACCTTTCCACTAGTACAGTAATGTTATTATACCTGCGAATTTCCTAGACTCGCTTGGTTTAGCTTTCAACTTTTTTGTATTTATGGTAAGTAGTTTTGGAAGCTTCATGTAAATAAGAGACGCTTCCACGAACGGAAAGCCATCTCCTCCTCTTCCTCCTCCTCCTTTCAGAGAGTCCACTGGGTGGATGGAGTGTAGTAGCTAGTACAACACATGACTCATCCTGGGATGGAATTAATCATCCAGATTTTTTTTTCTTCTTTTTCTTCCGTGGAAGACTCGCATGCGAACTGCAAACACCGCCACAACTTTCCTTCCTTCCTTCCTTCCTCCCACTTTTTTCTCCCCCTCTTTTTTCCTGTGCAACTGGGCGGGGGTTTCCCTCCGTCAGACCTGTCTTTTTTCCTTCACAAACGCCCCGCGGCAAAAGAGTACGTACAACCCATGTTGTATTTTGGCCAACACTCGCATACCCAAAAAAAGATTTTCCTTTTTTTGGTGGGGGAGGGGGGGGGGAAGAAGAGAAAAAAAAAGTAACCACAGCTGCACACAGAGTAAATAAACAGAGCACATAGCGCGAATTTCAGGAGGACTGTTGCAACTACGTACACGTAGTCTGTGGCAGAAAAGAAAGGTGAAAAAGGAGGAAGAAAAAGGAGGAGGAGGAATTCCAAACGGGATTGGAACTTTTTTGGCTGTCCGCACGGAACAGCAGATCTGTGGCATGCAGCACCCCATTCTCTTTGAGGAGGAGGAGGAGGAGGAGAAAACGCTTAGTTCGTTGGGTGTTGAACGGAATAAACGGACGTAACGGAAGAAGAAGGAAGGAGGAGAGGAGAGATCTCATCTGTCGCACCCGCCTCCCCCCTCCTCTTCAACGCAGGGTTGCCAGGTCTGAGAAAACTGGAATCATTTATCCAACCTACGATATAACCCAACCCAACCCGCACCCAAAAGCACGGTAAAGCAGCCCCAAGTTTTTTTTTAAATATCGAGCAAGCTCTGTACAGTAGTTTACTCTCCAAATACAAAAAAAAAATATTTATCTAGCAATCCTGCTTCAACACACTCCACTCTCTCCTCCCGCTCGCGTTCCCGAAACGGTTGGACAAGAAGACTCCCCCCCCCAAAAAAATCCAACGGGGAAGTTCGCAGCAGCTACGGAGATGAGAGGGCGAGAGCGAGAGAGAGAGAGAGAGGGATGGCAACAGCGACGAGAAGAACAAGACGGACTCATTCCCAGACGGGCGGCGGGGGGGGGGGGGAAGGAATATCTACCCGGAAGATCGCATGGTGGTGGCATAGGAGGAGATGTTTTGAGGGTGGAGCTGGGAAGAGAACATTCTCATCCTCGTTTGAAACGAGCATCTTCAAGAGGGGGGGACGAAAAAAAAACAGGGAAAGATGATGGTGTGCAACCAACAGGGACAACGGGAAGTTCGTGAACCACCACTATGTATGTACTAGTCAACCTTCAATTGTACATAGTGACAACCAGCCTATTTTTTGAGGCGGCCAGCGACAGGACAGGAAGTCCTTTCAGTTGGCAACAAGGATAAGAGATGTCGAACAAAAAAAGAAGCTTGAAAAAAAAAAATAGAATGGGAAAACTATTTAAGTTGGCAAAAAAAGAGAAAACAAGTTTTTTTTTACCCCACCAGCAAGTCACTCTGATAGAGAGCAACGGAATTCCAGGGATGTTCCAACTCTCACCAGAAGAATCTGTCCCCTCTCGCTCTCACCCTTTCAACACAACTAAAAAGTGCAACGCATGCAGGCAATAACTGCAGAAAAAGGAACCTCAGTCTCACTTAATTTTTTTTGAGGGGGGGGAAGGAGAAGTTATGTAGTACACTGGTACAGGTCACCTGAATTCTTCCTCCTCTTCCTCCTCCTCTTCTTCTTTTGGATAAGCGCGCGCCGCCCTGTGAAAGACGGAGGGGGGTGGAAAGGAGAAGAGAAGAGGCAGTTGGCCAAGAGTGCTCAGAAGAGGAGGAGGGAGAGGGGGAGGGGGAAAAAAAAGCCGGCTGCAAGAGAAGATATCGATTTTTGACTAAAGGGAAGGAGAAAGAGGGAGAAAGAGAGAGCAAGAGAAGACCACGCTAGAAAGCAGCTTCCTCCTCTTTCCTCTTTGTGTGAATGTGCAGCACGTCCACGAGCAACCCCCTTCCCCTTCTCTTGCAGGAGGGGAAAAAGAGGAAGGAAGGGGTGGGAAGCTGCGGACGCTCGCTCGCTTTCCCATATCACTATAGCAAGACGGTGTTTGTTTGATCGTGTACCACGCACAGAGTTGCATCGTCGTCATCTCACGAAGGAGCTCCCCCCCCCCCCAAAAAAAAGAGAAGAACAAAGGACGACATTGTCAGAGATCACAAGGAGAGGACTTCTCTTGTTCATTACGTCACTAAGAGAGAGACTAAGAGAGAGTGACAACGAGGACTTTGGGGGGGGGAAGGAGGGGGGAGGGGAGCTCCCGTCCAGCAATCTCAACTTCTTTTTATTAATCTCACTGACACACACACACACACACACACGCACAAGAGTGATATCAGCGCCGCAGTGAGTAAGAGAGGACAGATAAATGTTTCATATCTCACAGTGAGAGAGAGAGAGAAGGAGGGACTCCGCAGGATCAGAGGAAGAGCAGGGCAGTTTTTTTTTAATGCAGCTGCATGCAAGCAACGAAGTGAGTGGTAGCTGCCACCATAAATAAAAAGAGAGGAGAGGGAGGAGAGGAGACAGTGGGGAGTAGGGAAGGGAAGAACAGTTTTTTTTTTAAACTGATATCGGTGCCAATTTGCAAAGTAGTAGCAGTGGCGCGGTGGTGGATCGTTGGTGCTGGAAACAAGTGCTGCTGATGCGATAAACAGGAATCCTCTTCACACTCCAGTGGATCTCTCTCCTCCTGCCTGGATGCTGCTAGTATACCCTACCACACCGATCACAGCATCGCGGGTGTGACTGACGGCGACGGAGAAGGATTCAGGTTGGTGTGACGCATCACCCTCTCAGCATGAAGAGAGTTTTTTTTCTGATCAAACACAACATTTGGTTTCCAGTAAAAAAAAAATAAAAACCACGATTGCTTTATTACGTGCCGTCCGCATGCCGGAAAAATCGACGTTGCTCTTTCTTTCACTTCTTTTTTTGTTGTTGTTCCACCGCGCGTATTTTTCGATTAAAGCCAGCACAACTTATCTTGCCCGCAGGCTCCATACGCCAACAGAATCTGAATCTTTTTTTTTTTCTTGCTCTTTTCAGGAGGAGGGAAACAAGAAGATAGGAGGAGGAGAAGCTGCTGTAGTAAGGCCCTCCTCTCCTCAACGAGACAGGCAAGGCAAAAGAGGAGGAGGAGGAGGAGGAGGAATAGTGCCGACCCCCACAGGCCACAGCCACAGCCCAACACATAGTACAGACAGCTTGTGTGTGTGTGCAGCATTCTGGTCCTTGTGTTGCGTGTGGGTGAGCATGCAAGGAGGAGGAGAGAGAGTGTCAACCGAGCCTTGGATCACCTGGACGTCGTGAGAGAGGAGTAGGTGGCCGCTGCATTTGCAAAGTGACGAGAAACAGCAGCAGGAAGGAGGAATTGGATTCTTGTTTGCGCGAATTAGGACAGGGGAGGAGGAGGAGGAGGAGGAGGGGTGCAACTCTCTCTCTCACACACACAATGTGGCGAGAAAAAAAAGCCACACCAAAGTGACTTGGATCGAAAAGTGAAGCAGGAGGCGCGGTTTTGTGTTTCTCAAGGAAGAAGAAGAAGAAGAAGAAGAAAAATTCAAACCGATTGATTAGTCACGTGTGAGGAGGAAGAGGAGGAGCCGCCCTTCTTTCTTTTCTCGAATTGCAAGAAGCAGCAGAAGAGAGGAAGTGGAGAGTGTGTGTGACGTGGAAAAGCTTTTTTTCCCCCGCAGTGATTTTGTGTTGTTTGTTTGTTTTTAACTCCCGGACCTACTCTCGGATTTTGTCCCGGAGGGTCCCTAGCCCATTCCCGCCGTGGGGATTTGGGAGGAGTAGCTGGATTTCTCCCTCCA
>JAAUYM010006095.1_pt1 | contig 10032 bp, 2 predicted proteins | sample 7278001 | NCBI WGS metagenome assembly JAAUYM01 (sample SAMN14350224, study PRJNA611818) | marine sediment metagenome | isolation source: surface marine sediment (1.8m) | place: French Polynesia: Moorea | collected 2018-08
AAAAAAATACGGGAAAAGAGGAGTTGGCTGCTGCATAATGTGCCGTCTTCCTCCGCCTTATGCTGATGATCTCCAGCAGCCGCCCCTCCGCCCCCTCCCCTCCCTCGCACTTCGAAGTAGAGCAACACCCCTCTTCAATCCTCGTCACTGTTCCTCCTCCCCCTCCTTGTGAGAAAGCCTGGTCTGCTGCATGGCCTAAATTTACCTGCTACAACATTTACGGGAGGCAACAGAAAGAAAATAAAAAATTAACAGCTACACAGCATTCACATCCAGCTAGGATACATGTAGGTACAGTACTAAATCAACTTCAATTAATGCTGGCATTAATTTAAATTCCTCCCCCACGTTTATTGTAGGTAACACACTGCGACTGTGGTGGCGGGAAAGAGAGAGATGGGGGCCACCTAGGGCGATGAGGGGGAGATGCATTGGTGTTGTATGTTTGATCTGGCACTGCGGAACGGAGCGGAACGACGACGGCCTTACCACGTTTTCCCAACCCCGGGGGGAGCCTAGCTCTTTCAGTGGTGAGGAGGCACTCACACAAGTGGAGGAGGAAGAGAGAAGAAGACCACTCCTGAAGATTGCATAATTGGACTCCCGGGCAGAACGGAGGAGGAAGAGGAGGAGGAGGAGGAGGAGACCCAAGTCCACCCTTTGAAAGAATAACGTTTTCTTTCATTGCACGTACAGTACACAGGTAGGATGTTTGTTGATGTTGCTGCGCTGCAAAGGAAGCACCAGTTGGTGCCGGGGCTATTTCTTTCTTCTTCTTTTTTTTATTTATTTATTCAAAAGGGCTTTCTTTCTTGGCTGGCCATGATGGACGAGGAGGAAGGAGAATAGCACCCGCGCACAAAAGGCATCTCTTCTCGTCTCACGCCGAGAATCTCAGCAGTTAGTTGCGTTTGTTGCCCGATGCGAGCTTTTAACAGGAGGAGAAGAAGGGGAGGGGAGGCTGCTCCAAATAGCTTCTTGGGAGGAGGAGAAAGAAGAAGAGAGAAATGGACTCTTGAGAGACGCTTGTAAAGACTACCAGAGCGTCTTGTTCCGAGAATACTTTACCTGTGTTGATCACTACCTTGTTTGGGAGCATCAGCTACAAGGGAGAGAGCTACCAGGAAGGAAAAACAGAGGAACTGGAAGTTAGGAGGAGAGAAGAGGAAGGGAAGAACAGCAGTTCATTCAGAGCTTCCAAGCCACCAACATCTCCTAAGTCTTTCAGTTGTGTTAAGCATATATTTTCTCCTTCCACCCAGTTGAAAATACAAGTCTTTGGTTGTTGAACATCACATTTAACATCAGTGTAGTCTACGTTCATTCGCGTACGCCCAGGGTAGACCTTACAACGCTCATTTGAATACGGCCGTGATCTGTCAGGCACATGACAGGGGAAGGGGAGAAGGAGAGGGGGTTCTGCAAAAGGCCGCAACAACAAAAGATTACCCAGAAAAAGGAAGTTAGTTAGTTGTGCTCGTACTAGACTTGTGTGCATTTAAAATTAATAGTTAAACTTATTGTAGAGATGTACTGTACAACGAAGGCTGCATTCACGCTTCTCCCGCATACTAGAACTGTCCGGGAATCCGCCCGACGTCCGGGGCGAACCTGATCTCCGGCACCGACGTCGACTGCTTCACTCCGGGTGAGGAGGAGGAGAACCCGGGGGAACCACCGGAGAACGAGCCTCCTCCTCCTCCTTTTTCTTCCGGGATCTCCAGCCTGACCTGCCTCCGACCACCGCCGTCGCCGCCGCCACCAAGCTCCAGGTGGACGAACTCCTCGGGGTGGAGGCTGACGCCGCCACCGCCGCCGCCAGCGACTGCGCCCTGGACCACGGTGACCTGCTCGTAGCGCCTCCGGTACCACCTGGGCACGTAGAAGAGGAGGGCGACGACAACCACGAAGCAGATGACGGTGGCCGTGATCCACCCGTCCGGGGGCACTTCCTGGTAGACGATTACAACCTGGGGCTCTTTCTCGCCGGCGGCGTCGCCGCCGCTGCCGTCGCATGACCTGTCCACTTCGTCTTTCTCCTCATTATCTTCTTTTGGGACGACCAAGATTTTCTTTGTGTCCTCATCGTCGCCGATGAGGACTGCACTTTTTTCCTCCTCTTCCTCTTCCTTCTCCTCTTCTTGGTCTTCCTCTTCTTCTTGGACTTCTTCCTTGGGCTGCTCAACAATGTAGGGAGTTTTCTTCAGGTCGGCAATGGTCTTCCTCTCCGCGTTGTCGTTGTTGTAGCTGTTGCCGCCCCAGACGTTGCTGTCCATGAAGCTGGTCTCCTGCTTGTCGCCGTCGTCGTCATTATCATCGTCGTCGTTGTAGTCGTCATCGTCTTTGTCGTCATCGGAAAAAGGATCCCAGTCGTCGTCGTCGTCGTCGTCGCCAGCTTCGTCGTTGAAGTACTCGTACGAGTAGTTCTTGGCCAAGGCAACGCTGAGGAGAGTCAGGAGGAGCACCAGCAGGACCGACAATGACCTCATATTGTCCTGCCCAAATCGCAAAATCTTTTTTAAAGTCAAACTGACGCCCACCCTTTTCTCATTTGCAAACGTGCGTGACCCTCTTTCTTACCCATCCTCCTCCTCTCTTCCTCTCATCAACAAGAGAATTCAAGATTAGATAAGACTTCACAGAACACGCCTCACCGGTAGGAATGAAGAAGAGTTTCTTGTGTATGTAAGTACTACAATGAAAATCTCTGATTGCTGCACTGCCGCTTCTGAATAAGTATTCCTCTCACATGTGAGATTGCTTTATCAGAGCTCAAGCCAAAAAAAGCATAAAAGATTACTCTCTCTCTTTCTCTCTTTTTTTGTGCTCACGGTCAGATATCGGAATGCGTGTTTGCATTTGCTGCGACTGCGAGGAGAATGTCTTTCTTCCTCCTTTGGCCAAACTAGTCATGTTTCAAAGACGTGAATCAGATACCAGGTGTTGGGTCGGGTTGGATGGGAGGAGTTGGTGGCTGGTGGCGTTTAGGCCAGAACAACAAAGAACCCATTTTCCCCTCCCTCCCCCACTTTACACACCCTTCTTTTACATAGTATTTCTTTCTTGGGTAGTTGTAGGTACAACTCAGTTTATCACTCTTCGAAATCTTCCTTCTCCTCCTTTTAAAAGTTATGACTCCCCCCCCCCCCACCCTCCTCGTTAGAGTCTGGGAGTGAGTGTGTGTAGTAGTATGGGTGTGTGTGTGTGTGTGTGTGCTTTACCGACCGCGCAGGGGTGCAAAATATATCAAAAGCAATCAAGATGACACCCCACGATAGCAAGCAAGCAGGCAGGCCACCCCACTGCTCACTTCTCGGTGGCGGCGGCAGACAAGACCCTTTTCTTCTGCTCCCCAAGCACGGCTACGTACTGCACAGTCACACCTGGTGGCGGGTGCAACTGGTTGGTGTCCCCTTCCACTTCTACTACTAGCTGCCGTTGGTCACGACTCGTGGTGCTTGGGGAGAAAAGTAGTTACGTATGGAACTATCAGATTTCTATCCAATCGACTGCAAACATTTCGACTACTTCTTTACAGTAATTATCGAGCTTTTAACTCGCATTTATTAGCACACTGCCAACAAGAGATAGAACAAAAAGGTCCTCTGGAGTTCCTATTTCATTATTTATCAGCATAATGATCTTAAGTATCTTCAGAGTATTCAAGTTTACTAAACGACTTAATAGACGAGAGGTCAGGCTTTGACCTTGGGCAGGTCGACGACGACGGGCCTGTTGACGGGGGTGTAGAATAGGTCGACGGTGGAGGCGTTGACGAAGACCGTCTCTCCATTCGTGCACTTCCCGTATCCTGGCAATAAGGGAAAAACCTAACTTTTTATGGGATAGGGGAAGCAGGCCTTTTTCCGGAGATGAGCTCGCACACAACTAATTGCAAGGAAGGGAAGGCTATCAATCATACACAAATAGCTACTACCTCCATCCAAAAAAATCTTCGGAGTTAAAACGGAAGGAGGAGGAGGAGGAAAAAACTTTCAAAACGGGAGAAAGTACTCGTAGCATCCGCCACCCACAGACTCTTTAAGAGGAGGAACACTGATAATTGGACAGAAGAAAATTAAGAAAATGCAGGTAGCGACGGTGGCCTATGAAGAATGGGGACGAGAGGGGAGGAAGAGGAGGGCTCTGCAATTACCTGAGGTACAGTCGATATTCCACTTTTGTCAAGTTGCCCCTCGCACAAGAAAACGCGACAAAATCTTTCGAAAATCGAACATGATTTTTATGGTCTGTAAATTTAATTTTCATACAAAATTTTTAAAACCGATCTAAGACCGAATATCGGCTGTACGTACGGTAGAAGGCTCTCTGCTAAATTAAAATAGGCACAAAACTTTCTTACCCTCATGTATGTGCCCAAACACGTGCAGCCTGGGCTTGATCCTGCAGGCGACCTCCTCCAGCAGATGCCTGCAGCCGGCCCTCTCCCCCCTCCGGCAGAGGTCGAGGATCCCGAGTGGTGGGCCGTGGGTGACCAGGACATCGGTGTCGTCCGGTGCGGCCGCCCACCGCTGGCGGATCTCCTCAGAGTTCCGCGGCAGGTTGAATCCCCAGTCGGTGCCGTACTCCGGGGACCACGGGCAGCCGTAGAACTTGAGCCCGCACGCGGTCGTCGCCTCGTCCTCGAGGAGGGTGCAGTCTGGAAATCAATCGCCAGAAGAGATGATGTCCGAGGTCGTTTTAATGTGTTCACTCAAATTCTGGTGGCTTACGCTTTCTGAGCATCTCCTTCAGTTCCTCTGGGTTTGGCGCTGTTTCCATAGTGTATCCGGCCCTCCTCCCACTAGTGGAGGGGTCGAGGGTCAGGTCATGGTTGCCAGCTATCACAACCTGGACAGTACAGTACAATATGGCAACTTTCTATATGGAAAGGTAGCTCTGAGCATTGGCAGCATTGGTAACAATATAACCTTGTGGGGATATTTCTTCTGCCTTCCGAGCCACCTTGCAAACTGTTGAATCTCCTCCTTCTTCCCGATCTTGGTAAAGTCTCCCGCGTGGACAAGGATGTCGCCATCTGGGAGAGACTTTGAGTAGTCATCTCCAGCATCGGGTGTCAGCACGCTATGCGTGTCACTGATGCAGACCAGGCGAACCTGAAAGGAAGTTCAGTTATTAAAGAGTGAAACGGCTCTTAGAGAAAGAGACCATCTAAAGTGGCGGAGTGCTGTAACAGCAGTTTTGGTTTACCGTAGATCAACAGCAGTATCAACAACCACAAGATTAATAAGTCACTGCTTCAAATCAAATGCCAGTAGAACTCCAATATACGTACACATACTATCTTCTAAGCGGAGGTGGGTTGAAGAAAAAATTCAATCAGAGCAATCTTGACTATGTATTCGCTATACTCGTACGTGGGTATCCCTGTTCCACGTCGGGGAGTGCTCGATGGGCATCTCCCGAGTCTGGTACTGGGGCGAACCCTGGTACTCTCTCTCCCAGAGCGCACGGTTCGGGTAGACAGTGTCCTTCAGAGAGGACGAAGGGCCGCCGCCCTGAGTGTTGCCCATTTTTTTTTCGGTGCTTGTAGGTACACGATGAAGAACTGTGTCTGTAGACTGCAGTGTACCTACTAAGGTCCTGTCCTCCCTTTCTTTGCCAGCTGCGAGTGTTAACGTTCGCAGCGCAGGGGTTTTCCTGCCTTGTCTTCTTTCCTTCCACGTAGTATGCATGACTCATTCTCACTCCCTTCACTACGCGACGTTAGGAATCTTTCTCACATGGCGCAATTTTTACCCAAAAAAAAAAGAAAATACCTTTGTACCTCGTAGTACATCTGATTGAAGCTCTGAGCGAGACCTGTTCGAGCACAGCCGATCTTGGCTAATCGGAAAAGGCATCAACTTTTCGCCCTATTTCTTTCCAAGCTAGCAGGCACTTCTGGGCTTCACGTAGTGCACAGAAATTCTGTTCTCTAGAAAAAAATGATCGATTAACCGGCTTCGACTGTGTTAAGAACAGGTAGTGGATATATTCTTCGATGGAAAGTATCAGTAGATGGCACATTATCTACGTACTGTATAGTTCATGTTGAATTATTTAAGCATCTCAGTGGTACAAAAAAACAAGTATTAATGTTACTTGAACAAAAAAACCCTACATTTGTGCTTATAAATCTCCACTCTTGGCCAGGTCAATGACGATGGGCTTGTTCACAGCTCTGTAGCGCAGCTTGCAAGCGGCTGCGTTGACAAAAATGGTCTCTCCGTTGGTGAGTTTCCCGTATCCTATAATAAATAAATTAGCTGTTTAGGAAATGAGGTGAGCCAGGTGGGGTGTACTAAGTCAGCTCTGACTTATATCACCTCCATGGATGTGTCCAAAGACATGAAGTCTGGGTTTAATCCTGCCCACCACCTCTTCCAGGAGGTGCTTGCAGCCCACCATGTCTCCTCTCCAGCATGCGTCCATCACCCCCAGGGGTGGAGTGTGGGTCATCAGAACATCAGTGTCATCGGGCACGTCTGCCCAGTGCATGCGCAGCTCTTCTGAATCGCGCGGCAGGTAGAAACCCCAGTCGGTGAAGCCGAACTTGGGACACCACGGAGAGCCGTAGAAGTTAAGGTCGCACAGGGTCACAGACTCGTCCTCAAGAAAGGTGCAGTCTAAAAACATATGTTTTATTTGCATGTACTTTATCTTTGCACAGGTAACATACTGTACGATATGCTTCTTACTCTTTTTCAAGATATCCTTCAGTTCCTCTGGCTTTGGTGCAGTTTCCCTGGTGTATCCAGCCTTTCTCACATCCATTGAAGGATCCAGTGTCAGGTCATGGTTCCCAGCTATCACAACCTGAATCAATAATATCGCATTAGTTTGATCACATTGACCTGGTCAACCTTGCTTTCTCATCAAGATAACAATTATTGCCCTTATGAACAACACAGCAACAGCTGCATGATAAAAAATATTAACTACTGGACCTTATGGTGATATTGATGCTGTTTTTCAAGCCAACTTGAGAACTGCACAATCTCCTCTCTCTTCCCGTGCCTGGTGAAATCTCCTGCGTGCACCAGGATATCACCCTCTGGAAGTGACTTGGAGTAAGCATCACTGGCATCAGCTGGCAGTGCACCATGGGTGTCACTAATGCAGACCAGACGAACCTACAGAGGAGAAGCAAGAACCAGGAGGTATTGGGAAGGTAACAATAGCTGAAATATGTACGTGTACACCATATCCGCCAAATAAAAAAAACTGAATACATATCATTTCTTGTGTCTGTGGACCTGATACGGCATGTCCAGTAAATACGTTCGTTCTTTTAAGTGCAGAAGATATTTTAGAATTAGCTTTTTTTATTAAAAAAGCCGCATAATATTTCACATTAATGAAAAAAGATAGTGCATTAACTTCATGTTTGATAAGAGAGGTATTCAGAAGAAAATCTATCTACTACTTACATGGGTCTCCTTGTTCCAAGTTGGAGAATGCTCCATCGGGAGCTGCCGTATCAGGTACTGCGGCAGGTCCCTGAACTCGCGCTCCCACACCACCCTGTTCGGGTACAGCCTGGCCGTCAAGAAGTTGCTCTTGCTCATCGCGGTGAAGTAAAGTCTCACACTTCTGCTAAATGGTCATCTGAGCACATCCGCCACACTGACATTGACACTAGGCTGTGAAACACCAGAGGAAAGGCAGGCGACTGTGAGTAAGTGAGAGTGGGGCAACTCTTATCAGCTGTTGTGAGCGTCAACAGCTGAACATCCTCTCCCCCCCCCCCACGGCCCCAACGGCCAACAGTGAAGCCAAGGGGTTTCTAGCAGGGACCTGCTTGCACAACAGCGTACTGTATGGGCATGACTCATACGTACGTGCACTTCCTCTGATCTGACGCAATTTTTGAGAGGGAAGAAGCTCCCAGAAGAAGGGGAAAAAAGTGGTTTTTCTGTTGGGCATATTGGAACTTCAAAATTGACCTCTGCGACAAAATTGTTCTGTTTTTATTATTTTTTTGGGGGGGGAGGGGAGACCGTCAACTTTTCAACTTCTTTCGCGGTCCAATTCTTTTTCTGGCTGCTCCTTCTTGAAGGGACTTATCGTCTTCTTCCTCGTCCTCCTCTCCTTCTTCCAACGTCAATCAAAGTCTGCGTGGCGGCGACAAAGGAGGGATAAAAATCAGTTAATTTCTTTGAGTCGCGGCGGCGAAGGGGAAGAAGGAGGAGGAAAAGGAGGAAGAGGAGGAGGTGCCTTTTGCTGCTGGAGAAATGCTCAAGAAAGCTGAGAGGAAAGGGGGGGGGAGAACCTTCTTTCCATTCAACTTCTTCTTCGTGAAAGGATTCCAAGAGGATTAAACTGAGTGAGTTCCGCGACGAATCCTGTCAGCCCCGGAGAACTGAACTTCTTCCACAAATGGAGAGAGAGAGAGAGAGAGAGCTCTGGAAGAAGAAGGCTTGGAGAAACACGCATTTCGTGGCCATTCACACGGGTTGATGTGGGTGTCATTGTTGCCTGACACCTATGTCAGACTGTCAGGAGGAAGGAGAAGGGGGGCTAAGAACGAGCATTCACACACACACACACGTTTTCACTGATGAGTTTCCCAGATGTTTGCTTATTTTTAATATTGTAATTTTGTTGCCTGAGATTGCGGAACGCCGATTTCCGGATTGAGCCGTCGGTCTCGCACCCCCCTCCCCACGAAATTGCTGCCCAATTCCAACGAAATCTCCGACCATGACCGCCCACAAAGGATTTTCTCTTCTTTTCTCCTGTCTTCCTCTCTTTCTCCCTGCTGTGGCAGCAACAGCAGCGGGAGCATCATTGTGATCATGGGGACGATACAAAGGATCCATTATCGGCTCCCTGAGCTGAGCTTAAAAACCAGCCACACTGCGCAGAATGGGAGAGGAATTTTACGGGGCCATCCAGAGTGGTGGTTACCAAGGTGGTCTTTCTCTCTTTCTCCTCTTCAGCTGCTAGTATCTCTCTCTCTCTCTCTCTCTCTGTCGCAGTTGAACAAAGCCCGATCGTCACCCCTCGTCAAAAGGCACCATTCTCTCTCCCTCTCTTCTTCCCATTTTGCGACATTTTATCCTTTATTCTTGTTGTAGCTGTCAGTGTTGCCACAGCAAAAAAATGCAAGTCTTGCAGAGTTCAAATGTGCTTGCTCCTAGCTTACTTTCTTTTTTTCCACTTTGATGGTTAGCTAGTAGCTAGTAGATGGTAAACTGGACATCTTTTCTCCTTAATTTTTCCATATTTACTTCCAGAAAGTTGGCAACTCTGATAGCTGCCACTGTCACTGTCACCCCCCACCGCCCCACGGTTTGTTCGGGAAACCACCATCATCGCGGGAGAGAAGAAGAATGTTGCCGCTGTCTCCGTTGAGCTTTTCAGGCAAACTCTCGCTTCTAATTGGAAGAAGACTCACGGATTTTTCCCATACCAATTTGTTGCACGATGACTTTAGAGGGCGCCCCACCCACCCACCCAACTAACCACCTTCTTTTTTTCGCAGGAAATTCTCTCTCTCCCAACTCCCGGACCGGCAGCCGAGGCGTTTTTGCCCTCCCGACTTTAAGAGATTTAAATCAGAGCAGGAGAGGAACGGAAGGTAAATTTTCTCGGGGAGGGACATCCCTAATTCGGACACCCGGATTACCCGACCATTTACATTGCAGGTTTTTTTCCGGGTTCCGAGTTCTTAAAAGCATTCAGAACCCGGAAAATACCCGGCGTTTGATCATCATGTTGAGAACCGGGTGTCAAAGAAGTAGTCGGGCATTCGAGAAACTCTAGGAAGAGGAGAGGAGGTTAGAAAGGACGGGGGGGTGGGGCGGATGACAGGCTGTAGAATGCCATTACCACCACCACCAGAGAAGGAGAACCCAACGAGTCATCTCGGGAGATGAAATAGCAGGGAGGCTTTCCTTCCCTTCACAAACAACCACCACACCATCGTCGTCGTCGGGGGGGGGGGGGGGGGGGAGGGGGGGGAGATGTCAAAAAAAATTAAAAAAAAATCAGCTGGTCTCAAAAAGAGAGCGGGTGGTGGGGGTG
>JAAUYM010161273.1_pt1 | contig 10031 bp, 9 predicted proteins | sample 7278001 | NCBI WGS metagenome assembly JAAUYM01 (sample SAMN14350224, study PRJNA611818) | marine sediment metagenome | isolation source: surface marine sediment (1.8m) | place: French Polynesia: Moorea | collected 2018-08
CAACCAATATCACTAGTGGTTGGCTTTACGTATGGCTTAGCTCCCCATATTGCTTACTGTAGAGAGACAGAGAGAGGGAGAGGGAGAGACACACAGAGAGAGAGAGGGAGAGAGAGAGAGGGAGGGAGTATATGTACATGTACGGCGGGTGCTCTCAATCCTTGCCAAATAGCAGGGTTGGAGAAAGTATACGCACGGCGGGTGCTCAATCCTCGCCAAAAAAGCAGCTTCCCCCTTCAAATATGCATACAATCCAACTTCCCCAATTTCCCTCCCTCTTCTTTCTCATCAACTTTTTCTATCTGTGAAAGTCATGAATCAAGAGCTGCGGCGCCCTATCGGCTAGGTCAACTGCAATTCGAGAACCGGGGGAGAGACGGGCATATCTACCACTTCAATCAAATTCTGAGATTTATCGGGCGCCTCCACTCCTCCCCCCCCCCAAAAAAAACAACCTGAGAAGTATTTTTTCGCTACTTTTTTTTCGCATTGTCGGCGGTATACTCGATACTCTTATCGAGACTGCTTTGATTGACTTGCTCGGAAAGACTCACGAGCGGGCTTGTTTGCACCCATGCCTTGCCAATTCACCTCCCACCCCCTTCACCCATCCAAGATTCTTTTTTTATTTTCGTCGTCGGCAGGAAGAAAGAGAGATCTCTCGGCTTTGCATCGTGACTTGCATTGTGGAGGTAGTAGTGTATAGGTAAGTACGCAGGTAGAATATGGGAAAGAGAGAGGGGTGACACGGCGAAAAACACTTATCCTCCACGTCGCAAATGAAACACGAGGTCAGTACCAGAGAGAAGGACTTAATCTCAAAACCACACGGTATCCTCTTTGCAAGAGATCTCTCTACCTCTCTATTCAGAGAATTTTAGTGAGGACAGTTTGGATAGTTTCCAAAGAGTCCTTTTTCCTTGCTCCTATTCCCGACGGCTTCCATTTCCCAACTTGATTTGATAAGACGAAGGACAAGTGGACAGTTGTGTAGACCTCCCAGTATGCTTTTTCCAACTATGCTTTTTGTCTTATAGGCCCTCCCTACTACTGAGCTCGTGCATCAAGTGATTTTTTTGGTACAGTCAAGCCTCCAACGTATACTAGGTATAAACAGGACTGTATAAGCTCAGGTATAGCTGAGGTAGGTTACACGTACTGTAATGCAGAAAAATGCAAATTTGAACATTATAGCAACTTTACCACAGCGGAGTTTTTTCTTTACCATGTTGAAGTTTTCGTGCATGTACGTATAGCAGAGGTGCACTGTACAAGATGTACGGGTAATTACCTATATCCCAGGATGAATTTGGCACGTGCTTGGAATGTCGCCCTGTGCCTTGAGGAAGAAATCGAAAAGATACATAGAGAGGGAGAACTCTCAGCATTGTTCTTCCTCCCCTTCCACATTTTCCCCATTCCTTTTCTTCTTCTAACAAACCATGGGTGAGTCTGTGCCAAAGCCGAAAATGAGTGTCGAGGTGAAAAGGGGGACCAGGGTTTCGTCACCGCCGCGCCTCCGAATAGAAAGAGTTTCTCTTCTCTAAGTACTGTGCATTCTAGGGATGCTTTGTGCCTTTCATTCCTCCTAATTACGTAGAAGATGGAGAAACTGAGCCCGTCTCTTCCCACTCACTCTCAAAACCAATAATGGCACCTTCAAAAACAAGGCAATCGGGGCAAAAGTGGCAGGTTTGCATACGCCATGCATGTGTGAAAGTGTCCCTCAAATCAACATTACTATGGGACTAGTCGGCTTAAATTTTGCCAGAAATCTTACTAAATTCGCCAATTTGGCAACATTTTGCCAAGTATGGTAACACTGTCTCCAGTCAAGAAGAGGCCACTTCTTGATCACCTGTGTTACTCTTTCTACCAGACTCGCACCACCTCACGCAGTACATCCTGCACCGACTACTGGGCGAGAGCCGCAGAGAGACCGACCGCGAGGCCGCCGAGCAGCGCATCTTCAGCAACGGTGGCGGCGGGGGCGGCGTCGCCGGCGGCAACGGCGGCGGCAACAACCGCGCCAGCATTGTCTACCCGCAGTACCAGAGGAACGCCGGCACCGGCGGCAACAATCCGATCAGGCGGTACCTGGACGAGGCCAAGGAGCAGATCGACGTCATCGACTTCAGGAGGTCCAGGCAAGCAATAGTACATGGTACAGTACATACCGTATACCTGGTATAGGTACTTTATGTGTGCTTACGGTAACTTTGGCTATAACCTCCTTTCCTTCTTCTTTTTTTTGCAACGGTCACGACATGTGAACCCGCATTGTCTTCTTCAACTTCTTCCCAAGATTTTCGAATTAGGGGAGTCTTTCCTCTTCCTCCATTTCTAAATCGCAGTTTGATCGTCCGATCCAGGAAGCGAATTGCGGTATAACAGATTTAGATCGGTTCTCCTCCCTCCTCACCCTTTAATAACAGGAAGGCCAGGGGCGACTATGTGCGTCGGGTGAGGCAGGACTCGGAGGCCCAGGAGGCCGAGGAGGAGGAGGAGCTGTACTTCAGCGACGAGACTCCCGCCGCCGCCCGGAGGAGGTCCGGCCGGGTGCGCTCCGGAGGGTCCGGGGGTTCCGACGGAGGGTCGGACGGGTCGGCGTCGGAGCAGGTCCCGGTCAAGCTGGCCTTCCCGGGGAACGACTTCGCAGCCAGAGACTCGCGTGGAGGTAAGTACAGGACGTCAGGAGGTCAAAGAAGCATTTGCCCTTGCCTTCATCAACATCAACAAACTGAAATAGGACCAAGGACAAATGTCAGCTTCTTTTTTTGTTTTGAGACACGCTGTAGTGCTATTAGCACACCTTTAATTGACAGAAAGTGCATCTCGAACTTGATGGAGAAGGGCAATTTTTGAAACCGCGGATGGGAAAAAATGCTTTTCTTCGCAAAGTACAATAATTAATATCCTTCAACAATCCTTCCCCTACTGCCCGTTAGAAAACTTCCTATCAAGTTTTATTGCCCCCCCCCCTTGAGCACCTGTGTGCCAGAAGTTGTTCGCCCTGAAAAAGGAAATTGCGTTCACGACTTCTGTACCAACTGCGGTAGTGGTTGACGTAGGTTGGGAGGGAGGGGGCGAATAACCCATTATTTTTTTCATTCTCCCCCATCATTTTCTTGTCTGCCGTGCTAGTATAATTTTCTACATACAGTATTCAAGGCTGAAACATATTAAATCGTTTCTGGTATGCATGTTTTTGTTTCTTTGACGTGCTACTGATGCGTATATGTACATATGGCGGACAATTCTTTCCCCATGTACTACATACCACCACTTAGTACCTGACCAATGTTGCCGAGGTATCAATGAGGTAGCATCCAGACATCTGTCTGCTCCCTCATGATAATGTAAAATGCTGAGGTAGGAATCAGCCATAATTGAGACTAGAGTGACAATTTTACCACAAAATACCTCGGCGATACCTCAGAGGTATTGCTAAGGTCGCCAATTTGGTCGGATACATGCTAGCAAAACAAGGGGAGGGGGGAAGAAAATGGAAAATTCTAATCATCCACCTACGCAGCGCTTCTGAGGCAAGGACAGAGAGAGAAGAAAAGTGGCTTGGGAATAGTTTACGATTTCCTCTCATCTCGTGGGTGTTTCTTGTCCTTTTTTTTTTTTTACCTGTCCTTAGGTTGCACGAACTGCGTCGGCGACGGCGGCGGAGCCTCCCCCAACAGGTGGACCATGCCGTTGCACAGACTGGGCGGAAAGCAGTACTACCTCGGAGTCTTCTTCAAGGTCGGGGATAAAAAGTCTCTTGGAAAAATATATAAAGAAAAAACACAAAAAACTCTGTTCTTTAAATTCTGCGCAGGCCAACTGGTACAAAGCTGAGCAGTACTGTCGCTTCCACGGGATGCATCTGGCCAGCATCAACTCGGCTGACGAGCAGCAAGACCTGCAGGAACACATACAAGCATATGGTACATAGGTTTTTTACGTTTTAATACATTGATTCCTAACCTTTTTCAGTTAGTATACCACTCCCACCAAAAATAATCATTTAACCTTCCACTTTGGTACTAAATTGCAACTTAGTCCATACTAGTACGCGGTACTTACTACGTACAAAGCACTGCATTCTCTCCTAACCACCAAAAATTACATAGCGTACCATTGGCTGTTCAGGGTTGAAAATAAAGCGTCTAAATATTGTCCCTTTAAAGGAATGGGCCATGAACACTTTTGGACGTCCGGCACCGACCAAGCTGAGGAGGGAAAGTTCTTCTGGATGTCCACCGGGCGACCAATCACCTACAGCAACTGGAATGCCGGGGAGCCCAACAACTTTGAGTGAGGGATCAAGCAAGTTTTTGACTTTTAAAAAATTGGGCCAAAATTTGTTACTGAAAAAGCAATAAAATTTTTAAAAAGCAATAAGCTAAACCTTTTGACTTTTTTTACGTTGTCTTATTTACTGCTTGGCTGTTTTGGTCCATTTTTGTTTCTTTGTGGCCCTGGCAACCCTGAACATAAATCTGAGAGTAGAATTGTTAAAAGCACCATATCGAGGCACCATATAAGCGTGATTATTACATACATACATATAGTAGCAGTACACCATGTCCGTCTCTCTCAGGTACGAGGACGGGGAGCAGGAGCACTGTCTGGAGATGTGGGATCGCGACGGAAAGGGGCTGGGCTGGAACGACACCCCCTGTTCATTCCAGACCTACTTCATCTGCGAGGCGTAGACCCGGAGGTTGGGGCGAGTGCGGGCGGGGCAGAAAACCACACACAGCTCACGTGACGTTATAGAAACCTGATCTTTCTAGTCCTGGCCCCTAGTCGACAACATTCCTTAGCGCAACAAAGTATTTATTCCATGAGAGTTCCAGGTTTGGGACCGTCCGCGTTCTGCCCTCCACTTCAATTCTGTTGCCTCCCCCCCCCCCCCGCCCACACACACACACTAAAACTAAGTCATTGAAAATGCCATTGTTGAGTTTTGTCTGTTAGAGAAATGATTGAGTGTACTACAACGCACCACAATGTTTTTTTTTTTAATTCTCCGTTAAGTTGCATGAGTGACGAGCAAGTACGTCCTTTGAATTACAGTTTCTTAGAAGAACACGACACAATAGTATGTAGTATCTTGTGAAATATATATTGATAGACACGACGACAACTGAAGAAAATGTTGCCCTTGGTTACAAATCATTTCGCATATCTGTACTACATCCTCCTCACAGGCACTTAAAACTTTTCACTTTTGCTGTGTTCGTTGAAGCAAGATAGCCAAAAAAGAAATCCCTAGGCGATCACACCATTCGCTGGAAAACCAGCACCCGTAGAAAACATAACACCACTTTAAAAATTGTATGATCCAAGTTTCTCTGTGGCTAAAATTATTTTCTCGACATTTGTCACAATGTGTTGTACAGTATTTGTGTACAATGGAGACACTAAAAGCAACCGTTTATAGCAGGTTCATTTGCCTCTACTAAGCAATTCCGTCGGGAAAAGAAGATGAGTTGTTGTACTGACAAAACGGCTCGCCTCTCAGCCTATTCAGCTCCTACCTCTCTCTAGGCTATAAGCGATGATGACGTAAAGACATATGGTACAGTAGAACCTCGATATGCTCTTTGATATTAGGTAGGCTACTGTACGTACGTATATCGTTGTACCATGTAGTAAATTTACCTCTAATGACCTCTAAATTCTTAACTGCACATCAACTTTGCTTTTCTTCCCCACAAGATTGGCAGTTTCATATTTAATTAATGTCTTAAACGTGGGAGAGAAAATAGCGTAACGTTATTACAACATGCTAAACAATATAGTATACCGACGAAGTATAGGTCAAGGTGTACCTAGTACATGTACGGTATGTCTGGTCGGGAATTCACTGTAGTAGTATGGAAGTTCTACTGTATGTGGGAACCCGCATACTTCTCGCATATACCTTACTACATGTATGTACAGTACGTAAGCGCACCTTTCTCCACCCGGCAGGTTCCTTACAAGCAGATGTAGAGGAGGAATAATCCTTAATCCTAATTAATGCCGTAATAGCGAGAAGAGAAACAGAGAGAGACTGCCTGAGCGGTGATACAAGTATAATAGTTGAGAATAGAGGAGGAGGAGGAGGAGGAGGAGGCGGATGTGAACCTAAATGTGGATGTGAAGTACTTGTACTTATACTAGTCAATAACCGCGAGCAGTTTTCTCTCTTTTTTTCGCAGATTTATTATTGTTACTTTTTTCTTTCAGGTTGATCTTTCTTTTTTTCCCGCGGTGCTTTCTTCTTCTTTTTTTGCTAACAGAAATATAGTCTTACACGCGAGCGCCTCTTCTTTGTGTTTGTTTCTTTGTCACCACGAACTGTCCAGAAGAAGAAAAAAAAACGACTATAAAGACGCAATCGAAACTTTTCTTTCCCGATTCTGCACGCACGCACTTTCGCACACATTCTGTCTCTCTCTTTTTGACTTCTGACCCATTCTGACCCGACAACTCCCCTCGTTGCTTCATTTATTGGCGTGTGGTTTTTTTTTCCTGCAACTCTCTCAGACTCCCTCCGTCCTTCAATTGTTGCTTTTTTTTTCTTCTTCTTCGTCTTCTCCCCTTTAAGATCAGATCAGAGTCGTCCTTTCTTTGAATTCCCTCTTGAGCATATGCAAAGGTTGATGATAGTAGAAGTTGTAGTATAGTCGTAGCACTAGGAGTAGTAGTAGTACGTAGGTAAAACATTTTCTCTTTCGTGGCTATATAGAAACATCGACAGAAAAGTAGTAGGTTCGATCCTTTCGTTCGTATGTTGTAGTAGTAGTAGTAGTACATGGTAGTTACACATGAAGTTGTAGTAGGTAGTAGAAGATAGTGGAACTCGTACATATGCGGGTGCATTAAAGAGGAAGAAAAAATAGACAGGGAGGAGGGAGGACGAGGAAGAAGAGGCTCCTTTTTAAAGCATTGTTTGTAGTAGTAAGGACATCGAATGCATGGGCACAGTTGAAGTAAATAATGGTATTACACTTGCTTGCTTATCTCCCTATGGCGAAGGAAGAGGGAGGGGGGGACGGGGGAAAGTCATCTGTCTTTCTCCGCCAATATATAACTAGGCGAGCCCTTCATCCTTTATCCATCGCTTGCTTTGAAAAAAAGATGGAAACATATTTTTTTTAGAGAAAAGTGGGTGTTCCAGATATGTCCACAGAACTTGCAAACGTTGAACGGATGATTCAATCGCTACTACCTACTACAATATACCAGGCCGGTGCAATGACAGTAAAACAAGTTCGGAGTAGAAAAGAGCCAATTTTCTTGTCTGGGAAACCAAGAAAAAAAGAGAATACACACACACCCCAGCTTTCCCGGGTCACGGAGAAGGGATGCAAAGAAACGGATAAGTTTTTATAAGTTCTTTCCGGGTTGTGGAGACGGCAGTGTAACTTCTTTTGTGTGCGTAGAAATTCTCCTTGTCAAGCCAAGATGGAGAATCGGACAGAGAGGGGAGGACAAGAGAAGGTTTTAAAGAATACTGCTCGGATGGAAGATTAGTCTGGAAGAAGAGGAAGAAGGGAGGAAGAAGTGGCCTTGCTCATCATCATCATCATTACCGTCGACATCAAGTCCAATCTCTTTTTCATTATGTTCGAAGCTACTGATGCATCTCCCTTCCTTCCTTTCTTTCCATCTCCAGTGCCCTTCTTCTCCCTGTCGGTGACGTCATAGCCCATGTCATGGGTTCTTCCCCTTCTTCCCCTTCGTTTAGGTCTGGCTCTGTTGTGTGGAACTTCGCCTGGCGGCAAACACATCTCTAAGGAGGCTCCTGTTTCATTACATCTCTTCTCTTTCTCTCCTGCAGCATCTTTCCTTCATCCCTCAGGGGAAGTATGTTGATCGTACTAGACGCCTCCTCCTCCTCTTTTCTCCTCCCTCTTCTCAAATGAAAGAGTGGCGCGGCAGCCATGAAGCACGACGTTCCGGCATGATACGTACAGATACACACACTTCGGGTCTTCTCTGTCTCTTCGGCTTTCTTTAAAGACTTTTCTCTTTCTCTGTTATAAAAAGCATTCGCTCAAAAGGCGCCACCTGCAACCAAATCCTAATGCATCACCCACCAAGCGCCTTCTCGCATCACATCACATCCCAGGCATGGCATCCATCCCTCCGCTGTCTGTCGCATCCAATAAGATCATACGGTCAATTTGGCTTTGGTATCTTCCCCCGGGGAGAGAAAGAGAGAACGAGTAGGGAGAAGAGGGGGGGAAGGGGGATGCTGGGAGAAAGGAAAAAGAAGAAGGAGAAGAGGAAGGGGGAGAGATGATGGAGGCTCCTCTGGGAGAATTAGCGTCCCATTCAGTCCCGCCGCGCCCCGCGTCCCGTGCCCCACACCCACCCTCCTTCACCCTCTTTGAAAAAGGAAGTTGAAGCATCTCTTCCTTCGGTGCATTCCATCCCCCGTCCTCCCCCGGGAGGAAGGGGAGGATGACGAAGGCGAAGACAAGTTTTGGAGGAGGCGAGAATGCAGATGGGATCCCTTGCTACCTTCCTTCCTTCCTTCCTTTCCTTCCAACACTCCTTCTTCTGTCTCCACCCATTGAGTCCCTGAGCACCCTTTATTAGGTCCCACTTTGCATGGCGTCTTCTCCTCCCCCGTCGTAGGCTGTTGGTCCCGGCGGCGACGACGACGTCGAAGGACCCGAAGGAAACATAGCCGCCGCAGAGGTCGGCGACATGGACGACGACTGGCCCGCTGCCGCTGGTGGTGCCGTCGATGTCGCCGAGGTCGCCTGTGGAGACGTTGCCGACGTTGCCGCCGCCGCCGCCGCCCCCGGCGGCGACGACGACGCCCCCGACGCGGCCGGCGGTGACGGCTCCACCACCCCGCACGTCCTGAGCAGATCCTTGTACGTGGGCGAGTTGACGAAGCGCGGGTAGGAGTCTCGGTGCATGAGCGTGTAGATCTGGAGCTGCGCCTCGTCAAAGGTGTGCTGGGACGGCGCGATCATGTTGCGGTTGATGATCTCGCGCACCCGAGAGTCCAGACTCACCTGTTTCAAAGATAATACATACAGTAGTAGGTACACTACCGGTACCATTACAAACACGGATCGTGGTGCTTGTGAGAAATGACGTCACCTCTCTGGGCGAAAGGATGGAAACGTAGTCCTCGTAGATGATCCTGGCCTTCTCCTCTATGAGCTCCGGACTGCGCTCCTTCTTGAGGTCTTCGCACGCCAGCCAGAAGAGGATGTTTTCCTCGCTGTACTCGCAGCGCAGGAAGGACCGAAAAACCTTGCGACCCTCTGTGAAAAATTGTGAAAAAAAATAGCACGCATTGTATTATTACAAAATATTAGTACTACGGTACTACTAAGTCTTGCTTTGGAAGGCGCACTCACTTTCACTAGCCATGAGCTGTTCGAAGGAGTCTCCCCACGACTTGACTTCGTTGCTGGAGATGCTCCTGAAAGTGGTAATAACGACGTGTCATCAGCGCACCTGTCACTGTGGTTGTGTGTGTGGGGGGGGCGGGGGGAGAGGAGGAGTGAAGGAGAGGGGAGGAACGTACTAAGGGGGAAAAATGAATGACCCGACACTGCTTCTGACATTTTGATGCCAGAGGAGGATGAGGTTGGTGGGCGTACCAACAGTAATTGAAGCAATCCGACGCCCGAGCTGTACTAGCTGTACTAGCTTCACGGGCAGTGTACTGTACTGTACGTACTATAAATAGCTCCAGAGCCTCCTCGCCTCATTGCGGTTTCGTGTACGAAGCTCTAAAAATAAGTTTTTATTTCACCCCCTTCCTTGGCTTTTCACCTTTCATCATCATCATGGCATCACCAGGCTTGAAAGAAGGGGGAACTTCCCAGAAGTTTCGCCATTCATTCATACGCGCTAATATCACACGTTAGTGTGTCCAACAGGAAGTCATGGTTACTCGGTGAAAAAAAAAAACATATTACGCTTTTTTGCGGGAAGAGGACAGAATGAATGGCGTCTTATGCTGCACCCGAAAAATAGAAATGCACTTGGAGTGACTTGTGTCTGGTGAATGG
>JAAUYM010079710.1_pt1 | contig 10030 bp, 8 predicted proteins | sample 7278001 | NCBI WGS metagenome assembly JAAUYM01 (sample SAMN14350224, study PRJNA611818) | marine sediment metagenome | isolation source: surface marine sediment (1.8m) | place: French Polynesia: Moorea | collected 2018-08
AGGCCAGAGGGTGAAAGGCCAGAGGGAGAGAGGCCAGAAGGTGAAAGGCCAGAAGGTGAAAGGCCAGAGGGTGAAAGGCCAGAGGGAGAGAGGCCAGAGGGTGATCGCAGACGTGGTGGCAAGGGAGGTCAAAAGGAACAAGGTGGCAAGCAGGAAGAAGGCGAGAAGCCTGAGGGTGAAAGGCCAGAAGGTGAGAGACCTGAAGGAGAAGGTCAGGAGGGCGAAAGGCCAGAAGGAGAGAGGCCAGAAGGTGAGAAGCCAGAAGGTGAGAAGCCAGAAGGTGAGAGACCAGAAGGTGAGAGGCCAGAAGGTGAGAGACCAGAAGGTGAGAGACCAGAAGGAGAAGGTCAGGAGGGTGAGAGGCCAGAGGGAGAGAAGCCAGAGGGTGAGGGCCCACCACCAGAAGGTCGTCACAGACGCGGTGGCAAGGGAGGTCAGAAGGAACAAGGTGGCAAGCAGGGAGGTGAGGGTGAAAGGCCAGAACGTGAGAGGCCAGAAGGTGAGAGACCAGAGGGAGAGAGGCCAGAGGGAGAGAGGCCCGAAGGAGAGAGGCCAGAGGGAGAAGGTCAGGAGGGCGAAAGACCAGAGGGAGAGAGGCCAGAAGGTGAGAGGCCAGAAGGTGAGAGACCAGAGGGAGAGAGGCCAGAGGGAGAGAGGCCAGAACGAGAGAGGCCAGAGGGAGAGAGGCCAGAAGGAGAGAGGCCAGAGGGAGAGAAGCCAGAAGGAGAGGGCCCACCACCAGAAGGCCAGAAGGGACAAGGCCAACACCAAGGTTAGAGTGGTCACCACTACCAGGACCGAGGGCTTTTTGTCCTTCTTCAAATACTATTTCTTACACGTCAAAAAGATCAAAATTTCTACGTGGACCAATTCGGAAATAAAACTGTTTCATAAGCAAGTGTCCCATGTGCTTTCTCTGCAAGAATTAATATTTTTCTGCCAGACCATTTGCTTTACCCGTTTAGACCATAGTTCATCTGTGAGTTAGCACCTCAAGCTTCTCCAGGTGCTCACGGGCCTTTTAGGACAGTAAAACAGAGTTGCCTGGTGGATTACTATAGCCATTTTACCCATGATTGGCTATATTTGAGTTGTAAGCTATGAAATTTGGTAATAAAAAAGCAGTCATAGCCTACCTTAAAATTAATAGAGCTTGGGGCTATTTTTCAAATTTGGCTTAACTACTGCTGAGCTGCTATATTTTGGTTTGGGTTGGTACATCAGCTTGCTAAGGGCTTGCCACCCTTTGCTGGATGAAGAAAAGCAGAATAAAGCGATTGGTACAGTACTATAGATTCTAAGCTGTGCCATTCATGGGTACCTAACTTACAAGAGAAAGCCCATAAACCGATAAAGGTGGGACAGTTAACGGAGACCTGTCAAATTGTTAAACAAACTTAAACCATCATTCAATGAAGAATCTTTAAACTGACCAATTTTGACGAAGCACCTGTCACGTGGGCTTACTTAAGGGGGACCATTTTTAAAGCCGCCTTGGCCAGCCAGCCATCCACATGGAGGGCCACGTGAAGAGGTACTTGCGCGACACCACCATCCACGGGTTCCGCCACCTCCTGCGCCAGGGCAAGGGGGAGAGCGACGCCTGGCGGCTGGCCTGGGCGGTCGTCATCGCCCTCTCCTTCGGCGGGTCGGGATTTATCGTCGCCTCCTTCCTCAGGGACCACAACCAGAACCCCATGGTCACCACCATCGACTTCGTCCCCATACAGGGCAGTGAACGTAACAGTGAATGTGGTTTATAGTAAAACGTAGTGCTGCAAATGTTGTACCACATTGCATAATGAATAGAATTTTTTTACACATATTTGCGTGACTCCTGCAAATAATTTTTACGCATAATTATAATTTTTTTGTTTTTTTTCAAACATAGTCTTCCACATTTACTGAAACCTTTGGCACGTGTCGCAGAAAATCCCTTTTCCCGCCGTGACGATAGGGACGACGAGGGACGACTACGGGACCTCCTTCGCCACCGACTCGTACAGGTTCTACCAGGAGCTCCTCGAGCAGTTGGAGTACGACTGCTCGGACAAGTCGGGCGACCCAGCCGGCGCCTGCCTGGACCGGTCCGGGCCGCTGAGGCGGGTGCTGGCCCCGGTCGCCAGGCACCTGATCACAGATGTCCTCACCGCCAGCCTCAACACCGCGAAAAACGCGGCCTCGGATAGTGGCAGCGGCAGCGGCGACGAGGCCACCTTCAGCTACTTCGTGGCCAGGGGCGCCTGCTTCCACGTCTGGAGCTTCACCTACTTCGGGCTGCCCCTGGTCCCGTTCCTCGAGTCCCTGCAGGAGGAGGAGAACCTGGAGGAGCTGCTGGACCTCCTGGTCGACAACTTCAGGATGCCGAGCGAGACCGTCCGGAGTGAGGTGCGGTCGCTCTCCGCGCGCCGCCACAACCTGACTGCGCCGCAGCCCTTCACCCTGGAGACGTGCCAGACCGTGCTGGCGAACCTGTCCTTTGGTGCCAGGGCCGCCCTCCTCACCCTCATCGAGCTCCACGACACCTCCTTCTTCCCCTTCGGGACCGGGACCTTCCTGGACGAGGGCAACCTGGGCCAGGCGGCGTTCGTCCGACTCTACGGAGAGGAGGCGGAGGAACTGACGCGGGACCTGGAGGCGAGCGCCGGCGTACTCACCGCAGGCGGCAGCGTCGGCTTCGGGGACATCGCCGACTACCTGCTCGACTACGACTTTTCCGGGAGGCACGACTCCTGCAAGAGCGGCTCCAGCTGCGCGGACGGCGCTCGCGACGGCGGGAAGACCTGCTGCCAACTGGAAGGGAACATCTCCGCCAGTTACGCCCAGGTGCTCCGGGTGATGAAGTACTCGCAGCCGCCGACAGGGCTCAGGGTCCGCGAGCGAGCCGACCTCAGGGAGATCAGGGAGGGGAGGAGGAAGTCCCTCGCCGGATACACGGAGAAGGAGGCGGCGCCGGCGGACGACGGAGGCGGCGGCGTCGGCGGTCCCGAGCGCCACGTCAGGCCGGTCGTCATCGCCTGCTCCTTCGGGAGAAACAGGGACCCGGACGCCGACTGCCCGCACTTCGCCAGGACCTTCAACACGGGCGGCATCGGCTACACCTTCAACGCCGATCCTTTCTGGTCCGTCTACAGGGACGCCGAGTGGGCGAGGAAGTTCTACGAAGAAATCCACGAACAAGTAGAGGAGGAGGTGAGCAAGCCGGTTGAGTATCCCGATTACAACGGTCCGAACTTCGCCCTCACCGTCCTGGTGGACACGGTGACGCCCAACGGCGTCAGGGCCATGGCGGACGGCGGGAGGAGCCGCCCCGTGGCTGTCCACAACCCGAGCGACCTGCCCGACCTGTCGGGGGACGTGCTCAGCGTGCGCGGGGGCACGCGCTACTCCGTGCAGGTCACCCCGGAGGTGCTGGAGAGCGAGGACGGCGTGGAGGACCTGGACAGAGGGGAAAGAAAGTGTTCCTCCAGGGACGAAGTCCATGAGGCCTTCTGACGAACCTTTGTCTGACAAAGCCATGTAAAAAAAATTATGGGAAAGTCACCAATGACTTCAAAGAAATATGTATTTATACCTTACTGGATGCTACCCAAGTATAGTGTAATTTGTGTATTTTTTAAGGCAAAGCATATGATACAAATTACTTAATCTACATCACACACTCATGTGGTCTCTTATACGTACTAAAGACGACATGCTTAATGAAAAATGTGAGCATTCTTGCAGTCAATTTCCCACCAAAAAAATTGCAACAACAAAGTTCGTCAGAAGGACTTTGCGGAATTCGCCCCCCCCTCCAGGTCGGACCCGGTGGACGGGTCTTCCGTGTTCGCCAACGGGCGGTACGCCAACTGCCTGTTCGAGTGCCAGCTGGAGCTGGCGGCGGGCCGCTGTGGCTGCCTCCCGTGGGACTACCCAAGGCTCAACGGGTCCTTCCCGTTGTGCACCCTGTCCGGGGCCGGGTGCTTCTCCGACGCTCTAGGCCTGGTGAGGGACCCCCGGCTCTGCCGGCACTGCCTGGTCGACTGCGCCACCGTCACCTACACGTACAAGGTGTCGGCCACCCCCATCGACGCCTCATCGCTGTGCATTCCATCAAATTGGGAGGTTGGTACGGCAGAATCCGATATAGTACAGTAGGAAACTACACTATGATAATAAAAAGTCTCTAAATGTAATTTTTTTTCGTGTAAACTCTTTGCAGACGGCCACGAATGCCTCGCGCAGCATCCTGGCGGTCGTGGACAACCCCCTCGTCTACGTGGACGAGGTGACGGACTTCGACAGGGTGGCCCTGAGGAGCGGCGGCTTCATTAGCAGCTACGACTCGCTCTGTCGGGAGCAGATGCTGAGGACTGTGGCCGTGGTGGAGGTCCACGTCAGCCCGCCCACCGCCACCAGGCTCACCAGGACGCTGAGGGTGACGCCGTCGGAGCAGCTGGCAAACTTTGGTGAGGAGTTGAGTTGAGTTTTGGTGTTAGGGTGCCAGCTTTGACTACAGTACATGTTCTTGTGCATGCGCGTGCGCAGGAGGAGTGGTGGCCCTCTTCACCGGGATGAGCCTCCTCAGCGTCTTCGAGCTGTTGGCCTGGGCCGCTAAGGTGCCTGCGGTCTGCAAGGCCTCGGTGAGGAGGCGAAGCAACAAGACCCACGCAAGCAGGACGTAGGCAGACACTACCTAGTGTGTGTGTCTTTAATTTAGGCGAAAAAACCCCAAAACTTTGTGTTTCCTCAAACAAACATCACTTGAAACTTTTGTTATACTACGTATTGTCTATTACTACACTACCGGATATGTAAGTTAGATCAAGAAACAAACTGCCTGGAGGAAAATAATAACATTTATTATTTCAATACGGCCCAGAAATAAAAAAAAATCACACGTGGAAAGAAAAGATGCATGACTTGCACAACACTGCACGAAAAAAAAACCTCAATAGAAATGTAACTTGTGCGCATATGGAAATAAGGTACAACAAAACCATCATGAAATAGGCAGAGGGGCGGGGGCATAGTATGTGTACTAGTTGGAAGACAAATTGTCATTTTTAATGCATTGCTAAACACGTCAGGTAAAAAAAAACTTACAAAACACAAAAAAAATTAGGGAGGGGCATATTGCAACGTCAAGAGGAAAAAAAGACACTTTGTGACTCAAGTTTTGATTTCGACTGCAGCAAGAGAAGAAGACAAAAAAAATGGGGAAATAACCCAGGACATTTTTAAAATCTCCTCTCGCAAAAAAAACATGAAAAAACCCCTCAACTTCAGACGAAACTCTCGTTCTTGGACGAGAAGATGAGGAATGAGTCGAGCAGCCTGGGCTCCACCAGCTCGGACGCGTCCAACTCGGCAAAGATCCTCCTGACTTCGCTGTTGTCGGCCTCGTCGACGCCGCCGCCGCCGTCAGAGATGGCGGCCGCCACCTTCCTGACGGCGGCGAGGCACGCCACCAGGACGCCGTCGGAGGAGACCCTGGCGCGCTCGTCCTTGCAGAGCAGGACCATCCGGGCCAAGCCCCCGAGGCGGAGGACCTGCTGCGCCAGGTGTCGGTGGCCGCACAGCCTGTGGAAACAGAGAAAAAAGTTAAAAATATTTAATTTGGAAAAATTGTCTGCTTAGATTACACCTTATTTTGCCTATCCTCCACAATCTATTTTTGCATCTTTAAAATTTGATCATATTTCGCCGCCAAATTTGACTTCTAGCATTCTTTGTTGGACAAGATCAAGTGACAATTTGCGGAGAGGAAAAAAAGATCTTTGAGACGCCCAGACTGGGTAGACTGCAAAAAAAGGAGAGGAAAGAATCTCCCAAACAATGTTCCACATATTTTTTGCAGCTTGACACGCAAAAATGGGGGAATCAGATATGTTTTTTTTTAGCTTCTGCCACCTTGGCACACCGTATTGAATTTCACCCTTCTGCAAAAAAAAAAAAAAAAATCAAGATGTGTTCCAAAATATATAAAGTTTTCACACACTCATCCCTGTACCACCACCCCTTGTCAGAAATTTATTATCACGCCAGGACAAACCCGACTGGACGTAACTGATGCAATTAATAGTACAGGGATTTTCCTCTGTTCTATCCCTGATCTCTCATCTCATCTGGGGTCAACCTTGCATCCTCCTCCTCCTCCCAATCTCCCGATCTCACGAGACCCTGCCTAGCAGCATGTAGTACATGTACTCGTAGTAGTGGTACAGTACAACAGCTTGTTCTCCAATTTAGATTCGTTATCAAATTTATAGTCCTAATTATCCCCCCCCCTCTCCCTCATCAAAGGAAAAGTACCCGACCAATATTGCCGAGGTATTGATGAGGTAGCATCCAGGTATCTGTCCTCCTCTCCCCCCAAGGTAAGATAAAAGCCGAGGAAGGGATCAGACTAAATAATTGAGACTAGAGCGATTATTTTTACTTCGAAATACCTCAGTGATACCTCAGAGGTATCGCTGAGGTTGCCAATATTGGTCGGGTACAAGAAGATAAGGGAAAAGAAGGTTTTTTTTTATCCCTCTCTCAATCCCTTTCACCACCGTGAGGGACGTAATTAATCGTGGTGCTGCAGGCAGCTTGAGGAAGAGAGGGGGGAAAATGGGATTTTTTTTTCAAAGACGAAATATCAGTAGTACTTTACGCTATTTGTTCCTCCTCGGCCGCGCTCAATAAATCAGGAGTTCAAACCGCGAATGCAATTTGGGGAAAGCGGCGCGGGGGGACGGGGAGAAGTGAGCCATACTCGTTTATTGCCAGGTCACGAGCTCAAGCGGAGGTTTTTACTTCCACCTTCCTCCTCTTCCTCCTCCTCCTCCTCCTCCTCCTCCTCCGCCATTAGAGCCGCGTACTACAGGGTGCGCTAAAAAAATACATTTTTACTCTAAAAGAGTACGGCAGACCTCTGTGAATTAGGCAAAAGTTTACTATGTACAACGCAAATGCCAGCACTCTGTACCAAGACTCATTGCAAGTCGCCCAATACTTGAAGGGGTGCTAAGTAGCCTTGGCCCTCCCTCCCCTCTCCTCCCTCCTTTTGGCACGATCGGAACCGAACAGCAAAGTGGTGGCAGTGCCATTTTTTTACCTACTACCAAATGGCGATTTTCATGACGATCGCTTTTTATGCGAATTCGGGTGTTGCTTAATTCTTTTTTTTTTTTTTGGCAATTCCAGACGGGAGCGTAACTCGGACTGAAGGACTTTTGCCCCACTACTACATACATCATGGAGGGAGGAGGGGGAGGGGGCGTTTCATATTTCATTTCCTCGCTTCGCACGCAACGCTCTTTCCCATATGGAATGCGTATTTGAGCGGACGTCTGCCCGTACCTGTGTATGTGCAGGGCAGGGCAGGGCAGGGCAGGGCAGGGCGCAGGCCACCACCACATTTGGCTGCTCTGCTGCCCCTTCCAGGATGGATCGCGCAGTGGAGATGCAGATGTCAAAAAATAACAAGAGCGACCTACCATTGCAAACCGCTCGCATGAACCGTAAAGAACCCCCCACCCCACCAATCTTACTTTTAGCTTAAAAGATACTGGTAACAAATGAAGGAGCGTTATAGTGACCAACAAGGAAAGTACGTACAAGACCTCCAAGCCTCGCGGCGAGCTTTTTTTTCAAAAAAAAGTCTTGACCTCCACAGATGCTCCTGTGTTTCATTCTCCGTCCTTCCCCTCCCCCCGAAAATCGCGTTCCAATTTAAATGCGGTCAGGGCAACGTTCCTTTTAAAAGAATGCAGCAGCAGCTGCTGCTGCAGCAACAGCAGCAGCACCAGAGTCGACCATTTAAGGGGCAGTTCTACTTTTCTCCTCCCGCCTGTCTTGGATGATAGATTTGCATCTTTGTTTCCAACCCCCAAAAATGCTGAAGGAAACGTATACGTACACGTGCTACAAGCACGCTACTTTCCCAAACGTTGATTAACACCACGCTTTAAGTCCTAAAATTATACTATTTTCCTTTCAATTTTTGCAACTTTTTTCGACTGAAGCATTACCACTTTGGACAGTGACCTAAAATTATTCCGGCGTATTGAGGAGGAGGGGAAAGGAGGGGAAGGAAACTTGCAATGGCCCATGCAATACATCTGTTCATAAAAAAAGAGGTGGATGGCGAGTTTCCTCTTTCAACCACACTCTTATTTGCATATAAAAGACAACACACTATAAATAATAGAAGTATAACGTAGTATATCTACATCTTTGATGCACTAGGAGAGGTTGTCAATGTCAAGAAGCAACTCAACTGCACTTACTGCACTGATAAAATCAGTGACTTTATCCAACTGTCTGTCTGTCCTCGACTCCTTTCCCCTGACAATGGATGCTGCTGCACTTGTGAGTGACTATCCGTCTGTTTTTGGGAAAGATTCCTACCGTCCGGTCGGCAAGTCCCTTCTAGTCAGAGGGTTGCTGGAGCAGAAGCGCTCACGGAAAGAGATTCTCACACAGCCATCCATTTTTGGGTGCTCCATTCTTGGCCTCTTCACACATAAAGGTGGTCAGGACGCCAGTCTTGAATCTAGGCAGTTTCCGTAAAGGAGCTTTATCTATCCCAAGTCCCACAAGAAGGGGTGGACTTTCCAAACCAGACGGCTTTTTTATGTCCCATTAATGATCTTTCTCTCTCTCTCTTTCTCTGGACAGGTAGCCTGGAAAGACGCAGACGGCCTAATGAAAGAGCCTTAAAAAAGGCTGCCCCTCCCCGCACAAGGACAGCACTCCCAAGAAGAAATCCGAAGGACGACGATGCTGAGGACCCTCGCCATCACCACCACCACCCTGGTCCTCTGCCTGGTGGCGGTCAGTGTTTCCATTTGGACACGAGCTGGAATGTTCCAAAGCTTCATCTCTCTGTTTTTCTTCTTCTTTTTTCTCCATAGGCATGTCAGGCCGGCACCTGGCAGTGCCAGAACCAGCGCCAGACCCTCTCGGTGGGGAGCAGCTTCAGCTTCACCAGGACGGGTCTAGTCAAAGGCCAGCAGTGGGTGGACGACGAGGTGCTTTGGCGAACGATTACGCTCGCATATAAACAACAAAAGAGGCTATATACAGGGCTGGCGATCAAAACCGCTCCACCCGAGAGGTTAAATAATGATTTGTCTCTCATGAGGGCACATGTGCAGGCATCAATAGCACCAACAATTGTGGAAAGACTAGTCTATACGTACTTAGTAGACTAGTAGTTCACTACTTCTACTAGTAGTGCATACAAATTCTACTACCCAACCAATATCGTTAGCGTGTATTTAGTGATGGATTGCTCCAAGGTTTTTTTTCACTATTCTAAGCGTACTTACGCGTACTTACGCTATATAAGTGATGTACCTATAAGTGATGTGAAAACCTTAGAGCAACCCAAACGTCGACCCCCATCGCTACCTGCAACTAGTGTCGCCACCGAGAGTGAGTGTGCTCCTAGCGATACCAATATTGGTCGGGTAGTGTATTTCGACTTAAAGGTAATTTAATATTTAAAAAAAAAAATCCTTCCAAGATATGAGGAAGCATCCAACCGCTCCCCTAGTTTCCTTCCTTCCTGTATATGTCAGGATCGGAGGGTTTAAAAAAAAGTGGTTTTGGGTTGTGTGTGATGTAGACACGACGCTGAAAATTGCTCCGCAAATCTGAATTGGAGAGAGGGGTTGAAAAAAAGCGGATGGGAGGAAGAGAAGGAGTGTTGTACTCCTCCTTCCACGCGAAAACCGCAACTACTCCCAACTACAGGGTGTCTCCCAATAAAAAAATTCCGACAAAACATTTTTTTGACGAGACACCCTGTGGTGCAGCATCACATGTACTAATAAGTCACTTCACGGGGAAAGTGAACTGGTTTAATTTAAATATTTTTTTCCTGAGACACCCAGTAACTATCCTGTCTGCCTACAAGGGAAGGTCATGTGTTGAGAGCGCGCAAATTGCTCGCATGGGATGGGATGGGGTTGAGAGGAGGAGGAGGAGGAGGAGAAAGAGGTGGAAGAGAATGCAAAAATTGAATTTTTAGTGCTCCAAGGGAGAAAATTGC
>JAAUYM010067151.1_pt1 | contig 10029 bp, 9 predicted proteins | sample 7278001 | NCBI WGS metagenome assembly JAAUYM01 (sample SAMN14350224, study PRJNA611818) | marine sediment metagenome | isolation source: surface marine sediment (1.8m) | place: French Polynesia: Moorea | collected 2018-08
GATGAGCTTTGTATCAGCTACTGTTCCGATACCAAGACGGTCAGAGAATGGATGGATATTGATGCGGAGATCGTACGAGCGCGGGGAATATACGGCACGTATGATAAGATACCGAAACCGCTGATGGATCGGTACCAGTATATTGACGCTGAACGGTGTATGTTACTTTTTAAGATGTTCTATCCGTTTATTAAAAAAGATCGCCGGGTGTTCGGGGATTATATAAACGAGATCGAGTTGGTAAAGGTCACCACGGCGTTCGAGCGGAAAGGGGTGATGCTTTGTAAGTCGGAAGTGGGTAAATTGATGGGCTGGATGGAAGGGGAGTTGAAGAAGGTCGAAGAAGAGAGTTTCAAACTTCTCGGACAATACGTAAACTTGAACAGCCCGGATCAAGTCGCCAGTATTCTCTTCGACCAACTCCGGCTCCCGATTCTCTCCCGTACGAAAACGAAGAAACCGGCGATTGATAAGGACGCGCTGGAGGAGTTACGGCCGTACGCGGAGAAGCGAGGCCCTGAAGTGGTTGCGGTTTTCGACCTAATACTGAGACAGCGTTCGTACACGAAAGGAGTTGCAATGGTCTCTTCGTATCGAGACTTGGCGAAAAACGAGATTGTACACCCTCATATAAATACTAACCGCGCTCAGACCGGGCGCGAGAGCGGTGAAAACCCTAACCTACAAAACGTGTCGAAGAACGCCGCGCTGAAAGTCCGTTACCCTATCCCAGCGAGAAAGTGTTTCAGAGCGCGTCCCGGATGCGTATTGTTTTTAATAGATTACGCGGGAATTGAGATGCGTTTAATTATAGAATTAACGAAGGAACCGGAACTGTTAAAACTTATCCGGGACAACGGGGACCCGCACGCGTTGGCCGCGTCGCTGTTTTACGGGGAGACGTTTAACGATCCGGACCGGGCGCTGGCCTTTGTTCGGGGGAATGATGCGGAGTTCTCCGGGGATGAGAAAACGGCTAAAAAGGTATTACGGAGCGCCGCGAAAAACTCTCAATTTGCGCTGGCGTACGGTGCGAGACTTCCGAAGATCGCGGAAACGTTAATGCTGTCTAAAGGGGAAGCGAAACCGGGATATGATAAGTATTGCGAGCGGTTCCCGTTAATTGAGAGCTTTACGAACCGGATGAAACAGCAGATCGAGTCAGTGGGGTATGTTGTAACGCCGTTCGGGAGAAAGTTGAAAACGAATCCGACGAAACCCTATAGCGCCAGCAACTATTTAGTTCAGGGAACCGCGGCCGGGATTCTTAAACGCGCTCAGGTTCGAGTTCACCGGTATCTCGAAGAGACTTGGGGCGGTGAAGTGTATATCCTTCTCCCGATACACGATGAGCTGATTATTGAGATGCCCCGGAAATACTTAAAAGAATCAAAATTAATCCTTCAGGATATTAGGCACGAGATGATCGATATGGAAGAGATAAAGGTGCCGCTGGAGGTTGAAGCTAAAATGACTAACTATATATGGAGTAACGCAAAGGAGTACGAAATATGAAAAAGCCCACGAGGGTTGAACTGTATAACGAACTTTGTAAACGATTTGGTATGACTCCGAAATCCGACACTGGGTACTTTACCCGGAAAGAAATGCTTGAAATGGTAGTGGTGTTGGATCGGGAAAACGAGGAAACGAAGAAAGGGAACGAGTCATGCCTGTCACCAAACGAAGAGTAACAGTATTCAACCAATTTGGTTTCCGCGAATCGGATGCGAGCGGGAAACACTCTATTGGGAATTGTCCTTTTTGCGGGAAGCGGGGACACTTCTTTATAAATAACGAATCGAAGAATAAAACCTGGGATTGTAAGCGATGTGGACGGGGCGGAGGCTTCAAACGATTTCTCGAAGAAATGGTCACGCTGTGTTTCGAGAACCTTCAAAAAGATAAAGCCGCGGCGAAACGTCTCCAACAACACCGGGGCATCTCCCTCCGCACCATTGAGCGCTTCTCAATCGGATACCACCCCCAAACAGAACAATACATTCTCCCCTCTTTTACTATCGACGGGAAGGGAATACTCACCGCGAAACTTTACGATTTTAAGAACATGCGGAATATCTCCGGCGGGACCGCGGCGATGTACGGGATGTGGGACGCGGAGAGGTTGAAAAACGCTTCGGATATTGTATTGTGTGAAGGGGAGTGGGATGCGATGGTGATGTCGGAGATAATCGACCGCACCAAGGTAACGGGCACCGCTGTTCTCGGAGTACCGGGAGCGGGAGTATTTAAAGGGGATGCGCTTCCGCTCTGTCAGGATCGAAACGTGTATTTAATATACGATAACGATGAGGCCGGGGAGAGGGGAATGGAGAAAGCGTCAGCGGCTCTCGGACCGATAGCGAGAAAGATAATGCGGGTGAAGTGGCCGGAGTCGTTCACTGAGGGTTTCGATCTTCGGGACTTTTACCGACAAAATAAAAATAACGCGATCCGAACTTGGGAACAGGTGATGGGTTTTATGGAACGGGTTGAGGTGACCGGCTCCGGAGGACCTTCCCCAGCGGTTGCGGAGATCGTGGACGTGGGTGACCCGGTCCCGTGCGGGAAGGTTTATAAATCTTTTAAAAAATGGCTTCATATCCCGGATACGACTTTACTGGACGTGATGTTCGGGACGCTGTTGGCGAATCGGTTGCCGGGGGACCCGTTGTGGATGTTTATCGTTGCACCTCCGGGAGCGACGAAAACGGAACCGTTGTTGGGGTTGTCGGGAGCGGCGCGGATCGAAATGATCAGTACTCTCACCCCTCATACTCTTATCTCCGGCGCGAACTTCGGTGGTGGGGGTGATCCGTCGTTAATTCCCCGGCTTGATAAGAAGGTTCTAATAGTAAAGGACTTTACGAGCGTTCTGAACCTTCCCCATGTGGAGAGGGATGAGATATTTGGTATACTACGGGATGCGTACGATGGGGAGTGCTCGAAGCCGTTTGGTAATGGTATCTTTCGGCGGTATCGTTCTAAGTTCGGAATACTCGCGGCCGTGACTCCGGCTATCGAGTTGTTCACGGAATCCCACGCGGCTCTCGGTGAACGGTTTCTCCGCTGGAGGAACTATATACCATCCAACTCGAAAATTCGCCGGGTTTACGTCGAGAAAGCGCTCAGCAACTCTACCAAGGAAGACAACATGCGCGGCGATCTCGCGGAGATCGCGCGTGATGTGGTGAAGGCGAAATATGAGGTGGTGCCGGTGGTACCGGCGGGGATGAGGTCGCGGGTAGTATCGTTGGCGCTTTTGGTATCGATGTTACGGGGAACGGTTGTGCGCGATAAGTACACCCGCGATATCACCCACCACTCCTACACCGAACTAGGCACCCGCGTCTCCAAACAATTGGATAAACTTATCCGGGGCGTGGCGATGTTCCGCGGGGAAGAGATCGCAACCGAACATGAGTATAAAATCGCGCTTAACGTCGCTCACTCCAGCGTACCGTACCGGCTCAACTCCTCCGTTCGATTTATGAGAAAACGGAAAGAGAAAACCGTCACCACCGCGGAGTTATCGGAGGGAGTGAAGTTGCCGGTTACGACTTGTAAAACGGTTTTGGAGAATTTAAGTATGTTGGGAGCGGTCGAAACCGTACAGGGGAAACGGGCGTATAAATTTACGAAAGATATGAATGAATTAATGGATAATGTAGGTTGGTAACTTTAACGGAAAAGGAGAAGTACAGATGGCAACGAAACTGAAAGCCGGGTCGAATCGAAAACGGACCACGGAGATGATCGCGCGGAGGAGCGCGGAGTTGAATGTGAAACGGGTTCCGATTACGTCGCTGAACCTCTGGGAAGATAACCCGCGGAAGAATGAGAAAGCGGTCCCGAAGCTGGTTAAAATTCTTAACGAGCACGGACAGCGTACGCCGATAGTTGTCTGGAAAAAGAATATGGTGGTGTATAAAGGGAATACCACCCTGAAAGCGGCGATGAAGTTGGGGTGGAAGGATATCGCGGTAATACTCGCAGACTTCCCAAGCGAAGCCGCGGCCACCGCGTACGGGATCGCTGATAATAAATCGAGTGAGTGGAGCGAGTGGGATGAGGGAGTGTTGGCGATGCTGATGAGCGCTGATGAAGCCTCGTTTACCCCAGAGAGCACCGGTTTTACGGAAAAGGAATTGAACGGTTTAAAGTTGTCGATGGAGATGCCGGAAGGGTTGGAGAAAACCGGCGTTCAGGGATCGATCGCGGCGATGGGCGATTTTCTCGTGATCCAGTTCGAGAACTCGGAGGAGTTCGCTGAGTTTAAAGAACTCCTTGGGTTGGGTAAACAGGAACGTGCTATAAATTTCGACACGCTCCGGGAGTTCTTAAAATGATTAAGGTTGAACAATACGACGATCTCCTTGGGCGGACCGTTCTGGTGGTACGGGATGATCTATCCTTCCCCAGCGTATCGATAGCGAAAATGCGAGGAATACGCGCTTGGACCCGGAAACAACGCGGGAAAATAGTTGCGGTGGTCGATACGTGGAGGAGTCGGAATGGGTATTGTTTAGCGGAAGCGGCGCGGGGGGAAGGGTTGGAGTGTATTGAGTTCCGACCGTTTTCCTTCCACCCCGACTCTCAAAAGATCGTCAACGAGATCGCTGAGGCCGGTGCGAGGATTGTTGAACTGCCCCCAAGCGTTCCCGGTTTCCCTATGCAGGCGGTGCTTGAACGAGAGGCCCGTAAAATGATGAGGAATAATTGCGGGAAATCGGGAGAGGATTGGGTGATGTTACCGCGGGGAGCGAAGTTGGAGGAGACGCGGGATGGGGTACGGGATGAGTGTAAGAAGTTATTGGAGAAGTATCGACCGGGAACGATAGTGGTGCCGTGCGGGACGGGAACCCACCTCACTGGCATTTACACGGCAATACTCGAATCAGCCTCGAAGTGTAAGGCGGTTGGGGTGTTCGGATATACTATAAATACCGCGAGCCTGTACAGTTGGATGAGTAGATTTTCCGGCGGTTATCCTCTACGAAAAGAACAACTGAGTATCGTTAATACTCAATATACTTACTCAACCCCATTAACCTACCAGCTACCGTTCCCCGCTTGCGCCTTTTACGAAACGAAAGCGTGGTATTATATCGACAATGAACCGAAATTAAAAGAACCGATAATGTTTTGGAATATAGGGAGTAAATAATATGAAACAAAGCGACACCACCCCAGCACGGACCTTTACCCACCAGAAGGATGAGATGCTGAACGCGGCCACGTTTACCGTACTACTGAACCGGGTGAAACGTCCCCGGTACGTGTACGACCTTATGGGTGGGGTGGGGAACTTCGCTGATCTTATTAAGGAGAAGTGGCCGAAGGTCCCGTTGACGGTCGGAGAACTCGACGCGGCGTGCGCCGGGTTAATTCACGAGCGCGTACCCTCCGCGGATATCCATATTGGGGATTGTCGGGAGATTGCGTTGCGGAAGGACTGTGGGGTGGTGTGCGATTTTAATTTGTTGACGCTGAAACGACTCCGGGACGGGGGACTATTCCGGGATATTTTCGACGGAGTGTTGGGGGAGGGGAAAACGCTTTGGTACATATTCTCCGATAGCGCTTTGGGGAAGCTACACCTGAACTATCCGAAGTACGGGATGAGAACGCCGTCAGTGAAAGAATACATATCACAATACCGTAAAACGTTACGAAAGTATAAACGATATCGGATCGCCGAATGTTTCAAAGCTCACGCACGGGTGCTATTCTTTTTAGTCGAGAGGAAAGAGGGATGAAAAAGAAATACAAAGATTTCCTATCTAACGAAGGCCACGACCGGGAGACCGGTGGAAAAGATACGGTGAATGGGGTGGTGTTACCGTACGAGTGGTGGGATGTTGGGATGGTACGGAATGCAAAAGCGGAAAATAAAAAACGGTTGAAGGTTTATACGAAACCCTCCCCATTTACTATCCTCAACCAGAACGTTCCCCTGCGCGGCTGGTATAAGAATAAGGTGGAACCGCCGCGAGTCCGTCCGCGTCCGTGTTTTACGGAAGCACTGTTGACTCAGCCGTACGGCGGGAGTTGTCCGGTGCGGTGTAACTTTTGCTACGTGAATAATGGGGTTCGGGGATACCGGGGACAGGGCCTGACCACCGTTGATCCGACGTACCCGGAGAAGATCGAGCAACAACTCAAAAAAATGAAGTTCGGTTGGAACGCTTACATATCTTCTTTCACCGAACCGTTTCAGCAGATCGAGTCTATTTTCCACAACACGGAACGGTTGAGCGAAGTGGTAACGGAGAGCGGGTTGCCGCTTTTCTACCTAACGCGCCAGATACCTCCGGACTGGGCTTTAAACTACCTCCAGCGAAGCGAATACAGCTATATGCAGTTTAGCCTGATAACCTCCGACCGTACCACGTACCGGAAACTATCGCCGGGAGCGGCACCGCTGGACGATATACTGCGCTTTATACGGGATGAGCTTTCGCCGCGGGGAATCTATACCTCAATACAGGTGAATCCGATCCTTGCTGGGGTGGTTAGCCTCCCCGATATATTGGAATTGCTCGCGGAGATTCGAGAGGCGGGAGCAAGCCACGTGATATTTAAATTCGTTGAGATCGTTTCCCCGGCCGCGCGAGCGATGGTTGAGCGGATGGGGAAATTGTTCGGGGCTGATACGGCGATACGGTTCAGCGACTCGTTCGCAGAGAACACCGGAGGACTTCGAACGATCTCCCAATCAACCCGTAAGAAATGGTTGGACGTTTTTTTGCGGGAAACGAAGCGGTTGGGGTTGACGATGGGGCTTTGTTACGAGTACGATCACGCAACCAATAAGAGTATCGGCCGGGAGTATTGTACCGCGGCTCAGTGCCACGGTCCCGCGATCCCGATACACCGGAAGAATAGCCGCGGGAAGTTCGAACCGTGGAAGGTGTGTCCGGCGGGAGGGTGTTTGTATTGTCGGGAGGAGACCGGCGGGAAGCCGGGTTGCGGTTCCCGTTTTCTCCAGCGAGCGACGGCGTTGAAACCTTCGGATTATAACGATGAGCGGGGGATGTTCGGATGCTGAATAAAAGAGTCCTCAAAGAGATGGTTGAGTTTGGGCGGCCGTATCTCCATAGCTGGGATATTGATCCGGTGTACCCGGTGATGAAAGCGGTTCAGGACGCTCGCAGGTTGCCCCCGATGCGTCGTCATTGGTTGACGGCTATGTATTGGGTCTGGTATGATATGGGAAGCGCTGAACGGGTGTTCGGAGCGTACCCGGAACCGGGCGTGAAGTTATTAGGCGTGCCGGTTCTTCCGACGGGAACGGAGCGGAGAGGAATGCGGGGAGAAGTGGGGAAAGATCGAGCACTACAGACGCTCAACCATTTAGTCTCAACGATGTGGCTCCGGAGAAACTACGACACGATGTATGATGGGAAGATCGTAAGCGACCCGAAAGAACGTTGGGCGCTGATATATAAGAGCGTATTGACGGTGCCGAATTGCGGGCCGTGGGCCGCGTACAAGTGGTGTGATCTTTGTAAAAACGTTCTGGGGTACGAGATAACCGCGCCGGATATCGGAGTGGGCGGTCAGGGGAAGAACGCCGGACCCGTTCCCGGAATGGTACAGCTGACGGGGCTGGATTGGCGACGGTGCGCGAAGGATACCGCGCTTCAGGAACAGCTCCTCAACGTTATCCGGGCGGAAGGTCTCCCGCTGGACGGACTTGAAGAAATGGAAACGCTGTTCTGCGATTATAATAGTATGACTCACGGCCGGTACTACGTCGGGCACGATATCGACGTACAGCACGAGCAGTTCATACGCGGAGACGTTCCGGAAGAGTACTGGGAGGCACGACGGGAAGTGTTCCCACGGAGTTTTCTAGCCGAATATAACTTGTGGGATGGGCCGCGAAAAGACCTGAATAAATATTACGTTAATACCGGGAAGATATTCCCCGGAGGGAGGTATTGATATGAAAAATATAATCGGAGTATGCGGTGAACCCGCAACGGGGAAAACAACACTTGTCCGGGCGTTGATCGCGTCGTTAGCGACCCACGTGGGTCAGTACGAGAAGTACGGGACGCTGGAGTATCTAACGTTGAGAACCGGGGTGGTGGTTCTGGGGCGGTATACGGGGGAGACGTTTGACGGAACGGATAAGTTGAGTATGAACGTAGTGGTGGACGCGGAGAAGTGGTTGGCGGAGAAGGGACCGTTGTTCACGACGATGGTATTTGAGGGGGATCGGTTATTTTGCGCGCGGTGGATACGGGCGTGTATAGAGAGCGGAGCGGCTTGCCGGTTTATACAACTGTCCTTCTCCCCGGCGGTATTCTCACGGAGGTATCGAGTGCGCCGGGAGGCGGGAAACGCTCAGAAAATCTCCTTCATTAAAGGCCGTCGGACCAAATACGCTAATCTCCGGAAACAATTCCCGTTCATTGAATATCGTATAAACGATACCAGCCAACAGATGGCCGATCTGAGAGAGGATTTAGTGTCATGGGTAAGAAGAAAGTAGATGAAGAATTTGCGGTGATAGCGTTTTTCGTTATCGCGATAATATTGTTGAGTCTGGTAGTTGTGTTTGGACTTGCGTTCGTGTTTAGTTTAGAGAGGAAAGGAGATTTGTCGATGGCTTTTTATAATTCACCACGGTGGAGCGGGGAGATATTGGATTGCTCGATGCCGCTGACGTTCGATCAATTCAACCGTTGTTCGTACGATTGTTTGTATTGCTTCTCTTTCTTCCAGCGCTCGTTATCGACCTGTGACGACCGGGTGAAGGATAAAAGAATATACACGGAGAAACCGCCGTTGTCGGTTAATCCGGAGCGGATAAAATCGATGTTCGATCTGGCGATGCCGAAATGCGAGTTCAACGACTATATCCGGGAAGGGATAACGATTCAGTGGGGAGGGTTGAGTGATCCTTTTGATAACTTCGAACGGAAAGAGGGAGTTGGGTTGGAGATAATGCGACACCTGCACCGGAAACGCTACCCAATCTGTTTTTCGACGAAGGGAACGTGGTGGTTGGAGGATGAGCGGTATCGACGGCTATTCCATAAAAACGATTTCTGGAATGTTAAGTTCTCTATAATAAATATGGACGCGAAGAAAGCGAAATTAATGGAGCGTGGGTGTCCTTCCCCGGAGGAACGGTTGAACGCTATCGAGGAGCTGACTATACTTCAAGGGAAACCCAACGGGCCAACCCTCCGGCTCCGACCGTTTATAATAGGGTATAGCGACGCGAACGAGGAGCACGTTGAGCTTATCGAAGCGGCGGGAGCGGCGGGAGCACGTGCGGTGAGTACGGAGTTCCTATGTATCGAGAGTCGAACGACTCCGGAAAGCCGGGAGAGGTTCGAGGCGATGAGTAATATAATCGGGATCGACCTGATAAAGTTCTACAAACAAAACACCGTAAACCCCACCGGGTATCTCCGACTGAATTGGAAGATAAAAGAGCCGCGGGTGCGAGCTATGGAAGCGGCGTGTGGGCGGGTGGGAATGAGGTTTTACGTTTCGGATGCTCATTGGAAGAACCGATGCGCGAATGGGAGTTGCTGTGGGTTGGGAGAGGGTTGGAATTACCACCGGGGACAATTCACCGAAGCGCTCGTAATAGCGAAGCGGAACGGAACGGTGCGGTGGAGAGACTTGGAGGAGAACCTGTTGCCGTGCTTCGATAGAATAAAGATCGTACCGGCCGCTGGGTTGAATATAGCGCGGGGAACGGCGCGAGATCGCGCGAGGTTCCGGGACTGGTCGATTGCGGATTATATCCGGTATATCTGGAACAGCCCGGACCATCCCCGCTCCCCTTATAAGTATTTTTATGGACTCCTCTCCCCAGCGGGAAAGGATCGCGGTGGAAACGTAATCTATAAATACCAACCATACGGAGGCGATAATGATTGAGACGGATCGGGTGAATATTACTTTCGCTCAACTGCGGGAAGCGTTAAGCGGTTTGGGGATTTTTGATATAGCGGATAAGGACCGGGTGATGGATAATATCGAGATGATCCATCTACAGAA
>JAAUYM010150549.1_pt1 | contig 10029 bp, 14 predicted proteins | sample 7278001 | NCBI WGS metagenome assembly JAAUYM01 (sample SAMN14350224, study PRJNA611818) | marine sediment metagenome | isolation source: surface marine sediment (1.8m) | place: French Polynesia: Moorea | collected 2018-08
GATCCCATTGCCTCGATTAGATAGGGGATTTATGATTACTGGCCTAGCAGGTCCTTGTAAAGCAGTTGGTGCAGGAAGGGTTTGACCAAATCTGAAGAAGAAAGTATTTTTCTCTTCTACTTTCACCACCATGACCACATTATTATCCCTAGCAGATGGTTCTAGAGATATAGTGGCATCCTTAACTTGAATTAATCGGTTGACCCCTTCTAAACCTTTTTTGGCTAATTCGGCATCGTAAATATCTCCTGGTTTGAGGTCAAACTCACGGATAATCATATCAGGTTTAGTTTTTCCATCTGTGGGATTGCCGTTTTTATCGACAAAGCGAACTTGAATTTCACTAATTGTTTCTCTTGCGCTAGATGGCACAGTAATCGAATTGTCTTGTGATATTAGTAAATTCTTGGCTGAAGAATATTGAGAAAACTCGATCTGATTTTGCGGCTCTAGATTAGAATTTTCCTTAGTAATTGTTGATTGGGCATTAGCAAGGGGAACTCTGGCGAAAAATCCAGTAGTTATCAAGCATAATAAAAAATATTTTTGCATTATTCATCCCTCGTTAATTAGGGAAAATTAAATTCAGGTTTTACTATTGGCTTTTTGAATGATAAAAATTTAACAATAGTAATGAAAGCCAAATCGGGCACCTTCAACAATCACCAAAAAAGTTTTACTGAGTAACCGCGATCGCATTAACCTCAACATTAACAACTCCAGGAATTTCTTGAGCTAAAGTGGCGATTTTTTCTAAATGTTTGGGATCGTGCACTGTTCCCATAACTACTACTAAACCTTCTTGTGCTTGAACTGCTAAAGACGCTGTGGGAAGATTAAACTCTAACTTACTACGGACTTCACTTTGTAAATCTCGATCATTTCTTGGTTGTCCTTGACCAAATAAAAGATAACGTTGCTCTCTAGCACGAATATCTGCATTCAGTTGGGCTTGGCGAAGATTACTGAGCGCATCTTGACGATTTTTTTGAATAGTATAATCGTCTTTTGGAATAGTATAATCAGCTAGAGCGTCAATAGAATCAGGTGCATCAGAGCTAGTTTTTGCTACCTCTTCGAGAGAGTGAAACTCAATCACGGCTATACTACCAAACAATAAAATAGCGATTAATAAATCGGTAAACAATTTCATTTTGTTAACCTCCCAATAGCGAAGGAGAAGATAATATTAGATAATGATTGAAACTAGAGAAAGGGATCATGAAGAGTATTCTCCTGATTATCTTTTGAAGTGAAAAAATAAAAATTGCTCTATTTTTGGGCAGTCCTTAAAAGGAAAGAATGCCAAAAATAAGATAAAGGATAAACACTAGTTAAATTAGCTTTCCTGTAAAGAATGAACTGAATCTAATCCTTTCCTTTTGGCTACCACCCATTTTTGATGGTGTTCATTCAAAATTTTCTTAGCGCTTTGGATATCTAATTCATCACCTTGAATAATGATGAGATAGGAATTTGGCGATTGTTTCGGCTCGGTGATATCTAAAGCTTGCTTGCTAATTCCTCTACCAACAAGATAGCCGAAAATTCCTCCAGAGGTAATTCCCATCCCACTCCCCACTAAAGCTGTCGCCAACACAGTTAGGATCGCTTCTGGCAACATGATTGGACCAATGAGAGGAATTGCAACTAAACCTGTTGCCACTAAAACACCGAGAAGACTTCCTAAAATGCTACCAGTCACCGCACCACTTCTCGTTCCTGCTCCTGCATAGTGACCAGATTTTTTTTTCGTATGAGTAGAAGAGATTGATATTTTTTCTTTTGTATTTTGGAAAATTACGGAAATTTCTTCCTCAGAAAAGCCAGCCTTAGCTAATTCAACCAGAATTTGTTGTAAGTCTTTGACGTTGACTAGGGTAGCAATAGTATATTTTTGATGTTTGGTGGTCATCTTGAGCTCCTTAAACAAGTTTTAGTTACTTGTTACCGATAATTATTGTCGATTTCCAATTAGTAATTTTCTCAATGAATTTAGAGAAAAGAATAACACTTTATCAGTTCTTAGAAATTAGTTTTCGCAGTCACAAACTACATTTTCAAGAAAAGATTTAGCTACTTCCCAGGCAGGTAATATTTTGGCGGTAAATTGATTAGCATCATTGTAATTGCTTTCTAAGCCAGTTAAATCTACTTTTAACCGACGCTTGGGATATTCACTCAATAACTCTAAAATTGAAAGTTCTCGATCATCGTTATAAGCTTTGATCACTGTTTTCTTAACGGCTTCTAAGTCCTCAGTACTAGCAGAAGCGTCAATAGTTTGATTAAGTTTGAGTAAGAAAAATTCTCCAGTAGGACTATCAAGAATATCGTTGATTAAGCTACGACTAATATAAATTTCTTGGTTTAATAGGCCACTTAAAAATTCAGGTACTTGTTCGGTATCGTTAAAGAATTTTTGTAGGCTGGGAGGTATTTCTCCTGTGTTAGCAAATTTCTTTAATTCTTTAGTTTTGAGGGAAATTTCTGTTTCTTTGTATTTAATATCAACTATATCTGTGGCATGAGCGTTAGTGTTAATAAATAAACTAACAGCTGTCCCCAATAAAAGGGCTTGGGAAAAAGTAAATACACGATGAAGGTTATTTTTCTTATTTTTGATGGCAAAAAACATGGTACGGTTCCTAATTTATGGGTGAATGGGACGAAAAAAATTCAGGAAAATTATTTTTGGACGATAGCAGGAATATTAGTGGGTAAGCCTGATACTGGTTAATGATTGCTACTGTCATACCAATTTACTAAATGAACGCTACACATTAGATGACTATAGCCTGTGGTTTCGTAGAATTTATTCCGCTCAAAGTTAAAGTGAATTGATATAAGCTATCCAGGTAATGCTACCTCCCAAAATACCTATTAGTCCGATCACAACTCTTCTCAGAACATGAACTTGAGAGCGTAGTTGCTTAACCTTTAATTGTTCTGCTTCTACAGAAGTTTGATTGACTGTAACTACTTCCTGGGTTGTATTTTTGGTCTGAGTAAAAGAAACTTGTTCTAACAACCAATTAGCAATTAATTGGGGACAATTTTTTTTGAACCAATAAAAGGCAAGAATTATAAAAGCTGACTTAGATATTCTGGTTGCACCTTTCAAGACTTTTTTAAGAGGAAAAGAAGGTATTTTTTGATTTATGAGATTATCTGCTCCGACATCATAAAGGCGACCTAAAATTAGCTTTACTGTAGTTTCTTGGGATTCTGCTAGATGTCGCAAAAGCAATAAAACATCATGTTTAGATTCTAAGAAAAGCTTTTCTTGTGGAATCAAGACTATAAGCTTACCTGATTTTTTGTCGGAGTTTATCATAACCATTGAACTATTGGTGTTTAACTAAATTACCGCTTATTTCTGGGATGAAATTGCATCTACCTGAGTTAAACTAGGACTAGTTGAAGTAGCCACCTCACAGTCACAGGCCATATCTTCTAACAAATCTTTCGCAATTGCCAGAGGTACTTCTAATGTTTCTTTAGCATTGTTAATAAAACCAATTACATCCTCAGCAGTATTTTTGAGTAACCTACCATCGATATACATTTGTTTGGTAGGATATTTCTGGAAGAATTCCAATAAAGTGATTTTGCCATCATCGATAGTAGAAAGAATTAAAGTGCCTCTTAAAGCAGGAATAATCGCGCGGTTGGGTTTATATCTAGGGTGCACTACTTGCCCAGCTTGAAACAGTATGTATTCTCCAGGTAAGGTCTTGAAAACTTTATAGACAAATCGACCATCCAAACTAATTTCTTGAGTTAAAGCTTTACGGACATCTTCGGGATCTTGGTTAGTAACCCCTACCAAGAAACGAATGGAAGGAGACATTTTTCCTGTTTCGACAAAATTTTCTAAGTCCTCAACTAAAACTGGTTGCTCTAAGGCACTGTATGTAAGAACAATTTCTTCTGAAGCTAGGGCATCAGTTGATTTAATACATACCCCTGCCCCTGTTGCTAATAGTAGGAGACTGGCTTGTAATAATCTGGATAATTTACGACGTAAAGAGGGAAAAGCAAAATTCATAATTTTTAACCTGAAATGTGAAGGAAAATAACTTGATTTTGTAACGATCTCATTTTTGTCATTTGTTAGTTTTGTCAGCAGGGACAATTTATAAATTGCCCCACAGAATTTCTTGAATATTGCTAGGACAGAATAGTAACGAACGACTGATGAAAGAAAACTATTGATTAGCAACTAAAGTTCTTGAATTCCTTGCCATAATTTCTGCTATAGTTTCTTCCTGAGATTTAGATAAATCCTGAACTACAGAAGTGGGTTTTTGACAGTTAATGTTATTATTTGTCACTAGAACTTCTGTACCATCTTCAGATAGCTGAGTAATTGGTTCTTCACAGCTACAAACTGAGTCTTGAACGTAAGTTTTAGCTACTTCTAAGGCAGGTAATACATCCTCAACAATGCCACTAACTGTGTTGTAAGTTTTTTCTAAACTAGTGACATTAACTTGGACTTGTTTTTGGGGATATCTTTCAATTAATTCAATTAAAGAAACTCGGTTATCGTCTTCATAGGCAGCTACTAAAGTAGAGCGCACGTTAGTAAGATCTCGACTGCTAGAAGAGTTATTAATCACTTCATCTAATCCACCAAGAATAAAATCTCCGATGGAACTATCGATAAAGCTATTAATAAATTGTGGACTAATTTTTAGCTCTTTATTAAGAATACTACTAATGTCACTAGAGATGTCATTGGTAGTGTCAAATAGATCTTGAATACTTTGGGGAATTACACCACTACGAGCAAATACACTAAGGTCATTAATTGTCACCAAAGCTGATCTATCTTTATATTGAAGTGTGACAAGTTCTGTAGCATTAGCCCAACTACTTAGGGCTAAAGTTGCTCCAGCACTAAGAATTAAGATCTGACTTAAGGAAATAAACTGAGATAATTTTTGACTTAACATGGATATGATTTACTCCTAAAAAAAAGCTATTTGCTAATCATTATTACTTTGATTGCTTGTGAGAAATCAAGAAAGTTGATTAGCCATCTCATAATTGAATTTATAACCAGAAAAATTCTGCTAATTTTTTTTGTTGTGCCCCTTGGTATTCTGGTTATTTGTTATTAATAAATAAGGCATAATTACACCTTAAAACATTTACACTAATCATTAAATATTAAATACAAAAATGTTTCATCTTCCCAGGGAATTAAATAAGTAACTACCGAAAGGAATAAATTTTTTAGTGATTACTCATCCTTTAGACAGATATTGTTGCTTAATCTAGATATCCAACAGCAGTCAATGAATATCAGCTGGTTCAGTTGGTTCGGTAAAATTTAGGGAATATTGCAGTATTTAAGACTGATGAAACAACTCTTACTAATCTTCGTTTGTTTGTGGTATTGGTTCATGGTTTCAACAATCATAAATGCTAAACCATTAGGAGAAGCAATAAATTCCCAGGTAGTAGAACAATTAGTTGAGCCTGTGAAAACCTATTATTTAACCGTGTTAGGGGAAGGACGAGGAGAATTAAATATTGAGCCTCCAGCAACAAAGATTGTCGTTACTTCTCTATCAGGAGATACGACCATTAGATGTGGTGACGAAAAAAATGTCTATAGTTGCTCTCCTGGTAGAAGATTAGAGCTTGAATATGAAGTCGCCACACCAGTAGTTAAGTTTTGGGGAGAAAATCTCAGCAATACTCAAGTAAGAGTACGAATTGATGTATATGAAGTAGTTCTAATGGAAGATGATTCCCCAGAAAGCTGATAGACTAACCAAGAATATAGAGTTCCTTAATCTCAAAGAGTAACGAGTGAGTCTAAATAAATAGTAGGCTCTTCCATCGTAAATTCAATATGATAGGATTTAAGCTTTTGGGAAATTTTTTCATTGGCTAACTCTAACAAACGCTTGCGTAACTGAAGTGAATTTTCTGAAGAACCCAGAATAAAAAAGGTAATTCTGGCACGAGAAGCCAGATTATTATCTGAATCTACTAGAGTCACTGGGGAGAAGAAAAGGCAGTAATTACCCAACCGATTAGACGAGGAAGTAAAAAAACACTAATAACCAAAAAAACACTAGCTAATCCCACTATTGTCCACAAAGTTCCCCTCTCAATAGTAATTGTTTCTGGCATTAAGTTAAATATTGCAATCCTAAAAAAAATGATAGAAAGTATCATAATTAATGTTAGGTTATATTTAGTATTTTAGCTTCTTTAGATATCTGTATAGCGGTAGAAAATGATTTTCAATGTAGATTATATTTTATAGTAAATTTGGCGCTATTCTCTAGGCTCTATTGCTTAGTCTCCCGCCTGCTGTTTATCGCCATTAGATGAATTAGGTGATATTTCTGGTAAGTAATTATCAGTTTTTCCGATTTGGAGTAGCAATATGGCTAAACCAACCCTTTTTCCAAAAGAAATAGATCATACCAGTTGATATCCCTCCCATCATTACCCAAAAAAATGGATAACCCCAATACCAATTTAATTCTGGCATATTCCAAGGTGAAGCTTCGGGATTGAAGTTCATGCCATAAATACCTGCAACAAAGGTTAAAGGAATAAAAATAGACGAGATAACTGTCAGCAATTTCATAACCTCATTCATTTTATTTCCTACTGCCGAGAGGTAGATATCTGTTAAACCTGAAGTTAACTCTCTATAGGTTTCAATAATATCGATGATTTGTACGGCATGGTCATAACAATCTCGTAAGTAAATTGTAGTTTCATCGCTAATTAAAGGACTTTTATCTCTAATCAAGATACCTAGTGCATTCCTTTGACTCCAAATAGCGCGACGCAAAGCTAATAACTCTCTTCTGGCCTGATAAATTTTAGCCAAAGTATCGTTGTTCGGCTCAAAAATAACTTCATCTTCTAATGCTTCAATTTTGTCACTAAATATCTCTAAGACAGGAAAAAAACCATCAATAATAGCATCCCATAGGGAATAGGCTAAATAATCAGCTCCTTTGGTTCTAATATTGCCTTTTTTAAACTGAATACGCTGCCGAATGGTTTCTAAACAATCTTTTTCTGGTTCTTCTTGTACGGTTAGGAGATATCGCTGCCCCACAACTAAACTAACTTGCTCCCACCAAAAGCCTTCCCCATCTGGATTAGGCATGACCATCTTAGTAATAATTACCAGTTGATCTTGGTAATCTTCTATTTTTGGTGGTTGGGGGACATTAACGATATCTTCGAGTACCAAAGGATGTAAAGAAAATACCGTGCCGATTCTTTGCCAAAAATCTTCGTTGCCTAAACCTCCAATATCAAACCACGATACTGAATCAGTATCAAAATATTCCCTGCAAGCTTCTGGTTCAAGATTAGGGATCAGCTTGGCTCGTTCGGAATCATAATCAATGAGATCTATGGGCGGAAATATAGCATCCCGGGAGATGTTGAGAGTACCTGGCATGCTTCCTGGTTGTTCGTAGCTATAATCAAATAAATTTCTCCGCTTGATTTTTCTAGAAACTTTGCTGGAGTAGAACTTGGTTTTTTTCTTCATTGGTAAATATTATGGTGACTAAATTTTACATCTAGTGGTGGTGTACTAACACGATAATCTGACCATTAGGATTATCTATCTCATCGAGAATAGTGAATAATAGATTTGATGGAAAAATTTAAACTGGGGTCATTTAAGGCTAAGATTAGCTTTAAGTATTTTAAAAAAATCGTACCAACAGATATTGGGAATTCAGCTTCAGAAAATGAAAATGAACTGTCAGCAGAACAAATTAATGAAATCAAACAAAAAATTGCTAGTTTAACTCCCAATCCAGTTCAACAATCAGCAATTACTGATGCTTTCCAACAAGCTTTAGCGCGATGGCAACAACAACCGGAAGGAAATAACAGTTTAGTTGTTTGATCTAGTCCCGTTTCGCCATTAGCTCAAGTCATTAGCGAATTTTTAGCTAACTTAGAATCGGATAATCTCATAGAAGCTAAATCTCTATCCTGGCAAGCCAGACTCCACGATTATCGTCAAATTAAAAGCGAACTACTTGCTAGTGTAAAGACTGCTAATGCAATCACTAAAACTACACCAGATAGCTATAAAATAATAGTTATACCTCGTTTAGAATGGTGCTTTCTACGCTGCATTGGTGGGTTGGAAGCCATTGAAGTGCTACGAGATTTAGTTGCTGGCGACTCTTCTCGTTTCTGGTTAATTGGTTGTAATGGTTGGGCTTGGCAATACTTAGAGAAAATCTATCAGATAAATGCTTACTTAACTAATACTGTCTTTTTTCCACCGCTCAAAGACGAACAAATGCAAGAATGGCTGCATCCTTTAATGGCAGAACTTAATCCTTCTTGGAAGGCAGATAATGAATGGCTGCAAATCAGAAAAAAAGAAGGCGTTGTTGCATAAAAATTATGAGTTAGTAGAGTTAATCTATGGTTAGTGAATTTAATCAAACCCTCTGAACCATGGCAGAAAAGATGACCAAGACTCAATATCGAATTCGAAATTGGAGTGAATATAATGCGGCACTCAAAAATCGTGGGAGTCTAACCTTCTGGGTTGATGAGGAAGTATTAAAAGGATGGTTGAACGATCAAAAGACAGGAAAAAGGGGAGCCTCCAAAACTTATAGCGATCTAGCGCTCGCGACAATGAGTACCATTGCTTCAGTATTTGACTTACCAGGACGTCAGTCCCAAGGATTTATGGAGTCATTATTTAGGTTGATGGGCGTGGAGTTGAGTGTGCCAGACCACTCCACTGTGTCGAGAAGACTAGGGAAATTAAGCGGAGCGTTTACCAATTATTAAAAGACAAACTGCGCGACATGTAGTGGTAGATTCAACGGGCATCAAAGTTTATGGCGAAGGAGAATGGAAAGTACGTCAACATGGTTACAGTAAAAGGCGTACGGGCGCGAAAGCTACACTTGGGAGTAGATGAAACCACAGGGGAAATTCTGGCTGGGGTAGTGAGTACGAATAATGGAGCGTGATGACGAGGCATTTGGGGATATTTTAGATACTGTTCCCGGAGAGCTCGAAGCAGTTTCCGCAGATGGAGCTTATGATAAGCGTAAGTGCTATAAAGCCATTGAAGAAAGAGAAGCCAGAGCGAATATTCCTCCTCGTGTAGATGCTCAATATTGGGATAAAGAAGGAGAAACCCATGCACGGAATCAGAATCTGACTCGTATCGATTCAGTCGGTCGAACAGAATGGAAACAGGAGAGTGGTTATCATCGTCCTTCCTTAGCGGAAACAACAATGTTTCGCTTCCAAGTAATCTTTGGCAATACTTGTTCTCGTAGCACCTTCGACAACCAAGCAGTAGAGCTTTTATTAGCCTGTGCCGCTCTCAATCGCATGACTCACTTAGGTATGCCGGATAGCTATGGCTTAAATTTCTAAAAATCCTCCTCCAAGGGGGAATTCTGTTTATCGGAATTATAGTCATTCCAATTAATTGACCTATGGTGGCAGATGGAGTTAGAACGTATATAACGTAGTAGGGGCGATTCGCTAATCATCCCTAAATAATCGTATGTTTTTTATTTGGAATGACTATATTCATTTGTCATGGGCGAATTATGGTTTTTGAAACGACTCTTCGAGGTCAAGGATGCGATCGCTCATTAAGTAGACCATTAAATCAAGTACGAAAGAGTAAAGGTTTCAGGGGATATTCCACGAAAGGTGAGTTTCGTGGAACTATTGCTACAACTCGTAATTCCTGGTAAGCCTTCTCAAGAAAACATGATTGCGGATCGTACCTGAAGACTGTCTGTCTGCTTTGTAGTATCAGCATTTTAAATCTCTGGCTCTGGTAGGTATTCCAAGATTGACGATAAAACCAACTTATAACCTAGACAGAGCAAGGCTTTCAGCCCTTGTCTAGTTTCCGCTAATATAGCAGTTCTCATACTGGTGAGGTACAAAACTTTTAGCTTTGAGGCAGAAGGCAGAGGGCAGAAGGCAGATGTTAGGTGTACCTCATGAATACGAGAAACGCTATAA
>JAAUYM010015955.1_pt1 | contig 10028 bp, 6 predicted proteins | sample 7278001 | NCBI WGS metagenome assembly JAAUYM01 (sample SAMN14350224, study PRJNA611818) | marine sediment metagenome | isolation source: surface marine sediment (1.8m) | place: French Polynesia: Moorea | collected 2018-08
GTAGTCAGAGATGTTGCTCTGCTTGAGTGACTGAGATACATTAACAGCACTCACTCTGGCTATGATCTCACACTCTGGCTCTCTCTCCTCCTCCTCCACCTCGTCACCATTGCCAGCGAGGACTTCTGTCCTTTCTTTTGCTTTTCCTTCTTTTTGAAAATCCAAGGAAAAATTGCAGTGTGACAGATTCGACAGCCTTTCTTCATACCAAAGGATGGAAAAATATTGTTAATATGAAACTCTCCCAGAAAAAAATATTGCTATATGGAAACAATTTATGTTATAAAATTTTGGTATGCAGCAAAATATTGTTAATGTGAGAATTATTGTTAATGTGAGAATTGTTAATGTGAAACTCGACTGTACAAGTAGAGGCGACATTCACATGATGCGGGAGGAGAAATGAGATGAATTTCTACCCACGTACCGGGTAGGTACGAGTAGTGGGGGGGGGGGGAAGAAGGCAAATGCTCTCTTTTTTCAAACATGTGCACTTGAATGCGGCAAAATTATCGTAAATTATTTTTACACCTACTGGGTAGGTAGAGCAGTGTTGACACTTGTGCACATTAAAATTAAGCACCCAATTTTTGCTCCTTATTTCTTGCTTCTATTATCAGTTTGCATATGCATATAATATATTCAGTTTTTTTTGTTCTAATGCATCATAAATTTCTTATTCAGTAGCAAAAAAAATTGCTAATTAGAAAATTGGAAAGGCAAAAAGTTGGGGTGGTTAAAGTTAATGCATGGACTTTTTTCTCTCCTCGTCAAGTAGGCACCGTTATGTAGCCTCTCGGGACCGCAAAGGAGGAGAATGTCATTTTGACAGAGAGCCTTGCAAGAACTGCGCCCGTCTCCCTCCACCAGCGCTGCCAGATGGTTGCAGAAGAAACCAACTTGGTTCTCCGTCGACTCTTGAGGCCAGAAAAAAAATTACTAACAAATTATTTTTGCTGTTAAAAGCAAATTTTTTCATACTGTTGGCTTTTTTTTAAGAAGCCTCGTTTTTTTTAACTAAACAAAATCTGGCAGCAATGCTGCCTCCTTTTGCTTGTGTTGGGGGTTGCAGCAGGTCCCACCAACTATCCTTTTCTCTTTCTTTCCTTCTCATTTGTCTCCTCCTCCGACCCCAACAAGCCCCAAACTTAATGATGGCAAATGGGCAGAAGAGGGCCTCTCTCTCTCTCTCTCTCCGTCTCTCGCCAGGGCAGTCTCATGTTGAGGATAACAACAGAGACAACAAGGAATAACATATAACAGACAAAAAATAAGGAAAATGCATCTATTGAGAGAAACAATAAACATTCATGAACCTCGACTCAGTAATGGTTTCCCTTCTGGCCAACTTTTTAGTAAGCATTTCCTTAGATTTCTTCAAAGAATCAAACTATTTTTTCTCTGTCTAAACCGCCAAATTCACTAAATGGAAGGTCGACTGTACTGTAGTAACTTTCTCGTACTAGTGCTTGTTGCGCGTTGCGGTTGCGGAAAGGAGGAGAAGGAATCGGGAACCGATAGAAACAAGGTTTTTTTTTACGACATAGCCTCTTCTCGGACGGGGAGGGAAAATGAAAGTCCTTCCTGCTGCTAACAAGGTGAGATGGAGAAGACACGCTACTGTGCTTAGCAACATGCCCCATCATGCAGTGAAATGGGTGGGATCTACCATAGGGCACACATGCGCAAGGGGTAGGGTATGGGGGCGCCTGCCTCCTCTAGCCAGAGCTCGTAGTACGTATTTAATACCCCTTTCCTTCAGAAGACTGTATGGCTTGTTAATAAAAATGGAGCAAAACCCTGCAATTTTGTCTTTTTAACCTTACTTCCCTTTTCTCACTTAAAATTCGGAATCTTACTCCCTTGAACAAAGATTGGGTCTGAGCGTCATATTGTCTATGTGGGGGAAGGAAGAAATGGGGTTAGAAAATACCCACACCTTTCTCTCTTTTTTGCAGGTTTGTGGAAAGGTCTACGTGGAAATAAAAGCAGAATGAAGATGATGATTTGTCTTCCCGTCTTCTCGCTGTTCGTGAGGAAAAGTGGAATAAATGACCTCAGCTTTTTCCTTGCAGCCCAGGAGAGGATGGAGAGAGCCAAGACTGGCTTCAAGGTTGCTGCAGTTGGAGATAGGCCTGTTCTTGCGTGAAGAGAAGTTAGCAAAGCAAAAAGAGAGAGAGGGAGAGTGTTCAATACTCTGCTGGCCAGTGTTGCCAGATGGTATCGCTTGGTACCAAACTGTGTAGGTTTCAGACAACAGCACGTTAATAAAAATGCGGTAAAAAGTGATTTGGCGCCCTTTTCCGAAAAACTTATTTTACTGTTGAGTATTTTTAAGCTCTGCTTGGCATCCAACCGTCTAAAAATCTGATAGCACTGCTGTTGGCTTTCGTTTATTCAGAAAAAAATATTTCTGATAAGGAAGAGAGGGGCAGCATGTAAAAATATTTATTGAAGACAAAAACTTGTGCACCTATTTCCTTTATACAATCTGTCTCTCTCTCTCTCTGTTGGGATGCATTTTTTACCCTCGAAGAAGGAAGAAAGGATATTTGGTCCCCAGACGAAACAGGGAAGAAAGAGGTCCGTTTCTCTCTCCCCACCAGAAGTATATTTTACAAAAAAAGTGTTCCAGAAATACATTCTACCTTGGTCCACAGCTTACAAGTCAAAATTCTCAGAAACCGGAGATTGTACGAATCCAAATGTTTTTATTTAGACTTCTCTCCAGCCAGGAAAATGACAAATTCCAAAGTGTCTTTTTAAGTCTCTGATTCCATAGGTCCAACCTGTGAACCGATTATGTCTACGTACACTTACAAAGTCAAAGGCAGTAAGTGAATTTCTTGGTAGACCCTGCTGTAGTACAGTACCCGGTATATGCAGAGAGGTCCATTCCGACTGTGGCTGTGTCGGGGTACTGGTGCACCGGGAAGATAAGAAGTCGAATGGGGGCCACGGCGCCGAGAGCAGACTGGCCACGGGAGCACCAAATGGGAATGAAGAGGAGAGGGGGGGAGGGGGGGATGACAGGCCCAGAAATCAGGTACTACTTTATATGCTAAGGAGATCCTGAAGAGGAGCCCCATAGGGAGAAAGAGAGAGAAAAAAAGCAGGTCTGCAATTACGTACGAAAGAAATTGTGAATGAAGCATCAAATTTCTCACAGTTGGTGGCGCACCATCCATCTCATCTTCAGCAGCATCACCTTTGGGAAAAGGGAGATAAAGATTTTTTTCCCCTTTCCACCTCCCCCCCTTCCCCCCCTGAGGCCAAACTGCATCGCTCAACCCACGTCAGAAACGACGAAACAAGAACACTAGCACGAAAAACCTTATTCAGAATGACTCGTGCCATGCCTTTCAACCAGCACGTACAATGGAGATTTCGCGTGCTAAATAAGTGAAAACTAATTACATATTAGGTGTAATGAACTGTGACTAGGTGCGACATTTACCAAGAATATATTTTTTAATCAGGTGTATTTTTCTACAACAAGATGACAATCAAATTAAATCATTATCTGAATGCTTGGCCGGGCGCTTGTACCGAATTTGTTCGGTCTTTTCAGCGCTTGTCGCTACTGTTGAGATGCAGGAGCAGACTGCACCAATGTGGTGGTTTTTTTGCGGAGCCCGTGCTGCAGACTTGTCTGCGCACGGGATGAAGAAGGAAAAGTAGAAGGAACAGTCCAAGAATGTAGAAGAAGAAGAAGTTGCTTTCCTTTTTGTTGTAGACTTCAAGGTTTCTCCTCCTCCTTCTTCCAATGGAGAGGAGAGAGGGGAAGAGAGTCGCCATACCTGGTCTTCTATTCCGTTTCTCTCCAATAGATGTGAATGTGCATGAGAGTTATACGTATTTATTTTGAGGGGGAGATGAGGAAGGCTGCTCGTCTGATCTGGTAAAAGCCATGAATCGTCTTGCTCGAATATCGCTAGCTACTACGTACGTACTGCAATGAACTTTCGATCTATGTATACTCAGTGACGTTCGACAAAGTAAAAACTTTCATACATACTTTAACTACGTACGCAGTAATACTGTACACTTTCGATATGGTGGTACATCGAAAGTTGACTTACGTTCATACAGCATCACAATACACACACAGAGAGAAGCAGAGTTGTTCTGGAATCCTCCTTCAGCCGTTGTTTTTCATTGTTTGAAGCGTCACTCTGAGTGGTGTGTACGTACATGTACCAGTACGTAGGTAGTACTGTACAAAAGCTTCAACATAGTTATGTACAGTAGTGCTATCGCCATCTCTGTGAGTATGGAAGCGGAGAATTTTCCACGCCGCAGCAGCAGTAATCAAATTCTCATCCTGAAGATGTACCCATGGGACTCTCGTGTCTGCCCGCATCCCTCGCTCTCTCGTTTTCGTGTCCACCGGAAAAGTCAAATAACTGATCGCAAAACTGACGGGTGTGGGGTGTGGGAGGCTAGAAGATGAGGCCTTAATTCCGTCCGGTTGTCAAGTTTGAACTCCTAATTAATCCATAAATTGTGTACCTTCGAATTTCAAGGGAACGCCTCAGTCTCTCTCTCTCCTTTTTCTCCTTCTCTCTCCTTCTCTCTTTCTCTCTCTCTGTCTGTCTGCTTTCTCTGTTCAATTTCTCTCTTTCTCTCCCATCTCCCTCACTCCCATCGGAGGAAGAAGAGCGAGAAGGAGAACTTGGACTCTCTCCGCTTGTACTACTAGTTCTGTACAACAATCGTCGTCTTTTTCTGGCATCTATTCCCTACTTCATTTTCCCACATAAAAAGGGGAAAAAATCCGACAAGACTTTTCTTTCAATTGCACCACAAAAAGATTTTTTCCGGGAAAAGACACGTCTGAAATTGTCCTTCCTTTTTTTTGGAGGGGAGGAAAGGAGGCGAAGCGAATTGAAAAGGATCCCTTCTTCCGACTTTTTTTCCCCCGTCTCCTTCCCGGAGTGATTGCGACAAAAAAGAGAGAGAGAGAGAGGGGATCAGACATCTTCAGACTGCAGCGGACTGCAACGACGGGAAGGAAAAGGTGAGAAATTGATGATGTTGGCAATTTCCTTTCACTCTTCCCTTCTTCTTCTTGCGCCTCTGACGTTTGGTGTATGGAAGAGATATGTACCAGTTCTTGGCGTTATAAGCAAAAGCATTTTGCCGCTTGTTTGAAACATTTCATCTCCTCTGGTTGTCGAGTCTGTCCGGTGCAGCCAACTTTTGATGTGATGGGGAGTCACTTGGTAGAACTGCCATGTCGAAAATTCACTGTATATTAAGGACGACGCAAAGTCTACGTACATGATCTACATAATAGTACATGAATTCCTGGGCGACCTCTTGAGCCGAATTATTTCCTGGCTGTTTTGTTCTTGAAGACTTTTTTGTGGGAGTTGGACAAATCTTTTTTTTCCCAATCGACGCACCGAAAATGCATCTCTTCCCATTAGAGGCGGCATTCAGAAAGGTCTTTGAGAGAGCGACAGTGGGAAAGGCCAGAGATTTGGTGGCGCAAAAATTAAATGTACTACTGTCGCTTATAGCTAGAACTGTGTTGCATTGTTGCCAGGTGGAGGCTGTTTCATAGCCACTTCGGCTACTAATGACTAAGGCAAAAAAATAAGACTTGTTGCTAAAAATGCAGTACTAGGCTACTTCTTCAAAGTTACCAATTTTTCCACTTAATTTGCTGGATGAAATGACTTCAGCTGTACTACTGTTGAGTTACTTCTACATATTTAGGATTGACCTGGCATCCCTGGGAGGCTGCAGCACCAGTTGAATCTGATTGATCGAATCGCTCCTTGTTTGAAAAGGGGTCAGAATCATTTAGGGTTCCCCTCTCTCAGTCCCAATTCCTTTTACGTAACTTTCTAAGAAGAAAAATCTCCGAAAGAAGTGCATTCCTTCTCTAGCAAGGAGGAGAGCGGGGGAGAGACTAACAGCCCCCATCCATCTTCGTCTGCCCTTGGGGGCGACCCGAAAATTTCTGGAGAGGGTGGGGAGGAGAAGGAGAGGCCTTTTTTGAGTGGGTGGAGGAGGGGTGGAGAGAGAGAGAAAACATACTAATCTATCTTTTTTTCGGCACTGCTACCCCAAATCGAGCAATGCCACAAGAGAAACTGTTTCCGCATGTGTGGCAAATACGGTGAAACTCCGATATAGTGATGAGTTTATTTGATAATTACCAGTGATTTTCTATGTCAGACGATCAATTGTGAGCTTCAGAGAAGCTTGCATCCCCACATGGTGAATAGTGAATGACATGGGTAGTAGCGAATTTTTGGCTGATATCAAAATTCTGCTGTAACGTACAGTACGTACAACATGCTGCGATAATTGTTTCTAATCAGAGGTGAGTAGGGTGAGGCCAGGCAGAAAGAAATTCCGGACGCGGAGTCATGCTGCTGCTTGTGTGGGTCGTTGTAAAAGAGCTGATCCCTGTTGGTCCTCCTTCTCTGGGTTTTCTTTATCGCAACGACGTCTCCTTCCCCTCCTTAAAAGGCCCTCCTCCTCCTTCTTCCTCTTCCTCCTTCTCCCATAAAACTCTGTCAAATTTGGGCACCTAGCGTGAGTTGTGGCCAAAGGAAGGAAGAAAGTAAGGAAGGAGTCCCCCTTCCAAATACCAGACATACTACTGTACGTACGTACATACATGTACGGTAGTACAGCATGTCCTAGAAAAAACTGACCTATTACGCTTTTCGTCGTTGCCCATTCAGTGCAGAATCTTGGAAAACGCAAGATTAAAAATTGTCACTTTCTATTGGAACACTCTGTAGGTACAAACAGCGAAATATACGTACGTACCGGTACATGTAAGCTTGCTGACAAGTTTGGTAAAAAGGCAATATTTTTCCATGGAAACTTTGTTGTTGTGTAGCTAACAACATGCTTGGTATGTACTGTGTTAACTGTTGGTACATGTACGTACATTGTACATTGAGCAACGAAATACGTCAGCAACCCATTCCCAGACCGCGTTCCTCACACTAGTCAGTCTCTCATCTCCCCCACAAGCTAAAATCCTCTCTCAATTTTTATGGTGGCCGTAACTCCCGAAACAAAGTTGCACCATTGTACGTACTGGTACATAAAAAATTATTATTCTATCTACGGTACGTTGAACTGTTGTCCCAAATGTCGTTAAAGTCGTGAATCCCAAAACAGTTGCGCTAAAATCTGGCGCGGTTACAGGGATAATTTTAAACAAATAGTGGGTATCTAAATTATTTTAATGTACTAGAGCAAAGTTCGAGAATTCTACAAAAAGAATTTTTAAAAATGCGTCATTACGCTGCACTTGCTGAACCAACTGTGAGTCGCGCCACTTCAGGGTCGATGCAATTGAGGCTCACTGCACCAGACTTTACCTTAGCCAAGTGGGAGAGGAAAATAAGGAGGAGGAGATGGAGGAGGAAACAGTCCTATTGACACTGCAAACATTTCAGGGGTTTCGTTTGCCAACGTCGGCAAGGTGATCCCTCCTCCTCCTCACTTGGAAATTAGAGAGGAGAAAGCAGCTCCTATGCTCCTCCTCACTGCCGGAGAACAAAAGGTGGAGAGAGGAAGAGGCAGAAAGAAAGATTCTTTCATCTTCTCCTCTTCCTCCCCTCTTCTGGAGACTGGAGTGCATTCTCTGTGTCTCGGCAGAGGGCGGCGAAATGCTACCACCACAGGGAGGGAGGGAGACGTGTCTCTCACTGAGGAGTGCGGAGACCGTGGGCCGAACCGGGCCAACCGTGCTAACCGTGAGCGTATTATTTTGAAATTTATTCACATACCGCTATTTGGGATTGGAAGAGAACGGGTTTGCCGTATTGTTGTCTATTTTGGCAAGCCCTGTTTCTAACTTCCCTCCGTGCAGGGTGAGATAACCCAGGAAACGAATATCACGGAAACTACCAGGGGAATACGGTGAACACACGGCGTCTGGTGCGGCCCACGAGTCGGAAAAGTTGCCATTCTCCTCTCTGAGTGAAAGTGAGACTTGGAAAAGGAAGCACAGGGGGCTTCAGGGACTTAAAAATTTGGGGAGGAAACTCTCCAAAAACTGAGGTTTTCCAACTTTCAAGAGGAGGAGCCTCTTCTCCTTTTTCTACTGCCAGTTTTTTTCTCACGGAAGAGAACCTCTTTTCCTCGAACGTTCTGTGCCTAATGGAGTTCTACGCACATACGTACAGGTACTTTTAGTAGTGCTACATGCTACAGAAGCGAAACTGCATGAGGGGCATAAAATATTTACTTTTTGACAATACAGTAGAACCTCACTAAAGTCAACGTTAACGTAGTGAACTTACCACTCTAATACTACTAGAAATGAGATCAACTTAATAAAAATTATTGTTGCCGACCGATCAGTTAACTGACTACCTAATATCGAGGTTCCACTTTTTCTGCGACGATGCGTCAAGGAGTTGGAATTCGACCACATGTCGAAAACCCGTCCCCTCTCCCACACTGCGAATAAAATATTTTTCCTGCTTCTTCTTCGCGAAAAGAAAAGTCAACTTTTCAGCGTGTCAAGAGGAGGAGGAGTTAGTGAGAACCAAGTGCATCAAAGAAATGCAAATTACTTTTAAGCGCGAAAGTCAGAGAGAAAGAGGTCGGTAGAAAAAAAAGAGGAGCTTAGAGAGAGAATGGCCATATAAACATTAAAAAATATGCTAAATGTCGACCTTTGGTAAAAAAAACTTCTAAAACATGTGAAATTCCCTTCATGTCAAACTTGCCTTTATATATGTAGGTAACTAGAAACCTCTAAACTTTAGAAGCAGGCAAGAGAAATTAATATCATGTTGTTGTTGTTGTTGGAGCGGGAGGGGCTGCTGCATGATGTTAGCCACATCCCTCCACAGCTGGGACCTTTATGCCTTCACTCTGACTCACATCATTTTATCTACCCCTCATTGCCCTGTTGGGCTGGTTCTAACAGAGAGCCAATGTTTGCTTCCCGGAGGAAACTGGCAACCAATTAATATCATGTGTCATATTTCCGTCCTACCTACATATCAACAGCTTGTAAAGCTGGGCGCACCACAAGGATCGCCCCCAATCCAACCACCAACGGTTGTACGCACTTTTCCACCGATTTTCCGCCGAATTTTAACAACTTTACTTACTTAATAACAAAATTTTCGGAACTCAAAACTTTCTCAAAATTTTGCTCCAAGGATTTTGTAAGCAAGTAAATACTGTTTCACAACTCTACTTACTTAATAACAAAATTTTCGGAACACAAAACTTTCTCAAAATTCTGCTCCAAGAATTTTGTAAACAAGTAAATACTGCAAAGTTGTTAAAAATTGGTGGAAAATCGGTGGAGAAGTGGTCAATCTCTGTATATACAATTTTGCAGACAATTTGCGTACAATTTTGCACACGATTCGTACACTTATTAACAAAATTATCGGAGCATCGATCGGAGCATCGGAGTTATTAAGGGTGCGTGTTAGTTGGGAAAGGAACTCTCGGACTGTAGGCAGTTACAGTCACAGGTATCAGCAGACAAAAAAAACACCCAAACATTAACTAACAAGGAATCATTATGTCAGTTGCACCTAAGGCACATATTTTCCTCTTTCAGCGCTGTCCGCAACAAGATTCAAGGTCCTCCTCTTAAGTTGAGGGGCAGATCAGCTGTATTCAGGGTACTCCTCTACAGTGGAATCAGGATATAACGACGACATTGTTGGTAAGCACAAAAAAATAACAATGACCAAAAATGATTTGTTTATGATGCAATTGAGATGCATTTACTGTTAAATCGACACTTGTTACCTACGGGGGAGTTGCACATCTCCGACTTAATTTCCTAGTTGTCATATCTCCGACTTAATTTCCTAGTTGTCATATCTCCGACTTTTTTCCTACTCTATGCATATCTTCAAAAAGACAATTTTTGGGAGATGACATATCTCCGACTTTTTTCCCTCGCTAATTCGACCCTCGATGTCTCGACATATTTTTACTACAGTGAAATCTACCAAAATCTGTCAAATTAGCGAGGGATTTGCCCATTTTGGTAGATTTCACTGTAGTAAAAA
>JAAUYM010022501.1_pt1 | contig 10028 bp, 9 predicted proteins | sample 7278001 | NCBI WGS metagenome assembly JAAUYM01 (sample SAMN14350224, study PRJNA611818) | marine sediment metagenome | isolation source: surface marine sediment (1.8m) | place: French Polynesia: Moorea | collected 2018-08
AGGAGTCAATTAGGGGAAAAAGACTATCGCCCTTGGCTGCCCTTTATTGGCACTCTGTTTTTGTTTATTTTTGTGTCAAATTGGGGAGGAGCTCTCATCCCTTGGAAGGTAATTGAGCTTCCGTCTGGTGAGTTGGCAGCCCCTACAGGCGATATCAATACTACAGTTGCTTTGGCATTGCTTACTTCTTTAGCTTATTTTTACGCTGGTTTAAGCAAAAAGGGTTTAGGTTACTTCGGTAACTATGTCCAACCGGTCGCCTTTTTATTGCCAATCAAGATTTTAGAAGATTTCACCAAACCTCTTTCCCTAAGTTTTCGTCTGTTTGGTAACATCTTTGCGGATGAATTGGCAGGTGCGGTATTGGTACTATTAGTGCCTATATTGGTACCTTTACCATTAATGGCTTTAGGTTTACTTACCAGTGCAATTCAAGCCTTAGTATTTGCCACCTTAGCGGGAGCATATATTCATGAGGCAATTGAAGAGCATGGTGAATAGGAACATGGGTAATTTAAAATCCTCAGTTTTGTAGTAATGATTAATTCTCGTAGTGCAATATTAGCTACAGGAATTAACCCCGCGAAGGTTGAGAATCTAATTATTCACATCAACCACTCTAAATTTTTTTTGTAACGTTTCTGTAAATTTGTAAATTAAGGTAGGAAAAACATCATGGATATTCAATCTGCTTCCGTTATCGCTGCTGGTCTAGCTATTGGTTTAGGTGCTATTGGACCTGGTGTAGGTCAAGGTACTGCATCCAACGCTGCTATTGGAGGTATTGCTCGTCAGCCCGAAGCTGAAGGCAAAATTCGTGCTACTTTACTGTTAACTTTGGCATTCATGGAATCCCTGACCATTTATGGTTTGGTTGTTGCCCTAATACTACTATTTGCTAATCCCTTTGGCTAAAGCTTAGTAATCTTTTAGAGACTACCTTAAGGTGGTCTCTGTCTTGTTAATTAGCCGAAAAAATAGTAATAGATAAAATGTTTGATTTTGATGCCACTTTGCCTTTGATGGCAATACAGTTTCTGTTCTTAACCTGGCTCTTGAACCAAATTTTCTATAAACCATTAACCAAGGTATTAGATGAGCGGGATGAATATATTCGTAATAATGAAGCCGATGCCCGCAAACAATTATCTAAAACTCAGGAATTAGCAGCGCAGTATGAGCAGCAACTAGCCGATGCTCGCAAAAAATCCCAGGAGATTCTTCAGCAGGCTCAAGAAGATGCCAAAAAGATTACTGCTCAGAAAATAACTGAAGCTCAGCAAGAGGTTCAAGCCCAAAAAACTCAAGTAGCTCAGGAGCTGCAACAACAAAAGGATGCAGCCTTGGCAACCCTAGAGCAACAAGTAGATTCTTTATCTCACCAAATTCTAGAAAAACTTCTAGGACCAGAACTGGTTCGATAATTGAGAACTATTAACAATTGATAATTTTAAAATTCACAAATACCAACAATGGTGGATTTATTTTTTTTAGCAGAAGCTCATTCAGAAGCAGAAGGAGGTTTTGGTTTAAATCTAGATATTCTAGACACCAACCTATTCAACCTGACAATTTTGCTCGGAATCTTGATTTACTATGGGAGGGGATTCTTTAGTAATCTGATGAAAGAGCGCAACTCCAAGATCGCCGAACAAATTCAGGAAGCAGAAAAAAAACAGCAGTCTGCTGCTGCCGCTTTGCAAGAACAACAACAGAAACTAGCAGAAGCCGAACAGACAGCAGAAAAAATCCGTCAAGATGCTCTGGCAAATGCGGAGAAAACCAAGCAGGCAATCTTAGCTCAGGGAGAAAAAGAGGTGGAACGCCTCAGAGCAACAGCGGTGGCCGATCTCAACTCCGAACAAGCGAAGGTAATTGCCGAGTTACGACAGCGGGTTGCAGCTTTGGCTATTGAGCGGGTAGAAACACAACTGCCCCAAATGCTTAATGACGAAGCGCAAAACCAATTAATTGAAAGCAGCATTGCTCGATTGGGAGGATAACTAATGAGTGGAGCTTTACTCAGCATAGAAATTGCTGAACCTTATGCTCAGGCTTTAATGTCTGTGGCTCAATCTCATAACCTTACGGAACAATTTGGCGAAAGTTTTCGCGCCTTGGAAAGTTTACTCGAACAATCCCAAGATTTTCGTGATTTTGTGATGAATCCAATAATCAATGCCGAATCGAAGAAATCAGTGCTACGCCAGGTAATGGGCGATGATACTAACCCTTACCTGATCAATTTTTTGATGCTGCTAGTAGATAAAAGGCGAATTATATTTTTAGAACAGATTGCTGGTCAATATTTAGAACTGCTGAGAAAGTTGAATCAAACAGTTCTGGCAGAAGTTACCGCTGCTCGTGAACTCAGCGAGGCACAAACTCAAGCAATCATAGACCGGGTCAAATCATTGAGTAATGCCCGGAATGTAGAAATTAAGACCAGTATTAACCCCGATATTATTGGCGGTGTAATTATTAAAGTTGGCTCTCAGGTATTCGATGCCAGTATTAGAGGACAATTGCGTCGTATTAGTATCAACCTGGGTAGTTAGGAAACCGGTCATCGGCGAAGAGTGCATAAGAATACATAAACTGATAACTAATAAGTAACAACAAGGAAGGGATATGGTAAGCATTAGACCTGACGAGATTAGTAATATTATTCGTCAACAAATCGAATCCTACGAGCAGGAAGTTCAAGTTTCTAACGTAGGGACAGTTCTCCAAGTAGGTGATGGTATCGCTCGGATCTATGGTTTAGAACAAGCTATGGCGGGGGAAATATTAGAATTTGAAGATGGTACTGTGGGGCTCGCGCTCAATCTTGAAGAAGATAACGTGGGTGCCGTACTTATGGGTGAGGGCTTTGGTATTCAAGAAGGTAGTACCGTTAAAGCTACTGGTAAAATTGCTTCTATTCCTGTGGGAGATGCCATGATTGGTCGAGTTGTCGATTCCTTGGGTGTTCCTATTGACGGGAAAGGAGATATTGATACCAGTGAAACTCGCTTAGTTGAATCTATGGCACCGGGGATTATTGCCCGTAAGTCAGTATGTGAACCACTACAAACTGGGATTACTGCTATTGATTCGATGATTCCTATTGGTCGTGGTCAGCGGGAGTTAATCATTGGAGACCGCCAAACTGGAAAAACTGCTGTAGCCGTAGATACAATCATTAATCAAAAAGCAGAAGATGTAATTTGTGTCTATGTTGCTATTGGGCAAAAAGCTTCTACTGTAGCTAAGATTATAGATACTCTGACTGAAAAAGGAGCTATGGACTATACCATTGTAGTTGCTGCGAATGCTAACGAGCCAGCTACTTTACAATATTTAGCTCCTTACACTGGTGCTACTTTAGCTGAGTATTTCATGTACCAAGGCAAAGCAACTTTGGTAATCTACGATGATTTATCCAAACAAGCTCAAGCTTATCGTCAGATGTCCCTCTTGTTGCGTCGTCCCCCAGGTCGGGAAGCTTATCCTGGAGACGTCTTTTATCTTCACTCTCGTCTTTTAGAAAGAGCTGCTAAGCTCAGCGATGAATTGGGTGGTGGTAGTATGACAGCCTTGCCGATTATTGAAACTCAAGCTGGTGATGTTTCGGCATACATTCCGACTAACGTAATTTCGATTACTGACGGTCAAATCTTCCTTTCTTCTGATTTATTTAATGCTGGTTTCCGTCCGGCAATTAACGCTGGTATTTCGGTATCCCGTGTCGGTTCGGCTGCTCAAACCAAAGCAATGAAACAGGTTGCTGGGAAACTTAAACTAGAGCTGGCTCAGTTTGCTGAACTAGAAGCTTTTGCTCAGTTTGCCTCTGATTTAGATGCGGCTACTCAATCTCAGTTAGCCAGAGGTCAACGTTTGCGTCAAATCCTCAAACAGCCTCAAAACTCTCCTCTTTCTGTCGCCGAACAAGTAGCGGTAACTTATGCTGGCTTAAACGGCTATATTGATGATATCCCTGTAGAGAAAGCAACCGAATTTGTTCAGGGATTATGTGAATATCTTGGTACTAGCAAAGAGCAATACGGAGCAACTATTGCTTCTGAGAAAAAACTCACTGATGATGCGGAAAGTCTCCTTAAAGAGGCGATCGCTGAGTACAAACAAGCCTTTACAGCTTAAAAGTTATCCGTAGGGGCGAATAGCCCTTCGCTCCTACAATTTACAAATTAGCTAATACAAAAATGCCTAATCTAAAAGCTATTCGCGATCGCATTCAGTCGGTCAAAAATACTAAAAAAATTACGGAAGCGATGCGTTTAGTAGCAGCAGCGAAAGTGCGCCGCGCCCAAGAGCAAGTCAATGCAACTCGTCCTTTTGCTGACAATTTAGCTGAAGTTCTCTATAGTCTGCAAGCTAGACTCAGTTTTGAGGATGTTGACTTACCATTATTCCGCCAGAGAGAAGTTAAAACTGTAGGATTAGTAGTTATTACTGCCGATCGCGGTTTATGTGGCGGTTACAATGCTAATGTGATTCGTCGTGCAGAAAACCGAGCTCAAGAACTGGCAGCCGAAGGAATTGACTATAAATTTGTCTTGATCGGACGCAAAGCAATTCAATATTTTGAAAATCGTAATGCACCTATCGACATAACCTATGCTGGTTTAGAGCAAATTCCCAGTGCTTCCGAAGCTGCTACTATTGGCGATGAGGTTTTATCTCTCTTCCTCTCGGAGACTGTAGATCGCGTAGAACTTATCTACACTAGGTTTGTTTCTCTGATTAGTTCTCGTCCTGTAATTCAAACTTTACTTCCCTTATCTGCTCAAGGTTTGGAAGTAAAAGACGATGAAATTTTCCGTTTAACTACCCGTGGTGGCAGCTTCTCAGTAGAACGAGATAAAGTATCATCTGAAGTAGAGTCTCTACCTCAATATACAATCTTTGAACAAGATCCAGTTCAGATCTTGGATGCTTTGTTACCTTTGTATCTCAATAATCAACTATTACGGGCTTTGCAAGAGTCCGCAGCTAGTGAATTAGCGGCGCGGATGACTGCGATGAACAATGCCAGTGATAATGCTTCTGAGTTAATGAAAACTTTAACTCTGTCTTATAACAAAGCCAGACAAGCTGCAATTACCCAGGAACTTCTTGAGGTGGTTGCCGGTGCTAATGCACTGTAGAAAATTTAGCATTAGGTTTTTTGGCGTTGCTAAATCCAGATATGAATTTATCTCACCCAGAGTCGTTTACCCAGCTCGGTGTTCTGGGCAGAGGCGCAGAGAGTGAGTGAGATTTTCAAATATCTCATTTTCTTTTTTCATGTTTTGAATCAGCAACGCTGATTTTTTATGACGTCTAGATTAAATTCTAGTCGTTTTTTATTTTAAATTAATCCTGCTTGTTGAAATATTTGTTGTACGGTTAATTCTAATCCTGGTAATAATTCATCTTGTAAACTATCATCTTCCCGCTTAGTTTGTGGCGGTGCGTCAGGATAAAAAATAGTAACGCTTTTACTATGAGAATCTATTAGCCATACTCTATCTACTCCTGCTTGTAAATAGTCTGTCGCTTTTTCACTTAGATCGCCAAAAGACTGACCTGAAGAAATAATTTCTATTACTAATTCTGGGGCAATAGGACAAGCTTCATCTTCAAATCTTTCTAAGGAAAGACGATCATAAGAAATATAAAGTAAATCTGGAATAGGAACCCAATCCTGCCCCTTTCGCTTGAGAATTACAGCCCATTCAATACCAATTTCTCCCCGATCTTCAATCCATTGACTTAAAAGTACATAAAGTGCACCTGTTACACGGGAATGAAATCTTTTGGGAGACATTTTAGGAATAGCTTGTCCATCTACAAGTTCACAATAGTTATCATCTTGTGGTATTGCCAAATATTCTTGCAATGTCAGTTTTTTTGTCGTCAGCACTGATAATAAATTAAGGTTATCAAAGGGTAGAGAGTGTATGAGATTTATTATAATTTAAAAGAACTTTTTATCTACTTGGTAATTACAAGTTGCTATGCAAATCGAAGACTACTTCAATGTTCTAAGCTCCATCGAGCACTAAAAAACGGTTAACTGATCGCTGTGAACTGATAACTAATATAAGTGATCGCGCTTTAACAGTTAACAGTTATCAGTAATAACTTAGAGTTAATTTTGATATTAAAAATTTTAATATACATTTTACCCATTCTTAATAAGTGAGTTCTAAGGTGGACGTTATTTAAAATTTTGACATCTTATCTTGACTATGACTGTAAGCAGACGAAATTTTTTACTGTTCTTGGGTACAACTGCTGGTTTTTTTGCTTTAAATCCTTTAAGCCATCAGAAACAAAAATATTCTTTACCCCTAGAACTTAACCAAGCTGCTACAGCAGCCACCAATAGTAATTTACCTTTTTCTCCTGTCCAAGTTCCCTTACCGCTTCACATTGAAAGAATTACACCGCAAGAACAAATCACTCGTTATACTACCTATGAAGTGCAAGATGATTTAGTGTTGCCGGGCGGCTATGAATATCAAGTAATTGCTGCTTGGGGCGATCGCGTTGGCGATTCCCGTTTTGGTTATAATAATGATTATATTTCTCTAGTAGAAACTGCTCCTAATGAGGGTTTTTTGACAATTAATTTTGAATATATCAGTGGTAAGACTTGGATGAGTTCTTACTCGAGAGTCATTGGTCAAACTCGCGCGTTCCCAAACGGAGGAAACCTCCGTGGGGTCGCTCGTCAAAAGTTGCCTTTTGAAGCAGTAAAGGCTCAAACCAATGAAGAAGATGAAATTGATGGTTTCAGCTTAGCTGATAACAGTCCTCTAAAAGCTCAAATTCAAGAAATATCTAGAGAAGGTTTAATCGATCAAGGTATTGGCGTAATTTCGGTTCGTCGTAATTCTTTTGGCCAATGGGAACGCACCTTTAGTAAAAGCGATCGCCGTATTACCGGGATTTCTGGTTTAGATAATCCCCAACACCTCCTTAAGTCTACAGGGCCAGCCACCACAGTATTTAACAAAAAAAATAAACTAGGTTACGAAGATCATTTAGGCGATCGCATTATTGGGACATTTCAAAATTGTGCTGGAGGAACAACTCCTTGGGGAACGGTATTGAGTGCTGAAGAGAATGTCCAATATCAAATTCCTGAAGCAGTCATGGCGGATGGCTCTTCGATGAGTCCTTCAGCGCAGCCTTTTATCCTTAACGATGAAGATGTGGATGGTAAAGCCAATGTATTTGGTTTAGCAGGAAATAAATACGGTTGGTTAGTAGAAGTCGATCCAGCCGCTCCTGAGGACTATGGCACAAAGCATACTTGGTTGGGCAGATATCGCCACGAAGCCTTTGGCATTCGCGCTGTAGAAGGTAAAAAACTAGCTGTTTATTCTGGTTGTGATCGCCGTGGCGGCCATTTATATAAGTTTATTAGTCTTGGTACCATCAAAGATCCTCAAGATAAGAGTAATTCTCGCTTATTCGCTGAAGGCATGCTCTACGGTGCCAAACTCAACGCTGATGGCACAGGAGAATGGATACCTCTAACCCTAACTACGCCCGTAAATCCTGTAAACCCTTCGGCAGTGGCAGGAGGCATGGTTAAACTACCCAACCCAGATCGCTCACAAGGCGGTGTGGTCGAAATTACTAACGAGGTGGCGATTGGGCAATCTCAAAAAGAAATTACCGGTGAGCTGGCGATTGGGCAATATCAAAAACAATTCAAAACCCTTGGTGACTTGTATCAAGGAGATAATCCCCAAGAACAACAGGGAGCAATTTTAATTGATGCTCACTATGCAGCCAGTGCCGCAGGAGTTACCTGTACTGCGCGTCCTGAAGATACCATTGTGGCAGAAGATGGAACTTTATTCATTGCCTTTACTTCGGGCTCTCCTGGGAGTGATGGTGGTGCTGATTTAGCTGTATTTCAAGGACCAGAGGGAGAAACACCCTATGAATATGGCTGGCTAGTTAAGTTACAAGAAGATAATAACGATCCTGCTGCTCTAACTTTCCGTTGGAGTAGCATCGCTACTGGTGGGGAACCAGCTAAAGGAGGTGCTGGCTTTGCCAACCCCGATAATATTGCCCTGGATAAGAGTGGTAATTTATGGATTGTCACCGATATGTCCACCAGTAAGCATAATAAAGCTGTTCCTTCTCGTACCGAAAACGGGGAAGCCTTATCTGGTAGTAAATTGACAGGAGTTTTCGGTAATAATTCTCTCTGGTATGTACCTCTATCTGGTAGTAACGCCGGAGAAATTTATCCCTTCGCTATAGGTCCGACCGAATGTGAATGTACTGGACCTATTTTCAGTGACGATCTAAAAACTCTCTTCCTCGCAGTGCAACATCCAGGGGAAAAAAACGGTATCCGTCAAGATATGGCAACCGAGACGCGAGATTTTGAACTCTTAACCACCGATGGCACAAGTTTTAAACAACAACGCCAAGTTCCTCTGGGCTCGAACTGGCCTAGTAAAAAGGTTAACCAGCCTCCTCGTCCAGCTATTGTAGCCATTACGAAAACTAATGGTAGTGCTATCTCTTAATCTTGAATATTAACTTAGGGGGTTAGCTGTTATCGCCCTTTCGGTGCAGGGAGTCACCAAGTCAGAAGGTAGAAGAATCGGTTGTATCCTCATCTTCTCAATCTCCCTGATCTCCCTTGTCTTCCCCTGCTTCCCCATTTCCCTAACCTCTCCTAACCCGCTTCTCTCAGATAGAAAAAAATCTCATAAAAATTATTAAAACTTAATAAAGATCGAAGAGGATCCCGCTCTCTGATAGACTTTTCTCTTGAGTAGGCATCGCCATACCAGGGAAAAACATTGCACTAGGGAGGAAAATCTTCGTGGAAAACACCCTCGGATTAGAAATTATTGAGGTAGTAGAACAAGCCGCGATCGCCTCAGCCAAATGGATGGGTAAAGGGGAAAAAGATACTGCGGATCATGTAGCAGTAGAAGCCATGCGAGAGCGGATGAACAAAATTTACATGCGAGGACGCATTGTCATCGGAGAAGGAGAGCGGGATGACGCTCCCATGCTCTTCATCGGGGAAGAAGTCGGTATTTGTGCCCGCGAAGATGCAAAAGACTACTGTAACCCCGATGAATTAGTGGAAATTGACATTGCAGTTGACCCCTGTGAAGGAACTAATTTAGTTGCTTATGGGCAAAACGGTTCAATGGCAGTTTTAGCGATCTCGGAAAAAGGCGGTTTATTTGCCGCACCAGATTTTTACATGAAAAAACTAGCTGCACCTCCAGCAGCCAGAAATCATGTAGATATTAATAAATCGGCAACTGACAACCTCCAAATTATCTCAGACTGCTTAAATCGCTCTGTAGAAGAGTTAGTAGTAGTAGTTATGGATCGTTCTCGCCACAAAGACTTAATTAACGAGATTCGTGCAGCAGGAGCCAGAGTAAGATTAATCACCGACGGTGACGTATCTGCTGCTTTATCTTGTGCTTTCTCTGGTACTAATATTCATGCTCTAATGGGTATTGGTGCTGCACCAGAAGGTGTGATTTCAGCAGCAGCTATGCGTTGTTTGGGTGGTCACTTCCAAGGTCAACTAATTTACGATCCTGAAATCGTGAAAACAGGTCTCATTGGAGAAAGTAAAGAGAGTAACCTGGCTCGTCTTGCAGAAATGGGAATTAGCGATCCTGACAAAGTTTACTCAGCTGAAGAGTTAGCTAATGGCGAGACTGTCTTGTTTGCTGCTTGTGGTATCACTCCAGGTACTTTGATGGAAGGAGTTCGCTTCTTCAAAGGTGGCGCTAGAACTCAAAGTTTAGTTATTTCTTCTCAATCCAAAACTGCTCGTTTTGTGGATACAGTTCATATGTTTGAACAACCCAAAACTATACAACTAACGTAATAACTCTACTATTATGAAGTAAGTCGTCTTCTCAATTGGAGGAGGCGACTGCTTTAAAAATTGTGAATTATCCCCAACAGCGTGGTTCTATAAGCTGAGGCTTGTCCTCGAATGGGGCTTGCACCAAACTATGCGGCGCTTG
>JAAUYM010100865.1_pt1 | contig 10026 bp, 6 predicted proteins | sample 7278001 | NCBI WGS metagenome assembly JAAUYM01 (sample SAMN14350224, study PRJNA611818) | marine sediment metagenome | isolation source: surface marine sediment (1.8m) | place: French Polynesia: Moorea | collected 2018-08
CGACATAATTTTTGAACTGTGGTGTACAGTACTACAGTAGAGATACATATTCATGTTTAAAGAACATCTAAAGTGTCATTTTAAAATTGAAAATGTTTTGCATTGCCAACAAGAGCATTCTTACTGTATGTAATTAATTAAATAAAGTAAAATGCTGTAGACCACATCCACATTTTTTAACTTGGACTTGGCAATTTTAATTACATGTGTAAGCAGGACATACTCATCCGTCTCCGGTTTAGTCCAATCCAGATGTTTTTCTTGGGGTCCTTGCCGAGGACCTTGGTCATGTACTTAGCCACAAACCTCTGCTCATTGTGGTTAAGTATTTCAGCAAGCCTGGTGTTGTGCCCTCTGTTGATGGCCCTACAAGCCCACAGGGCATCTTCAAACTTCTTTTTCTAAAAATAATCACAGAGTTATGGCTAATAATGATGTTGAGGGAAATACAGTGAACCATGGATATAGGAGTGGCATTTTGGTTTTGATTTTCTGCTCTTATATTCATTTTGCTCTTATAATCGTAGGTACTATGGAGAGCCCCCAATTGGATCTTGCTAATATGATGTACTAGTACAAGAAGAACAAAAACTGGTAACCATTTCATTATATTGTTTTTTATATGTAGTTTATAGAAAATTTTAGAAAAGAAACTTTTTTAAATTAAGGACTTTTTATGGATGTTCAACCCTGGTCCAGAACCGGGTGGGCAGAGTTAGAAAGTGCTGCTCATTTTTTGTCATTTTGTCTGCTCTTTTGTTTGTTATGGACTGCCTGGATGTGGTTGGAGCTGAAGTTATTAAGGTTGTTAATAATATTAATACTGAACAATCATTTTGTAATTTTTTGATTTTTTTGAATGGAGGCTTTGTGATCATTTTGGCAAGTCTGCTCTTGCATCCATAGGAACAAGACTAAGTTAATTTTACTTCAAAAGAGCCCAATTTTAGTTTTGGTTGAGCACCTCTCCTCTTATCAGCATTTTATTCTTATATTTGTTGCTCTTATATCTGTGGTTCACTGTACGAGTACTACATACTTCTCTTATGAACTTGTAGCAGGATCTAATGTATGGAACACTGAGGTCTGTCTCAAAGCCTTCCAAGCACTCTCTGTACACATATGGTGTTGTGGTAGTGGTAGTTGTTGTTGTGGTAGTGGTGGTAGTTGTTGTTGTGGTAGTGGTGGTAGTTGTTGTTGTGGTAGTTGTTGTGGTAGTAGTGGTAGTTGTTGTTGTAATTTTAGTTGTTGTGGTTCTGGACGTTGTTGTAGTCTTTGATGCTGTCTTTCCAGTGACTGGTGTGTTTCGAGTGGGATTGATGACGGTGACGTTCTCCCCAGTCTCTGAGCCATGAGAAGAATATCAATTTTGTGATGGAGAGCTCAAGACAACACATATTTTCTCCATCAAACAGTCAATTGTAGTGAACATTATATGTATGGTCTGAAAAGAACCTTTGATAGGGTCCATTATTCATAAAGATAAAACCTGCAATTAAGCAAAAATTTGCAATCATTAAGCTTAACTTATAATTGAGTGACTTGTGATTGTCTGGCTTAATGACAAGTCAGAAGATGACACATTTTGCCATTTAGCCAGATGATCATAAATTTCTGCTTAATTTCCAGATTTTTTCTGCAAATCATTACAATTTTCACTCAATTTTAAGTGTTTGTTATTTCCTGATGACTTGCATTATATAGGCTTCAACTGTATTACACCACATTATTCTTACCACCACCACTGCCACCATCAGTAGTGCTATTGCCAGCAACACCTCCTTTCCCACACTTTAGCTTGAAACGTTGGTGATTCATATGATAAACATCTGGCTTCTGAAGTGGGGACTTGCCCCCAATGAGCTCCTTGGTGATCCAGCACCCCTCCAACTCTTTCACTGCCAGCAGCAGCAGAAAAAAGCGCAGAAGCATGGGGGCCATTGATTCCTCAACCATTTATTTTCTTTGATGTCATCAATTGCTTTTTTGTTCTTGTCAAACATTTTTAGAGATATTCTGGTTAATATTTTTATGTATTTTCAAGTGGTTACTTAGTCTCAATTCCAAAAAGAGCAGTTCTTCTTCTGACATATAGGTAAAAGAATCCAAAGGTGATGTATTTTATTTTTTGAATCATTTTTAGTTATTAGTGTACAGCAGCAGGAGCAACAGCAACAGTAGCAGCTATGGCAACAGCAGAGCAATAGCAGTACCAACAGTAGCAGTAATTGCAACAGAACTAGCAACAAAGACAACAGGAACAATAGCAACAAAAACAACAGAAACAATAGCAGCAAAAACAGCAGCAGCAGAAGCAGATGTACATGTTCACAACTATTGTGGAACTTTGATTTAATAGACATAAATTTAGTAAAGAACCCTAATAAGGCAAAGATTTCTCCACTTACCAACATATTAGCATCAGCCTAGAGTGGCCTTCAATTTAGTCAAGAACCTCAATTTAGAAAAAGCTTTTGTCTGAAAACTGATGGCTTTGCCAAATCAAAGTTCCACTGTTCTTGTCTTTTGGCTTCCTTTGCTCCAAGCATCCAGTCCACCTGGACACGAATCTATTCCACAAACTAGTAACAGGCCTTTACCAAGTCAAAGTTCCACTCTGCTACCTCGATGGAGCTGCTAAGTTGATGATGGCAAAGTAGCATAATAATAGATCAATGCAGCAGTGCACAGAGGCAGGGCAGTCCCACAGACTGCAGCAGCTTTTCTCCAGGTCCCACTCCTCCCGTCATCGTTATCATCTGCTCGACCTGGCTCATCCCAGTTGGGATACTGGACCAGAATGTGGAAGAGAAAGAGAGAGGACAAGTAGTACAATACTTACAGTACTGGTAGTTAGAGTCAAATTCCAACATTAATTTGAGATTTAACTACTGGTAGCAAAAAAAATGCTTCTGTCAGGCTTCTCTCATTTTGCCACCCTTGTGAGCAACACATTTACTTTTCAGATTGTTGCAACTGCTCCAATTGAGCAAAGGAATCAAACATTAAGAAAAAATAGCTCAACTTACCGAGCACATGTAGTAGTGTTGTTTATCACAGTCCTGACTGACCCATCTGCAGACAGGTTAGGTCTAATTATTTTAAAGGTTATTTACAACCACCATTCCTGGCAATGCAATGCACTGTGTAGAACGTAGCTGTCATATCACTGCACTCAACTGCTTGACACTGGATTACTAACAAGTAGAAGCACTTGAGTTCTATTTTTTTAAATGTTGTGCTACAAGAAAGTATTTATTGTCTATTTTATACTGGTAGTTGGATACTTTGTTTCATTTTCTAGCCGCAGAGTCATTGTAAAATTTTAGCCAGCCATACATGAAACATCCTCATGTGGCAGCACTTCTTACTTTCCAAAATCTCTATTCTCCTTTGTCTGCAGGCCAGCACAGCTCTGCCAACTTGGGTGAAGAGTATCCGGAAATGGTTCCCCACTCTTCCAGTTGGTGTAGCTGACGGGGATTCGGTCTCTTGAGTAGATCCAGGTCCAGGGTACTGGAGCAAAAAGATCAAAAAGAAAGAAAACACACACACACACCCACACCCGCACCCACACACTATCTGATCAACACACAGTGCATATGTAGAACTGAACACACTAGTATTGTGACATGTTATACATGGGACATACAATAGCGTCCCAGAAGCAAATTAATGGGTGAAAGAGAATAGGGCTAACTGACTAACTTAACCCAACACTAAAACCTAGGTGTCTTTCATTAGGGTCTGTCTAAATGTTTAGTTTTAAGGTCTGGACACATGTTTGATGTCCTAGGAATTGTCTAAATGTATCATCATGTTAGAGGCTGGCTATAAAACTAAGTCTTATTTCCCCTTTTTTCAGTGTTGTCCTATTCATGTCAAATGTGAGTGGGACATTGCCCACTCACATTTGACCCACTTCTGTTCTGAACGGTATCTGAACATCTGGTGTCATTGTGTGCTGATATGTGCACACTGTTTGGTCTAAATGGATAGTAGGGCAGTGTGCATAGACCAAGCATGCCTCAACAATAGCATAAATTGTGTCTATTCTATGCAATTCTTTGCTCAGTCTATGGCATGTACTATGTGCCATGGATGTGGTAGCTATGCACTCTCTTGTGGTCAGGCAAACATGCCAAAGAGTTTTGCTGCATGCAGGCCTTTGAGTAAAAAACTTTTATGATTTGGCTCCAATGGGGGAGATGCAGTGCCAAGAAAATTGTAAATATTGCTGCTTACAACACTATTTATTATTTAGAGCAGACTTGGGCCAAGAAACGCACTTTTCAAAATAAGTGCAAAACTACATCTGGATTGTGACACTCATTAATAATGAGTGTCACAATATTATGACCTAATGTCACATTAGGGCGCGGCAAAAATTTTTTTTACATAAAAAATATTTTTTTTTCCATATTTTGGCCTTTTCAAAGGCAAAAAAAAACATTTCTGAATTTTCAAAGAAAAAAAATCTTTTTTAGGTACTGCAACTATGTACTGTGAAAAAGAACAGCACATTCAAGACATTCCAGAATGTAGCCAATGTCCACACTAGAAAGTCTAGCTCAATGCTGTCTAGCTAGAGCCCGGAGATCGCCCAGCTGAAGTACTGCCCCTTAACGAGTGTGAACTTGGAGCGCTCCTTCAGCACCTAGAAGCACATCCTCAATGACAAAAGGCAGTCCTTTAAAGAGAGCAACCTGGAAAAAGTTGCTGTTTGTAACTATTTCTATGCTAGGAAGCTATAAAAAGATGCAAAAACTGTCTAAAATGTCTGAATTTGTCAACATAAAAATAACATATTTTGGCTTTTTTGGCAACCTAAAAATGACATTTTTTGCTCAAAATTACAACATTTTTTGGCCGCGCCCTACTCATTATCAACACTGATGTTGTGGTTAACCACATCAGTGTCAATGTCAACACCAACACCAGTATCAATATCATTATGATCAGAAGAAGATCCATCTATTTATTAGACTTTACATATATCATTGCGTCCCCCGCCCAGGCTCAATGGATTCTTGGTGAGCCCGATCCAGACATACTTGGTGCGCTCCCTGTCTGATCTGAGGAACTGGCGCATGAAATTCCTCACAAAGGCATCCTCCTCACTTGTCAGATGTGTGCAAGATGCTTGTGAGTGACTTGTTACACACATATTGAGATTGAACTGTAGCACCTGTTTTGGATCTCTGCAAGCCGAGACTTCTTGGCACGTTTGTCATTAATACAGTGGGTGTGGGCACCGGGTACACTAGAGATAAGAAATGCACTCAAAGACACTTGTTTTTTTTTTTAAATCTTACCTTAGGTATGTGTACTGCTTCATTTTCTGGAATAAAAGAACGGAAAACAAAAACTTATTTAAACTGTAGCAACACAGCACTACTAGTTGATGAAGCTGACAGACAGAATCTGGTGGTACAGTACATGTACATATGTACTATCACAGTTCTACCTACTATTTCCGTGAACATCAGGCTTTAAGAAACTCTCAACCCACCCACCAAACAGACCCACCCACCGACTTGATAAGCTTGAAGCAGTTGCCAATTGTGTGCACAGTTGGGTTGGTGTAGTAGCCCTCCACGTCACACTCAGAGATCAGGTTTTCGTTGACAACAGCATTGGGGTCAGGGCGGATGAGATGCTGCAAGAAAAAAAGATAAAGAGAAGGAGGAAATGTCATTGCATCATTCCCCATCTTTGTGAAAACTTTTTTTATGGATTCGTACAAGGTGTTCACAATTTAGTGTCACCTAAACTACACAGCTTGTTAAAGTTATTAATCATGACAGTTTAAAAAAAAAACATTAGTTCATTTTCTTTCCAAAGGGCTAACTTCTCACTTTAGTCAGTAAAAAAAATTGTTTGCTATAATTAATCAAGAAAGTTCTTTCACACTTGTACAATTACTACACTACTGCTCTTGTGGCTTTTGTTGTCATTGTTGCTGTTGATGAGATGTAGTTCTTGATTTTGAGAAATTTAACATTTATTTTGGAAACCTTAGCCAATACAATTATTATTTTAGCAAGAGTTTAAATATTTTATTGCCATCTAGACCCATAAGCTTTTCCAAACAGCATTAGTAAGCACCTGTATATTTGCAGGTTTACTAAGTGCGACAGTACTCCTACTATGGTGTGAATGACTCCTTACTGAACACAAGTACCAGGATGGGGTGTCACAATGTAGATCAGTCCACCTGTAGGTATAGGTTATGGTCATGATAGCTCAGGTTAGGCATCATTGACAAACCTTGAACAAAAAAAAATCACACCCAACCTGTACAAGTTCTTCCCCCGACCGTATCCATAGAGCCCCACGCACTTGTTGATGTACTTAAGCCCCTGCACCGGGTGCCCCTCTCTCCACCAATAGTAGAACACATACCAGTTGGGGCCACGGAGCTCCCAGTGCCAGGGCAAGTCCCGCCCTTCTCCTGGGTTGAAAAGATAATGCCCACATCTAACTCGTTAATCAGAACATATGGGAAATGCAACAAGTGCAGATTTAAGTACTTGAATTCTTTTGTTCAAATGCAGCAAGTGCCACTAAATAAACTTATTTTAGAATTGAAAATGCTTTATGTTGCCTACAAGAACATTTATAATTAAATAAATAAAATAAAATGCTGTAGACCACATCCACATTTTTCAACTTTGACTTGGCAATTTTAATTACATGTGCAAGCAGGACATACTCATCCGTCTCCGGTTTAGTCCAATCCAGATGTTTTTCTTGGGGTCCTTGCCGAGGACCTTGGTCATGTACTTGACCACAAACCTCTGCTCATTGTGGTTAAGTATTTCAGCAAGCCTGGTGTTGTGCCCTCTGTTGATGGCCCTACAAGCCCACAGGGCATCTTCAAACTTCTTTTTCTAAAAGTAATCACAGAGTTGTCAAGGCTAATAATGATGCTGAGGATAATACTACATACTACTACATACTTCTCTTATGAGCTTGTAGCAGGATCTAATGTATGGAACACTGGGGTCTGTCTCAAAGCCTTCCAAGCATTCTCTGAACACATATGGTGTTGTGGTAGTAGTAGTAGTTGTTGTTGTTGTTGTAGTGGTTGCTGTTGTTGTTGTTGTTGTTGTTGTTGTAGTTGTAGTTTTGCTTGTTGTAGTTTTGCTTGTTGTAGTTTTGCTTGTTGTAGTTCTAGTCATTGTCATAGTTGTTGATGCTGTGTTTCCAGTGACTGGTGTGTTTGTAATGGGATTGATGACAGTGACGTTCTCCCCAGTCTCTGAGCCATGAGAGGAATATCAATTTTGTGATGAAGGGCTCAAGACAGCGCAAATTTTTTCCATAAAACAGTTAATTGTAGTGAACATTTTATGCATGCTTTGAGAATAACCTATTGTAGGGTCTATTATTTGTTAAGATAAACTCCAGCAATAAAGCAGAAATTTCACAATTATTAAGCTTGACTTGCAATTAAATAAGAAATTATGATAATCTGGCTTAATAACAAGTAAGAAGATCACATATTTTGCCATTAAGGCAGATAATCACAAAATCACAAAATTCTGCTTAATCACAAGGTGTTTTCTCCAAGTCATCACAACTTCCACTCAATTTTAAGAGTTTGTCACCTGATAACCTGCTTCAACTATATTACACCACATGATTCTTACCACCACTGCCACCATCAGTAGTGCTATCACCAACATCTCTCCCACATTTTAGTTTGAAACGTTGGTGATTCATATAGTAAACATCTGGCTTCTGAGGTGGGGACTTGCCCCCGATGAGCTCCTTAGTGATCCAGCACCCCTCTGACTTATTGACCACTAGCAGCAGCAGAGAAATGAGCAGGAGCATGGAGACCACAAATTCCTTGATCCTTACGTGCCTTTGATGTCATCAATTGCTTTTTTGTTTTTGTCCATCATCATTTTTAAAGATATTCTGGTCGTTTTTTCTTCTTCCAACTGGATACTTCGTGTTTCATTCTTTTTTGGTCATTTTTTACTCATCACTCATCAGTTTACAGCAGCAGCAGCAACAGTGTACAGAAGAAGTAGTTTTGTATAGCAAGGGTAACCTTTTTTCTGTTTACAATGTACCGCCAATCAATTATGTTTGGTACAATCACCAACATTTGATTTTTTTGTCAAATTGTTTGGCGTACAAAAAGCTTGACAAAGTGAATACATAGACTATGTACGTACTTCCACGATCTTTACTTTTATGTTATTTGGTTTCCTCACAAGCTTGACAAATCTACAAAATTCTCAGCTTCCTGTTGCTTTTGTTGCAGATGATGTGCCAATGCTGGGAACTACTTGAGCAGCACGACACCAATGCTGGCAGCGCAAATGGCAGCCCAGTGGTGTCCAGAGTCCAGGGCTGTCTTTCTCCTCTTGGATCCGCTGTCGTCCGTGTCGTCGGAGCGGCCATGCTCGTTCCAGTTGGGATACTGAAGTAGAGGAGACAGCACAGGAGCAATCAAGATCACTCAAGAAATGTTCCCACTCATCAGAACTCAACACAAGCTCAGACACCTGTGTAACAGGTGTGTTTGAGGTGGTCAGGTTCACGGTCAAGACCTGTGTAACAGGTGTGTTTTAGGTGCTTAGGTTCACAGCAAACACCTGTGTGACAGGTGTGTTTCAAGTGCTCAGGTTCACAGCATCTGAAACACAGTTGTCACAGTTGGAAGGAAAAAAAGCTCTTACTTACCGAGCAGAGAAAGTAGTACTTGTTTTCACAATTCTCACTTGACCACCTGCAGATGACATTTAAAAAAGACAATGTTGCTTTTAGTCACAGAAAAATCACAGCTGGTTACAACTTGTCACAACTGATTACACCTTGGTACCAATTACTCCTGATTCCAAATATAATTGAGAAAATGTTGCAGTGTAGTTGAGCTAATCTTTCATGCTTCATAAGTTTCACAACTTAGCAGTGTCAGATATCCAACACAGCAGCAACAGCAACATCATTTCTTCTCATGATGTCTAACAAGCCCCAAGACTAAAACCTAATTAATAGTCTGATGTCTAAAATGTTTGATATCTACGTAAAATGCTTGATGTCTAAAATGCTTGAACTGCCTTTAAAAAAAAAAGATCTCTTAATTTGGCAGTTTTGCCCTCCTGCATACTTTGCAAAGTTTCGTCCGCCATGTGCCTGCAGGGCACCGCAGTGGTGGTTCAGATGATGCGGCTCAGACGGCTCACCCTCCCTCCAGTCGAAGTAGCTGACGGGGACCCGATTCGGGGAGTAGATCCACTTCCAGGGAACTGGGTGGGTGCATGGAAAGTGATTAGCAAGCACAGGACAGTATCCCAACCAACAACACACTCTTAATAGACCTCCCCCTGAGCTCTGAAGCAGAAATTATAATTAATAAGCACCAATTGTTCATTCAAATCGGTGCCAAACGTGCAAAAAACGTGCATGCAACGTGTGCATATTCCGACTGAGCTTCCATTTTTGCACACCATTGTTGGTGGCGGGGAGTGATTTGAGTGGCCGCTTGTGACAAACAAACACACACATACTACAGTTATGAAGTTCCAGGTCCTGCCTGCATGACCTCCTACTTCCCTCCCTTCCTCCCTTACGCAATTGCCTGGCGGTTCCACCCAGGGAAAATGGATTCTTGGTGAGTCCGAACCAGACCCCGTTGGGGCGCCCCGCGTCCGGCTTCAGGAAGTGGTGCAGGTAGAAGCGCACGAACTTGCTCTCAGCCCTGTGGGGCAAAGCGTGGGGGGGAGGGGAAAACTGCAATTCAGATGTTGTAACTAGCAGAGGTTCTCAACCTTATGGGGCCGGTCTTCTAATTTCAAGTGGGTCGCTCTTGAGAGGCTTAGAGCAAAAGGGTAGTACTATACTTAATGGAGGGAGTGGCACATCTCCGACTTAATTTTCCTACTTGTCATATCTCCGACTTTTTTCTTACTGTATGCATATCTCCAAAAAAAAATGGGGGGAAGATGGCATATCTCCGACTTTTTACTACAGTAAAAACTACCCTTACTCCTCCTCCCCCTCCTC
>JAAUYM010066342.1_pt1 | contig 10025 bp, 13 predicted proteins | sample 7278001 | NCBI WGS metagenome assembly JAAUYM01 (sample SAMN14350224, study PRJNA611818) | marine sediment metagenome | isolation source: surface marine sediment (1.8m) | place: French Polynesia: Moorea | collected 2018-08
CGGTAAAAATTATTAAAATACCTGCAACTTTGGCTACCCAATTTGTTACCTTGGTGCCTTCCCCTGCCCCCCCCCCCCCCCCTTTGAGTGGCTTTTTTTGTCGTGAGTCGAGAAATAATAACAGAAAGAAGAAGACTTTTTAAAAAAGATCACAAAAGTGAAAAGTAAAGTGTGTGTAACTTCTTAAGCTACTTCACTCGTTGCACCCCATCGGCATTCTATAATAAAAAAAAAATGATCAGAGAGTTTCTTCTGCGGACCGGGATGCTTTTCTACATAAACATGAGTCAGAATTCTTGTTTGGATGGGTGGCAGGAGCAACCGTTGTCGTGTAAACTGATGCTGTCGCGCCATGGCATGAAGTAGTTAGGAAATAAGTCTACAGACTTCCTCGCATTGACAGACATACTAATTTATAAGAACTCGTCGCAGTTAATACTTACGCAAAATATTTGTAAAACAAATTGCTTTCCTGTTGGTTTTTTTTATGCGAAACGGAGGTGAGGCACTCCTCGTCGTCACCCTACGCCCATCCCTGAATCATCCACCCACCCCGAACACAAAGCATCTCTCAGTCTCACCTTGACTGTGGTCTGTGCCACCTTTGCTGCTGCTGCTGCTGCCGCCATTGGCGGGTACTGTCCAGAGGAAGAGGAGGAGGAAGAAAGAAGTCTTCTTTCCTCCCCCCCCCTCCCGCATGTCTACTACAGTACTAGACTCACCCTCTCCTACTCCAGGTGCTCTGGGCTGGGCTGATGCAGCTATTGGCACAGACGCACAGAGACAAGGATGCTGGACGTGTCAACAATCTTGGGAGGGGGTTGAATGAAAGATCATGTGGCGGCGGTGGAGAACATCGACAAGAAACTAGTTTTAGTGGTGATGCGTCTTTCAAGCTGAATCTTTTTCCTCCTCTTCGCGCGTGTGTGTGTGTGTGCAGGGCTGTGAGAAGTCAAAGACGATATTGATTAGACAAAAAAAAAGTCACAGTAAGAGGGGGAAAGAATCACGAGCAACACGTCCATCCTCGAGAAAAGAAAAAAAAAGTATGGGGAACTGGTAGGCGTTGAGAGAGGGCCGAGGATGCGGGCGTCGGGCGTCACCTCCTGGCGGCTGCTGCTGCTCCCGCTCCTCCAGCTCCTCTCGGGGCGGCCCCCGCGGTCCTTGGCCATGGGTACCCTCCCGGACGCCAGCCAGGAGGGACTAGTCAGAGAGGTACTAGTTTGATGTTTATAGTACTACCAGTGCTTAACCCGACCAATATCGCCAAGGTATATAATGATCGGTAGCATTGGTATCTGTCAGCCCCCGTCAATAGTAACGTAAAAAAATCGGACATAATTACGACAATTTTACCTCAGCTATATGCTCGGTAGATAAAGACGTAGACGTATAAAATTGTTGCTCCAGTCTTAATTGTCTGATCCCTACCTCAGCGGTTACCTGTGAGGTTGCCAAAATTGGTCGGGTAGCTCCAAGTCGCACCAAGGAAAAAGAGATAATGACCAAGAAACGGGGACCCATTCCTAAACCCTCTCTTCCCCGGTCAGTTCACTGGGTACGCCAGCCTGACCGTGTTCCACTACACCGTGCCCCCGGAGGTCACCCGCGCCACCTGGGAGTTCGCCAGCTTCCAGGACCGTCCGCCGCCCGGCTGCCCGCGGAGAAAAGTGGCGGTGCTGCTCTCCCCGGGGTCCTTCCCGGTCGCCGGCGGGTCCTTCTCCCCGGACAACTCCAGCCGGCCGGAGCAGTTCTTCGACGTCCACGGGGACGGGGACACCGTCACCCGGATCAGGACCCTGTCGGAGTACCAGGTCAGGGGGGGGTTGTACCAAAGATAGAACCGGATTGTGCTCCCCATTTTTGTCAGCATGGATTTACCCACCCAAACAAAATCCAAATTGTCTTTTACGTTCCATCATCATCATTCAGCCGTCCGACTCGGTGGTGCATCCGGTGTACAACCCGCTGCCGGGGTCCTGGTTCGCCGTCGCCTACATCGAGAAGAAGGAGGGGGAGGAAGGGGAGGAGGAGGGCAGCTGGGGGGAATGGCTGGCCAGAAAGCTGAGCCTGCGCAAGTGCCGGTACAGCGTGGGATCCATCGCCCTGTGGAGCCGGGCGGACAACGTGGAGCTGGTGCTCAGGAAGGGGACAGTGGGAGGAGAAGGAGGAGGAGAAGGAGGCCAGAAATTCAGGACCTACAGGCGGTTCCACTACTACAAGTTTCACGTTCAGGTAGGCTTATAACATTGCAACTACTACCCGACCAGACATCGGTCACGGTAAATTCGTGACCATTTTGACCTATAGTTGAGCTGCCAGAACCAAGTTATTATGCCAGATAAATGCCGACGAGACAAAGAGCATGTCTGGTCGGGTACCTACACTAGTGAACTTTTTCATACACGCTACTGCAGGACGGCGTGGACGCCTTCCGCCTGGAGCTGTCTCACTGCGTCCCCCTGGTCGACCCGGCGCCGAGGGCCGCCACCAACAGCAACGGCGACAGCACCCTCGACGGCAACGGCACCGACACCAGCTGCGTCGACTACGTCGGGGTGAGGGCGAGGGCGCTCCCGTTCCACCTGCCAAGGGACTTCCCCTCCGCCGGCGGGAGCGACCGGTTGGACGACCGCCTGATCATGAGCGGCGAGGGCCCGTTGGGCACCGCCCGCCGCTTCAACCTCTCGTCCAATTCCAGCGCCGTCTTCGTGGAGACGAGGCCCTACCAGGACACGACCTACTACGTATTGGTGAGAGAAAAAGAGAGAGATAATGTCAAGCAGCAAATTATTTCCCAAGAAAAATTTGCGCGCCAAGTGAAATTCATGTTGGTCCTGTTACAGGTGGTGTCACGAGGCGAGGTCTCCTTCGAGATGGACCTGGCAACCATGGACTGCGGCGACGTCGGCATATACGGGATGCAGCAGCGAGACTGGTGAGACACCTTTACTTCCACATGTTTCTAGAGGGAAAAAAAGTTTATGCGACTAGCCCAAAGCTACCCGCTTTGCTAGGTAAGATTTGGCAATGGCAGAAGGTCGAATTATAACTCCGCACACTGGAAGGCCTTTGTCCTTCTGCCCTTCTGCCTCAGGCCTCCCCGTGTGGAGACGAGTGTCTGAGCTCACTTTGTCCCCTGCCCAAAACATTACAATTTTGGGAATAAATTGGGCACCCCTTTTTCCAGGTACTTGAGCGAAAGGGGTCTCGAGTGGTCGGAGAGCTACAACTCCTCAGTGCACCCCAAGGAGCCCAAGGGAGGATTTCAGGTGACTGCAAAAAAAGAGGTTTACTATACGCTACGCTTGAAATCACCCGACGGGACAATCGGTCACTCTATGGAACATACTATTATGTGTTTTAACATACATTTGTTTGGATTTAAGCCACGTAATTTTAACAAGATTACTGAAAAGTCCTGTCGGGTAAAAGAGAGATATCAAAATGTCCTTTTTTCAATTTTTTCTTCTTGTTTTCTTTTCCTTTTAAAAAAATCTCATGTGGCAGTTGTTCAGCGTGGGAGGCAAGTCGTCCTCTGGCTCTTCCTACTCCCCCAAACACCCGGAGGAAGAGGAGGAGCAGTTCGACTTCAGGGAACTGGAGGAGCGCCCGGCCAAAATCACCACCTCGGCGGTACTTTTTGGAGGATCAGGAAGAAAGAAAAAAAGGAACCCACAAGTGGCAAATCATGGATGGCATTCCTTGCTCTGCTTCGCAGGAACTGCTGGACCCGTCCTCCGTCTGCCTGTCCACCTTCGACTTCAGCCGCGTGGACAGCGTGGCCGAGTTCACTGCCAGCTTCCTCCTCCAGGGCAGGAGCTGGTACACAAAGTGGATCACCGCGCTGGAGCACCAGCCCGTCGTCACCAGGTTTGAGACGCTCCCCTTTCTGGACCTGGGCGGCTTCGTCAACGTAAACCTGATGATGGACGAGGACAAGTGGGACGTGTCCAGGAGGGAGGAAGAGCAGGAGGTGAGCATAGGCGGGGCTGTGGAAAGAAGCCTTTTGCTTGACGTTATACCAATGTCTGCTTTACACGTTCCTTCGACCCGACCAGACATACACCCCTTGTCTTTTCGGTGCATACCTGACATATCATGCTATGACAAGCATCATAACTTGTTTAATATTTTTAAATGATTTTACATGTCATTGTAATAGATATTAATGTCTCATTTTTTATTCGTTCTGTAAAAAATGACCAAAAGTCCCGTCGGGCGCCTCTTCCCCGCAGGTGTACCAGATGGTCCGCGGGTGCCTGTCGCGGGGCAGGAGGCCGCCGGCCGACCTCTCACACTGTCCCGAAGAGGCCGTCATCGAGGTAGTAGAATGTTTTCCACCATCACTCAAACGTGGTCAAGAATTTTCTCCCCCATACTTCTATGATGAAAAATTGAAGTTATACACTGTATGTAGATAACAAATTCCGCTTGAAAGCATGTAACGGACATTAACATAACATTTTTTGTTGTACAAAATGACCACTAGTCCCGTCGGGAAGTCGACAAGGAGAGAAATCTTTACTAAGTCCGATGTTCTTTTTTTTTGCCATAAAATCGAAGTTCCACTTCAACTCAGGTCTCCAACATGGACGCCTCCACCCTGGAGAGCCTCCGGGTAATCCCTTACCCTGCGCCGGGTCGCTGGTTCCTGTCCTTCCAGGTGCGGTGCGCCCGCGCCCGCGACGGGTCGCGCCAGCCCTGCCCGCCGGCCTCCTCGCGCGCCATGGTGTCCGTCGGCCTGCACATCCAGCCGTGCGGATATCGGCCGGTGTCCTCGCTCTGCGGGGACCACGGCGTCTGCGCCAAGGCCACCAAGGGGCAGTTCAGGTGAGGATGAGGAGGCAGGGTTGCCACGGAGACTGCTCGACAGACATATCTGTTTTTGGTCCAGAGTTGCCACGGGGACTGCTTGACAGACATATTTTTTTGGCCAGAGTTGCCAGTCTTGAAAAGCTGATGTAATCTTAAATATAGCCCAACAGTAAATGTGGCTATTTTTTAAGCTTCTACCTAGATTTGTTTACTGTTGGCCCTGGCAATTTTTTTTTATTGATTATAGATTTTTTTATAGATGTTTTTCTAAAGCTGAACATGGGTATGACCTTTCCAAGGTTGTCCGCCTGCACCTGTTTCGACGGCCACCGCGGCCCGACGTGCGACGACGCTTCCGCGGCAGCTCCCGCCGCCGTCACCGCCGCCCGCTCCCTCCTCCTTACGCTCAGCAACCTGGCCTTCCTCCCTGCGGTGGCCCTGGCGGCATATTACGGGTAATGTACAGTACTTGTACAGGGTGTCCCAGACGTAGTGGTTTGGGATAAATGGTGGGCAATAATATGCTCTAAAATGACGTACAGTATTAGTACGATTGGCACAAATGTATGTAGTGATTAAGAGTAAAAGTACCTGAACACAAATGTTCAGTCGGTGTCCCGACGGGTGAACATTTGTGCCTGTGTCCTAGGCACAAATGTTTAGTTACTTTTACTCTTAATCACTAGTACATACATTTATTTGTGCTAATTGTACTAATTAAAAACATCGACTTGAATGTGTAAAGTTTTTTTGTCCCCTTCCCAGGTTATACGGGGAATCCCTGGTCTACTTCGCAACGATGGTCTCGTCGACGTTCTACCACACCTGTGATCAAGTGGGTTTTGAGGACCGCCCGTCCCGACAGGAGTTTGGATCGTTTTCCGGAACTAAAAACGTGACATTGATGTATAGTAGTCTAATGACATGTTATGTTACACAGTTCGAGACAGAATTTGTCACGCTCGCAACTTTCAAAGTCCCGTCGGGTTAGACGTACGAGGGTATTGAATTGATGCAGTGATACATAGTGCGTATATGATTTACTACCCGACGGGACTTTGAAAGTTGCGAGGGTAACAAATTCGGCTTATAAACACGAAATGACATAAGTAAATTAGAACACCAGGGTTTAATGTCACAGTTTTAATTCAGGAAAATGACCAAAAAAGTCCCGTCGGGTATACCTATATAGTTATACACATATACGAAAAGTTGACAATACAAACAAACACATGCACAATTTTACACGTGTGCAGGAAGCACTGACGATGAGGCTCCCCCACCCCGTGGAGCGCGCGTGCATGGCCCTCTACGTGAACAGGGAGGTGCTCCAGTTCTGCGACTTCTACTGCGCCACCCTGTCCTTCTGGGTGACGGTGGTGGCGCTGTCGGCGGCGCTGTGGGCAGCCCCGTGGGCCGCGCCGGCGCAGTCGGCGCGGAACGGGCTCGACCTCCTCGGGGCCGTCGTCATCGCGCTGCTGGTGCAGTACAACCGAACAGGTGGGCAGGCCTTTAAATATCACCTGTGATCATAAATAAATTAATAAAAATGCGTCATAAGCAAGCATAATAATAATAATAAATTAATTCATGCTGGCATAAACCTACTTATGTCATCATATTTACATACTACTAGTTAATTCATATGGCACATGTTTCCTCTTCCCTTTTTTTGGTAGGCCTGGTTGTCTTTCTCCTTCCCGTCTGCCTGGGCTTTCTGCTGCTGGGCCTGAGCCTGACCCTGCGCTGCGTCAGGCTGCGCAGGCCGCCCAGGCTGCGCGCAGGGCGACTGCTACGCACGGTGGCGCCGGCCGCCGCCATGGCCGCCTCAGGGCTGGCCGTCTCCGCGCTGGCGCGCACCGACGGCAACTACCCGTACACGCACAGCACGTGGCACCTGCTGATGGCAGGGTCGCTCCTGTGCCTGCTGCCCAGGTGCAGGCGGAGGAGGGGGAGGGGGAGAGGGGGGAGGAAGAGGGAGAGGAGGAATTCGCTGATTGAGGTGGAGGAGGAGGGGGGCGAGGGGAGGATGGAGATGTCTGTGGGCGCGGGAGGAGAAGGAGGAGGAGGAGACACGCCGCCATCGGTGAGCAGACAAAAAATATGTACAATTTCAAACTGACACTACGTACTATGAAAACAAAAAAAAGCAATATCCCGACGGCACATTTGGTCATTTTTCCGATACAAAAACGTGACATTAATGTGCCGGTAGTCTGATGTTAACCTCATAACATTTTTTAAAATACCTTTGGGACGTCAACATCATGCTGATGGTGATGTCGTAGCTATGACAAAGACGTCGTAGATGAACCTGGCCGATATCTTATCAACACTCAATCATCGTCATCAACGACAGCAGCTTATGTAATACCCGACGGGACTTTTTGAAAGTTACGATAGTAACAAATTCCTATTGGAAACAAGTCCTATGAACTGTACATGTCATTCAGTCAATTTTTTAAAAAAAAAAATCAGACGTCGGACGACTTCGTTTCCGAGGATGCCGAGTTGGACGCCGCTGCTGACGACGACGAAGGCGACGACGACGAAGACAACGACGACGATGATGACGACGTCGACGTCTCCCATCACGCGGAGGAAGAGATCAAAGAAACCAAAACCTAGAAAAAAATGACATTATTTTGCACACCTGTCTGAAATACTCCAGCCGAGAAAGTTTGTCAGATCATTATGAAGAATAATAAAACCTTAGTCCATTAAAAAAACCTATTTTTTAACCAAAATGTTTAAGTTGACATGTTAAGCTCAGTGTTCCACACGTTTGTTGACCTTGGTGTGTCTGCCCTTTTGCTTTGCTGAGTGCGTTTGCTCAGATAACAAAAGCCCTTGCCGTCACTATATTTTAACTTCTACAGTACATGTAGGGTGTCGCCGTTCATGCTGCACGCAGTATCCCGACGGGACTTTTGAAAGGTTACAAGCGTAGCAACGACGGGACTTTTTGGTCATTCTCCAGAACAAAAAATGTGACATTATTGTGTGGCAATCTAATGATGTGTTTTATTTGATGTTTTCAAGCATAATTTGTCACGCTCGCAAAACTTACAAAGTCCCGTCGGGAAAAACAAAGTCTGCTCGAAAACATGTAGCAGAACGTCTCACCAAGACCTCCACACATTAATTTCACGTTTGTTTTTTGTGTTCTTCTGGAAAAATGACCAAGAGTCCCGTCGGGACATATGCCCCTCAACGTCAGAACGGAAATTCCCCAGAAGTTCTCTCTTCTCCATCAGCCCAACCAGCCCTGGGGCGGCTGAGGCGGCTGGCAGGTTGCCAATGGCAACAAGCAGGAGGAGGAGAAAGGAGGAGGATCCAACAGGAGGAGAGGCAAAAAACAGCGGACAGACCTGTTTGTGACTCCCCTCTTGCCTCGCCCTTAAAAAGCAGACGTGCAAACCGCACCCACTCAGCAGCATCACATCCACCTGCAGCATCAAGCATCATAAGAACATAAAGTAAAGATTTTTCTCCTCTCTCTCTCTCTCTCTCTCTCTCTTCTGTGGTGGCTTTTTTTTTTTAGCATGGCTGTCAAATTGCACATGTTTTTTTTGTTGTTGTTACCTTCTCCTTTCCCCTTCATAAAAAATCTGTCAATTATTATCTTCATCGTTTTTTTTTGTTGTTGTTGCTTACACAACAGTCGTCATTGCTGCTGCTGCTGCAGCTTCTTACGTATTTTTCTGTGCTATAAAAAAACTTTTCTTGCGTGCTGACGACCCCTTTTCTCTTATCCTCCCCTTCCCTTCCCTGCCTGCCTACCGTCATAAATGTCCTCCGCCCCAAACACCACCTTTGACGTCGCCTTCAGGTGCCCACCCTCCTCCCAGGTGCTCAGAGAGAGAGAGAGAGGAAATTAAAGATAAGCAACCAGGCCTGACCCACCCGGCCACAGCGCAGGCGACGAGATGAGCGATTACGTCGCCCTGAGGTGAGTCCAGTCATCCTGCGATCGGGGTCACCACAACTACCTACTTTTACAGGGGCCCCCCCTCCTAGTAGTATTGATGGGTGTTTTCTTTTAATTCTTCCTCTCCCTCTCCAAAAAAAAATCTTTCAGATCCTATATTCTATGCTCCAAGTGGCAACAATGTACATACTACAGTAGTAGTGCAGTACTGTACGTAGTAGGAGAGATATGGATGCATCAGCATCTTTTTTTTTTCTTTGCGTCTTGCTTGCGTGCTTTACTTTATCTGCCTCCTTCCCGCCCCTCCCAAGATTCTCCCAATTCATGATATCCCGCTACTGCTCTCGTGATACTGCTGTCATCAATTGGGAGACGAGAAGGGAGAGGGGAGGGAGAGGGAGAGGGAGGCGAACAACATGTCGGAAGAGACTGACTCGCTGCTCACCCAGGCCTTCTCTCATCTTGGCAGCACGGAGGACCATCCGGAGGAGGCACTGGAGGAGGAGGAAGAGGCGATGGCGGACAACCCTGAGGTGGTGGTCGGCGACGGAGAGGAGGGCATCGAGCTGAAAGACCTGGAGGAGGCCAAAGAGGACGAGGAGGACAAGGATGAGGAAGAGGAGGAAGACGCCGGCGACGACGAGGAAGTCTTCTCGGAGAAGAAGAACGGGTGAGTCGGAATCACACATGGGCACCCGGGGGTGGGGGGTGGGAAGATTTTTGGGGAGGGGTTGGAGGGGGGGGGTTGTAGGGTTAAAAAGTGAGACTTTAGAGTTTTGTTGCAATTTCTTTTGTTTGCTTTTCAAAAACATTTTATGCCTCTTTCTATCAAACGTGAGGGGGCATTTATGAGAAGAAATATGCTTGTTTCCCATCTCTCTCCTGCCCTACCCAGTGAACAGACGTAAATCCGGTTTTTTGTGGAGTGAGGGGGGGGGGCCGGAGAGGTGGGGAGCATACAAAGCTGACACACCACATTTTTATTCTCAAGAAACAAGGAAGAGGGCCATTTTGCCCACGGTCGACATCGGTAAGTAACAACAAGGAAAGTGTTGCTGGAGGATAGGAGGGGTTGGGAGAGAGATGATGACGTCATCTCAGAAAGGGATCATGATGGGGGGAGAGGGGGTGGTGGTGGAATGTTAGAGGGGGGAGGGGGAGAGCAGAGAAAGGAGGAAACTTCCTCTTATGAGGAGGAGAGACCCAAAGGCTCTCAAGGCGAGATGGTTTTTTTCTTCTTCTTGGGTGGGGTGGATTGTGTGGGGATGGGGGGTGA
>JAAUYM010076111.1_pt1 | contig 10025 bp, 10 predicted proteins | sample 7278001 | NCBI WGS metagenome assembly JAAUYM01 (sample SAMN14350224, study PRJNA611818) | marine sediment metagenome | isolation source: surface marine sediment (1.8m) | place: French Polynesia: Moorea | collected 2018-08
CCTCCTCCTCCTCCTCCTCCTCCTCCTCCTCCTCCTCCTCCTCCTCCTCCAGTCCTCCTCTTCCCCCTCCTCCTTCCCACTGCATTCTTACTTTTTGGCCTCCCATTCAAAAAGAGAGTACACATAGGACGCACTGATTAGTCCGCGACACCAGCTTGAATAAAGATCTTCCTGACTGAAAAGGAGGCAATGTATGGTACACACCAAAAGTCGTATATGAAAATTAAGGTCACTCAACTTGCGTTCTTTCACTGCCTATGCCACATCACCACGTACTCTCCCTCTCAGGAGGAGAGCGGTGTGTCACAAGGATGTGGAACAGAGGGAGGAGGAGGAGGAGGAGGAGGAGGGGGAGGAGGAGGAGGAAGGCAGAGACTTCGAGAAGAAGCGATTATCCTGAGGGCGATGTTGGAAATGCAGCAGCAGCAGCAGCCGTAAAATGGGACGAGCAACGGAGGAGGAGGGCAGTTATCACTATCGCGACACTTTGAGCCAAAGGAGAAGGGAGAAAGGGCAACAGCTTAGAACTTGTAGTAGTGATAACTCGGTTTTTCATCGGGAAAAAGGTCGTTGATCTGAGAGGCAAAGAAACGCGCCACTACCACCACATAAAAAAAGGTAATTCCCATGGGAACTCATGCACAAAAAGGTCTCTCTCTCGTCAAAGATGATAATGATACACCTCCACCCACGAAAAATGGCTCCACAGTGCGGAACCATTCATTCCCGGCGTTTTTTCTTCTCCTCCTTCTTCCCTCCTCTCCTATCTCAGCCTTACAAAAAGGTGGAGGGATAAAAAGTGGCGAAGTCACTGACTTTCTGGGTCCTTTTTTTTACGTACGTCTTCTTTTTCTTCCCTTCCCTCCCCCTCCCCTCAGCTCGGCAAAAAAAGTCGGTCTTTCGGCGCAACCCTACTACAAATGCTTGAGTTCCCGATTGGCTGACTGCAGCAGCAGCAGCGACGGCGGCGGCGGCGGCGACGGCTGCGGCGGCGGCGGCGGCTGCGGCGACGGCCGTCGCTCTGTTGGGAGGGGCAAAGGAGAAAAAAGAGGGAGAAAGGCTGACATCAACTTTGCCTTCTCTCTTCTCTAGCGGGTGTGCTGACCCAGATTCCGTGCATTCACCCTTGATACTAGAACAGGAGGAGGAGAGGGAGAGAGAGAGCAGAGACGGGGAGAGGGGAATGAAGTAGTACTACTTCTACAGAGAGGAGGAGAGGGCATTGCTGCTTGTTTGCCAGTCTACGTCTGACTTGCCGAAAACGTACAAAAACACAAAAAGGAAGAAGGGGAGAGCGGGGAGGGGGGGGGGTTGAATAGATCAAGAATTGGGCGTGACTATTGAGGTCACGGCATGGATGTACAGGTATTACAAAAGACTGCCAGGGCTCTTTTGTAAAAATCCTTTTTCTCCTCAACCCTCCCCTCCCCACCTTCTGGGCTGAATGAAATTAGGAGCAGACCCGCTTCATATTCAAGCCCTCCCTTCCTTCGGCACGACTCAGATAGCCTCAATTTCTCCTCCCCCTCCCTCCTCCTCCTCCTCCTCCTCCTCCTCCTCTTCCTCCGCTTTGCTAAAAACTGGCCGGTTGACTATTGTGATACGAGAGAGAGGGGCCTCCTCCTGCAGCGATGTCACTCCTCTTCCTCCGCTGCTGCCTCTGTATGGCTGGTGCTGGGCGGGGCGACGACCTTTGAGGACAAGCAGCTTACTCTCTTCCTCCTCCTCCCCTTCTACGAGTCTTTTTTAGGCCAAACAAATTCAGATAGGATCGATTGCGCGTGGAAGCAGGAGGGGGGCGAAAGCAAGCAAGTCCTAAGCTTTCCAAGGCGCATTACTCCCCCTCTCTCTGACTTTTCCCTACTACTTCTTGGCGCAATGGGGGCGCTGTGTGAGGTGTTATTCTAGTCGAGGGAGGAGGAAAAGAGAAGGGAGGAAGAGGGGAGAAGTCCAGACTTCCTTCCCTCTCCCTCTCGTACGGTAGTAGTAGAGATATATCGGAAAGCCTCTCTCTCCTCTGCTCCCTTTTCCTAGACCTTCTTCCCTTCCCTTCCGGAAGAAATGGAAAGTAGTAGAAGGAAGTGACAGGAAAGAGGCGGCGGCAGTTGTACCTTTCCTTTCCCCCTCCGCCCAAGAAGGAGGGCATTGGACTCTCGTGGATGGTGTGGGGTGGAGAGTCGTTTAGCAAATGGACGATGGACATGAGTGTGTGTGTGTGTATGGACGAGAGGGAAGGTGGGTGGGGGTGAGACCCTCAGTCAAATCGACAGCCGCGGATGCGGATACCAAAGGAGCTTTTGTCAGAAAAGAAGTAGGAGGAAGAGGAGGGTGGATTCGCGATACACTTGCACCCTCTTCTTCTCTCCACCCTCCCCCCTTCCGGACTTTTAAACATATGAGTGATGTTGCATCGCCACGGTCTATTAGACAATGGGGGCAAACTCATCCACACACGCGTTTCGCACCCGCTAAGAGGAGGAGTTATCGGCAGATGCAAACATGGAACGGGAAAAAGTGCGATAACATCGCCCCCGTCTCCCCCTCCCCCCCCCCACCCACCAAAAAAAGAGAGATGGAGAGCTCTACATTATCGCCGGAAAATATCTGGGAAAATCCGGGGTATGTGTCTGTTCCATCTAACTAAAATTGGGGAATCCTCTCCCATCCTGCATCGCAAAATGCATCGAAACTGTCTCCACACGCATCATCATGACAATGGCCCCCTCTCTCATCATCCTCTTCTCTTGCATACCCATATAAGTTGCACTAGTCCACCAATCCAGGCCAGGTCGTTGAACTTTGCCTCTCTTTTCCTCCTCCTCCTTCCCCTGTCCTATTTTCTCCACTGCCCTCCTCCCCCCTTTCTTTTGGCCCCTTCCTTCGTCCCACCTTTCTCCCAAAAGGGGTGAAGAGAAAGTCCGACCGAAACATTTCGTAATACCTATACAAATGTCGTACGAAAGATATGAAAAATGAATATTCTAGGTAGTGCTACGACGAGTAGTATCGATAAATAACGAGACAGAACCAGCAAGGTGCTGAATAGCAGAAGGGGTTAGTTTAGGTTCCAGCCTCATGAGTTGGTGGAGTAGTCTTCTCTCTTGGAGAAGGGGAAAGTCTGGACGGGAATAAGAAGGAGAGTGTGGAAAGGAGGAGAGAAAGAGAAAGCATGAAAGGTGAGAAGAAGCATGGAAAGAGGAAGGAAAGAGAAGAAAGGGTGGACCGAAGAAGACGCAAGAAAAAAGCGGGGTAGGGAGAAAAACAACTGTACAGGGTGCCTTATAAAAAAAACATTAATGTGATGTCAGCACATGTCATTCATTCAGGGGCGGCGCGTCCCCAAAAAAGAACTCTGCATCACAAGGGGGGGGGCAGGGTACAACGATGACGTTATCGCAATTCTCCCTCTCTCTCTCTGGCCAAGCCTCGCTCACTCAGTCAGTCACTCCGTATTGTGTGTGCTTTGCTGGCTGTTAGTGTAGTACGGTGGAATCTCGATGTATGACGATACGTGTTGGTAGCAGTTGCCAATAACGAGATCCAAATTGCTGATTAAGATTCTACCAAAGCATTTTGGTAAGCAATCTCTTACTTGCCATGAGATTCGCTTTTTCGAAATTTCACTGTACTACATATAACCTAAATAAGCAGTCGTTTAGTCGAGAAGGGGGAGGAGAAGGAGGGAACGTCACTGCATTGCAAAAGGAAGGGGTGGGGGGGGAGGGGACGGAGGGAGAGGAGGAGGAGAGAATGAGAGAGTTCGTTCACACTTCTGGGTTCTTCTTCCTCCTCTTTCTCCTCTGTTTGTGCGAAAAAAGAAGTTTAGTTACACGCAACAAATCATCATTCGTCTCTACCAGACATTTATTTCGAGAAGGAGAGGTCAGTGACCTCGTCTACTGCAGTGATATCGCCTGGCTTATCATGCAGCTCTCTCTCTCTCTGTGTAGTACATAATATATCCTTTCGACAAAGCTCTTTGTCGTCTCCAGTCCCCCTTCCTCCTGCCTCCACCGACTAACAAAAATGCATCTACGTCAATCCACAAAAAAAACTCTGATGATTCGTCTACACTTCTCTTTTTTTTGTCGCTATTGGAGCCTACTACTAATTCCTTCCCTTTCTTTCTTCTCACTTTTTTATGGGAATCTGAGGCCGCGAGTAATGGCCTTCCTTCCTCCCGAGAACTTTAATTCCCGGGGCCTCCTTCCTCCGTCCCTCCCTCCCTTCCCCCCCCCCGACCGAAATTCCCGTCGGCCATTAGCCCACACAGCGCAGCACACAGCACACCTCTTCTCACAGACGCAGCAGCAAGCAGGAAGTGTGGCGTGCGTGCGGCCTGTGGAGGGTGAAATTCTTGCTCCTGACATGGAAAGGAAGGGAGATTTAGGAGGTGGAGTGAGGTAAGGAGGGAACGGGAATGACGGAAGGGAGGAGAGGAGAGAAATTTTCCCGCAAAGCACGCAGGGGAAAAAAAAGAACTCCCAGGAAATTCTTGCGTCCTGAACAGTGTTTTTGTCCTCTCCTCTACGCAGAATTAAGCTTGAGACATTTCCTCCTTTGGACTTTGGAAAATTTCCCTGTCCTCCTTCTCCTCCCCCCACTCCTCCTCCTCCTCCTTGGTGACGCCCCTCTCTCTCCTAAATACGAAGTCTGCGGTGACTTTTGCAGTTTCTTTCTTCCTCGGCTCGACTGAGGTCGCAATGCCGTTACACTACTACCTTCTTTCTCTCCATTTTCTAGGAAAAGGGATACTGGGCGGGAGAAGGAGTGTCAGTTTCATAGAATTCGGGAAGGCGAGTTCGTTCAACTCGTGAATCAGGATGAACAAAAAAAAAGCCCTGTCGGATGTAATATAGTAGAGGATCGACTTAAGGACAGAAATTAGGTCTGTCCCTCGGTTTGACCCTTTTTTTGCTCCTTGAGAGGAGGAGGTAAAAGGCAAAAAAAGGGTCTGAGAGCTGAGAAACAAAGACTTTCTGACGAAAAATATGTCTCGTCGTCCTCTTCGATAGCAATCATGCACGGAAGAGCGGATATGAAGAACAAGAAAAAGACGGGAAAAAAAGAGAGCACGAGAACAAGAAACATCATCTCCAAGTTTTTCGTCTCGTGCTTAGGACGTTGACCCCTTTCCCATATTTATCTGCTGTAGGGGGGGGGAAATTACCAAACAGGGTGCGGAGGGGGAAGGAAGCAAATTGATCGAAGATGCAGGTGCGCGAGCTTGATAACGAGGTCGCCTACCTCCTGTGATAACTCTTGTCCAGACGTTGGCATTCCCCAAGCCCGCACATTAGGACAGACTTTGCAAAATGTCAAAAGTCTTTTTCTACAGAGCGGAATACTTTTTTGTTCCACAGATGCTCCCTGTAGTGTTCCCCTTGCTCCCCCTTCCTTCATGTCAAATCAGACGGGATCCTCTCCTATCTCTAGTTTTTTTCCCTCTGCGCCCTTTAAATTCGACACGGCGTGTCATATCGGCCGGCGGTGGTGACGTCAAGCGAATCTGGAACGGGAGGGACGGGGCAGAAGGCTCGACAAAATCAAGAGGGGAGAGACAGAGAGAAACGCTGGCTGGCTGTTCCGGATTTGTATAGAAGCAAAAGACCTTCTCTTTCCCCCCTGCTTCTACATAGTAAACATACTGGATCGCGGGCCAAATTTTGCTAGACTTTTTTCGCTAAGCCTTTGAATATTGCTTGTGACACGAGAGGTAGCAGCACATTTGGCCCACGAACCTAAAAAAAATACTGGTCACATTTTTCGTAACGACAGCCGCAAGTAGGGCTCCCCCCTTCCCCCCCCCTCTTTTCTCTCCGCTCTCCTTTCCCTTGCTGGGTCATGGGGGGCAATGAACTCGGGAAGGAAGGAGGAAAGAGAGGAGAAAGAGGATAAGAGAGGGAAGGAAAAAGAAAAGGGAAACTTTACACACAGGGACTCTGACAGCTCTTAGGAGACGGAGAAAGAAAAAAACTGGTAGCGCGGTGTACAGTAGAACCTCGACGTGAGAGGATTTAATTGTTTAACATACAGTGAATCCACCCGTCTGATCGCCAACTCTCAGCTGTATGAAAGAAGGTGTGCGTTGACTTAGTGAATTTACGTCAATATTGCTTGCCGCTTACCTTACCAAATCACTATACATGTGTGTACATATATCGAAGTTCTACTGTACCACTGCTACCAGCTCATTAGTGAGCCACTGTCGTGTCTGACTTTGATGTCACGCTCAAAGGAGGGACCTTCCCTTCCTTTCTTCTTACATCATCATCATTGGACCGTCCGACCGGTGTTTGGACATTATGTACACGTTAGGCCTCTCGTACAGACGTAGAAGGGAAGGGCAACGAACCCCAAGTGCGTGTTTGTGAGTTTGTGAAGGGAACTCTTTGTGCTAAGCATAATATGGTACCACGAAGGTTTTTACACAGTGTATAGTACCCCCAAAAGCGTTTGACGGAAGGAATGCTTCCATTTCTTACGAAAGTAAATGCACTGTACTAGCCTAATAAATTTCCTTCAGTAGTTGCGCCATTTCAACTCTGGAAAGTTGCGGGAAAGAAAATGTCTAATCAGGCTGCATTCAGTTGCAAGGATGCTGCTGCATACGGGGGCGAAGATGGAGAGGAAAGAAGGATGGGATAAATGCATCTTTTTCTCTTTCTCCTTTCTCCCGTCCGCGCCTGTGGCGGTGGTGCATGTGCAAAAACCGTCCTTTCTCCCTCTTCTCCTTCCTTCACCCCCTAGGATTAGCAAGGAGAAAAAGAGGGAGGGGAGGAGGGTTCATTGAACCCTGCGGGAGGATGGGGAAAAGAGAGATCTTTTTCATTCTCCAGAAGTCCCGCCATTCTTTTCCCGGAAAAAAGGATGGAAAGTTTTTTTTTTCAATGTCGTCCGCTGGATTTCTTTTCTCTTTGCTCAGCAGACCTCTTCTGACAAAAAGTAGAGGCGATTCGGCAATTAATTTTTGTTGTCTGTTCGAAAAGAAGTTGCGCAAAGAGAAATTCTTTCCCTTTTTTTTAAATATATCTTCCTTGTGAGAGTCGCCTGACGCATCATCAACCTGTCACAACGTCAACCCAGCCTCTGATCCAAGCTTAAAAGGAGGAGGAGGAGAAGGAGGGGACTTAGCTCGCAGCACTACCACCGCAAAAACCAAAGCCAAGTGGAGCAGCCAAGGAAGGGACCAAGAAAGTAGTGGTACTAGAATGGAGAAAAGAGGAGGCAAGGATAACGACCGAGCAAGCTGCTCCCACCCCACCCCCACACACACGCCATTGGCACCACACATGGCAAGTGTAGCGAGGAGGAGGAGGAATAGGAGGGGAAGCGGGGGGTACGATCAGCTGATCTCTTTCCCCCTCTTCGCGGATGGAAAAGGGAAGAGAAAATCCCCCTTTCTTCCACCACCCCGCTGGCATGTGTGCTTGTGTGTGTGAGAGTTGGGGGAAAGTTTTGCAGCAGTGGCTGCTGCAGCTGGATGGTGGCGGGTGGAAGACAGGGGAGGAGGGACTCTCATGATTCTTCCTCCTCGTCCTCCTCCACCAACGCAGCCAGACTGGGGAAGGGATTTCAGATGCTGCAGCACGAGAGAAATTATTCTCTCCACCCTGCGATAATAGTTAGCTATAGGAAGGGAAAGGAAGGGGAGTTATCATTATAGCAAACATCTCCCTGGATGTACTTGTACTGCTGCACACGTGTCCCTCTTACTATAAAACGTGAGAGGCGAGACAGTTTTTTGTGCGGCTGACTGCCTGTGTGAACAAGTGAGACAAAAAAGAGGTCTCTCTCTCTCCTGTTTTTGCCCAGTCAGATTCGGAAGTTTTTTTGTGCTACACTTTTTTGTGACTCATAATGTCCTGAAGTTTTTTTTTCTTCCTTTCCATTCCTTCCTTCCATCACTTCCTTCTCGTACGAATTTTGTCCGTGTTACGTGGATATCAATCCGGCTTTTTTGTGAGGGCGAGTGATATGTAAAAAGTGCCTCACTATGGAGGTCACCGAACAAAGAAAGACCTGGCTGTGCTACAGTCAATCTCGGGATAATCGAGACAGGTCCGGAGATGGCCCAATTTTCTTAATTGCCCGAGTTTCCCATTTAGCCGATCGGTGATTGGTAATCGCACGGGTAAAATTCCGCTCCCTAGAAAAAATTCTAATTAGCCCAGATTTCCTCTTAACCAAGTTTGACTGTGCTAGTGTAGAAAGCAACCGTATTATCCAAGCATCATCCTCATCGTCTGCCGTCGCGACCAGTTTTTGCCCCCCTTCCGTCAAGGCAGAAAAAAGGGGGAAATTAACTTGGGTGTTTTTTTTTTACTATAACCCAAGTCGTTTTTGTCTGGCTGCTGCTGTAGACGCCGGCGGATGGAACCTCTGATTAATTGCACTCATTAGCAGGAGGTGTCGAAAAACTAACAAAGGAATCTTGCCGTAAAAGCAAACAAAGAAGTCATTAGAAACAATTGACCGGTTTTCTCATATTTTACTTTACAAAATAGAAGCACATCCATATATATTTTTTTACTTTACGTGAGAGCACAGATCAGCTCCCAATGTCAATTGTAGAAGAATTATCCCAGGAGCAAGAAGACAAGCATCTTATACTTCTTATTGTGAGAAACTCCCGCTAGGAGAAATCATGGCGCCACCTTCCACTGTGAGCTCCTTCTTCTCCCTCTCCTGACAGAGACGCCACCTGGCGACAGAACGGGGAGACTCCAACGAAAGTAAAGTTGAATGACCTGGTGCCACACTGAGGGAGGGAAGGAGAAGGAGAAGGGAAGCAGCAGCAGCCCAGACAAAGGGGGGTATTTGTGGAGCAAGCAGGAGGAGTGGAGAGGGGAAGAAGTGTAGCGTAGTGTAGACAACTGGTGCATAGCAGCAGCAGCAGCAAAGGCAGTCAGTCATGGCTGCCAGTCTCAATTGCCAGCCCAGTCACAGCCAGGCTGCCGAAGCTGTGTAGGGGGCGAGAAAATCCAACTCAAGATCTCCCTTCTCCCCCCTCTTCCCTTGCCTTTTAAAAACGAACTTCTTTTCTCCTTTTGCTGCTTCTGTTGCTGCTGCTGCTGCTGCTGCTACTACTGCGGTCGTTGTGGTGGGCTGGTGCCTGGTGGTGGGAAGGGAGGGGAAGAAGAAGTCATGATCTGAGTGAGTGGGGGGGGGGAGGGGGAGGGGGGCGACAAGAAGAAAAAGAGAGAGAATCTGTTGAGACCGCATTTTTAAAGTCTCTTTTTTGGGAAAGAGCGTTATGTAATCAAAAGCGTCGCTTTGTGGGGAATAATGGCGGTAGCGAAGCATGCGTGTGCTGCATTGCGTGTCGCATACGTATCTGTTTCCGCATGTGGTTGCCGCCACACTTGCTTAACATACCTGCAAACGAGAAAAATATACGTAGTATACCACGTTGTTGGATGTTGCTAGGATGCTGGTGTTTACTAGTACCACTACCTACAAGGCTTTTAGACAAACTTTCTCATAAGTGGTGAGATCTTTTTTTTTCCAAGGGTATGTTTGTCTGAATAAAAAAGAAAGTCTGAGGTGAAGTGGGGGAGGAGCAGAAAAAGTAGGGTAAGAAGAGTGGCTAGACCGGCAAAAAATGCCCCCCGCACTCCCAGCCACTTTTTTGCTCCTGTGTGTGTGTTGGCCTCTTCCCCCCCCCCCCCCAAAACCAATTTATACATAACGTTGTAGATTTTTGCATTTTTTATTACAAAAAAAAAAAAAAAAAAAAAAAAAATTAAATTTTCGAAAAATAATGTTTGTAAAAAATTTTTGTGAAAAAAAGCTGAATCTCCAAACAATAGCTAAATTGAAAATTAAAAGTTTTGTAACAGTTAATCAATCAATAAATAAAATTTGTAAAATATTTAATTTTACTAAAAAAATAAGTTACAAATGTAAAATTAATGGTTTTACTTAAAAAAAAATAAGATATTCAAATAAAAAAAGTTATAAGAAAATATAATATATTATCTAAAGGAAATGGTGGCTCAAAACTCAATCTTGGGGAAAATACA